>JACCDM011473631.1_pt1 | contig 369486 bp, 314 predicted proteins | sample 7445851 | NCBI WGS metagenome assembly JACCDM01 (sample SAMN15323438, study PRJNA562643) | freshwater metagenome | isolation source: river surface water | place: USA:Blue River Watershed | collected 2017-08-16
AACTATAAGTACCCGTACCTCCTGACCAAACACCTGTGCTCACTCCAGTAACCGAACCATTGATGCTTAAATTCGTAATCAAAGAACCACAGGTTGAAATGTCTGGACCCGCATTTGCGGTGATCGGTGCAGTGAATTGAATTAAATTCACACTAGCGTTGACAGCAGGACATCCTGATGCGTCTGTTAAGGTAACAGTATATGTTCCACCCGTACTTGCATTTATGGCTTGGGTGGCTTGACCTGAATTCCAAGAATAGGTGTAAGGCGCTAATCCTCCAGAAGGAGAAGCCGTTAAAGTTTGAAAGGCCTGTCCGAAACACAAATACTGCGTAGCAGGTGCTAATGAAACGGTGGTTACAGGAGCTAAAGTAACGATCACTTGATCAGTACTTGAACAGCCAAAGGCATTGGTTCCAGTAACCGTATACGTAACTGGTGAACTTGCTTGGACAAAAGGAACTCCATTCGTTACTCCGTTATTCCAAGTGTAGGATGTCGCACCTGAACCTGATAAGGAGAAAGAGGTACCGGTACATACCGTTTTATCTGGACCAGCATTCACCACCGGTAATGGGTTTACCACCACGTTAACTGTAGCTGTATTGGTACAACCCGCTGCACTAGTTCCTGTTACAGTATAAGTGGTTGTTCCCAATGGAGGCGTAAAAGGCACTCCATTTGTTACTCCATTATTCCATACATAGCTTGCTGCTCCCGAACCTGATAAAGTAACTTGAGTTCCATTACAAACGGTTTGATTTGGTCCTGCAACAACAACTGGTAAAGGATTGATCGTGATTGGATGAGTGATGGTGTGCGTACAGCCATCTGCAGTAGTCACATATAAAGATACGGTATAAGAACCTGCGGTGGTATACGTGTGAACTGGCGCTAAATAGGTTCCAGAAGTCATCGAAACTCCTGTAATGTTTCCGGTAGAAATAGGAGTAGTCACTCCATCACCAAAATCCCACCTGTAACCAGTGATTACACCAGGTGCAGCTACTGTACTACTATTCGTAAATGTTATTGGGGCATTAATACAACCAGAAGCTGAATTCGAGAAAGCGGCTACAGGTGTAGGATTGACATTAATGGTATAAGGAAGATTGAAATTACATCCAGCTCCCTGAAGTGGCGTAATCGTACACGTATAGGTTGTCGTTGACATTGGACTAACCGTAATGGATTGGGTAGTCGCACCCGTATTCCATAAATAAGATTGTACTCCAGCAGGAGCAGTTAATACCGTTGAATTTCCTTGACAAATAGTACTTTGAGTCGCTGTAATAAATCCAGCATTACAAGAGGCATCTACATAAGCATATCCAAAATGGCCACTTTTAGTACAATCTCCTGTAGTAAATTGGATGGTCACATTTTGACCAATATAAGCACTTAAATTTGTTACCACATTGGTCCAGTTTCTGTATTCTACTGCATCACCACCATACGTTGTAGAGTTAAAGCCTGGAGCACCATTTCCCGCTACCACATTATACTCTCCACAAGGAATACTTGTTCCTCCTGATGTAAACATTCGAACAGAAAAATAAGGCATTTCAGCAAGGGTGTGTCCACTTGGATTTTCGAAAACTACCGCATAAGCATAAGAAAACATATAATTGGTAGCATCTACCATAAACGTTTGTTCCATTCTTGCAGCACCTCTTCCTGTTCCAATTCCATCACCTAACATAGCTGAACACCCACCAGAAAAAGGATTTTCTCTTGGTATACCACAAACAGGATCTGTTCCTCCATTGTAAATTACATGTGATGGACCTCCTCCTGGACTAGCCACAGCAACAGGGCTAATAAAGCTATATGGTCCTGTCGGTGTAGCTGGAACGCTTCCCCTTGTCAATGTCCAACCCGTAAAATTACAAGATTCTAAATCCATATTCACACAAGGTCCATTAATTACTTTCTCAGGTCCTGATGCATTTCCTCCCTTTTTCTTTTTGGGCAGATTTTGTAATGTTGAAACCAAAATTTGCTGATACTGTAATTCTACCTCCTCCGCAGAAAGAGTTGCCCCATCATGAATAACCAATTTTTTTATATGATCAAAAAATTGTTGCAATTGTCTTCCTGCATAAGCTACACGACTGGTATCAAGAAAATCATCATTTACAAATTTTAAATCCAATTCAAAATCATGAACAGAATACTTTTGCATCAAGGTTTCAAACCTTTCCATTCTTTCGTCATGATGACGATGATGCTGAGAAAAACTATGTGATTCTATTTGAGCAAAATAGAGAAATAGCAGAAATGCAAGTAATTTTTTCATTTGTTTTGGTTTCAATTTATTTGGTCGAGTGAAAACACCCATTTTTTTAACGCATTTTGTCACATTCAGTTGCCTACAAAAATATTATTTTTCAAGAATTACGGAAATGACCTTCATTGTTTCTGATCCTTTCACATGAATTCGGTATAATCCAGGTACAAATTCGTTTGCTAAATTTAAGGTATTTTTCCCTGGAGTAAATTCTCCAACTTTTACCAAGCGACCTGATCCATCAAACAATTGATAGTTTAAAAATTCAGTTGTTTCGATGTAAAAATTAGAACGAGTAGGGTTAGGATAATAATTGATAAGCATTGCTTCTTTATCATCTAGACCTAAGTTTACTATAACATTTTGACATGCAGAAGTTGCTGAACAACTTGGATTCGAAACGACCACTTGATAATCACCATTTACAGTTGGGGTGAACGTTTGCGAGGTTGCTCCAGCAATGGGTTGATTTGTCGCACAATCATACCATTGATACGTTAGATTAATTCCAACTGCATCACTCGAAAGGGTGTTTCCTACTTTGGTCACTGTATTGATTGGAAGGTTATATACTGAAGTGTTTAATGTAGAGCTATTACTGCATCCATTTCCACCTGTTAAGGTATATGTAATTGCATTGTCTCCAACAGAAGCCGTTGACGGATTAAAAACATCCCCATTCATTCCTGATCCGGAGAATGTACCTCCTGTAATAGTTGGGGTAAGTGTTGAAGCTGCATCACTGACACAATAATTAGAATTTAAACCACTAAAAGTTGCATTTGGAGCAGTTAATATGGTAGCATTTTGCGTAAGGGTATTTGAACATGAGTTACTTAAGGTTACATCGTAAGTCACCGAGATAACTCCTGAACCTGCTAAAGCAGGATTAAATACATCACCGGTTACCCCATCTCCACTAAATACTCCTCCAGGAGTAACTGGAACTAAGGTAATTGGTGCATCAGAACTACAATAAAAACTATTTAACGTGGTAAACGAAGCATCCGGCGAATCGTTTACAGTGGTTGTTTGACTTGAAGTGTTCGTACATCCTGAAACGGTAATCGTATAGGTAACGGTATTCACTCCTACGTTTGAAGGAGAAGGATTAAATGAATTTCCACTGACTCCTGTTCCAGAGAACGTACCTCCTGAAACGATTGGTGTGAGCGCATCAGCACCATCGGACATACAATAAGTTGTATTTAACCCAAGGAAGTTTGCATTCGGCACAGCTTTAATAAGTGTGCTTTGTGTAGAACTATTGGAGCAACCATTGACCGTAATGTTGTAAGAAATGGAAGTACCACCAACCGGTAAGTTCGTAGGATCAAAAGAATTGCCTAACACGCCATTTCCAGTGAAAGTTCCACCCGTTTGAACTGGAGTCAACGTTAAGATTGGATCATTCTTGCAATAATATGGTGCTAAGGTATTAAATGTTGCGTTTGGCGTCTGATTCACCGTTACAGTTGCAATACTTGAGTTTGAACATCCTGAAACTGTAAGCGCGTAAGTTACTGTATTGGTACCAATATTAGCGGAAGAAGGCACAAATTGACTTCCGACAACACCTGTTCCTGAAAATGTTCCCCCATTTACCACAGGAGTCATATTTACAGCACTATTTGCAGAGCAATACGTTGTAGCTAAGCCACTAAACGATGCATCAGGTATCGCGTTTATGGTGGTCGTTTGACTGGTATTGTTTGAACAGCCAAAAGCATCCGTAATGGAATACGTAACGGTGATATTCCCCAAAGAGGCTGTTGAAGGATTTAAGTTACTTCCCGTTACACCAGAACCAGAAAATACTCCTCCTGAAGTCGTTGGAGTTAATGGTATATTCACATTATTTGCACAATAAGATGCATTTAGCGTATTAAAATTCGCGTTCGGTAAAGCATGTACAGTAGTGCTCATGGTCAAAGTGGAAGTACATCCCGCTTGACTTACCGTATACGTTACTGAGTTTGCTCCTAAAGTTGCTAGAGAGGGAACAAAATTAGTTCCAGAAATTCCTGTAGAACCTGTAAAGTTACCACCTGGTTTAACTGGATTCATCGCCACTGTTGGGCTATTGACACAATAATTGGCATTTAAGGTAAATGATGGATCAGGAGCTTGTTTAACAGTAATCAATTGGGTTGAGCTATTCGAACATCCAAAAGCATCTGTTACATTGTACACAATCGGTAAATTGTTACCTACTGTAGCTGTTGCCGGGTTAAAGGTAGTGCCCGAGATCCCTGTCCCGGTGAAGGTTCCACCACTTGTTGTTGGCACTAAATTTGAAATTGCATCAGAAGAACAATAACTTGCATTCAATCCAGAGAAAGAAGCATTGGGTAAGACATGAACATTTGTAGAAGCGGAAGAAGAAGCTGTACAACCCGATTGGGTGATGGTATAAGTTATGGTATTATTTCCTATGGAAGCTGTTGCTGGGTTAAAGGTAGACCCAGATATACCTGTACTACCTGTAAAGGTACCTCCAGATTGGCTTGGCGTTAATGTCACCGTTGGACTATTGACACAATAATTCGTACTTAAACCTGTAAAACTTGCATTTGGTGCAGAATTCACTGTTGTAGTTTGAGAAGATGAATTGGTACAACCCGAAACGGTTACTGTGTAAACGATGGTATTCGAGCCTAATGCTGCTGAAGCTGGATTGAAGGTTGTCCCTGAAACCCCACCTTGTACAGATGAAAAAGTTCCTCCTCCTGTTGAAGGAGAAAGCGTTACTGGAGCAGCAGAAGCGCAATAGGTAGCCGCCAACCCTGTAAAACTTGCATTAGGAGCCGTCCCTACATTAGTTACTTGAGTCGTAGAATTAGTACAACCACCCGATGTAATGGTATACGTTACACTGATGGATCCAGTACCAGAAGTGGATGGATTAAACGTTGTTCCAGTTACCCCACTTCCTGAAAAAGTTCCACCTGTTAATCCAGGTGTTAATGTAGAAGATCCACTGGTTACGCAATAATTCGCATTCAAGCCCGTAAATGTTGCATTTGGCAAGCCATTTACTGTTGTTGTTTGATTCGAACTAGCAGTACATCCAGATACCGTAACTGTGTAGTTTACCGTATTTGAGCCTACCGTTGCATTAGCAGGGTTAAATGAAAATCCTGAAATACCTCCTTGAGCGGATGAGAATGTCCCTCCACCTGTAGTTGGTGTTAATGTCACTGCTGAACTATTTGCACAATAAGAGGCTGAAAGCCCAGTGAAAGTGGCATTTGGCAATGCGTTTACGGTCGTAGTTTGATTCGAACTCGCGGTACAACCAGAAACTGTTAGCGTGTAGGTAACCGTAATAGAACCGGTTCCTGAAGTTGCTGGATTAAAAGAGGTACCTGTTACACCACTTCCTGAAAAGGTTCCTCCACCTACTGATGGCACCAAGGTACTTGCTGCTGTATTCGTACAATAACTTGCATTTAAACCTGTAAACGCAGCATTGGGTAATGCTACAATAGTTGTATTTTGGGTTGTCGTTGCGGAACATCCTCCTCCTAAGTCTATGGTATAAGTAACAGAAGTTGGTCCGACAGGCAAAGACGAAGGTGAAAAAGTAGTCCCACTTACCCCACTTCCTGTAAAGGTTCCTCCTGTTTGAGTAGGTGTTAACACCACGTTAGCAGCATTAATACAATAGGATGATGCCAATGTGTTAAAGGTAGCAACAGGAGCTGCAGTTACGGTAACTTTTACAGAATCTGTTCCTACGCAACCGTTTAAATTCGTTGCAGTTACATAATAGGTTTTGGTTGAAGTTGGCGATACCGTTACGGTAGTTCCACTGCCCAAACCATCACTCCATGCATAGGTTCCATCAGATCCCGATACAGTTAATGTTGCCGAATTTCCACTACAAATCGTTAAATCAGAAGTTAAGGTCAATGCTGGACCAGAAGTGATGGTCAGTACCGCACTTGCAGAAGTACTCGAACACCAAGAACCTTCTCCGGCGGTTACGTAATAAGTTCCAGAAACTGTTGGTGCTATGGATTGGGTTGTTTCACCACTCGACCAATAATAATAATCAGAAGTAACAGCTGTTAATGTCGCTGGATTTGAAGTACAAGCACTCACTGCACCATTTGGCGTAATTTTAGCTGTGGTATTCATTAAAACCGTTACTGTGTTACTGATGGTATTTACAGATGCCATATCTATTCTACCATCATTATTAAAATCTGCAACAATCATATTTTTAGGTGCAACATCTTGTTCGAAAAAGGAATAAAAAGTAAAACTACTTCCGTTACCCATAAATAAAGCTGCATCCCCTTGGTAAGGAGTGGTTTCCTCGAAAACACCCAAAACATCAAGAAACCCATCATTGTTAAAATCTTCAAACTCTACATCCATCGGAAGTGTAAACCCAGGTTGAGATAGGGACACTATGTTTGCAAAGGTAATTCCTGCACCATTTCCAGTACATTGGAACAATCCTAAAGCGTTGGCTGAAGCCATTGAAACTATAATATCATTTTTGCCATCATTATTATAATCTCCGTAATCTAAATCTCTTGGAATTGCTGATAATGTTTTAGAACCATTTAACGTGAATGTCCCTGCGCCATTATTTTTATATACTTGAATAGCTAAAGTTCCTGTGGTGGTAGTTAAAGCAAAGTCTAACAATGCATCTGTGTTGGCCAAATAGAGAACCACACCACCAACATCTTGAGTAGCACCAACTGTTACTTCAGCTTGTGGAGTTAATACACCCGTTCCACCATTGAACAACACGCGGTATTTACCATTTGAAACCACCAACACATCTAAATCTGTATCCGTATCTAAATTTCCAATGTCAAAATCTCTTGGTGTGGTTACTCCAGAACTATAACTGTTAAGTAAGGTAAATCCACCTGTTCCATTACCTAAAAATACACTAACCGTTTTAGTGGTTTCGTTCAACGTAATGACATCCATTTTGCCATCTGCATTCATGTCGGCAGCCTTAACTCCAATTGGTTTCGAGCCTGCTCCAGTAGAAAATGTCCCTCCGGAAGTAAAGGTTCCATTACCCCCTCCAATCATAATTTCAAAATTATCGTCATTAGAGTTCACTACTACGATATCTTTCTTCCCATCCCCATTAAAATCGGCATAATGTAAATCATTTGGATTATTTCCTACACCATAAAAAGCAGAGGCTGTTTTGAAAAATCCTGTTCCTAATCCCCGATGCACACTGATCAAATTTTCAGAGAATACAGTCGTAAAAGCATCTAATTTTCCGTCTGTATCGCAATCAAATAAAACAAGGTCGTATGGCTTGCTTAAATCGGTTGCATTTCGTTGACGCCCAACACGAGTAGTACTGGTAAAGGTAAATCCTCCAAGTCCATTTCCTAAGTAGACTTCAATAGCGCTATTCAATAAGCTTAAGAGTGCAACATCTTGTTTCCCGTCATTGTTAAAATCACCACATTGAATTCCATAAGAAGTAGAATCAGAATTAGTAGTAATATTTGTTGGAGCTACAAAACCTGAAGCACTGTTCATTAAAACAGTAAATGCATTCGATTTTACATTAGTACATGCCAAATCTTTTTTACCGTCATTATTAAAATCTGAAAAAGTAATCGCATAAGGATCAAGCATCGCTGCGTAATCCGTTCTTGCACCAAAAGTTCCTGTTCCTGTTCCGTAACGAACTGATATTTTATTATTCGTTTTTTCGGCTGTAGCAAAATCCATATGGTTGTCACCATTCATATCCGCAACCACTACTCCCATTGAGGTAGATGTACCTGTGGTGACGTAGGTGGTTGGCGCTCCAAAAGTACCTGGACTTGCAAGCACTCCTAAAAATACTTCAGCGCCAGCAGAGGAAGTTATGACAATATCTTTTACCCCATCCTCATTAAAATCGGCAACATCCAATGCGTTTGGACTAAATCCCGTAGGCGTATAAAAAACGGGAGCTTGAAACGTTCCATTTCCATTACCTAAATTTATGGCTAATTTATTATTTCCCCAGGCCACGGCAGCAAAATCCAATTTTCCATCGTTGTTAAAATCCGCAGCCTTCAAATCTTTAATTCTTTCCACTACGGAAAAAGAAACTGGAGTTTGAAAACCTCCATTTGGTAGACCTTTTGAAAAAATAACAGTTGTGATTCCAATCGCATAACTTGATTCGATTAAATCTAACCTTCCATCGTTATCAAAATCTCCTTTTTCAATAGCAAATCCATTGATTAAACCTTTAGCATAAAGATCATCGTAATTTGTAGAAAAACAAGCGGATTGTCCAAAAGCAATTTGTGCGAAATAAGACGCACAAACAAATAGTAGAAATAAATGTTTCATAACTTTAGTTTCAAATTTATTATTGCCCAAGGCAATGTAGTTTTATCGTTTTTGTCAACTCACTTTGGTTATGTAAGTTGATTTTGGTTTCATATTGTTCAGTATTTAACGAAATCCCATCCTAATGGTTGCTCTAAATTAATCATTTACTTGATAATAATCTAAAATCCAGGATTTTGAATTTCCGCCTAAATTCCTATAATTCATTAATACGTCTATCGACTCTTGTTTTTCTTGAGTTAATAAAATTACTACATAATAATAATGGTTCTTCTTATTAACGACTAAAAAAGTTTTCTCAAATCCTTTTTCTACACAACGATTAACTTGTTGATCGGCATTTTCACGTTTAGAAAACACACCGGTAACCACATAGTATCCACTTGGAGAATCAAAATCATACAAATCGACCATTTGATAACCAGCACCATTTCTAAAGTAATCATTCGGTAAAGTATCTTTATCAGCAGGTTTTGTTGCTTTGTACACTTGAAGATTTTTTAATGAATCTTCCAATTGCTTATTTTTTTGAAGCGCAAGTTCATTTTGTTTTTCCAATTCTTTTTGTTCTGCCAACTTCTTTTTCAACTGGTTTTCAAGACTTAATTGTTCTTTTTCCAACTCCTCAATGCGTTTTCGTTCTTTTTCATTCCCTCCAAAAGAATAACCCAACATAAACTCATGGTTGACACCCGTTTGATAGCGTTTCATGGACCCTACTACTAATTCATATGAATAGCCAATTTGAAGAGATTTTAACACCCTAAAACCGATGTTAAATTGAACGGCATAATCCGATTTATAGCCAACGGCCAACCACCCTAATTTTTGAATGTCTAATTTCATCATCCCCTCGTATTGCAAAATTGCTCCAGGCATGTATCTGAAAGTAGCAAAAGGGCTCAACGTCATGTTCATTTTTTCATGCACCAAAAATTCGTGTGTTGCATTCAACATGTAATGTCTTGCTAATTGATAATAGCCCGCAGAGTTAGAGTTGGCATATTTCACCTTGTTCCCAATCACTTGAGGAACAGAGATTCCAATGCGCGTTTTCTTGAATTGATAAACCAACCCAACGGATGAATTAAAAATCAATTTATCTTGACGCAATCCTAATAAATAAGGATCATTTACATCCATTACATTCACTCCGTTCACATCAATTTTATTATCTAAAACGCCTAATGATAATCCAAAACTTAAGCGATGTTGATCTTTTATTTTTAGATGATATGCATAGGATGCGTTTCCTCCCGATTGCTTCAATAATCCATGTGTTTGATAAAAAACGGAAAGTCCAAAACCAAATTTACCGTTTACCAATCCCCCATCTACCGTCAGGTAATTATTGATAGAACCTCCATTATACTCTGAATTTCTTGAATTTCGGATTAAAAAGGCTTTCATGTCTGGTTGGTAACCAGCATAAGCAGGATTAAGGGCATACGGATTGACAAAGTCATGATTATACAAAGGAATTTGTTGGGCATTTATTGTAAATGTCCAAACGATTAAACCAATGAATGCCCACCTACTCATTTCCTAAAATTGTTAAATTACCTCTATATTTTGTATTATCTCCTGGAATCATTACTACATAATAATAAGACCCATTTGGTAAAAATTCACCACGATAGGTTCCATTCCAATCGTTTTTATAATCCATGCTCTTATACACTTCGGTCCCATAAATATTAAATACATGTACCTCTGTATTTGGATAATTTAAAACACCATCTATAATCCAGAAATCATTATATCCATCTGAATTGGTGGTGATCACGTTTTTAATATCAATTCCTGGTAGAGGAATAACAGTAACAATTACCGTATCACTATTCATACAACCAATGGCATCCATTACGGTGTAAATGTAACTCGTAGTGGTTAATGGGAAAACTTTTGGATTGGTAATGTTAGGATCCGTAATCGCTGTATTTGGAGTCCAAATACCAACTAATCCTCCTGTACCTACTAATTGTGTGCTATCACCTTCGTTAATACTCACATCTAGACCTGCATCAACGATAGGAGCAGCATTAATCGTGATGGTAACATCATTAGAATTACTTGCTGGACAAATACCATTTGCTACCACTACCCGATAGTATGCAGTTATTGGTGGGGTTACACTAAGTGTATCTTGATTATTCGCTATCGCAGACCAAGTAGTCATATCGGTGGATTCTTCCCAAACCAAATTGTTACCAACATAACCTGTTAACGTCAGTAATTTAGTAGATCCTTCACACATGATCGTATCTTGGGAAAGAACACCTCCAAACGAATCATCTAAAACATTAATCATGGCCACAGCTGCATAGACATCCGTACATACACCACTTGAAATAATAGCGCGATAATACGTTGTATCTAATAATCCTGAATAGTTGTAAGTTGCATTAGTATTTCCTAAGGAAGTCCATGTCGTACCGAAATCAGAGGAATATTCCCAATCTGTAATTGTTCCTGTATAACCATTTAACGTTAAAGTTCCATTAGCATTCGATAAACAAACATCAGCAGAAGCATCAATTGTACCTCCAACAGGAAGTGGATCCACGGTAATCATTACTTGATTTGATGAATCAATTGGACAGCTACTGTTTTGAAGTTTTACGCGAAAATAACTGGTTTGGGTTAATGCAGTTGTGGTATAGGTATCCAATGAATGAACGATGGATGTCCATGTTACACCATCTGTGGATGTCTCCCAATTCAACACTGTACCTGTATAACCCGTCAAGCTTAAATTGACCGTATTTCCTTCACAAATGGTTTGATCAGCTGCTAATACTCCTGGTACAGTTGGAGGTAAAATAGTAATGATGGCTTCAGTCGCATATACATCAGCACAAGCCCCTCCTTCGATTTGGGCCCTATACCAAGTATCGACAAGTAAACCGGAATAATTTTGTGTATTTGTAGTATTTGCCACATTAGTCCATGTGATACCATCAGTTGATGTCTCCCAAAAATTAACCGCCCCTACATTTCCAACTAAATTAAGTGTTCCTGCAGCAATTCCACCGCAAAGCGTTGCGGAAGAATTTACTGTACCGCCCACAGGAAGTGGATCTACAGTAATGATTACCTCATTACTATACAAAGGACTACACACCCCGCTTTGAACTTGTACACGATACCTTGTGGTTTGAGTCAGTGCTGGCGTAGTTAAGTTAATGGTAGTATTTGAAATCGGTGTCCAAGTCACACCATCGGTAGAGGACTCCCAATTTAAAACAGCACCCACATTTCCGGCAAGTGATAAACTAGCCGTTGCTCCTTCACAAATCGTTTGATCAGTGCTTAAGGTTCCAGCGACTGTATTAGGATCAATGCTTAAAATGGCTTCAGTAGCATATACATCGGCACAGGATGCCCCTTCTATTTGGGCGCGATACCAAGTATCTACTGATAAGGCCGTATAATTTTGAGTGTTCGTGGTATTGGCAATTGGTGTCCAGGTAACTCCATCGGTAGAAGACTCCCAGAAGTTGATGGTTCCAACATTTCCCGTGAGGGTCAATGAACCCGTAGCAGAAGAAGCGCATAAAGTAGCAGAGGAGTTTACTACTCCACCTACTGGATTGGGGTCAACGGTTAACACCGCGACACCCGAAGTATCTTTGGGGCATAGACCTCCATTTTTTAAAACTCGATAATGCGTTGTAATAGAAATATTCGAATAATTATAAGAGGTGGTTGTATTTACAATTGGATTCCATGAAGCTCCACCATTGGTAGAATATTCCCAACCAGTAATTGTTCCATACATTGAACCCGTTAAATTCAAAGTCCCCGAATTAATTCCATTACAAACATTGGTGCTTGTAGTTACATTACCCGGAACAATGGAGCAATCGTTCTGAATACTCCATACACTTGAATTATTGGCAGCATTCCCATCTGTTCCCGTGTAGGTTAACCACGTATTAATGTTATGACTACCACAAACGGAAAGATTACAAGGTGTACTGAAGGTGAAAATATAAGTTCCTCCATAGGTTACCAGGGCAACAGGGATTAATTGGGATACGGTTGGTCCACCATCGACCGAATAATGAGCGGTAATCGTATTAGAAGCAATGGGAACAAAAGAAGCTGCAGAAGGCGCAAAATTTCCGATGGTAATGCGAACTAATTCGGCATTCGTTTTATTACAACCACTAGTGGGCAAGGAATAACTTACAATATATGGATCACCTTGAGAAAAAAGTATGGAGCTTAAAAAAATAAAATAAACCAAAACCCCCTTTTTTATCAAATTGAAATTTGACAAAAACTGAATAAAATTCACTAAAATCAACCGGAAATTGGTTTTCAAGTAGAGGTATGTTTGCATAATGTTTCGTCTTTTACTTTAGCGAATGACCGCAAATGTAATATTTTTTATTTAGAATTGAAAGATTTCAACTGCTAATCAATCAATTAACATAAAATCATAACCATTCCTTTAAGTTATAACGAATTCTAGTATGATAGCGTTGCTTTTGAGAATAAAAAAATTACTTCCCGATACAATAAGTAACTTTAATTGATTATCAGATGCTTATATCAGTGAGGCAACAAATAAGCAACAAAATTTGTTGAAAAAGAGATAATTAATGGTAAATAAAAAGAAAAATATAAATCTTTTATTTAAAGCAAATATATAGAAATTACATCAATTGTTTTCTATTCAATCTTAAAAATTAAGGTCATTTAATACTCTATCTATACTTAAACTATACTCTTAGTAAACTAAAAAATCGACTACCTGTTCTTTTTTCAATCCAGTATAGGAACAGAAATCATCTATTGTTACAAACTCATTTTTTGATTTGCCAAGTAATTGGCGAATGTCGCTGATTAATTTGCGAGCGGTTCTCTCTTTTTTACCCGTGATGTTTTGTACATCTTTTGGGTAAATAACTATGCGATTTGGTACTAATTGTGTCATAAACGGCAATAACGGAAACTGAATTTTTAATACTTAAATATACATCATAAATTTGATTAAAAGTATTGAATATGAAGTCTTTAATGTGTTTATGGTTGGTTTGCGTGAGTTTGCTTTGTTCTGCTCAAAAGTCGTATAAAGTTATCAGTGTTCACGATGGTGATACATTTGAAATCATTAAAAACGGTAAAAAGCAATCTTGTAGAATTGTAAATATTGATGCTCCTGAACTCAAACAAAGTTTTGGTATTAATTCTCGTGATAGTCTTAGTAAGTTAATCTTAGGCAAGGAAATCATAGTAGATTCTTTAACAATGGATATTTACAATCGAATGATTGTATCTCCAAGAGTTAATGGTCAGAATATTGACTATCTGATGATTCGTAATGGTTGGGCTTGGCATAATTCCATTTATTCAAAAAGTGCTTTTCTTGAAAAAACTATGAATTTGGCAATCAGTCAAAAATTAGGGATTTGGTCTTGTGGAAAACAAGATGTTTGCCCTCCTTGGTTATACAGAAAGTATAATCGAATTAATAAAATCAAGTATTGTAAAAGTTGTAATTTTTAACCCCAAAATAAGATGGCAAGACAGAATGGTCTATTTAAAATCAAAGGAACGTTAGATAACGTAACTTTCTACAAGTCAGTCGATGGAGACTTGGCAAGAATGAAAACAAGTGTTGACAAGGACAGAATTAAAAATGATCCTGCTTTTCAACGTACTCGTGAGAATGGTGCTGAATTTGGAAGTTCTGCGAAAGCAGGTAAACTTACAAGGGATTCACTTCGTCCAATTGCATTAAATGCAACTGATAATCGTGTTGTTTCTCGTATGACTAAATTAATGACTTCAATCAAAAATTTAGATACAACATCTGTAAGAGGTTCAAGAAATGTTGGTGTTTCAATGCCAAATGCGAATGCGAAAGCCTTGTTAAAAGGGTTTGAGTTCAATTCAAGTGCATTGTTGAGTAGTACACTTTTTAAACCGTATGCAATTAATACGACTACAGGAGTGATTACAATTACAGGTATTATTCCAATCAACGATGTTGTTTTTCCTTCTGGTGCGACACATGTAAGTTTTACAGGTGGGTATGCAAATATGAACTACGCAACGAATGTTGTGGATTTCAAATTGACAAACGTTCAAAACGTTGCTATTAATGGTACTCCATCAACAATCACTTTAACTCCTACAGCCGTTCCAGCGGGAACAGGTGCAAAAGTTTTCTTGTTGAAAATGGAGTTTTTTCAGTTAATCAATGGTGTTCAGTATAGTTTGAAGAATGGTTCTTACAATGCTTTGAAAATCATAGAAGTAATTTAATGATGACAACAGAAGAAAAAAAGAAAAAACCTCGGTTTAAAGCAGGTGTTGATTTATCCGCAAAAGTTAATCTAACACAATCAACAGATAATGAAAATTCAATGATCAATCGAATTTGGTTATTTGTAAAATCAAAGTTTTTTTATCAGAAGTCACAAGATTAATGACTTATCAATTAAAAGTGAAGGTTGCCCGCAAGAGCAACCTTTTCTTTTTTTAACTAATTAATTCTAACATCAGGACTCTTTTTAATTGCTTCATCAATTCAAGCTGCTTTAAAACATTTAATCTATTTTGTTCTATTTTTTGCACTTGATCTATATGACTTTTAAATTTCTCAGGCTTATTCTCCATCTTATTAATTGCATCAATTAAAATGCTTTTAACGTGCCTTAAATGAATGAAAAGTATCACTGAACCAGTAAGGTATGGATGAAAGATTTTACCTTGCCACAGTCCAAATAAAAGCCAATATAACTGTTTGCTTTCTTCCTCATTCTGACATTCACAAACAAAACAATTAGGACAAGGATTTTCAAGAGGTTTTCCGCAATTTAATCCTTTGTTTAAAATAAAAAAATGCGCTCCAGTGTATTCTTTTACTGGGTTATAAGTTGAAAGTTTAAATGTAATCATAACCCTATTATTTTTTAGCATTTGGATAATGATTCACAGCAAACTGATACAACTTGATAAACATTCTTTTTCTATTACCAGGTTGTAAACTTTCAATTTGAGTTTTGATGTATTGAATTTCTTCAATTAATTCAATCTGATTCATTCTAAAAAGAATGCTTTTGATGATTGCAGGATTTGTTCGTTTGTACATAATTCACGGTTTAAAAATTATGTCTGTTCGTCGCTTTGCTCCGCACAATCATTTTTGAAGAAAAAGAAAAACCGAAAAAAAAGAAAAAGAATGCCTCTTTTTTTGGGAAGCGGAGGAATGAAGACAAGCTTTTTGGCAAAAAAATACTACCCGACAAATGGAGATAAACTCAAACGGAAAAATGATTGATAATTAGCTAAAAATTTTAAAGCGAATGAAGAACTGAGGGTGGAGATTATTTTGACAAAACCCGTAGGGCTTGAACTTGACGTAATGACATAGCGACCTATCTTTGCATTCATTTTTTATTTTTGATACCCGAAGTGTGAATGTTATCTTTGATAGAAAATAAACAGAATATGTTAAAACCAATAAGACTTGGAAAATTAGCTGGGGAATTAGATAAAGGAATTAGTACATTAATAGAAACTGCTGAAAAACTTGGATACCATTTAGAAGCAAATCCAAACACTAAAATTGATGAAGTGTTACATGAATTATTAGTTTTTTATCATAATGAACCAAAATTTGCTAAAATTTTAAATTTGATAGAAACTAATAATAAAAAACCTAAAAAAATTGAGCATATATTGACTACATATTCAGTTTTAGAAAAAATAAGAATTGAAAAAGGGAGACCAAAAACTGTATTTAAATATTTCCCCAATAGTGATTTTTCTAAAGATGCTCTTAAAAATAATTATCTATTTTATTCTCACTTTGAAAATTTTAATGATCCATTTGATTGCCATTCAGTATTAATAGATATTTCTTATAAACATAAAACTGAAATAAAGAGAACATATGAAAAATCTTTAAAAGAAGCTCTTGATAAGCATGGAGTTTGTTGTTTCTCAAGAACAAATGATTCAATTTTAATGTGGTCTCATTATGCAAATAAACATGAAGGTTTTTCAATTGAGTTTTATTGTAAGGAAGAGTCTGAAGGCTTAAATCCACTTGATGTAAATTATATTGAACATTTTACAAAACCTGATTTAATAAACAATACAGAAGATACAATTTATCATTTAATATACTCAAAAGCAAAAGATTGGGAGTATGAAAACGAATTGAGACTGTTAAAAAACATAACTAATAATGATATTGATTCAAGAAAAGTTAATTATAAAATAGAGGACATCAAATCAATATATTTTGGAATTAATGCAACGAACGAGTTTTGTGATGAGATTATGTCAATAGCAAATACCATGAATAAAAATATAAATTTTTATAAAGGATATAGACCTCAGGACAGATTTGGAATAAATTGGATTAAATATCAGAAAAGGAAATAGTGCCTACAGCTGTGAGTAGGAAACAGGGGGAATTGAGGAAACTAAGGAAATCAATAAAATTTAAAGTTTACCTAAAACTAAAGACCGAAGTATGAATTATTTCCCCCTGTTGTGCGTCGAGCCGTCTGCGAGTTGAGCGAAGGTGGGAATGGAGAACAGCGACGACTGAGGAGCTGTGGGAATGACCTATGTAGGTACTACACGAAGGTTTGGCGGATTTTTTGAAACCTCGAAGCGATAATTTTAAAGCAAGTGTGTGATTGAAAGAAGTGTAGGTACGGAACGGATTGAAAGAACACTCTTGCAAACTAACGATAAACTTAAGCAGATGTGAGAAACTAAAAGGCTTTTGCTTCTTGAAAGAGGGACGAGAGAAAGAAGCAAGTGCCTACTAAGATGAACTCTCAAAAAATGTGACAAACCTGAAGCCTGAGCGATTTAGCAGGCGAGCCAAACACAAGCAACGGCAGACCCCTTGTAAACTCACTGCGTAGCAAACCTTGTTGGGATTTCAAGGGGGATGAAGTAGTTGCGACTGACGACGTATGAGGACGTTACAAAAAGAACTAATGGAAAGCCGTAAGTGAGGAGTTTCGACGAATAGGCTTGGAATGGTATATGCAAGGGCGTGACGTTAGGAACGTTTATATACCCTTGCAGATAAGTTGTTTTTGTAAAAGGACGAAAAGAAGGAAGACCATATTTCCTCCCTTTGGTAGTATCCTAAAAAGTAACTTCAAATTTTTCTTCAATAGCTTTTTTTAAATTTATTTTAAATTTCCCAGTATCAGGTAATTTTCTGAGTATAGGATTATCATAAACAAATTCTTTTACATTTTTAAGACTCCATTTATAAAATAAGGTATATTCATCAGATATTTTACATTTTAATTTTTCTAACATTTCTTTAAACTCTAATACCATCTCTTCATCAGTATATTTATCTGGATTTTTAATTAAAAAAGCAATTGAATATAGCAGGAGGTTATCTAATTTTGCTTTTCGACGACCATTTAAAATGGTTTTATCTAAACCACAGTCTAAAATTGTTGTTGTACCACGACCTTTAGAATCTATACCTATTGGTTTACCATCTCGATTAAATTTAATGTATTTTTCTGGACTAAAGTTTTTTTCTTCAGGATTTAGAATTAATGGCTTTTCAAATTTATTTAAGTTGCTATTCAACTTGTTTAAATCAGTCTTAAGTTCGGCTGAACTTTTTGAAGTGAAATCAAAGTATCTTCCTAATATAGGAAATTTATATCCTTTGTAAATTTGATTACAATCGCTACAAGAATATAGTAAGTTAGACCATTCATAACACAACCAAAAATAGCCCAATTTATTACCTCCACTAACTGAATCTTTTGGTCTATAATGATCTACTGTCATATCGTCTTTTATTGATTCACAATATGCACATTTACCTTTGTATAGATTTTTTAATTTGTATTTTACACTATTTACATCTTCCGCTAATCCACTATAAATATTAAATTGAGCTTGTATGGCTTTTGTACCAGTATTTTTTCTTTCATTAATAATTCTGTCTAAATGAGCATTACAATTTCTTAATCGCTGGGGTATATCATTTAGATTTTTTTTTACTTTTCTCATAATCTAATTCCTCAATTTTTTTTTGTAACATTTTTTCAAATAACACATTATTGTAGTCATCTTGAATTGAAAATCCTTTATCATAAGAGTAACCTTTTGACAAAAAATTATTGAAATCAAAAATAGGAGATGAAAAAATACTGTTAGGAGTTAATTCAGATGTTTCTATATTTAATCTATTTACACTTATTTTACCAAATTCATTTTTTGAAGTTTTTAGGTAAATTGAACGATTTTCACTTCCAGGGACACCTAATAATGGAATGGGACTATGACAAGTAACAATAAATTGAATTTTCGGGAATGCCTCAGACAACAATGAAGGAATCTCATATTGCCATTGAGGGTGAAGATGAGCATCAATTTCATCTATGAGTACAATTCCTGAAAAACTTGAAAAATCGACGTTCTCTTCATTATTATAATGTTTACAAAATCTCACTATTAAATCCCCAACCATTGCCAAAAGACTTTTATTACCTGTTGATAACTCTTGAAATTTCAATGGTTTATCATTATCATCACAATGGTAATACATCACATTATCATTTTTATCTTTCAAAAACGACATGTCATAAACATTCGGAAGAAAACCTTTATTATTCTTATTATTATTTATTACCTCTTTTCTTGGAAAAGGTAAATTTGATTCAAGACCAATTAATATGTCTTTTGTATTTTCATACATTATAAGGAATCTATGATAATTGCCATATTTCTGATTGTAATATTTTTGACTTGTTAAATTAAGCGACATATTTTCATTATTTTCAAATAACTCTCCTTTAAGTTGCCAAATCAGCATTTCGCTTTCAATACTCAATAAATTACCATCATTATTGAACAAATTATATGTTTTGCTTGAATGATTAATTTTTGAATTTGTTGAAGTACCAGAAATTTCAAATCTGTTTGGACCATAACAAGCAAAATTTAAAATAGGTGTAATTCTATTTGTTTTATATTTATTCGATTCCCAAATTAAATTATTTTTAATTACTCCATTTGGTGTGTAAAATTTTGAAGAAACAGAAAAGTCAGCAGAATTTAAAACTAACCCTTCTTCAATATTTCCAATCATAGAAATTGCAATACTTTCTAAAATAGAAGTCTTTCCACTACCGTTTTCACCAGTAATAAAAATCCATTGAGTATCATCAGGTATGTCTTTAATACTTACATTACTAATTTGTTTGTAATTTGAAATAATAAGTTCTTTCAAACCAATCGGAATATTACCCTGATAATCTTTGACTTTTTGTTTAATTGTACTATCATCATTTATAAGTGTTGCAACATTATTGACCGTCGTGCCACCTAAAACAATGTTTTCAAAATTGAAACGATGATTTTTGATATTGAAAAAAAGGGAATCAAATTCTTTTGATGTAATATAGCCTAAGCCCGCTGTATCTAAATAATAAGATTCTTGAATTAATGAATCAAATATTAAATCTAAAGTGTTCTTTTCATTTTCTATTAATTGATCTACAATATCTAAGATGTTTTCAATATTCCATTTGTATGGAAGTTTTTTGATGTAAATTTTACTCTTGTAAGAATCGTCATCTTCTAATAAATTCGATTTTTTAAGTGAAAGTTTTGGCTTGAAATACTTTTGAATAACCTCAAATTTTGAATCAGAATCTTTGCCACTTAATTCAATGCAAACAGCACCATCAAGAGTGAATAAAAAGGATATATTTGGAGTTCTATTTTTCCAATCACTTCCTGTCCAAAAAGAAAGTAATAAATAGTTTTCAGTACCATGAAACCAAAAGCCTTCTTGAAGTCTGTTATATCTATTAGTTCTTCTTAATCTAAATCTAAACTTATGAGGTTCTGGATTTTCTTTATTTTTATTATGCCAATCTGATAAATGAACAAATATTTTGTCATGTAGATTTCTATCAATTTTTAACACTTCCATACTTTAAATATTCTATAAAAACCATAAATTATCCTTGCCAAAGGATGGGATTTCACCACCATCAAAGTGGGGGGCTATTTGGGCTACCATTTCTGGGTATTTGATTGTTACTGGTAAGTTTTGTTGTTTGATTGATTTCCAATACATACGACTGAATTGATATACTTGCTCAATTAATTCTTTGATTTCCTTTGTATCCTCTAATCTTGTTTTATCAGTACAATCAATTTTTAACTTGATTGGAAATGGATAACCTTCTTTTGAAACGTTAAAATCTGCTCTATGATATGAATTATTATATAACAGGTATTTTTTATTTCCAATGTTTATGTATGTTCCACTTAATGGCATCAGTTCTTTATTGTCTTCGTCAAATGCAACAATGTCCTGTGATATTGTTTTATTTATTGTGACTATAAAAATTGGTATTTCTAATTTTAATCTATCTAATGCATCTTGAATAGGTTTAATTTCTTTTTCACTCATTGCTTTGTAAAAATGAATAATTAAACGTTCAATATCCTTATTTATAGAGGTGTATTCACGTAATGAATTAATAATAGAACCTGCTAATTCTCTTGTTTCACTTTTTGTAAAATACTCGAAGTTTTTAAAACTACCTGTATTATCAAAACTAAATGCACTACCAATGTATTGAATATCATTTGTTGTATCTTTAAATGCGCCAATACCAACAATTAGTTCGTTTTTTGTTGGGATATTTAGTTTCCAAGGTATACCTCCTAATTTTGCCAATAGAGCAACAGCAATATTTGGCAAATTGTAAGAGTAGCTTTCATTTCCTTCCCAAATTTTATTTACATCTATAACTTGCGAAGTAATACCCCTTGATAATAAATCTTCTTTCAATTTGTAATATAACTCACGGTTTTCAGGACTTTCATCATTTTTTGAAAATGGAGTTAAATAAATGGCAATGTATTTTGTATCACTATTAAGTTCCTTTTTAGATAATTGTGATTTTATATCAGTTAAAGGGTTTTGTTTGTCTTTAAAAGTGATACTACCGCCATGAACAGTACTAATTGGTAAATTAATGTATTTTTCCACTCCTTTAAACCATCCTATACCAGTTTTTAGGTATGTATCTATTATTTTAGTTTTGGATAAATCATCTTCATGAAAAATATAGAAGAATTGAACATTTGAAAATTTCGATTTTTTAAATGGTCCGTTTGCTTTTAAACCATCATTTGGAACATTGTTTTCTTTGTTATTGCCAAAGATTAATTTGTTACAATTTAAATCTGTTCTATTTATTTTTAATGGTGAAACATCTAAGAAGCCAATACTATTTATAGGAATAAATTGTTTGAATAAACTTGTATTTAAAAAGTCTATATAAAATTGATTAATTTTATTGAAATAGTTCGTGTATTTATTTTCACGTTTTAGAACTGTTAATTTAAACTCTAATTCTGATTTAATTCTATTATTTAAAACTGGATATACCTTTTCTAACTCTACATTCTTTTCTACTAACGATTTATATTTTTCTATCTTTTTGTTGTAAAAAACCGAACCTATTGAACCTATTGAAACATCATTTGTAATTTCAAAAATGTTCTTTTTCAATATTTTACCTTGACCATCGTAAGAAATTTGTAACTCTGGAAAATCTGATACTTCTTGAAAGTTGATGCTTAACGTGAATTTATCAAATGTTTTGTATTGCGGTGTTGAGTCTTTTTGATTTGGAATCCAAATTTGATTGTCTTTTACGAAATTGATTTTTAGTATTTGTGGGTTTTTCTTCTTAAAAAAGAATTTTATTTTTTCGTTGTAATAACGTTTTATAAAATCTTTGTTTTCGTGTTTAAAATCTATTTCAATAGGTACATAACCTTCTTTTTCATAATCGAATGATGTCGATATAAAATCTATATTATTTGCATTTGGTAGATAGTTCTCAATATTTTTAGGAAAAATTGACTTATGAATGGTAGTACCATCCTCTTGTTTACCTTCTTTGAAATAGAATGTTAATGGCTGTTCAGGCCAATCGAATGTAAGTATGTTGAAAAATAGGTTGCTCATTTTAATATGTTCTTTTTCTCTGACAATAATTTCTTAAACTAAAGTGAACTACAATTTTATAATCTTTATTGAAATTGAAAATTTCATCATCTTGCTCCCAATGCTTGAAATATGTTTTTGAGCCATCAATTACATTACCAATAATTGATAAATCGAATAATAATGAGAGTAGTTTATCCTTATCTTCAGAAAATTGATACTTATCTAACTCATCAATAAATATCTTATAAGTTACATTATCATTTATACAATTATGAAATGCACTAAATATAGAATCAATATCAGAAGGTTTATAGTGAGCTGCTAATTCGTTTCTAATTTCTTTAGCAAATTCAACAGAATACTTGCCTATTAAAATATTAATATCTTGTTTTTTTAAAGGGATTTGAAATTTTAATTCTGATAAAGGCTTAAAAAACAGTAATAAATCTCTTGGTCTAATTAAAGTATGGTCAATTACATATTTAAAACTTGATAACGAATAGCTTTCATCATCTTGAATCAAAGACTCCCAAGGTTTGGAATCATCGAATGAGATATTATTATGCTGAAAATTTAATTTAATCCTTTTGTTTATGAATTGCTTTATTTTAAGATTGTCTTCATTTTTCTTGGAATTATTATACTCATACCATTTTAATACAATTTCATAACTTGAAAAAGTTTTTGCTGGGTCAGCATCAACATTTAATAAACAGTTTGAAATATCATCTCTTAGAAGTAAAATTATTTTAGCATTTATACCATGTTTACCAAAAAAAGTAATGTTGTAATCTTTAACAACACGAATAATATTCAAAAGTGAATTTATATTTTCTGTATTTTTTGAATTAAAACCAATATCTAAATCATCAAAAATTAATACATATTCATTATTCTTGTTTAAATGGTTTTGAAATAAATCTTTAACAGTTTGTTTTAAATGAGGTATTAACTTATAAAAAGGTGCTTTAGAACTTTTTATGTCATATTTATTTCCGTATTTAGCGGTCAAAAATCGTTTGAAATACTCTGTTTGTACTTCATATCCACCACTATTAATAACTTCATTTATTTGATTTGATTTAATATCAACAAAACCTGAATTCTTTTTTAGAAACACTTTTAAATCACTTATTTCTTTTTGATTTTCAAGCAATTGATTTTCTATTAATTGATTAGTAAATTTTATTAATATAATCCATTCAATTAACAACTCTTGACTGATTTCATTATCATGTTCTTTAGCAATTTGAGATATTTTTTCTATATCAATATCAGATTTCTTAATAAAATCACAAAAGAAATTTGCATTTTTTGATGTTTCAAAGTGAAGTTGTTCAGCAATAGCTGATTTCCCACAACCTTTTCTACCAGTTATAATAAACTTTTCAGTCTGTAATTGAGGAAATACATCTAAAAAATCTTCAAAAACATCATTTAAATGCATTCTTGAAGATGTTATACTTTCTGCTTCAGCTTCAGGAGCTCCTAAAAAGAAATTTACAGTAGTGTCTGAGTTTGTAACTTCCTTATCTCTCGCAAATTTTCCGAATATCCTCATAATTATATATTACTTGTTTTTGTTATATTAATTTACATTAAAATTTACTTTGATTAATTATCCATTGGTTTAATCATACTTTCTATAAACTTTCTTTCTTCATCGGTTAAATTATATTTTTCATATAACTGAATATCAATATTTTCAACAGATTGAGTCCAATCTATATCAGATTTTGAAGTAAAGTTTTGTAATGGAATAAATTTATAAGTTTTAGATGTTGCGTCTTGACTTGCTTTACCAATACTATGTTGAAATCTTGCAAATTTAGTTCTGAAATATTTACAAAGATTAGCTGCTGAATTTTCATCTAAATCTAAATCAACTCCAACTACAATATAAGATTCTGTACAAATTGTTTTTGGATTACCAATAAACGTATTTAAATTATCGTCATTTAATTCAGTACCGATATTATTAGCTCTTGGTGTAAATACTTTATATTTATCAATCCAATCAATGTTTTTTGAAATTTCTTGTCTTTCTACATATCCTATTTTTTTTCCTTTCCCATAACATAAAACAGGATTAGCTAATCCTTCGATTGAAGTTTTAAATGTATTTGGGTTTTGAATTATATTTGCCTCTAAACCAAATGGTTTTCTTGCAGAAATAGAACTTTCAAGCGATTTGAAATCTTTATTTAATTTTATTTTTTTGATAATATCAACAGCTATGCTGTGTCTAATTAAAATATCTGAATCTTCAGTTCTTAAACTTCGTTTATATACTTTAGGGTCTAAATCATCATTGTAGGTAAATACAGACGTTAATTTTTTTGTATTATCAAATTCTCTATCCCATAAGAAAAAACATATTCCACCTCTTAGATTGATATTTTGAAAAATTAAATCAGGTTTTAAAAAATCATGTAGTTCTGAAATATGAATATCATTAATCATAGAATCTCTAAATGCATCTAAGTCTTTACCGCCAGCATACCATCTTGTAGGCATAATTATAGATACATAATTAGGATTTAAATGTTTAGCAATGTCAACAAATTCATTGTAAATAGGTGATGCACTATTTTTGTTTGCACCTGCATCACTTTGTTGATATGGTGGATTACCTACAATATAATTAAATTTCATTTCTTTATTATTTATAAATATAATGTCGTTATTTATCAAATTATTATCTTTAATTAAATCTAAAGATGTATACTTAGTCTCTATCAAATTTATATTCAATTCTAACAAAGAATATACTTTTCTTGTAAACTCATACGCAGTTTTTGAAGTAGGTATTGAATAAAAATTATTTGCAACCTCTGGACCAAATTTTTTGTAAATTGCATATACAAATTCACCTTGCTTAGATGCTAAATCAAGAAGTGTTGAAGTTTCATCAATCGCACCTTTAGGAAAAGAATCAATAATTTTATTGGTCATTATATCAGGTGTAACAACTTCCCATTCTGACAAACGACTAAACTTCTTCATCGCATTACTGGCTCTATCTATTGGAGAAATATCAGTGTCATTTGCTAAAGAATTTATGTTATGTATTTTATAATCCAATTCACTCAATATAAATGGATTTAAGTTAGTTTGAAATAGTAAAAGAATTTCTCTTTCAATATTTAAATTAGATGCGATTCTTAGATTATCTAAATTGTTTTCAATTTCACAAATAATTTCTTGTAATGACTTTACTCTTGAATCAGTTAAAAATGCAAAGAATAAGATACGAGCATAAAACATAGCAAATTTGCCTTTGTAATCATTTTCTTCTTCTTCTTTTTTGCTTTTAGATTTTGAATTATCTCCTTCATTTTCCTCTCCCTCATCATTTTCAGCAGAATCTTCTATTTCAATATCATCACCTTCACCTTTGGTAGATTTAATTTCAATACCTTGACGAGAACCAATCTTACCTTGACGTTCAATAATCTCTCGTATTTCATCAATAGCTAACAAAGTATAATCTATTGAAATTGTAGATGCCTCATCAAAGACACTTCTACTATTTGAATATTTTCTAACGGCATCAAGAATATCGGCAGGCTCAATCTGAGAAATTTTATTGTTATTCATTACAATAATAGGCGAAATTTCAAGCTCTCTTTTGATTCTATCTTCTAACTTACTATTTCCGTTTGATTCTGTATTTACGTTGTAAATTTGTGATTTATGTTCCTGCATTTGGAACATTCTATTTGGATTAAAATCAACCAATAAAGTTTGTGGTTTCATATTGTATTTAACAACATCTCCATTTGGTTCTTTAAATACTTTGATATATTGATTTTGGAGTCTGAAAACCGCTTGGTCGTACTCTTGTGGTGACGTTGTATCTTTAAGATAAAGCATAGTATCCCACTCTGGAACTGTGCTACCTGTAAGCATTCTATTAACTGTTAAAGTGATTGTTTTAATGTTTTCACTTTCACATTTTTTTATTTTAGATTGAACGGTTTGTGTGTCTTTGTAAGTTTTTTCGCTTTCTACACCTGAGATATTTAATATTTCGTAATCTGTTAAATGTCTAAAATTATTGTTTTTAATTAATGCTTCTAATGCATCACAAGAAGCTCTGTATGGTAATACACAAACAATATGACGACACATTTTACCCTCTTTGATTTTATCATAATCCAAAAAGCTCAATATGTTGTCGTCTTTTTCAGTTCCATCAATAACATTAAACAAGTCGATTATCTCATCTTCATATTTAAATTTTTTATGTAACCTGTTTTCTTTATCAATTGTAATTGATTGAGGTTTGAAAAGTTCTGAAAAAGCATAGGTGACACCTTTCTTTCTCATTTCTTCCATTTTTTTTCGTGATGATTCATTTGGATTAAATGCAAAACGAATCATTTGAGGAAAGCCAAAATAAGGATTATCCCATTCTTTAATTTCGTCTTTATAAAGGTTTTCTTTATCCCAACTTTCTTGATCTTCTGCAATATTTGAAAATTGATAGAATGCAATAATATCATCATCTGTAAACTCGCTATTCATCAAAATTCGATAAGGAGTACCTGATAAATGTATACGAATCTTTGCATTTAATACTTTTGTTGTATTATCTAAGTCGTCTAATGTATTATCATTGAGTTTTAATTCGCTTTTTATTTCTTTTGAACTTAAGTTTTCTTCTTTTAAAACCTTACCATATTCGGAAGCTCTTGCTCCAAAGTGTGATTCATCAATTAATAATAAGTCTATTTGATTTTCAAATATTTCCGAATGTTTTGATTTGATGTTTTCACCCTGAAGGTCTTGAAGGGTAAGAAATACAACTATTTTTTCATTCTTTTTTAGTAAATCAGTAATTATTGTTTCATTTGTTAAAAGAGAATTACTGTCAAGAAAATTATATCCATCAAATCTTTTATGGCTTTGAACTGTTTTTTTCCATTCTTCTTTTACATCAGCTTTTGCAGAAACTACAACCACAAATTTTGCATCCATTTCAACCGCACAACACATTGAAGTAAAAGATTTACCAAAACGCATTACAGCATACATTAACAATTTCTCTCTGCCTTTATCAATAGCTTGTCGAAACTTTTTTATTGTTTCTTGTTGATTTGGTCTTGGATTATAGTCTTCGGTGCTTAAATAGGTATGAGTAATCGGAATATGACTTTCATCAAAACTATAAAATTGATATTTTGAATCATTCTCTCTATGAGAATTTTTTATATCTTCTATTGCATTTTTTAAATCATCTTCCGTTGCATTTTCAAAAAATTCATTTGAGTAATATGGAATATCTGCTATTGTATCTTTCTGTAATCGATTGCGATTTAATTCGTTTTCTAAAAAATTATGTACCGCATAATCTCTAAAAAAAATATCCTCATTTACTTTTGCTATTTCCTCAAATTTTTTCTCGAGATTAGGGAACTTATTTCTCCATTCTTTTAATCTCGTTTCAATTGGTCTGTAAGTATCACCTACCTTAAGGTAATTAGGAATAGTTTGCGTTGTAAATGCATATATTCGAGGCTCTACTCTACCAACTATTATTTTATCAAGAATATCTATATTATTTGTTACCGACATAGTTTATTTATTTAATAGGTCAACAAACCTTATTTTATTTCCTTTATCTCCTGTATTATTATTAATATGTTCCCAGTCCATAATATAGCAATATATGCCATTATGCAACATAATATTTTGTGTAGAACAACCCTTACATTTAGCAATTACTTTTTCAGAATTTCCGAATAAATCACTTTTCTCGTGAATCTCATCAGAACAACTATTTGGAATAATACCTTTTAAACCATCCATCTGCCAAACATTCCAAGAAATAATATAAGCTATATTTTGAATTGATTCAATTGAAGGTTCACCCCCAAACTTTAAAGTATAATTTTCAATAAATGTAATTAACATAGCTTCTCTTGCAAGTAATAAACTATCTCCTTGCCACTCAAATGCATACGTACTTTGATATGCTTTTTGTATGGCATCTATCCATTTATCTTCTAAATCTACATTTTCATTTACAACTCTAATTTTCCTATCTAATAGACCTATCCTATTTTCAACTGATATAAATTCACCTGTAGTGGTATCATATCTACTAATAACGTAAGGTGCTTCACCACATGAAATTTCTAAACGAGTATCAATAACATAATCAATCCAAGTTTTCCCAGTTGGAAATGAAATTTTGTCTTTATTCGTTACCCAAGATTTAATCCCCGTTTCTAAAATGATTTCTTTGTTAAAAGCATTTTCAAAACCAAACCAAGAATTGTCAACCAGATTATTTTGTGCATTACATACCCAAGAAGGTGTAAAAACCTCTGCCATTTCTTTTGATCGAGACAGTTGTAAAATTTTATCTTTATGAACTCTTGGCATAATAATACTTCCGTAATCACCAACAATTAATTCAGAAGTAATCTGAGAGTTATATTCATAAAATTCTCCTAAATGTTTATAATTGTGGGTTGCCCAAAATATGTTTTTATTGGTAGTTCTATCATTTAACAATATATCAAGAACACCTGGGTATTTCTCAATTAATTCACTTTCTAATACATCTATTCCTATTCTCACAAAGGCAAGTTTTAATTTTTTTTATGATATGGAACAAATTGTTCCTCTGCAACTCTAAGGGCATTTAAACCTACTTCTTCATCCCCAATAACATCGTATACTCTATCTGCTAACCATAATGTAAGAAGCTCATTTGTATCAATATTTAAAATTTTAGATATTAATATAACATGTTCTCTTTTAGCATTTCGTTCTCCACGTTCCACCTTACTTAACATAGCTGTATCTATATCTAATTGGGCAGCAACATGTCGGAGAAGTAATTCTTTTTCTTCTCTACGCTGTCTTATTATTTCTCCAAATCTATTCATTCAACAATTTTTGACTTGACAATTTTTGACAAATATAAATAAACAAATGAAAAACGAAGAAAATAAATGAAAATAGAACCAAACTCAATTACATATTCTTCTCATAACTATCTTGTTTCAATCGAAATAATAATCCACTTTTCACAAATTTTGAAATATAACCTTCCGCTGTTTTATCTACAATTTCTAATGATTTGGCGACTTCCAAATAACCTTGTCGATTGAAGTTTTGAGGAAGTTTTTCTAAAAATAATTCTCGTTGATTCTTTTTCATTGTTAATGGCGCATCTTCAGGTAAATCTGTGAAAACTTTACTTGCATGTTTAACAAGGGTTCTGATTATTTCTAATGCGGAATTAAAATCATTGTCTTGGCAAGTCAATGGAGTTGTCATATCACCTGATTCTAAAATTCTCAAACTTGTGAGAACCATAGCTATTCTAAAAGCAATTAGACCTAAACGACGAACAGTTGCCATGTATTCCAAACTTTGGAGTGCGAGGTAAGTATCTTGCAATTCTTTAAAGAATTGATTGAATTGTTCCTCTTGGTCTTTTGTTAACTTGAATTGAATCTGTTCTTCTTTTAATAGCAATTCATGTAAATTAAAAAATTGTTGACCTAATTCATCAAAATAACTATCCAAACCATCCTCATATTTAGATTCAAAAACATTTTTCCAAGTTGGAGTTACGTTCATGTAATAAAACATAAATCGACTAAACAAACCATTTTCTGCATTTGGAATTAGTGCAGAAATTTGTTTGGGTGTTCCTGATAACAAACAAGCTAAACAAGGATTGTCAATGTCTACGTATTCTCTATCCGTTCTTCTGTAGTAACTAATTGTTTCGTGATGAAATGCTTTACGGAAGCCATCACTGTAATTACCGTAATCAGATTTAAAAGCTTGTGCTAAGGTATCACCCTCCGTTTCAAAAATCAATCCACTACCACGGTTATCATTCAATAATTGAAATGCACCTGTTGCGCTATTATTTGCAGGAATGAACAACATTTTTTCGGGTGGAGGAAGCGGTTTAACTGCATCAGAACCTTTCTTTTTTGCTCTATTGTATTCTTGTAATTCAACATCATATTTTTCACGTAATAACTTCGATTCGATTCGTTTTTTCTTGTGTATGAGTTGCACTAATTGTTTACAATGTACTAATCGCCCTTTACCTGCTGAAGCTTGCGCTGTGATAAATAAAAATAGATTCGCAAAGACTTTCTTTCCATCATAAATTCCAAATATTTTAGGCAGACAAGAACTTAATGAAACAATTGAACCCAATAGCAATAAATCACGTTCTTCTTTGCTTGAAGCAACATCAACTACTTTTTGAAGGAAATGAGGAAGTTGCGGAAATATAGTATCTGATAACAAAGGAACATTCACTTTTTCAATGTCACTTTCCTTGGTTTCCTCTATTTCCTTTCTTTCCTCAACTGGTTTGTTTTTTATATTGATACCCGCTTGTTTACATTGGTAGTAAAAAGTTTTGATTGAAATTCCATTACCTTTTGCTTTCAAGCAACTTGTAAACTGTTCATCACATTCTTTAGGATTGTAACTATTATTGAATTGACTAATTCTATGGAAATACTCTCTACCTGATTCTTGAAATTCTTCTGCTAAAGCAAAACCTACATCTCGCCATTCAGCATAAGAAGGAGCAATATCCGTTTGAATCATTTCAATTTCATTAATGATTTTTTCTAAGTCAGTACAAGATTCATTTCTGAATCCTGTACTGATAATTGTTTTGTTTTCTTTAGGATTGCTTTTGTTCTCAATCCATTCAAAGGGGTTAAATTCTTTCTTCATAATTCTCAATATATTTTGGATTGATATAACAGTTTCTATCGTGTGGAACGAAGCAGGCTCTTGAAACATCTTTGCCTGATGTATCCACTTTTAGTTGATATGTTTTGAGTAAATAGTTTGCTATTCCATTGAAGTATTCCAAGTGTGTTGCTTTCATTAAATCAATAGAAACAATCCATTTCAATCCATCGCCAGATGGAGAAGTGAATAAAAGTTCTGTTTCAAAGTATTCATCATTCAATAACTCTTGTTTCACTTCTTCAAGATTGGATAATTCATCTAAATCAATTGTCAATAGTCCTGAATGTTTGATTAAACTTTTATCTTCTCTTTTAGAAAATGTACCCGAGAATGTAACGTAATCAAAATTAGTTGCCTTGTATTGTTTCGCTCCTTTTTTGTCTGTTATTGCTCTTAGTTCTTCCGTTTTATGAGCAAAAGTAACATCACGAATAAAGGTGAACATATCAAAAAGTGTAACATTATCCAATGGAGTAGTATTCTTGATTGGAGCTTTGAAATAACTGAATTTTACTAAAGGCTTTTCGCTCAAATTATTCGTCGTTTCCATGATCTATCTTTTTTGAAGATGAATAATTGGATTCCAACATCATTTGAATATCCTCTGCTTTGTAATAGAATTTACCGTTGATTCTACTGAATGGTAATGTTCCACTATCACGCATTGATTGAAGTGTTCGTTTACTGATTTTTAGCAATAACATTACTTCTTGTCCGTCCATCCAAGTTTCGTTCAACGTTGTTGTTTTGGATTGTTTCACACTCATAATATATTCTTTTATGAGTGTGAAATCTTTGGACAATTCTTCCATAAATTGAATAACTTCTATCATAGCTTAACCCTCCCTTTTTTAAGTAAATAATTAGCCGCTTGTTGTTCAATCTCTGATGTGGAAGCACTTCTATTGCTTAATAACCAATTGTCTATTTCTGTACGTTTGAAATAAATCTTCTTTCCATTCGGTTTGTAATGCGGAATGGTGTCTGTACTTGTTAGTTTGTACAGGTGTGAATGTGAAATTTCTAAATATTCACATGCTTCATTGAAACTCAATGCTTCTTTTTGTAATCTGTTTTGTTCTTTTAACAAAGTTTCAATACTCATTAATCGTTCTAAGATGTTTACATTTTCCATCTTTTTAAAAGTTTATACTATAAATTATTCCCTCTCCGCAAACAGAAACGAGAGGAGTTGTCTCTGTCGCTTGAAGTCAAAATTAGAGTGTAAACAAGGGGGATTTTGACTCTGAGTTTGAAACTCAGAGTAGGTTCAGAGTCAACTCAGAGTATATAAAATGAAAAGGTTCGACCATATTAGCCGAACCTTTAAAAAATAAATGATTTTTTATTATATTTTAAATTCAGAGTAAGAGTTTATAAGCGTATATTTTGCACGATTTTTAAGATTTTTGCTTCGTTTTGCTTTGTAGGTTTACAACTTCTTATTTCGCTTTCTGAGAAGTCAATCTTCCCTTTAAGTTGAAATATTTTTGATGTTGTTATCCAATGTTTATAGTTAGGGTCATCTAATTTTTTTTCCTGATTCAAAAACAAAATAAAAGAATACAGGTCGCCTTTCATTCCAATCCATTCAATTTTGTTTTCAATAGGCCGATTAGAAAAAACATGTACAAAATCTTTTTTAGATGATTCATCAAGCAAATTCAAATTAGCCAATGCAGTAAACAAATCATTTATATGCGTTTTTGAATTTTTTGAATCGATTATCTTAAAGCAATTTTGCGTAATTGCCTTTTCAGTGATGTCTTGAACTTTGATTTTCTTTATTTCAGTTTCTAAAGTATTTTCAATTCTATTGATGAAAGATTGGTTATCAAATTCATGAAAATGAATTTCTAACAATTCTTCATAAGTTAAATACTCATCTTCAAAATCTGATTGGAAGTGTTCTTGTAATTCAATATAAATCAATACAAGTTCAAGTTTTAATAAATGGAAAATATAGACGTTATTCGATAAATCTTGATTGGTTGAATTAACTTCATTATATGGAAACCCATTTTCTTGAATACAATCAGCAGTCTTTTTAAATAAATTATTCAGATGCTTGAAAATCTTTTTGATTATATAAAATCTTTCATCCGTATCGGTAATTTTTGAAATGAAATCTATCTTTTCATTCAAAAAACTATTCCTTTCATTATTAATGATTTGTGAATAATACTTCTTTTTTGGTGTTAATGGTTTTTTATATTCCAATGAAAAAAATGGATTGTATTCAGTATCTATCACCTTTGTTTCAGTAAGTAACTCTTTGAATTTTGTATCTGAATAATTATTCATCCAAGGTCTTAAACTCATTAATAGAATTTCATTATAAGTTGTTAGTTCGTAATTCATAATTTGATATTAATGATGTTAGCTGCTTCGATTTTCTTCCTGTCAATTACCTTTCCATAGATTTGAGTAGTTCTCAACTCCTTATGACCAAGCAATTTTGATACGGTATAAATATCTGTACCCATTGTCAATTGAAGAGTTGCGTAAGTATGTCTTGCACAATGGAAAGTGATGGTTTTTGAAACTCCTCCTTTCATTACCCATTGTTGTAATTTAAGATTATGCCAAGCACTATATTTCAAATTACTAAAAACTCTTTCCTCTCCTTCAACAGGTTCACCTAATAATTGTCTTGCTTGTTCTGAAATTGGTAATGTTTCAGTTCCTTTTGTTTTCTTCTGTCTGAAACGTATGTACCAACCTAATTCATTTGAATGTTGAACTTCTGTCCAGGTTAGTTTCTCTATATCTGACCATCTTAAACCTGTTAAACAACTAAATATAAAGGCTGTTTTAAGAATTGGGATTTCACATTCTTCTTTGACTACACTTTGTAATTCTTCTAAGGTAAGGAACTCTCTTTCAGGTTCACCTTCTTTTATACCATCAACTTTTTCAGCTGGATTATTTGGTATGTATCCATCTTTATATGCTTGCTTTAATGCTGCTTTAAATTTGGCAAAATAGGAGTGTTTTGAATTTTGGGATAGTATTGCACCTCCTTTGGTAATTTTACCTTTGTCTAAATACTCTCTGAAATTTTGAACTAACTGAATATCTAACTGACCGAATGTAATACCATTTGGAGCGAAGTTCTTCAAGTGTTTTAATGTACTATCCCAGTTTCCATAGTTTCCTTGACTATCGAATCTTTTGTTTGCAAGGATTTCAAAGTAAGCGATAAAACTTGCTTTCAGTTTCTCATTATCTCTAAAACTAAAAACTCCATTTTGAATCTCAATTTGTCTTTGGGCTCTAATACTTTCAGCTAATTGTAATGTCTTTTTATTGACTTCTTTTTGTTCTTTACTCGGATTGTTTTCATCTAAATACAAACTAAGGTATTCGGTTTTACGAGTTCCTTTATGGTAATAATCTAAATACAAGCTTGTTTTACTACCTTTCTTTCTTTGTCTTAAAGTTACTTTCATTAGGTAATTATTTAAAGAGTTTTTCTAATTCTTGTCGGTTTATTATTTTCTTTCTCCCAAACTGTTTGAATGGTATTTCTCCACGTTTGAGCATTCTTTGTATTGACCATCTACTTACTCCAATTAAATCGGAGATTTCATTAATGCTCATAAATTGTTTGTCGTTTAGACCCTGGTGTTCTATTGGTTTTCTTCCGACTGTTTTTGAAGTTACCGAAAGTGTTGTTTGTTGTTCGCTAAGTGAGTCTTGTATTTTTTGTTCTCTCACTCTTTGTTTATATGCTCGTTTTCTACAAACATCAGAACAGTTTTTAGTCACGGTAGTTTTGGCTATGAATATGCTTCCACAGATTGTACAGGTTTTCGGTATTTGTATATTACTACTCATATATGGTGCGTTATGTAGCAACATGGGTCAATATGGGGCATTATGGTGCATCATATCGCCAATTTATATCACCAACAAAAAAGGGCAACAAAATTGAATGTTGGGCAACAATTTAGCAACAAAAATAGTGATAAAATAGGAAAGTGGGCAACAAATAAAAGAAAGAATTTGCTGTAATATATAAGAAAAACAAGTAGTTAGGATATAAAAGAAAAGTAATTACTTTCCTATACAAAATTTACTGAAAATATTTCCCAATAAATCTTCTGTTGAGATATCCCCGGTGATGGTGCCTAAATGAAACATCGATTGACGGATGTCCATGGCGATAAAATCACCAGTAACTTGATTTTCAAGTCCTGATTTGGCTTGCTCTAAGGCTTCTGCGGATTTTTGCAAGGCCTCTAAATGTCTGGCGTTGGTGACAATGGTATCCTGACCCAATTGAAAATCGCCCAAAAGCTGTTGCACCATCCAATCCGTCACTTGTTCAATACCTTCCCCTTGCTTGGCGCTAATGGGAAACACTTGAAAATCGTGGGTTTCTAAGGCTTGACTTCTCAAATCCATTTTATTTGCCAAAACGGCCATTTTTTTTGTTGGATATTGCGTTTGAATGGATTTTGCCCATGTGATGGTATCTTGAGTATTCATCGAAGCGTGGCCTTCTTTTTCAGATGCTTTGAAACTTCCATCGCTTAAGAACAAAATAATTTGCGCTTGTTTTATTTTTTCTAAAGATTTTTCAATTCCCAATGCTTCAATGGCCTCCGCATTTTCTCGAATTCCTGCCGTATCGATCAGTCGAAATAAAATACCTTGTACATTTAAGGTTTCTTCAATGACATCTCTAGTGGTTCCGGCAATGCTAGAAACAATCGCTCGCTCTTCTCCCAACAGTTGATTCAAAAAGGTACTCTTACCCGTATTTGGTGCGCCTACTATCGCGACTGGCACTCCATTTTTAATGGCATTCCCCAAATCAAACGATTGAATTAATTTTCGCAAATGCCCCAAGACTTCATCAACTAACGCGTTTAATTCCGCACGATCAGCAAATTCAACGTCCTCTTCAGCAAAATCCAATTCCAATTCTACCAAAGAAGCAAAATGAATCAATTTTTCGCGCAAATTTTTTAAAACATTGGAAAATCTTCCACGTAACTGATTGAGCGCTATTTCATGAGATTTTCTCGATTCGGAAGCAATCAAATCGGCTACGGCCTCGGCTTGGGATAAATCCAATTTTCCATTTAAGTAGGCACGCATCGTAAATTCTCCAGGATTTGCCATTCTGCAGCCTGAAGCAACCAAAACTTTTAAAATCTCCTGAATGATGAAAGGAGAACCGTGTGTACTGATTTCAACACTTTCTTCTCCAGTAAAACTTTTTCCTTGATGAAAGACAGCCACAAGAACCTCATCAATCAACTGTCCGTCGGGAGCCTTGAAATTTCCAAAATGAAGGGTATGCGAATCCTTGTCATTGAGCTTTTTAGAAAACAGCAGCTCTACCAAGCGAATCGATTCTGGACCAGAAACTCGGATCATAGCCACCGCTCCAACTCCATTAGCAGTCGCTAAAGCACAAATCGTATCGTTTGAATTTTTCGTCATACTTATTTACGTTTGGATTGAAAAAACTGTGTAACAATTTCACTGCACTCTTTTTCTAATACTCCATTTAAGATTAAAGTCTTTGGATGATACAATTCGTTCTTAAAACGTCCTGCACCTCTTTTTTCATCGTGAGCGCCAAAAACAATTTTATCCAATTGCGACCAATATAAAGCTCCGGCACACATGACACATGGCTCCATGGTGACATAAAGTGTGCAACCTTCCAGATATTTAGCCCCTAAAAATTCTGCTGCTGCGGTAATGGCTTGCATTTCAGCATGAGCGGTAACATCCGTTAGTTTTTGAGTTAAATTATGCGCTCTTGCTATAATTTGATTGTTCACCACAATCACCGCTCCAACAGGAACTTCATCTTCATCAAGCGCTTTGTATGCCTCTTGCAAGGCTTGCTTCATAAAATATTCGTCGTTATATGGACTGATCATTAGCTAATACTTCCTCCTGCACCAAAAGCTTTTTCGGGCGACATAAAACTTAATTTTCCTTCTTCATTTTCGGCCATTAAAATCATCCCTTGGGATTCAATGCCTCTTATTTTTCTTGGCGCAAGATTCAACAGTACACAAACCGTTTTTCCAATTACCTCGTCTGGGCTGTAATGTTCTGCAATTCCTGAAACAATGGTTCGCGTATCAATTCCGGTATCTACCGTAAGTTGTAATAGCTTGTCTGCTTTTTCAACCTTTTCCGCATTCAATATGGTTCCCAAACGAATATCCAATTTAGTGAAATCGTCAAAAGAAATAACCTCCTTTTGAGGCTCAAAATTGGATGCTTCTCCGGCATTGGATTGCTTTAATTTTTCAATCTCAAAGGCTACCATCTCATCTTCAATTTTAGGAAAAAGTACACTAGGCACATTCGTGGAGTGCCCTGCACTTAAAAGATCGGATCGGCCGGCTTGTTCCCAATGATGCAATTCAACGTTTAAAAATTGAGCCAATCGAAGGGCGGTTTTGGGCAAGAAAGGCTGAAATACCACACTTAAATTTGCCGTAATTTGTAAGGCAATATGCATGATGGTTTTCACACGTTCTGGATCTGTTTTCACGACCTTCCAAGGTTCTTGATCCGCTAGGTATTTATTACCAAGACGTGCTAAGTTCATGGCCTCTACTTGCGCATCCCTTAATTTGTACAAATACACCAATTTAGCAATTCGTTTTGGGATCGCTTCCATTTCAGCAAGTACCTCCTTATCTTCAACTGTCAATTGACCTAAAGCAGGCACCATCCCATCGTAATATTTTTGAGTGAGCACCAAAGCACGATTGACAAAATTCCCAAAAATATCCGCTAATTCTGAATTAACACGCGTTTGAAATTCTTTCCAAGTGAACTCCGCATCCTTGGTTTCAGGGGCAATGGAAGTTAACACATATTTTAATTCATCCTCTCGGTCTGGATACGATTCTAAATATTCGTGCAACCAAACCGCCCAATTTCTAGATGTAGAAAACTTATCGCCTTCCAAGTTTAAAAATTCATACGCAGGCACATTGTCGGGCAAAATAAAATCACCGTGATCCTTTAAAAGAATAGGGAAAATAATAGCGTGAAAAACAATGTTATCTTTTCCAATAAAATGAACCAATTTTCTTGGGTTTTCATCTTGATCATTCTTTACCCAATAGTCTTCCCAATTTTTACCATGTGCTTCAGCCCATGCTTTTGTTGCAGAGATATAACCTATTGGCGCATCCAACCATACGTAAAGTACTTTGCCATCTGCACCTGCTAAAGGTACTTTAACCCCCCAATCCAAATCACGGGTCATTGCTCTTGGTTTTAATCCGCCATCAATCCAAGACATACATTGTCCAACAACTTGATTTCTCCATAGTTTCGGGTCGTGATGTTGATGTCCATCCAGTATGCCCTCCTTAATCCAAGTTCTTAACCACTCCTCATGACGTTCCATAGGCAAGTACCAATGGGAGGTTGATTTCATGATCGGTGTTTTACCACTCAAGGTTGATTTTGGGTGCTTAAGTTCTGTTGGACTTAAATCGGAACCACATTTTTCGCATTGATCCCCATAGGCATTAGGGTTACTACATTTTGGACATTCACCGGTAATGTAGCGATCTGCTAAAAATTGTTGAAAATCCTCATCAAAATATTGTTCAGAAGTTTCTTCCGTAAAGTGACCATTTTCGTGTAATTTCAAGAAAAAATCCTGCGACGTTTGGTGATGTATCGGTGCAGATGTCCGGTGAAAAATATCAAAAGAAATATTGAATTTTTTAAAAGAATCTCCAATAATTTGATGGTATTTATCTACAATCTCCTGAGGACTTATTCCCTCTTTTTTAGCGCGAAGCGTAATGGCTGCACCATGTTCGTCAGATCCACAAATGAATGCAACATCGTGATGATTCATTCTCAAAAAACGCACAAAAATATCTGCAGGTAAATAAACACCAGCAACATGTCCAAGGTGCAAAGGGCCGTTTGCATAAGGCAAAGCGGCAGTAACGGTATACTTAGATTTTGTCATAATATGAAATACATGACAAAGATACACAGAAATAAATTTAATCGAGAAAACAAAAAAGAAATCCCACGAAAAAAGCCGACCCTTCCGGACCGGCTTGTACCTAAATTGAAACGACTATTACTATGCGTCTTTAGTGAGTTAAGGTAAGTTTATTAGGTGTAATCTCTTTTGCTTTCGCTATGATTCAAATGTATATCTATTTTCCTATTTTGAAACTGTTTTTTCCAATTTTGAGAATAAAATCATTTGAAAAACTTAGTTTCAATTAAGTAGTATTACGTAAATGAGTATTAATTTCCTCCGACAATCGACAAATCAAGATGTTTCAAGCAGAAAATTATCCTTAATTTTGCAATACGATGAGTGATACTTCTTATACCCGAATAAACAAATATTTAAGTGAGGTTGGTTTCTGTTCCCGCAGGGCTGCCGATAAATTAATTGAAGAAGGAAAGGTAACCATTAATGGTAAAATTCCGGAGATGGGGACAAAAGTATGTGCATCAGACGAAATTCGAGTGGATGGCAAGTTAATCCAAGAGCGAACGGAAAAAAACGTGTACATCGCTTTTAACAAACCTGTTGGGATAGTTTGCACCACAGACCGTAGGGTTGAAAAGAACAATATTATTGATTATATCAATTATCCTAGTAGGATATTCCCCATCGGGAGACTTGACAAACCCAGCGAAGGTTTGATCTTTTTGACCAATGATGGCGATATTGTCAATAAAATACTACGCGCTAAAAATAATCACGAGAAAGAATACGAAGTACGGGTAAATCGATCAATTAGTAAGTCCTTTATTGAGCAGATGAGCGAAGGGGTTCCTATACTAGATACTGTGACTCGAAAATGTAAAGTGGAACGCATCAATAATTTTGAATTTCGTATCGTTTTAACGCAAGGGTTAAATCGACAAATTCGAAGAATGTGCGAGTATCTAGGTTACGAAGTACTTAAATTAAAAAGGGTGCGCATTATGAATGTGCATCTGGACTTGCCGACTGGTGCTTGGCGTTATTTAACCGAAGAAGAAATGTCAACACTTCACGGTTTAATTGCAGACTCTTCAAAGACGCACGATCCAGATTTTGATTGGGATGAAGACGAAAATGAATGAGAAGACAGAAAACTGTCCTCTCATTCTAAATCATTTATTGCTGTTTCGCGAATTGTAAATTCAAAATTAATTTTACCTCATCACTTACGACAATACCACCTGCCTCGGTTACTGCAGACCAAGTCAAACCAAAATCTTGACGATTGATTTTTCCTTCCATTTCAAAACCAACTTTATCATTTCCATAAAAATCAGTCATGTTTCCACCGTAAACAGCGCTCAAAGCAATCGGTTTAGTTACTCCTTTGATTGTAATATTTCCGTGGATGGTATAACGATCTCCTCCTATGTGTTCAAAAGAAGTCGTTTCAAACGTTAATTTTGGAAATTGAGCAGCATCAAAAAAGTCAGCTGATTTCAAATGGTTATCGCGATCGGTTTGACGAGTGTTAATACTGTCCACATCTGCTTCGAATTGCGCACTTGCTTGTGAAAAGTCCAAACCATTCGATTGTAAACTTGCGTTAAAAACACCAAACTCACCGGTAACCGTAGAGATCACCAAATGCTTCACTTTAAATTGCACTTCGGAGTGCATCGGGTCTAAATTCCAAATTGTTTTTTCCATAATATCGATTTTGGACAAATATACAACTTTTTTATTTACCTTGGTATTTATTTACACGGTATTTTATTAAGCATAAAAAAATCGTCCGAAGACGATTAGTTATTTTCTAGTTTAAATGGGTTCTAAGCTCTTCTTTTTCAATGAGTCCTAAACCAGACCAATGCATTTTACCAGCTTTGTACACTACGATTAAGGGAATCGATTCAATCTTCATTTGTTTTGCAAGTTGACTATTTTCATCAACGTCTACACGTAAGACTTTTAGTTTTCCCTTCATTTCAAGCTCTAATTCTTCTATAATAGGCGCCAATTTTTTACATGGAGCACACCATTCGGCATGAAAATCCACTAAAACCAAATCCCCTTGAATGGCTTTTTCATAATCTTCTAAACGCATTCCAGAAGCTGCGCTGGATTCATTTGTGAGCACGACAGGAAGTTCTTTTGCATTCCAATTCATCAAACCTCCATCAAGTTCAAATACTTGTTCAAAACCAGCACCTCGCAAATCACTTGCCGCAGAAGCACTTCGTCCGCCACTTAAGCAATACACAAAAACTGGTTTTTTCTTATCTAATTTGGCACTTGCTCGAGAAAAATCAGCCGAATTATAATCTAAATTGATAGCATTCTGAATAAATCCACCAGCGAACTCTCCAGGAGTACGCACATCAATAATTTGAATTTGATCAAACTCCTCCATTTTGGATTGAAATTCTTGAGGACTTAACAACGTTTTTGAATCCGATGTGTTATCATCCGAGCAAGAAAATAACATCATACTGAGCATTAAACTCGTGAATATCCATTTCATGTGTTCTATTTTTTTAATCATGTGACAAGGTAAACAAAATTGAATTATCCCGCAACGATTACCTCGGGTTCAAAAATAATTTTTGATTTAATCGAATTGGAAATCAAACAAGCAGCTTCGGCTTTCATCAGCACTTTCAACGCTTTTTCCTTTACATCTTCCGAGCTCACGACAACCAAAGGTCTTAAAGTAATTTCACTCATCATGAATTTTTGATCTACCTTCTCTAGTTTTCCTTCGCCACTGCTTTTAAAGGATTCAAAGTTCAATTTGAAATTTTCTGCAATAGCCAGAAACGTAGTCATTAAACACCCATTAACGGCAGCCACAAAATAATGTTCTGGAGACCACACATCTTTCATCCCATTGGGAAATTCTGGTGGCGTAGCAACGCTTAACTCCTCGCTTAATACTGTAGAATGTAATGATCCCAAACGTTCTTTTTGATAAATCACATCGACATCATAGGTGTGTGCATTTTCCATAATTTATTTTTTTGACAAAGATCAACATAAAATCAAAAAGAAAAGGAAACTTGAGTTACATTGGAAATTTTAGAGGAAATGATTGGTTTTTGTCGAAATTCAAATATTTTTACAAGAAATACGTTTCTTATTCCATGAAATTTCTAATTCTCATCCTCAGTTTAACCTGTCTTCAACTCCATGCTCAAATTGGAATGGGTGATTGGCGTTTACACATTGCCTCAAGAAAAGCTATAGATGTTGTGGCAGGAAACCAAAAAGTATACGTCGCTTATGAAAATGGTATGATGGTCTACGATTTGGAATCTCAAGAGAAATCCAATTGGACAAATGTCAACGGTTTATCGGACGTCAAGATTACTAAATTATTTTATGATGCTGCATTTGATGCGGTGTATATCGGTTATGAAAATGGAAACCTCGACCAATTAAAAAATAATCGAATTACTAATATTCCAGGCTTATTATTAGCACAAATACCTGGCGATAAGAAAATCTATAATTTTTGTAAATACCAAAATTTCTTGTATGCTTCCACAGGATTTTGTATCCTTAAGCTAGATATTTCCAAGGCTCAAATCAAAGAAACTTATTATCCCTTACAAAACCCAACGCCATTCGAGGATCTTTGTATCGTAAACGATACCCTTTATGCCCTTACGGCAACTGAAATTGTCAAAGGAGGCATCAACAATCCGGCATTATCAGATTATAATCAATGGACTATTACCAATCAATTTCTTCCACTTCCTAATAATTGCAGTTACCGGCATATTGAATCCCTTCAAAATGAAATTTACTATTCCATCTGCCATACTGACTATGGGAAAGATACGGTGTATCACTTACAAAATTCGCAAAGCAATGCCCTATCCTCTTTTGGTTATGATTTTGAAATCAAGAATATACAAGCTTGGTCCAACCAAATCGCGATGAGTTTTAATGGTGGCTTGGTACGCTATGCTGATGACCTGAGTTATGAAGAAATCTATTACTCTTATGGCTTTAGTACAGCAAATCCAAATGCAGCGGTTCGCTATGCAAATACTACCTTTATCGCCGACCAAGAATATGGTTTAGTAAGCTGTATCAATCCTTTTGCCGCGGAATTAATTTGGACGGAAGGACCTCCCACCAATTCTTTTTATGCCTTAGATTGGAAAAAAGATGTGCTGGCAGTCACCGGAGGAGCTCTAGATGGAAAAGCACCAACTTACAACAGTGCGGGTGTGTATCGTTTTAAACAAGAAACTTGGTCATCCGTCAATCGATATACAGTTAATGCTTGGCAAAATCAACCCATTTGGGATTTCGTGAGTGTTGCCATCAATCCAAATAATACGGATCAATACGCGGTGGGAAGTGCGTCAGAATTCCCTTTGACAATCTTAGAAGCAAATGGACAAGCCAGTCAATTATTTACTGTTTTAAACTCACCCTTAGAAGAATGGTACACCGGCACAGGAAGATCGCTCGTCACCTCTTTGGAATACGACGAAAATGGTAATCTTTGGGTGCTGAATGGACAAGCGACTAAACCCCTTAAAGTTTATACGGCAGCAGGAGATTGGTATGAGATGAACACAGGTGCATCGAGTGAAAAAAAATGGGGAAATAAATTGGTAATTGACTACAATGGTAATAAATGGTTCTGTCAAGAAGGTGCTGGGGTAACCGGTTTGAAAGACAACGGCACTATAAGCGTTTTGAATGATGACCAATACATCCAGCTGAACACAGGAGCGAATACAGGGAATTTGCCGTCCAATAACGTAAACACCATTGCGATAGATTTTGATGATGAACTATGGATTGGAACCGATAACGGATTTGCAATCCTTTACAATACCGACGGTGCTTTTGGAGCAAGTCCAGGTTCGTATAATGCGCAACGATTGAAAATTGAATACCAAGGAAATGTGGAGTATGTGCTTGGTAACACGAATATTATTGACATTGAAGTAGACGGCGGCAATCGCAAATGGATGGCTTCTTCGAATTCCGGATTATTTCTACTTTCACCAGATGGAAGTGAAATCTTGAAACAATTTACTAAAGAAAACTCCCCTTTAATTTCCAATACTATTTTGGATATTGAATTGGATCAAACGACAGGCGAATTATACATCATTACCGATCGGGGATTGGTTTCTTATCGTTCCGATGCAAGTTATCAAGATGAGACTTATGAAACCGTAAAGGTATTCCCTAATCCTGCAAGACCCGACTTTAATGGGGTCATCACCATTCAGGGAATTAAATACAATTCAGATGTGAAAATCACTGATATTTCTGGGAATCTGGTTTATCAAACCACTTCAAATGGAGGCACAGCCACTTGGAATCGGAAAACATTAAAAGGCGAGCCGGTTACTACTGGTGTGTACTTGATTTGGACGGCGCCCAATGAAGGAAAAGGAAGAAAAGTAGGGAAAGTTTTGGTGGTCAACGAATAAGATGAAACAAACTGACGTTGGTATCTTTCTGCATCGAACGGCCTATTCTGAAAGTAGTCTCATTGTATTATATTACACCTTTGAACATGGGTTACAATCCTTTGCTTATCAAGGCGCCAAAAAGAAGAAAACTCCCTTATTCCCACTGGGTATACACGAGCTCACCTATTATAAACGTCCGGACAGTGAATTAGGGAAAATTTCGCAGATTCAACTCACCTACCCTTTTCAAGAGATTGCTACCAACCCGGTTAAATCCATGATTGCCTATTTTATTGCGGAAGTCATCAAGAAAACCTTAAAAACGGATCAAAAGGAGGTTGCTATATTTCAATTCTTAAAACAATTTATCATTGATTTAGAGCAAGCTGAACAAGTTGGGAAATTACCCAGTATTTTTTTAATTTCCTTCACCCTTCATCTTGGCATTCAACCCAATCAAGTCGATGAGCAGGCACTTTATTTTAATTTGAATGAGGGGGAAATAGGAGCCCATCAAAACCCGTATGATTTAATTGAATCTGGGATGCCGGTACAGTTTATCGCAGAAATTTTAGCATCAAATCATTCCCAAATAATACTTTCTGCAGAAGACCAAAAACGAATGTTTGAACTATTGATCAAATACTACGAAATTCATTTACCGAATTGCAACTTAAGCCAATCCGTGCAATTGATACGAGATTTCCTTTACGCCTAACTTACTTTCTAGGTTCTTTAATAAAGATGGAAGAAAGGTCTAGCGATTCAAACGAACTGGAAACAAAATCCCTTACTCGGATATTCACCATAACCAAGAAATCATCGCTGTAAATGGGAATGGCAGGAGATTCATTTACAATGATTTGATCGCATTTCTCCAACATTTTTAATCTTTTTTCAGGATTTAACTCCTTTAAAGATGCCTTGAAAATCTGATCATAGGTTGCGTTTCGATATCGAAAGGTATTGACAGAGGTAATATCTTGATGGATGTTCTCACCGTAGAACAAACTCAGGAAGGTTTCGGGATCTACATAATCAGCAATCCAACCACCACGCCACAAAATAGCCTTTCCACTTTGAATGGCTCTGTCTCTCTCTGCCAGTGTACAAGGCTTAATATTCACCGTGATGTTCAAATTTTGCTTCAATTGTGCCTTCACCCCTTGGCACATGGCGTAGGAATGGGTTCCAGGCAAGGCATTCACATACAAATCCAACACGGGAAAGTTCTTTCCTTCTGGATAACCTGCTTTTGCCAAAAGGCTTTTTGCTAAAGGAATATTTTGAGCAATTCCCTTGACTTGATAATGGCTGCCTAAATTCATTTCAGGGACAAAGCCATGTTCAACAGCCCAACCATCACCTCTCAAATAGTTGGAAGTAATGTCTTGTTTGTCCAAAGCATAATGAAAGGCCATACGCAAGTCTTTGTTTTGAAAAATTGAATGCTCACAAGCAAATGCTAAGTAATTAATGTTCAACGATTGATTTGCATACAACTTATGCTTCACATTTTTACCACTTTGCGCATCCGATAAGGATCCTAAGGTGTGTTTGATATCCTTGGCAGGAATTTCTACGACAATGTCAATTTCCTTATTCTGAAAGGCTTCAAATTCCTTTTTCTTGTCCGTGTTATAAATGATTTTAACTTCGTTTAAAAAAGGAAGTTGATTGCCAAACTCATCCTTTCTCCAATAATTTGCATTGCGTTTTAAAAACAGATCATTGCCCACTTTTTTATTCCATGCAAAAGGACCCGTACCAATTGGATTACTGCTTATTTTAGCGCCGTAAAAATCAAACGATTTTTTAGAAACAATGCTCAATCCAGAATGGGAAAGTATGCGCTCAAACTCGGCCGATGCTTCCTCCAATTCGATTTCAATTTTGAAAGGATTGATGATTTTAATCGCCGGTAAATTGATTTTTTGATTGGCTCCCAATTGCGCATAGGCTTGTTTAGCTCCTTTGATGTGATCCAAAAGTAAATACGCCATTTGGTTGCGATACTTTTTAGAACAAGCCATTTCTAGTGAAAACTTCACATCTTCACTCGTCATCTCCGATAACTCGCCATCAAAACATTCATTTTCATGGAAAAAAACACCTTTTCGAAGGGTAATGACATAGGTTTTGGCTTCATTTTTAACCGTTAATTTTTCCGCTAAAAAGGGAGTCGATTTTAAACTGGTTGGGTCGATTTTAAAAAGCGGTTCAAAAATTTGTGTTGTCAAACGCTGCGCATACATATCCGATGAAGTGAAGGGCAGAAGGTCTTTAATTTTTTCCGTCGACATGAACGCAAAAGTGCCGCCGTAAAGCTTCCCTCCTTCTGCAAGCTTTTGCACTTGGTCATCTTCGCTACCTGAGCAAGCAGTTAACAAGAGACTTAAAATTCCTATATAGTAGATCAATCGGTTTTTCATAACTTATTTTTTAATATCCCATGACTGGTCGGATGCGTTTTAATACAGTTTGTGCAATTTTTCGGGCTTTTGTCGCTCCAATTTCTAGCGCTTTTTCGACCTCTTCTGGATGTTCAATCAGAAAATGGTATTTTTTTCGCGGCTCCTCAAATTTCGTCAAGATCAAATCCAAGAGTGCTTGTTTTGCGTGACCATACCCATAATTTCCTGCAGTATAATTACTTCGCATGGTTTCAACCTCATCCGTAGAAGCTAGTAATTTATACAAATTAAAAACGTTACAAGTATCTGGATTCTTTGGCGATTCTAAAGGCAAGCTATCGGTTAAAATCGACATTACCTTCTTCTTTAACGCCTTTTCGGGTAGAAAAATATCAATAAAATTATCTCTTGACTTACTCATTTTTTCACCATCAATTCCAGGAATTAATTTCGTGTCCTCTTGAATTTTAGCTTCAGGAAGAATAAGGACTTCACCAACTTTTGCATTGATTCTCGCTGCGACGTCTCTGGTCATTTCAATGTGCTGTAATTGATCTTTACCCACAGGAATAATATTCGCATCGTACATTAAAATATCAGCAGCCATCAACATCGGGTAAGAAAACAATCCGGAATTTACGTCTTCCAATCGATCTGCTTTATCCTTAAATGAATGCGCTAAAGCCAAACGACTATAAGGAAAATAACACATCAAATACCACATCAATTCTGTTACTTCTGGAATATCTGATTGACGGTAAAAAACTGTTTTTTCAGGATCTAAACCAAATGCAAGCCAAGTGGCAGCGGTAGATAATGTATTTGTTTTTAATTCTTCGGCATCTTTAATTTGAGTCAATGAATGTAAGTTCGCAATAAATAGAAAAGACTCATGTTCCGGTTGATTGGCCAATTCAATGGCAGGTAAGATTGCACCTAAAATATTTCCTAGATGTGGTGTCCCTGTGCTTTGAATGCCTGTTAATATGCGTGCCATATGTTTGAGGTATTGAGTTACGAAATTAATGAAATAAAATAAATAACTATATTTCTAGTTGATGATAATTGACTATATTTGGAAAAGTCGCTTTTTTAAGCTGACATCAACAGAAAAACAGCATTTTTTAATTCCAATTTTTGACCAATAAGTACGCCAACATGAATGTTTATAAAGGCATATTGTCTCTTTTGTTCAAGCTCTACGTAGGTATTTGGTTCTTGATATTTGCTTTATTATTTTACCCTCTTTTATACCTATTCACCAAATTCACTTCCTTGCGAAAATATACCTTTTTCCTATTCGTGACTTGGAGTTTTTTGATGCGCCTCACTTGTTTTTTCTTCATCCGAAAAATCAAGGAATTACCGCTTCCAAAAGGACCGTTCATTATCATTTCGAATCACTCCTCCTACCTCGATATTTTCATGATGCATAGTTTATTTCCCAAACATCCATTTCAATTTTTAGGAAAGGGGGAAATTTTAAGTTATCCTATCGTGAGGACCTATTTCAAAGCCATCAATATTCCGGTCTACCGAAACAATAAAGTCAAAGCAGCGCAATCTTACCGGCAAGCATTGCGAGCAATTGAAGCAGGATGGTCAGTGGTGATTTTCCCTGAAGGAGGAATTGCAGATGAAAACCTTCCGTTGTTGACACCCTTCAAAGATGGTGCATTCAAATTAGCCAAAGCAGCTAAAATCCCTATTTTACCCTTAACGTTCACTGATCATTACCACTTATTTTCAGAACCTACGGATTGGTTAGGTACAGCACATCCGGGTGTTTCTCGCGTTTATTTTCACCCACTTGTCACCACCGAAATGGTGGAACAACTTAGCGTTCAAGAATTAAAACATAAGTGTTTCGAATTGATCAAAGCACCTCTTTCTGAAATCTATCAATCAAGAGGCTTGAAATGATCTTTCAAAAAGATTATCTTTGTAAAAATATTGAATATGAAAATTACTGAAGATGTGGTGAATCATATTGCTCACCTTTCGAAGTTACAGTTTGAAGGGGAAAGTAAAAAAGCCATACAACAAGATTTAGAAAATATTGTATCGTTTATGGAGGTGTTAGGCGAAGTGGACACGGAACATGTAGAGCCACTCATCTTTATGAATGACGAAATCAATGTCTTAAGAGAGGATGTGCCTGCGCAAACCATCCAAAAAGAAGAGGCGTTGTCCAATGCGCCTAAGCGCGATTCGGATTATTTTCGTATTCCAAAAGTTTTGGATAAATAAACTCCATGAAAGCACGAATTCTTTTCCTATTGATTTTTTTCGTGGTAGGTGTTTTTATTTCCTATCAATACTTAAAACCCGGCGAAAAAAAGCCATTACCGGTCATCAATCCCATTGATGTATCGCAGGAAATGGTCGATTCCAACTTATTGAGAAAAGGCTATGGCCATACCATTGGATCCTTTTCATTTACCAATCAAGAGGGGAAAACGATTACGGAAAAAGACGTCAAAGGAAAGATTTTTGTGACGGAATACTTTTTTACCACTTGCGGTTCTATTTGTCCTTTGATGAATAAGCAAATGCAGCGGGTACAAAAAGCCTTTCGCAATGATCCTGACTTTAAAATTTTAAGCTTTACCGTCGATCCAGAAACAGATACCGTGGCTCAAATGAAGCAATACGCAGAACGTCATCAAGCGAACCCTGGTCAATGGTGGTTTCTAACCGGAACGCAAGAAGATTTATATGCATTGGCAAGAAAGTCTTTTTTTGTGTTGAAACCAGCCGAAGTGGCTAAAACAGGAGATGCAGATAGTGATTTCATTCACACCAACAATTTTGTGTTAATCGATCAGAAAATGCGCATTCGAGGGTATTATGATGGCACTTCCAAAAAAGAAGTGGATCAATTGATACAAGATATCACTTATTTAAAGGAAAATCCTTAATCTTTCGACTCTAATTCCTTTAAAATCTCACTTACATTTTCCTCTGTACTGGTTAGCTTCGCTTTACAAATTTTAATCAGTTCCGATGCTCTTTTGACATGTTCCGCCAAATCATCCACTGAAATTTCACCATCTTCCATTAAAGAAACGATTTGCTTTAATTCCTCAAAAGCATCGGTGTAGTTAATTTTTTCCATTTTTTTTAGGTTTTAATTCCATGACTTTACTTTTCAAATAAAAATCCAAGGTTTCGATTTCAATAAATGCCTCTTTTTCCGCACGATTAGACAGACTAACGGTTTTCCCATTGGTCCTTACAATTGCATAACCGCGTTTCAATATTTGAGCTGGACTCAATAAATTCACTTTCGTTTGTAAGACCACTAATCGCTCCTGATGCTTTTGAAATAAGAATTTTACATGACGAAACATTGATGCGCTTATTCGATCCATTTCTTCTTTTTTCAACTTAGGAAATTGCAATGCCTTGAAAACCAATTGTTGTTCCAAATTGATCACTAATTGTTTTCTTAGGTTAAGGTAATGATTCGTCTTTTGCTGAAACAAATGTAACTGTTGAACTAATTCAAACCGTTGATTTTTCATGGCGTTTTTAGCGGCATGCTGAAAATGGTGGGTAAGCTGCGAAAATGCATGTTGCTCCTTGGTTAAAAGTTGTCCCGCAAACTGGTATATTGACTTTTCGTAATCCAAAACTGGTTTTTCAAAGGCCTCAAACGCATGAATCAACAATTGAGCTAAGGCACTTGGAGTAATCGCATTGCGGTAGGCAATCATTTCAGCCACATTCAAATTGGTGGAATGACCTATACCCGTTAATACCGGCAAAGGAAATCTTGCTATGGCCGAACATAAATCGTAATGATTGTAGCAAGTCATTCCAACTTCTTCACCACCCCCACGAATGATCAATACGACATCAAAATGATCTTTTAATTTTTCAATTTTTGCCAATTGTCGGGGAATGGAAGTTACCGCTGCATCACCTTGCAAGGATGCTTGAAATAACATGGTAAAAAACTGATATTGATGCGCTCGTTCCTCCAAAACTTGATAAAAATCGGATAAGCCCTTACTGGTTTCAGCGGAAATGATGGCAAGTCGTTTTGGTAAAAGGGGGAACGGTAATTTTTGATTGGCATCGAGTAAGTTTTCCTGTTGCAATCGTTTTAGCGTTTCTTGTTTTTCCCGGTGTAATTCTCCTAGCGTAAACGAGGGGTCAATGTCTAAAATTTGTAACCCAACACCGTATTTTGGATCAAATTGAATTCTCACCAAAAGCAACAGCATATTACCTTCTCCGATAGATTCTTTTACTTCTCGAATAAAATTTCGATTGATGCGGTCAAAATCATTTTTCCATATGGTCGCTCTCATTTGCGCCACCAATTGATCATTTTCTCGGTACACGAGTTCAGGAAAACAATGTCCACTGGCAAAACGATTCAATTTATGCATTTCTGCTTTCACCCAATAAGCTTGATGGAATCGCTGTTGAAAGGTTTTCTGGATGGATACCACCACCTGTTTGAGGGTAAATATTTGTCTTGTTTCTTCCACGGAATTTTAAAATTACTCAATTAATTGAAAATTCGAAAATTCATTTTTGAGCAGCATAAACTTTGACATCCGAGTTCAAAACATCAAAATTCTTCTTCTTATACGCTACATGTTCGAAAAATCTGTTGTAATTTTGGGGTAAAAATAAACCAATGGCAAGCATTCATACATACGATTTTAATGGGAAAAAAGCGTTAATCCGAGTTGATTTTAACGTTCCGCTGGATAAAGAAACTTTTCAAGTAACCGATGACACGCGCATTAGAGCAGCAGCTCCAACAATTTTACACGTTTTAAAAAACGGAGGAAGCGTGGTGATCATGTCGCATTTAGGTCGACCAAAAGATGGTGCAGATGATCGTTATTCTTTAAAACACATCGTTGACCATACGGCTAAAGTTTTAGGCGTTCCTGTGCAATTTGTGAACGACTGTATTGGTGAAAATGCTTTAGAGAAAAGTAAAAATTTAAAATCCGGTGAAGTATTGCTTTTGGAAAACGTTCGTTTTTACAAACAAGAAACCGCAGGAACAGAAAGTTTTGCTGAGGCATTATCGCTTCACGGAGATTGTTACATCAACGATGCCTTTGGAACAGCACATCGCGCACATGCGAGCACTACTGTGGTGGCCAAATTTTTTCCAAACGATAAAATGTTTGGATTTTTAATTGAAAATGAAATAAAAAGTGTCGATAAAGTATTGAATTCCACAGAAAAACCGTTAACGGCGATTGTTGGAGGAGCAAAAGTTTCTTCGAAAATTACCATCATTGAGCAATTGCTTCAAAAAGTAGATCACTTAATTGTCGGCGGAGGTATGGCATATACCTTCATAAAAGCAAAAGGTGGACAAGTGGGTAATTCACTCGTAGAAGATGATTACTTGGATATGGCTCGAAAAATCATGGATGAAGCAAAGGCAAAAGGGGTCAATTTATATTTACCGGTTGATACCATTATTGCCGATCAATTTGACAACAATGCCCATCGCAAAGAAGTCGCAATTGAGGCCATTCCTGCGGGTTGGATGGGCTTAGACACTGGAAGTCAAACCTCAAAAGATTGTGCTGAAATCATTGAGAAATCAAAATTAATCTTGTGGAACGGCCCGATGGGAGTTTTTGAAATGGATAACTTTCAACAAGGAACGATCGATGTAGCGAATGCGATTGTAAAAGCAACTGCAAATGGCGCGTTTTCCTTAATTGGTGGAGGGGATTCTGTAGCTGCGATTAACAAATACAATTTAGCCGATCAAGTTTCTTATGTTTCTACCGGAGGAGGTGCGATGCTGGAATATTTAGAAGGTATTGAATTGCCAGGTATCAAAGCCATTAACGAATAAATCATATGGAAAAATTAGCGAACTTCATCGACGGGAAATATGTCGCACCTATAAAAGGTCAGTACATTGACAATTTTGAACCTGCTACGGGAAAAGTATATTCACTGATCCCAAATTCGGATGAAGATGATGTTCAAATGGCCGTAAATGCAGCTGAAAAAGCATTTCCAATCTGGTCAAAAATGTCGACTGAAGAACGCTCAGCCATCTTGGTTCGTTTATCGGAAGGGATTGCTGCTAGAATGGATGAATTTGTGCAAGCAGAATCCAAAGACAACGGAAAGCCGGTTAGCTTAGCTGCACATGTCGATATCCCAAGAGCAGTTTCTAATTTTCACTTTTTTGCCACTGCCATTACCCATTTTTCTTCAGAATCCCATTATATGGATGGCATTGGTGTCAACTTTACCTTAAGAAAACCCTTGGGTATTGTGGGATGTATTTCCCCATGGAATTTACCCTTATACCTATTTTCTTGGAAAATTGCACCTGCTTTGGCAGCCGGGAATTGCGTCATTGCTAAACCATCTGAAATCACCCCATATACTGCCTACTTGTTGGGTAAAGTTGCAAAAGAGGCTGGAATGCCAGATGGTGTATTAAATATTTTACATGGCCTTGGAGGAAGTGTTGGGGATGCTATTGTAAAACATCCAAAAATTAAAGCCATTTCCTTCACTGGAGGGACCAAAACCGGAGAATACATCGCCAGAACGGCCGCTCCGATGTTTAAAAAATTATCCCTTGAATTAGGAGGTAAAAACCCAAATATCATTTTTGCAGATTGCAATTTTGAGGAAATGTTAAGTACAACTTTGCGTTCTTCGTTTGCCAATCAAGGACAAATTTGTTTGTGTGGTTCGCGCATTTTCATCGAGCGACCAATATATGAAAAATTTAAGGAAGCGTTTGTCAGTAAAGTAGCTGCTACAGTCGTTTCTTACCCATCCGACCCGAAAGCAAAATTAGGAGCTGTGGTTTCACAACCTCACATGGAAAAAATTCTTTCTTACATTGAATTGGCAAAAGAGGAAGGAGGAACCATACTCACAGGGGGAATAAAAGAACAGCTTGAAGGAGACTATGAAAACGGCTATTTTATAAGGCCAACCGTCATTGAAGGATTAGCCTTTGATTGCAGAACCAATCAAGAAGAAATATTTGGTCCTGTGGTGACATTAACCCCTTTCGATACCGAAGAAGAGGTCCTCGCGATGGCCAATTCAACACAATATGGCTTAAGTGCTACCATTTGGACCGAAAATTTAACCCGTGCACATCGCATGGCAGATGAAATTCATGCCGGTATTGTTTGGGTTAATTGTTGGTTAGTAAGAGATTTAAGAACACCTTTTGGGGGCGTAAAAGCATCCGGCGTTGGTAGAGAGGGAGGATTGGAAGCTCTAAGATTCTTCACTGAACCGAAAAATGTTTTGATCAAATACTATTAATCAAGGTATATCCTAAGCTGCTCAAAATTATCGTAGTCGCAAAACCCACCAACCATCCTAGGTATGCTTCTAGGGAGGTATGTTTCCGTAATTGCAATCGTGCTCCGATAACCAATCCAGAGGCTAAAATAACCCATATCAAGTAGGTTTTAGGAAAAAATGAATGTTGGTAAGCATGCACTAATAAAAAGCCCACAGCCATGCCCATAGTGCCGCTATGCAGACTGATTTTTATCCAAAAATTAAAGCCGAAGAAAACGAAAGCATTAACTAATCCAATAATCGGCAGTAGATAAATGTAGATAGGTAGCAGGTGCATCTCATCTTTCACGTAAAATAAACCAAAAGCAGCCAAAGAATAAAGGGCAACAATTAATAAGGGGCCAAATCGATCCTTTTGATCTTCCATCTCAATGGTTTGAATCAATTGATAACGACGCATAAAAATCATCGTCAACCCAGGAGCGAAAGTAAAAAAGATTAAAAACATTTTCAATAAGGCCCATCTTGCATCAGGATTGAAATAGAAATCCAAATTGGAAGAATCGAATAAGATCAACAGCAACACATAAATCGGGACGAATAGGGGCAAAAATAGCCAGGAAAGCGTTTGTGAAAAATAGCGCATTACAATTCTTTTCTTAAACGAGCCACTGGAATATTGAGTTGTTCGCGGTATTTAGCAACGGTTCTTCGTGCGATATTGTATCCCTTTTCTTGCAAGATTTCCGTTAATTTCTCGTCCGTCAAAGGCTTCTTTTTTGTTTCACCTTGAATGGCTTCTTCGAGAATTTTTTTCACCTCACGTGTAGAAACTTCCTCTCCAGTATCGGTAGAAAGGGACTCAGAAAAGAAATATTTTAAGGAAAAAATCCCAAATCCAGTTTGAACATACTTACTATTTGCGACCCTAGAAACGGTGGATATATCAAGCGATACGATTTCAGCTATATCCTTTAAAATCATGGGACGCAGGTTCGACTCATCGCCGGTCAAAAAATATTCCTTTTGATACATCATGATGGCGTGCATGGTCGAATAAAGCGTATGTTGACGTTGTTTTATGGCATCGATGAACCATTTAGCACCATCCAATTTTTGACGAACAAACGTAACGGCATCTTTATCCGATTTACTGCCTTTTGCACCTTCAGCATACGACCTAAGCATCTGCTCGTATTCTCGGGACACTTTCAAATCTGGTGCATTTCTTCCATTGATACTCAACTCCAACACACCCTCATTTTCGTATATCGTGAAATCAGGAATGATCTGCATCATATTTTTTCCAGTCGATTCTTTCGATGAGCCGCCTGGCTTTGGATTCAGTTTCAAAATTTCATCAATCGCCTCTTTTAGATCTTGGTCCTCAATTTCCAGTTTCTTGGCAATCTTATCGTAATGCTTTTTGGTAAATTCCTCGAAACTATCTTCAATGATTTTTTTCGCGGTAAACTTAGTAATATCTCCGTCTTGTTTGCGGTTAATTTGGATGAGTAAACATTCCTGTAAATCTCTGGCTCCAACACCCGCTGGATCCAATTCTTGAATAATTTTAAGCACTTCAATCACCTCCTTTTCATCTACAAAGATGTTCATGGAGAACGCCAAATCATCCACCAAAGATTCGATTTCCCGATTCAAATATCCCGCCTCGTCCAAATTTCCAATGATGGTGTCAGCAATGACAAACTGGGTTTCGTCTAAAAATAACAAATGAATTTGCTCTGTCAAACGCTCTTGAAACGATTGTTCGCCCGACAAGGGAATAACGCGCTCTTCATCGTCTTTACTGGTATTATTGGATTGGGTTCGGTAATCGGGTGTATCGTCGTCTAAATAATCCGACAAATCAAAATCACGATCTTCGCCCTCTATTTCTTGATTGTACTCATCTTCTTGACCGTAATCATCCTCTAATTGCTCTGTACCTTCTTCTAAAGCAGGATTCTCTTCAATTTCCTGCTTAATGCGCTGGTCTAATTCCATGGTAGGCACTTGCAACAATTTCATCAGTTGAATTTGTTGAGGAGATAGACGTTGCTCCAATTTTTGGGTTAAAATCTGTTTTAAGGCCATACTGAATCAAAGATAGAGATAAAGTTTAAAAGTCCAAAAGGAATCCTGCAAGGTAACTGATTTTTTTATTTTTTTATCTATGTAAATTTCCTTAATTTTAAACTGATAAACCTTATTTACAGATGAAAAAGTATTATTTTGTTTTACTATTGCCGTTGGTGTTTTCTTGCGGAAAAGAAATTGATCCAGCCGAATTACAAGATGAACCCGCGGTGTTGACCCTTTATGATCAACAGGTTAATTTTTCTGATTTTGCCAGTTTTTACATCCCCGACTCTATTGGAATTGTTTCAGATAATACTTCATTGTACCATAAAGACGGAAGTTCAGCCGCGCAAAGTATTTTAGCAAAAATCCGAACCTCCATGGAAAGCAGGGGCTATACGTTTACATCGAAGGCAAATGCTGAATTGGGATTGAATGTAACCGTCCTGCATCAGTTGAACGAGGAAATTCATTACGCTGGATATTGGTGGAGCTATGATGGCTACTACAATGCCAATTATTGGGGTTACGGATATGCACCGTATTACTATGGCTATTTGTATGATTATTCTTATGAAACAGGAAGCATGCTTATTGAAATGGTGGATTTGAAACATGCCCCAAGTACTCATAAATTGAAAATCATTTGGAATACAGAAATTGGCACCATTTTTTCCAATACGATCAGTGTTTCCGATGCAAGTCGATACATTGACGAAGCCTTTAACCAATCCCCTTACATAAAACGATAATATGAAGTTATTTTTTACTTTACTTTTTGGCGTATCCTTAATGACAGTGAAAGCACAAGAAGGAACTTTACTGAAAGGCAATTATACCATGAGTTTTCCTTTATCTCAAAGAGATTACTTATCCAATCCAAGTGTTTCTGGTTTTGGTTTTGGTTTTGGAAAAATGTTCGAAACTGATTTTTCGCTTTGTCTAGAACTTAACTGGAATCGTTATTACCAGCATGAGGACCGAAACACCTATTATTTCGAAGGAGGAGCCATCACTACGGAATTGCATAAATACCGCTACCAAGTGCCTATGGTATTGACCTTGGGCTATACTTTCTTGCAAGATTGGAATGCGATCGTGAAGCCTTATGTCGGAATGGGTATTGGATTAAATTACCTAGCCAATAAAATCTATTTCAGTACCTACGAACGCAAAGAACATTCTACCGGCTTTTTAATGCAACCCAAAATTGGTGCGGCCTTGCGTTTAGATGATGACGGCGACTTCAATTTCTTTATTGAAAGCACATACAATTACGCTACAAATCATTCCAGTGAATTGGATTTTAAACATTATAGCGCACTCAATGTGTCGATTGGCACGTATTTAATCATTGAATAAAAAAAAGCCGAATGAAATATTCGGCTTTTTGTGCTATTCAATTACTTACTTTAAACATTCTACGAAAAGTAGTTCCCCTTCTTTTGACACTTTTGCCAAACCTAGTTTGGTTAAGTTTTTGATGGAAACATCCCATTGTTTATTGCTTAAATTGGCCTGTTCTTTCAACACCAACAATTCCATTTTTTGCTCCTTTTTCAATAGATCGTAGATGATTTGTTCATTTTCATTTAAATCTACCTTCGTTTGCATGACTTCTTGTCTCATTTGAGGGAAGAACAACACCTCTTGAATGGAAGCATTATTGGTTAATAACATCACTAAACGGTCGATTCCAATTCCCATTCCAGAGGTTGGTGGCATGCCATACTCTAAGGCTCTTAAGAAATCTTGGTCAATGAACATCGCCTCATCATCGCCTTTTTCTGACAATTTCATTTGCTCTTCGAAACGCTCACGCTGATCAATGGGGTCATTTAACTCAGAATAGGCATTGGCTACCTCCTTTCCGTTAATCATCAATTCAAAACGCTCGGTCAATTCAGGGTTTTCACGATGTCTTTTACAAAGTGGTGACATTTCGAGTGGATAATCGGTAATGAAAGTCGGCTGAATGTAATTCCCTTCACATTTTTCCCCAAATAATTCATCGATTAATTTTCCTTTCCCCATCGAAGGGTCGGTTTCAATGCCGTTTGCTTGACAAGCCGCTCTTAATTCATCTTCCGATTTTCCATGGATATCAAATCCTGTAAACTCTAAGATAGCATCGCGCATGGTAACCCTTTTGAAAGGGGCTTTCAAGGAAATTTTATTCGCTCCTACTTGAATTTCTGTCGTACCACAAACCTCCATGGCTACTGTTTCAATCATCTTTTCGGTGAAATCCATCATCCAATGATAATCTTTGTAGGCCACATAAATTTCCATCACGGTAAATTCAGGATTATGCGTGCGATCCATTCCTTCGTTACGGAAATCTTTGGCAAATTCATAAACACCATCAAAACCTCCAACGATCAATCGCTTCAAATACAACTCATTCGCGATTCGCAAATACAAAGGCATATCTAAGGCATTGTGATGGGTAATGAAAGGTCTTGCCGCCGCTCCACCCGGAATAGGCTGTAATATGGGCGTTTCCACTTCCAAATAACCTTGCGCATTAAAGAAATTACGCATCGATTGCATGGTTTTAGAACGTTTCACAAAAGTTTCTTTCACGTGTGCGTTTACCACTAAGTCGACATAACGTTGACGGTAACGCATTTCAGGATCGGTAAAAGCATCGTGTACCTTCCCTTCCGCATCTGTTTTTGGCAATGGTAGCGGCTTTAAGGATTTACTTAATAAGGTAAACTCCTTCACGTGAACAGATGTTTCGCCCACTTGTGTTTTAAAAACTTCTCCTTTAATTCCAATAAAATCCCCCAAGTCTAACAATTTTTTGAATACTTCGTTATAAAGGGTTTTGTCCTCTCCGGGACAAATTTCATCGCGATTAAAATATACTTGGATTCTTCCTTTACTGTCTAGAATTTCTGCAAATGAGGCTTTACCCATAACGCGTTGACTCATCAAGCGACCTGCCAAACAAACCTGTTTACCTTCCTCAAAATGTGCTTTAATGTCGGACGAATAATCGGTTACCGGATACAAAGCAGCTGGAAAAGGTTCGATGCCTAAATCGCGCAATTTGTTCAACGTTTCTCTTCGTTGAATCTCTTGATCAGAAAGTTCTATAAAGCTCATGATAAATATATAAATCGGCGCAAAGATACTAAGAATATGCTGAGAATGAAAAATTTGAAAGGCAATTTCCTTGATTCTTAAGAATCTTCTCTATCTTTACCTCATGGATTTTAGCGTGGTGAAAGCCTTACATATCATTTTTGTAGTTTCCTGGTTTGCAGGCTTATTTTACATCATCCGTTTATTCATCTACCATACAGAAGCTCAAGCTCTTGAAGAACCCAAACGCAGCATTCTAAGTGATCAATTTGAAATCATGGAGAAAAAATTGTGGTGGATCATCACTACGCCAGCGATGGTTTTAACCCTCATCTTTGGCATTTGTATGCTCGTGCTTTTTCCGAGCTATCTTGAACAAGGTTGGATGCATCTAAAATTAGCGTTTGTAGGTGTTTTATTGATTTATCATTTCATCAGTCAGCGGATGTTGTTTGCATTAAAAAGAGGCACGTATCGATGGACTTCCAATCAACTCCGAATTTGGAATGAGGTGGCTACCCTCGCATTAGTGGCGATTGTTTTCTTGGTGGTCATGAAAGACAATTTGAATTGGATCAAAGGCACGGTTGGCTTCTTTGCGGTGGCGATTGGACTGATGATGGGTATCAAACTATACAAACACATTCGTAATAAATCATGAAAATCAGCCTCATCAAACTGGTCGTTTTTATCTTGTTATTGACGGGTGTTGTCGTTTTTTGGATCATCGCCAGTCTTGAGATTAAATTCGGCTTAGACCTTTCGTCGAAAAATGAAATCGTTGAAAATGGTTTGAAATTGCAATCCTTGATCGATAAATTTGTCATTTTCTTTTTGATCGGAATGCTCGCTTTCTTTTTCTTGAGTTGGAACAAACAGAAAAAGTAAATTACTCCAAGGAAATATTAAAATCACGCGTAAACACCAACTTACCGTCCTTTTTGTCCGTAGATCCAGCGATGGTAAATCCTTTGATTTTAGTGGTCTTTCCTTTTTCAAGTAGCATTAACATTTGAGCCTCCGTAATTTTTTTACCTAATATTTCAAAAGGAATTTTAAACCCGCATACTTTGAAATTACTACATCCGATAGCCGATTTTCCGAGCATGAGTTTTTCAGTTTTGCATTTCGGACAATGCAAAGATTCCAAGTCGACCTTTTCTTTAGGCGTTCGCGTTGGCTTAGGTTTTTCTTCAACAGGAACTTCTTCCAAGATTTGAATTACGCGTTTGCTATTGTATTTCACCTCATCGCACAAATCACTCACCATTTTAATCAATTCACTCTTGAATACTTCCAATTCGTATTCGCCCTTTTCAATCAAGCGCAGTTTTCGTTCCCATTCTCCGGTTAACTCAGCACTTTTCAAGATTTCATTCTCAATGGTGTCAATCAAGTCGATGCCCGTTTGGGTGGCTACAATGTTTTTTCGCTGTTTGGCGATGTATTTTCTTCGAAACAACGTTTCAATGATGTTCGCCCGCGTGGATGGTCGTCCAATGCCGTTATCTTTTAGTAGCTCACGCATTTCTTCGTCTTCCACTTGCTTCCCTGCGGTTTCCATGGCTCTTAAAAGCGTGGCTTCTGTATGCGGTTTTGGAGGCGAGGTTTTTCCTTGGTGAACAAAAGGTTCGTGCGGACCACTTTCTCCCTCTACAAAGGTTGGCATGATGCGTTCCTCTTCGCTTTGTTCCTTCTTATTTTCGTCGTAAATCACACGCCATCCTGGACTCAAAATTTGTTTTCCAGTGGCTTTGAACTCCAATTGATTGACTTTCCCTAAAACAGTGGTGTTCGAAACGATACATTCCGGATAAAATACCGAAATAAATCGTCTTGCGATTAAATCATAGATTTGATTTTCTGCTGGGGTGATGCCACTTGGTGAAATTCCCGTTGGAATTATCGCGTGGTGATCCGTTACTTTTTTATTGTCGAAAACTTGCTTCGATTTGGGAATAGGTTTACTCAATAAGAATTCAGTGAAACGACTATAATAGGTCATTCCTTTTAAAATTCCAGGAATTTTAGGGTAAATATCCTCCGAAAGGTAGGTAGTATCTACCCTCGGATAAGTCACCAATTTCTTCTCGTAAAGGTTTTGAATCAATTTCAAGGTTTCATCCGCAGAAAAACCCAATTTTTTATTCGCCTCAACCTGTAAAGCTGTTAAGTCAAAAAGGCGTGGGTTACCTTCTTTTCCTTCTTTTTGTTCGAAGGAAGTCACTTCAAAGGGACTTTGCTGCAAGTATGCGAGACCTTTTTGCGCCTTGTCCTCCGATTTTAAACGATCAATTTGGCATAGAAATTCGGTTTCGCGGTAAAGGGTTTTTAATTCCCAATAATCTTCGGAACGGAAGGCATCTATTTCTTTTTGTCGCTGGACAATCATCGCTAAAGTAGGTGTTTGCACGCGACCAATGGATAAAGTAGCCTTGCCTTGTCCAAAACGTTTGGTGAATAGACGGGTGGCATTGATTCCCAACAACCAATCTCCAATCGCACGTGCACTTCCTGCTTGATATAGTCGGTCGTACAATTGTCCGTCTTTTAAAGTTTTAAATCCTTCTTCAATGGCTTCTGTGGTCAAGGATGAAATCCAAAGACGTTTAATAGGCACTTTGCATTTTGCCTTTAACAAGACCCAACGTTGAATTAATTCTCCCTCTTGTCCAGCATCCCCGCAGTTGATGACCTCTTCACACTCTTGTACCAATCGAGAAATGATGTGAAATTGCTTTTGAACCCCTGCATCTTCCATCACCTTAACCCCAAATTGTTTGGGAATGATCGGCAACGTATTAAGATTCCACCATTTCCAATTTTCATCGTAATCGTGTGGTTCTTTCAGGGTGCAGAGATGTCCGAAAGTCCATGTAACGCGATAACCATTTCCTTCCCAATAGCCATCGTTGCGTTGTTTAGCACCAATGACTTCAGCGATATCTTTAGCAACACTTGGTTTTTCGGCGATACACAATTTCATAAAAACAAATATGCTTTATTTCTTAGTGTATTTGACTATGCTGAATCCAGCCTCATGCTTTTCATCTTTGGGGTGCTCCATCAAGGTGCTGATGTCCCATTCTGATGGGTTAATCGAAGGGAAAAATGTGTCTGCGTGATAGGTTTGGTGCACATGCGTAATGTACATCTCTTCTACCATTTGAGTAGCTAAAGCCAAGTTGTAGATCTCTCCTCCACCGATGATGAATAAATGTCGATCACTTTCTTCTTTATAATGCGCCAATAAGGCATCAACATCATGAAAAACCAAACATCCCGGAGCCTCGAAATTTGAATTGCGGGTCAACACTACATTTTCGCGGTTGGGCAAGGGACGAAACTTTTCGGGGATGGATTCATAATTTTTCCTACCCATCACCACGATATGTCCTGTAGTAGTTTCTTTAAAAAAACGCATATCAGCCGGTAAATGCCACATCAAATCATTATCCTTCCCTATTCCTTGATGGTCATCCATCGCCACAATTAAACTGATCTTCATAAACGCAAAATTATACAGCCACTGGAGCTTTAATGTGTGGATGCGGATCGTAATTCAACAATTCAAAATCTTCGTAAGTAAACCCAAAAATATCCTTCACATTTGGATTGATTTTCATGGTTGGCAAAGGTCGAATATCTCTAGACAATTGCAATTTAGCTTGTTCAAAATGATTGCTGTATAAATGAGCATCGCCGAAGGTATGAACAAAATCACCAACTTCAAGGTCGCACACCTGGGCAATCATCATGGTCAACAAAGCATAAGAGGCTATATTGAAAGGAACGCCTAAAAAGGTATCCGCACTGCGTTGGTACAATTGACAACTCAATTTCCCTTCAGCTACGTAAAACTGAAACAAGGTATGACAAGGAGGCAAAGCCATTTGATCCACATCGGCAACGTTCCACGCAGAAACAATTAATCGACGGGAATCTGGATTTTTTTTAATTTGATTGACTACGTTCGTAATTTGATCAATCACACCCCCATTTTTAGCCGGCCAACATCTCCATTGATGCCCATACACCGGACCTAAATCACCATTTTCATCTGCCCATTCATCCCAAATCGAAACCTGATTATCTTTCAGGTATTTAATATTGGTATTTCCTTGCAAAAACCACAACAACTCAATAATGATAGAACGCAAATGCAGTTTTTTGGTCGTTACTACTGGAAAACCTTCCGCTAAATTGAAGCGCATTTGATAACCGAAAACAGATTTCGTGCCTGTTCCTGTTCGGTCTTCTTTCAAAACGCCATGATCTATAATATGTTGGAGTAAATCGTGATATTGTTGCATAAAATTCCTTCTTTGATTGACTGCTCGAAATTACCGAATAGTCTGCTAAAATAAAAATGAACTTTTGAATAGTTTTCAACGAAAAGGAAGCAGAATTGAGTTTCTTTTTGCAACCTGGGTTACCAATCAATCCTTAAGAATTGCTTAATTTTGTGTACAAATTTAGCATTATGGGAAAATTTCAAGACGCAGTGAATTCAGAAACACCAACATTGGTTGACTTTTACGCAACTTGGTGTGGTCCATGTAAAGCCATGCATCCAGTTTTAGATCAATTGAAGGATCAGATGGGAAGTCAAATTCGCATTCTAAAAATTGATGTGGATAAAAATCCTGATGCGGCAGCCAAATTCAATGTTCGGGGTGTACCTACTTTTGTTTTATTTAAAAAGGGAAAACTTTTATGGCGACAAAGTGGTGGTATGGATATCCAAACCTTGAAAAGGAAAATCAAAGAAGCGGTTTAAACTAAAGATATTTTTTGCTTTCTTTGTACAAAATTTTATTACATGAAAGCATACGTTTTTCCGGGACAAGGAGCTCAATTTAGTGGAATGGGAAAAGATCTTTACGATCAATCTCCTTTGGCCAAAGAACTATTTGAAAAAGCCAATGAAATTCTTGGTTTTCGAATTACCGATATCATGTTCGAAGGAACTGAAGAACAATTAAAAGAGACCAAAGTTACCCAACCTGCTATTTTCTTGCATTCCGTTATTTTAGCGAAAGTAGTGGCAGATTTCAAGCCAGATATGGTAGCAGGACATTCCCTTGGTGAATTTTCAGCTTTGGTGGCCAATGGTACCTTAGCGTTTGAAGATGGATTAAAATTGGTGTACCAACGTGCCCTTGCGATGCAAAAAGCTTGCGAAGTGGAACCATCTACGATGGCAGCAATCCTAGGTTTGGAAGATGATGTTGTGGAAAAAATTTGTGCAGAAATTGATGGTGTTGTGGTACCGGCAAATTATAACTGTCCAGGACAATTAGTCATTTCTGGAGCATTTCCAGCAGTTGAAAAAGCATGCGAAAAATTAACCGAAGCAGGGGCAAAAAGAGCTTTAATTCTTCCTGTTGGAGGGGCATTTCACTCTCCATTAATGGAGCCAGCTCGCGAAGAACTTGCTGCAGCCATTGAGCAAACTACGTTTCACCAACCAAGTTGTGCGGTATATCAAAATGTAACAGCCAATGCAGTAACAGATCCAAATGCCATCAAAACCAATTTGGTTGCTCAGCTTACGGCACCTGTGAAATGGACACAAACCATGCACCAAATGATTGCCGATGGCGCAACAGAGGTTATTGAAGTGGGTCCAGGAAAAGTATTACAAGGATTATTCAAAAAAGTAGATCGTTCGTTCCCTTGTTCGAGCGCCGCTTTATAAATTAAATACAGCCTCAGCAATGAGGCTTTTTTTATGGTCTTTCTGCATTACTTTCTTCATTTAATTGCCCCATTAGCCATTGCGAAGTTGTTCTTTAAATCGCAATGGAGCTATGCCTATTTCTTGATGTTATTGACCATGCTTATCGATCTAGACCATCTACTGGCAAATCCCATATTTGACCCCATGCGTTGCAGTATTGGGTTTCATCCTTTACATTCCTTTTATGCCCTTCTCCTATACATCGGTTTGCTCTTTTTTAAGGGGACTTGGCGTATTTTAGGTGTTGGATTCCTCTTTCATTTGTTCACCGACTTGATAGACTGTCTATACCAGTTTCACTATTGTGCTGCGTGTTACTCCTTTTTTCATTTCGCTCCATTTTTTTAAAATTTTATGGAATACTAAAAGTTCCTGCATCATCTTAGAAACAATTAAAAATTGACAAGATGAAAAAATGGTTAATCATTGGAATGTGGAGCTTTGGAAGTTTTGCATTTGGACAAGGCGCATTAGGAGAAGTCGTAGGAGAAGTGATCTATGGGAATAAAAAAGAACCGGCATACGGAGCGCGCGTTTGGATTGAAGATCAAGGGAAAAAATACCAAGCACTTTGTAATCCGGATGGTCGCTTTAGAATTTCTGCCATTCCCGCTGGAAAGTATGAATTAATGATCTTATTTCAAGCCGATACCATGTCGAAAATTGAGGTCAATGTTCCTTTAGAAGGGTATGATAACTTGGGGTTGATCAAATTTAATGGAAAAGTGCAAATCATTGATGAAATGGATGCTACCTACCATAAAGATGATATTCGATTGGTCTATGGTGAATTACCAGTACGTTCACTTAATGCAAAGGACATTGTACGTATGCCAGCAAAATTTGACATGAGCTCAATGGTTGCTGCGATTTCAAGCGACGTTAAACGCAGTGATGATGGAGAGCTGATGTTCCGTGGATCCAGAAAAGGGGATATGGTTTATGTATTAGACGGTATAAAATCGCCAAACATGTACAACATTCCGAGTGCTGCAATTTCCAACATGATGGTATACACCGGAGGAATTCCTGCGAAATATGGAGATACCCTGGGAGGTGTCGTGGTGGTGGAATCTAAAAGTTATTTTGAATTGCTGCGCGATTGGGAAAGAACACAACGATAAATCCAGGAGGCCTTAGGGCCTCTTTTTTTTACAACAATCCTTTTGCTTTGACTTCCAAATATTGATTAATGGTCGCCAAAGTCAATTGATTAGGTTTTACCAAAATGGTTCTTATTCCATTTTTAACCAATTCATTTTTGATTTGCTCTTTGGTTTTCAATTGGTTTTCCGCAATGATGGATTGGTAGATATCCTGATTGTTTTCAGGCAAGCGGTGCGCAATACGATACAACTCTTCGTGCTCAAAAAGGGTGACAATCAGCACATGCTTTTGATTCAGCAAACGCAGTACAGGCAAAACGCGACGCATAGCGCTCAAGGTTTCAAAATTGGAATACAGGACCAACATGGAACGGGTTTTAATCGTGCGGTGAAGGTGTTGGTATAATAAATCGTAATTGGGCTCTTTGAATAAGGTTTTTTGATGGTAAAGCAAGTCCATGATTCTTTTTAATTGGCCTGACCTCTTTTCTGCCGGCAAGGTTTGACCAATTTTATCCGAAAACGTAATGACCCCAGTTTTATCTCCACTTTTTAAGGTAATGTTTCCCAATGCTAAAGTCGAATTGATGGCATAATCCAACATGCTTAATTCATTAGATTCTTGTTGCATCGTTCGTCCTTTTTCTAGCAAGAAATAGATGTTTTGCGATTTTTCCTCCTGAAACTGGTTCACCATCAATTCATTTTTACGACTGGTAGCTTTCCAATTGATTTTCCGAATCTCATCGCCTTGCGTATAGTTTTTGATTTGTTCAAATTCTTGATTGTTCCCGATTTTACGGATTTTTTTAATGCCTTGGTTTAACTTTTGATGATCAAATACCGTTAAGGCGTATTTTTTCATTTGCAAGACGGAGGGGTAAACTTGAAACGATGCAGGACTTGAAACCTCAAAATTTCGTTCCCATAAATGCAACAAGGACCTTACTTTCAATACAGCGACTCGGAAGGTGAAATCTCCGCGCTTTTTGGGGGTAAAAGTATAGTGATCGTCGTATGACTGACCAGCTGAAATCCATTTTTGAATGGGCTTTTTCCGCCATTGCATTTCCTCCGGATAACCTTCAAACAATTGAATGTACAAAGCGATTTTAGTCTTATTCTGCAAGGAAATTCGCACCTCATTGGGATCTCCTAAATTTAATTTCTGATGGTAGAATCTTCGAAAACGAATCGGTTCTTTCAAGAATAAAATCCAAATTAAATCGATGGTAGTGAGTGCCATCAACGTGTAAAAAAGGACAAAAGATACCGCCTCTAAGTTTGGAAATGAAAAGGCCATCACTTGAAGAAAAATGATTCCCCCAAAGAGCACGAAAAACAAATTCGTCAGGTAAATGGACTTTAAAAACTTCATTATCTAGGTACTTCCAAAGATTGAATAATTTCTGCTATGATGTTTTCGGAAGTCAACCCTTCCATCTCCGCTTCAGCCGTAAGAATAACACGATGATTTAAAACGTGCTTCGCCACAAATTGAATATCATCTGGTGAAACAAAATCCCTTCCTCTCAAAAGTGCCATCGTTTTGGCCGCTTTCATGATACTCAAGGAAGCTCTTGGAGAAGCGCCTAAATACAAATGTACATGGTTCCGGGTGGCTAAAATGATCTTGGCTATGTATTCAATCAATTGGGAATCAATGATGACGGTTGTTACCGTTTGTTGAATTTTACGTAATTCGTTGACATTTAAAATAGCGCTTACATCCTCTAATTTTCCTTGCGACAGTTCTGATTTGTAGCGTTCCATGATCGCAATCTCATCTTGTAAATCTGGATAACCAATTTTGATTTTAAATAAAAAACGATCGAGCTGCGCCTCGGGTAAATTGTAGGTACCTTCTTGCTCAATTGGATTTTGAGTTGCCAACACTAAAAATGGAAACTCCATCGGATAAACCTCTCCATCGAAGGTGATTTGTCGCTCCTCCATCACTTCAAATAAGGCAGACTGCGTTTTAGCTGGGGCACGGTTAATCTCATCGATCAAAACAATGTTGGAAAAAATGGGTCCTCTTTTGAAATGAAAAGCACCTTCCTTCATTTGAAAAACACTGGTACCAATGACATCGGTTGGCATTAAATCTGGAGTGAATTGAATCCGATTGAAATGAGCATGAATCGCCTTCGCTAATACTTTAGCACTTAACGTTTTTGCTATACCCGGTACCCCTTCAACGAGCAAATGGCCATTGCTGAACAAGCCGATTAACATCAATTCGACTGCTTCTTGTTGGCCAATGATGTATTTCGCCATCTCCTTGCGGACTTCCTGAGCCTTTTGAGCCACCCAAGCAATCTCTTCATTACTTCGCTCTATGTTGATTCCCTCCTGCGCTAAATTGGGAGTAGTATCTTTGGGTAAATAGGCGGATAAATCTTTTTCTTCTTCCATTTTATTTTCTATTTAGTGTGATTAATTGATCTAATTTGATTTGTTCCATGGCGTGTTTACGGGACATTTGCCAGTGGAATGTTCTTCCTGTAAAAGGAATTAAACGATATTCTTGCTCGATTTTCTCAATTTCTTTAATTTCATGCCATTGGTAACTTTTTTTACTTCCCCAGAAGGAAAAAATAGTGATTTGTTCTGGAGAAAACTCAAGTAAAGGGGTTTGTAAACGCAAGCCGCCAAAAAACAATACGGATATGGCTAAAATGACCACTAGAATACCCGATCCTTGTCCAGCAATTAGCAGCGATACGCCAAAAAGCATCAATGCTATTCCTGCCCATACCAACAATCCTGCAAGTAATAAGCCATCATAAATGCGCACGGGATGGTTCCAATCCAAGATATTGAATTGATTTTTAATAATCCCTGATTTTACATAGAAAGCGCGTTGTAATTTTGCGGTTTCATGAATAAATCCTTCATGCACCGGATCGGTGGTACAAAGACGTTGATACAACTGTTCTATTTCTTCTTTGGGAATTTTAACTTTGTGACTTAGATTTAGCAAAGACTGCTCAACTTGCGTATGGGTTAGGTCGATGTAAAAATGTTTCAAAATAGCGGTTTGGAAATTTCTCTTTTGAATCGTTAAAAGCGCATTGGGGTTTTGCTTTCGTTGATAAATAGAAGTCAAAGTATCCAAGAACAACAAGGTTCTGTTTTTTTGTTTTGGAAGAATAGGAACAACAGGCTCCATCCGTTTAGTGCGGAACAATAGGAACAAGACTAAAGCAATACTCAAGAAAAATAAGGCATAAATAAACGCTTTTTGTTTCAAGATGAATTGTAAATAGGAAGCATCACGCTCCTCATCTTGAACAGATTCATCGGGAATATTTTTTCCAAGTTGGGCAAAATCTAGCAAATATACCTCTCGATCTGCGGGAAGTTCATGGAGTAAAGTAGCATTTAGGTGCTTCTTGCCATCTAAGGAATTGAGGTGAAGATTTTGATACAATTCAGGAGTGAGGGAATACGTAATTTTTCCTTTTCCATAAGCTACAGAAATCGCATTTGGATAGCCGCTAATGGTAGATAGGGTGTCTAAGTCGCCAAGAGGAGAACTAGCCTCTAGCATGACATCCCAATCCTTCGGTAAGGTATCGGCTTGGAATTGATGGTAAAAGGTGTAGGTCTGATCATCGACTTGCAAGTTCAACTTGGATGAATAATCAAAATACGTTTTGAAATTAAACATGAAAAAAGCCAAATTGGATCGATTGATCCATTTCGAGGCAATAAATACATGTGAACCCTGATGTACTTTTGTCATCAAGGAGTCCATTTCCGCTTCTCGGAGGGCAAAAGTTTCACCAATGAACAAAAAATTGGCCGCTTCTTGACGTTTCATCGCAAAGTGAAAGGAGGCTTGGCTTTCAATTTTAGACAACTGATGTTTTTTTCCCAAATGCTTTTGCAAGGCCAAAGAGGTAAAATACAAATGATAAGGTCCCTCACCCTCCCAACGGTAAGCAGCAGTCCAATCGGATGAATACACCGTAGGAACTGTACCTGATTTTTTTCCATTTCGATGATTGAAAAAGAAAAACAGGGTAGCCAGCAGCAATGCACCTCCTATTAATAACGCTATTTGTGACTTACGACTCAATTAAATCCTGATAAAATTGTTGAAACAAAGGTTCAATGTGATGAAATTCTGCTCGATTCAAGGCATAGTCTCCATACCAAATTAAATCAAAATGATACACACATTTTTCAAATTCGACAGACCCATTTTTTCCTCGCATTTCAAGGACATAATTCAAATTCGTTTTTTCTTGTTGCCACTGAATGGCATTTTTTTGAATCAATGCTTTCAAAATCAAGGTAAAATAAACACGAATTGCCTCACGGTATTTTTCTTCGGCAATAAAATGAGCCAAGCGATGGTCTAACTCTGTTTTATGGGTTAGGGTTGGGTTCCAATCTTCTTCTTGATCATACGTTAATTTTTTCTTCGAAGGCTTTTGGTGCTTTAAGAGGAAATACAGCGCCGCTAAAATACCTATCCCAAGTAATAAATAGAGCAGCGTTCTCCAAAATTGCACAGACACTTCCGGCAAATCAATGTCGGGAGGATTGATGTCGATATCTGGACCATCGATATCCGGAGGGTTAATTTCAGGTAATTCAATTGGTTCAGGTTCTTTGACTTTCACCTTCGCAGTACCGTTTTGATTTCCTTGAGACCTATTTTGGTTTCGGCGAGTTTTTTGAATCGCATCATCGGAGATTGGCACACCGGCTTCACCATCGGCACTTTCTACTACCCCACCTTTCGCATTCTGAAGTTCTTGGGGATAATTGGAAGACCAATTTTCAGGACCTTTATACCCTTTTTCTTTGGTATAAACTCCCTTTATCTCTTGAGCTTGAGAGAACGTATGAACCAATAATCCAAAAAACACCAAAAATAAACCTACTTTAATCATAATCGAAAGGGGTTTCTTGGTTTCTTTTGCGTTTACCGAATAGGTGCAAACTTGCTTTCAAGCTATAGGCCTCCTTCTTTTCTTTGGCGCTAAAAAACACCAAGGTCATGGCGATACCTAACCAAATGAAGATCAAAAGTAAGTAGCCTAAATAGATTAATTGTCGAAAAATATTAGCGTAGACGATACCCTCTCCATGCACTTCATCGGCCACCCGTTGAATAAAAGCGGCAAACATATCCAATACATCGGAAATAATGGGTTCATTTTGGTAATCGTGCTGTGAAAAAACAAAGGCGATTGGTTGCATCAGAAAAAACACCGTGATCAAGAGTAGTAAAAGGACAACGAAACTTGCCCCATAATTGTTAAACTTGAATGCCTTTTTCAGACGTGTCTTGAATGGTTGGTCGTCCAAAGCCATTTGACTGGTTTGGGTGAATAAAAAAGGAATTAAAAAGAAAACAAATACCAATACATACCACGGCAGTAAAAAGGAAACTCCAAAAAGCAAGGCCAAAAAGAGATAAGTCCCCAGTGCGCGTTTTCTTAAAAATTGCCAAAAAGAGGAATAGGAAGAATAGTCGGAACCTTCAATCATACTGTAAAAAACGCACATGAGGATATAAAGCGTAACCCAAGACCAGGCGAATAAAATCAAAACGTCGAGTTGATTTTGAAAGGAATAACCCAGCATAAAACTAAGTTGCGAAGCCCAATCGAAGTAATATTGCATTTGCAAATCTTCATAGTGATTCATGACTTGTAGGTACAATAGCATCAAAATGAACGGAAGGGACCAAGCGACACGCTTAAAAATGGCAGAAAAATAAAGGCGAAACGATTTAAAAAGGTCCACAAAAACATCCATTCCATTTCGAATGACAAACAAAGATACGTTAAGCTTGCTCGGTTCTACAGCAAGTTCCTCATGTACTAATTCTGGATATTTTCTTGCCACATAAATCGGATATAGGACGTAAGTAAAAAATATCATGGAGAAACAAGCCAAGATCAAAGTCCACTTAGACCATTCGGGCAACAATTGATAATTACGGGTAATGTAACTCTCTAAAAAGCCGGCCATCACGATAAATGGGACCAAACTCAGCATGATTTTTAAGCCGCGCTTTACTCCGATCTGCAGACCTTGCGAACGCGTATAAGTTCCTGGAAATAACCAACCACTTCCAGCCGTAATGCCAGCACCACCAGCGAGCACGATGGCAGAAATTTCAAAAGCGCCATGGATCCATATCCCTAAAAAACTGGTGATGAGCAAGCCTTTGATGTAAAAAAAATACTGAAAAGCACCCAACATTACCCCGTTTGAGAATAGTAAAACATAAGTGCCAAAAGTGAAGAAGAACCCCAAAAAGAAAGTTAAAAACGCCACCTTTAAATTGTTAAAGGTAATGGCGACAAACATCGAATGGCCTTCTTGCATTTGATATACGGCCAGCGGATTCCCCTTTTCGATATTTGAGATGGTTTGGTCGACGTAAAAATCACCCATGATGACCCGAGGAAAATCAGGAAAAAAATGGGTAGAAACCATGCCTATGAGTACAAACGTTAAAAATGAAAAAAGAGCAATTTGCAAATATTTCCGGCTACGGTAAATTTCCAGCGGAAGTGAAATTTTCCAAATGCTCAAAAAACTTTTCCAAGAAGGTCTTTTTTGGGTTTGTACCCCTGAAAAAATGGATTGAGCTAACTGATTCAAATAAACCCGAATGGTTCTTCTCGGGTAAAATGTTTGTGCGTAAGCTAAATCTTCGGAAACATCGGTATATAATTCACTCAACAATTCAGGATCGTTGCTTTGATTTGCATTTTCAAAGTCACGCCACTTTTTTTGGTTAGTATGAATGAATGAGGTTTCTTTCATAGAAGGAAGTAAATATAAACATTATATTGATTATACTTACTTCCGTTCAGGTTTTATTTCATGATTATTTTATCGGTATGCACCCCTGTTTCTGTGAGCACTTTCAAGGTGTAAACCCCTTTCGTTAAAGCACTTCCGTTCACTTCATACTTGGCTCCGGTTGACTTAAATTCCAATTGCTGTGCTCTTCCCTGGATGTCGTACAACAAAATTTGTTGAATACCTTTCACCCCACTGATCATAAAAAGATCCTCCGCGGGATTCGGAAAGAGCTGCATGGTAACTGGTGGCGTTTTTTGCACACTGCGCGTTGGGAAGAAGGTGAATTTACCATCTTGATCTACCTGCTTGATGCGATAATAAACCAAGTGTTGAAAATTCCGTTCATCGACGAAGCGATAACTCAGCAAATTTTGTGAATTTCCAGCCCCATTCTGTATACCGATCGCTTCCCAAAGGATACCATCTACTGAGCGTTGAATTTCAAAATAAGCATTATTAATTTCAAAAGCAGTTGACCAATCTAAATATACTTTATCATCGTGATAGGTGGCATTGAATTCATTGATTCCAATAGGTAACGGGACAATCGCACAGTTGGTGGTAGCGCTATTTCCAAAGGCATCATTTAAATTGATGGATTGAATGGTATTGGCATAATTGGTTACTAAAAGCACATAAACTTGTCCACTCAAGGCATTAGTCAAATTGGCTTGTTCCGTTGGAGAGGACGAGTAGCTGCAATCAATTGGAGAGCCATGAGAACCGCATGTTGCTTGAGCAGTTCCTAAATTAGCATAAGGACCCCACAACGCAAAATCCACATCCGATCCTGCCGTAATATCGATGGCTAATACGCCTGGTTGATCGATTTGTAAATAAAACCAAGTGGGATTCGGTGTAGTTGACAAACAACTGTAATTGTTACCTGCCTCAGCCGCTGAACCTGTAGCTTGTGCAGTAAACGAGATAGGGGATCCCGAACAAATAGGTTGCATTTGGGCACACGTCAGATTGGTAGGTGGTGGTGGCGGTATTTGTAAACAAATGTCATACGATGAAGTTTGTCCTGCAGTAGAGGTATACGTATATACCCGAACATAATACACATTTCCAACGGTTAAACCAGTTAAAGAACTCGAATTATTATCGTTACAAATGATCGGTGTACCAATCGAAGCACAAGTACCACTGTAGACACTGTGATACATATCTGTCGTTGAACCCGTAACACCACTTAACGTTAAATTTAACGTGGTTTCTGTTGCCGTAAATTGATACCAAACATCATCATCTGCGGTCCCAAAACAACTATTCGCTTGCGCAGAAGGAGTTGCAGAAGCAATCGAACCTAACATGGAAGTGATGCAATTGGTCGACGAAGTCAAGGTGAAAGCGCCAGCACACTCATCATTAGCAGGTGGCGGAGGTGGTGTTCCCACACAGACACTGAAACTCGAGGTTTGTCCAGTAGTTGAAGTATACGTGTATACCCTAATCCAATAGGTAGTTCCTGGAGTTAAACCAGTGACCATGCCTGTTTCAGGATCGCTACATAATAGGGCAGCACCGGGAGATGCACAACTTCCAGGATGTACCGAAAAATACATGTCACTCGTAGAACCTGTAAGGTTATTCAATGAAATTTGATGACTCGCATTGGTTGCTGTAAATTGAAACCACACATCGTCATCCGCTGTACCAAAACATGAGCCTAAAGCCGTTCCTGTTGCCGTTGCACTTGCTACCGATCCAGGAGTTTGGGCCACACAATTAAAATCAGGATTCACGGTAACCACAGTGGCATTACATGGATTGTCATTCGCTGGAGGTGGAGGAGGTGTACCTATACAGACATTGAAACTGGAAGTTTGTCCTGAGGTGGAAGTCCAGGTATAAACCCGCACAAAATAAGTATTCCCCGCCGTTAATCCGGTGACTACGGCAGAATTAGGATCACTGCAAAGAATAGCCGCGCCAGGATTTCCACATGCTCCTGAATGCACCGAGAAATACATGTCGCTCGTAGAACCGGTAATATTGTTCAATGAAATGTTATGCGTTGAGCCGGTAGCTACAAAACTGAACCAAACATCATCATCGGCTGTTCCGCCACAAGTTCCCATCGTAGTTCCAGTTGCGGTGGCTGCAGCAATGGTGCCCGGAGTCTGAGATCCACAATTATAGTCGGGATTGACTGTTACCGGTGTTGCATTACAAGGATTATCGTTCGCAGGTGCTGCAGGTGGAGGCGGTGGAGTAGTTACACATACATTAAATGTGGATGTTTGATTAGGAGTCGATGTCCAGGTATATACTCGAACAAAATAAGTTTGTCCTACGGTTAAACCGGTCACCGTTCCCGTATTCGGATCGCTACACAATAAAGCGGCTCCAATTGAACCACAAGTACCCGGATGAACCGAAAAATACATATCGGTAGTTGACCCAGCGACATTGTTTAAGGTAACAATTTGCGAAGTAGAACCCGCTACAAAACTATACCATACATCATCATCTGCTGTACCACCACAAGACCCCAAGGCAGTCCCTGTTGCGGTGGCATTTGCAACCGTTCCTGGTGTTTGGGTGGTACAGGTGGTTGAGGGATTTACAGTTAATGTTGTTGCACTACAAGGGTTATCATTAGTAGGCGGTGGGGGTACATTCACCACACAAATTGTTCCATTCGCAGAAGCAGTATTATTACCTTGTCTACGATGCAACTGAATATAGTACGTTACACCCGGTGTAGTTGGAAAAGTTACATTCTGAGTACTTCCAGCAGGTACCTGTACACATGAAACTTCTGATCCGGTTGAGGGACAATCAGTCCAAATGGCAACAGCAATTCCATTGCCAGCACCTGAGATCGTAATGGAAGTATTACCGGTTGGACCTGCTATAAATTTATACCAGGCATCATCTCGATCATTTCCAACGCCAGCAGCACAAGAGGACTCAATTTGTCCACCATTAGTTAGTGTACCGGGTAAATCATAAGAAGTATTTGAACAAGTTGCTCCTGGTGTTAAACTTGGTGCACTTGCACAATCATCAGCTTGACTGAATATCGTTAAATTCAAGAAAAGAAAGGATCCTATAAGTATTTTTTGTAGCATGTAATTCAGATTAATGGTTTGCATTGTACTGTTGAATGTCATCCATACTTAAGGTTTCTCCTTGTAGGATTAAACAATCGTTGGCAAGGTACTCGCTGCGCATGGCTTCGTTTCCTTCCAAAAACATGGATCGAGGGACTATTTTCACCTCTTGATGCAAAGCCAACCAATTTTTAATGATGGTCGATTCTTCCGCAGACCATTTTTGGTGGGTCAATAAGGTATTTGATTTTTCACTGCTCCATGCGTTTAAATTACTCGACAAAATATCTCCTTGAAATACGATTACACGATCTTTTAATCGGTCCTGCTGTTCTTTCGATAAAGAGGCAAAGACCTGCGCATCATAAAAGGAAATGGATGGGTGTTGTTGCTGAAACTGATGTAAGTTTTCTTGGGTAGTTTGAGAAAAACCTAGAAGAGGCAATATGCCCCATAATAAAGTAAGTTTAGTTTTCATTGATAAATCAATAAGGATTTAAGTTGCGTACAAGTTACAAAGAAGACGTATCAATAGCAGTATTAAAAGAACTAAATGAATATTTCCATGGTTTTCACGAATAAATATGGTGTACCAATTAATATTTACTTTTATATACCTATTTATACGTAGTTAAATACGTGGTATTTAGTATTTTATACAGCAATTTTGTGAAAAATTTAACGAACATGGTAAAAAATGCTATTTTATTTGATGCTTAGAATCCCTACTTTTGTACCTACAAGCAACAACATGAAAATAAAAACAGCAGAATTTGTCATTTCCAACTCAGAAGTGAGCAAATGTCCCGAAGGAAATGTTCCTGAATACGCCTTCATTGGTCGTTCTAATGTAGGAAAATCATCCTTGATTAATATGTTAACCGATCAAAAGAAATTGGCAAAAACTTCAGGTACGCCAGGAAAAACCCAATTGATTAACCACTTTCTCATCAACAAAGAGTGGTACTTAGTGGATTTACCCGGTTACGGTTATGCGAAAGCGGCAAAAACCCAACGCAACAAATGGGAAAAATTCATCGCTGACTACCTTTTAACACGCTCGCAATTACTCAATGTGTTTGTGTTGTTGGATTCTCGCTTGGAACCTCAAAAAATCGATTTGGAATTCATGAATTGGTGTGGTGAAAAACAAATTCCTTTTTGCATGGTATTTACAAAAATCGACAAGCTTTCAAGTAGTGAATTACAACGCAATTTAGCCAAATATAAAAAAGAGATGCTGAAGTATTGGGATGCTCTTCCTCCCGTATTTACTTCATCCTCCACATCGAGTTTCGGAAAAGAAAAAATCCTTAATTACATCGAAGAAATCAATAAGTCTTTGTAATTTAGATTACACAAGGAACGAAATTAAAGAACTAAATTTGCTCAAAAACAATAAGATATGAAAGTTGAACAATTATACACCAATTGCCTTGCTGAAGCAGCATATTACATCGAAAGCAATGGAGAAGCAGTCATCATTGATCCTTTAAGAGAAACTGACCCTTACATTCAAATGGCCCAAGCGGATGGTGCGAAAATCAAATACATCTTTGAAACGCATTTTCACGCGGATTTTGTGTCCGGACACTTGGATTTAGCTAAAAAAACAGGTGCACAAATCGTTTTTGGCCCGACAGCTAACCCAAATTTTGAGGTCATCGTAGCTGAAGATCAACAAATTTTCGAAGTAGGAAACGTCAAAATCAAAGTATTACATACACCCGGACATACTCCAGAATCTGCAACATTTCTTTTGATGGATGAAACAGGTAAAGAAACAGCGATTTTCACAGGAGATACCTTATTCCTTGGTGATGTTGGTCGACCTGACTTAGCGATTAAATCGGATTTAACGCAAGAAGACCTTGCAGGAATGCTTTTTGATTCCCTACGCAACAAAATCATGGTGTTGGCCGATGACATTATCGTTTATCCTGGTCATGGAGCTGGTTCAGCTTGCGGGAAAAACATGAGCAAAGAAACCATCGGTACGCTTGGAGAACAGAAATCAACGAACTACGCTTTGCGTGCAGACATGACGAAAGCAGAATTCATCAAAGAAGTGACCACCGGTATTTTACCTCCACCTCAATACTTCCCTAAAAATGCCTTCATGAACAAACATGGGTATGGCGCATTTGAAGAGATTTTAGCCCAAGGAACAAAAGCGTTAAACTTAGATCAATTCGATGCTGAAGTTGCGAATGGCGCTTTAATCCTTGATGTTCGTACCCAAGATGAATTTGTGAAAGGATTCATTAAAAATTCCCTCTTCATTGGTTTAAATGGAACCTTTGCCATGTGGGTAGGTGCATTAATTGAAGATTTAAAACGACCTATTGTGTTAATCGCCAATGAAGGAAAAGAAGAAGAAGCAGTGATGCGACTGGCACGTGTAGGTTATGACCATTGTGTCGGTGTGCTCAAAGGGGGTGTTCAAACCTATCTTGACGCCGGAAGAAGTCTAGAGACCATACAAGGGGCGACAGCAGAAGAAACCGCGGAATTATACGGTTCCATTTCGATTGTTGATGTACGTAAACCAGGAGAATACCAATCAGAGCATGTAGAAGGAGCTACGCATTATGCCCTAGATTATATGCAAGAGCATTTAGATCAATTGGATCAAAATCAAACGTATTACGTGCATTGTGCTGGTGGATACCGCAGTGTGATTGCCATTTCCTTATTGATGCAACAAGGTTACCGCAATCTCATCGATGTAAAAGGTGGATTCGGTGCGTTAAGCAAAACCAATATCCCGAAAACCAATTACGTGTGTCCTTCGACTTTAAAGTAAGAAAATATGCATTGTGCAAAGCTGCTTTTTTGATAAAGCAGCTTTTTTTTGTTCGCATTCTTCAAAAAAATCGGTATCTTAGTTTTCTACTTGGAATGATAAACCCATGAAAACGATCGTACTACTCTTCCTTTTTACCTTTACTCACTTGGTGTATGCACAAAAAACCCAAGCCTTAAAATCGCGCTATTTTGGTACCTATCAAGGTGAAATTGCAGCCTATAAAATGAACACAGGCGATGAGGTGATAAACATTCAACCGGTGGCGATCTCCATTCGTATTGCAAAAGAAAGTATTTCGTTGGACATTGGACAAAAAAAGCAAGAGGGCAGTTATAAAGTACTCTTTGAGGCGGAAAAATACTATGTCATTGAAGCCAAATTGGAGGATCAATTCAGTTTGGAACGCATTGTGATCTATAAGCAAGGGAATTTAATTTCTCGTGATGGATTTTTCCCTCAACCCAGCGTTTACCTTAAAAAGTTGAAAAAATAGTTACCAAGGCAATTGTAAGGTAAAACGACTCCCTTTTCCCGGAGTGCTTTGTACCTTCACTTTACCTCGATGGGCTTCCACAATCAGTTTGACATAAAACAACCCCAACCCAAAGCCCTTCACATTGTGTAAATTTCCGGTAGGCACTCGATAAAACTTATCGAAAACTTGGCGGATTTCTTCTTTGGGAATACCAATACCATTATCTTCAATGGTCAACTCAAAATATTTTGGCGTTGAACGGGTATACATGTGAATTTCAGGGTCAACTTGGCAATATTTAATGGCATTATCGATCAAATTATAGAGAATATTCGTCATATGCACCGGATCCAAATTCAATACGGAAGCGGTGGCTTCTAAATGCAAATGAACCCCTTCCCTGCCCTCTAGTTGATTGAAGACCACATTCTCTTTGACTGTACAAATCAATTCATGGAGATCCAAGGCTTGTTTTTCCAAAGCAATCTTGTGTTTATCCAAGCGAGCCACACGAAGCACGCGTTCAACCTGCTTTTCCAAACGCTTATTCTCATTATAGATGATCGATGCATAGCGTTTCACGCGATCGACATCGGTAAAATCCTGCATCTTCATGAGCATTTCACTGGAAAGACCAATCGTGGAAATCGGTGTTTTCAATTCGTGCGTCATGTTATTGATGAAATCATTTTTTACTTCTGAAATTTTACGCTGTCTTAAAATCATGACAATGGCGAAGACAAAAAAGATGGATACCAGTAAAATGACCAACGCAATATAAATCCATGGCGAATCTAATTTCTCGACTTTATTGGGATTTTTAGCGACAATATTGGGGAAGAAAATGGAAAAATAATGACCATCGGTATTGGCTTTATAATGCGGCAGCAAGGTCGGTTGGATCGTATCTCTTTTAGAAAAATAAGCGGAATCATTTGAGTAGTGAATCAATTCTCCATAGACCACGGAATCGGTATAGCAATCGTAGATGCCGTATTGAAAATCTTCCCGGATATGGCTATCGTACAAATGCCTTTTCAACAAGGTTTCCAAGTAATACGGATTGATTTCCTCGCTGATTTCTGCTGTAAAATAATTGGAACGTACTTGTTTGATCGCACCGTAGAAAAAAGCCTCATCATTAAGCGTCGGATTGAGCTCCTGCAAGGTATGGGTAAGGGCAATATGGACTTGTTCTGAAAATTGTTTTTGATTCAAACTATCTCCCTTTTCTTGCATGGCAATTTCTACCTTTTGAATGGTAATGGTCTTACGCATCCAAATGACTTGAATAATTAAAATGGTAAGTAAAGACACTAACCCAAAGGCAATTAAGGCAATGATGCTCTTTCTATTCATGGGTTAAATTTAAAGCTTTTAGGGCATATACCATCGGAATATCTTTTTTGAGGGATTTGATTTTGAATTGTCCGGGCGTCACCTCAACCGTATTCTTAAAGCAAGGAAAAGGTGAATACGCGAATTCATGAAAACGATTTACCTGCAATCCGTTTGCAAACAATGCTTCAAAAATTTCACCCAAACCGTGATTCCAAGAGATGGTTTTAGAGGTAAATGGTGCATCGGCATCGGCATAAGTGCCCGTAATGGTCTCTACAATTTCCTCCGATTGAAAATAATCGTAAGCGACTTCTTGAAAATCGTCATCAAACATCCAAACTACGGGATGAAAATCTGCCATAACGAATGCTCCAGCTGGTTTTAAAAAATGTTGGATGACTTTCGCCCATCGGTCCAAATCTGGCAACCAGCCAATGGTGCCGTAAGAGGTGAAAACGATGTCAAATTTTTCCTCCAAAAGCAATGGCAATGCATAAATATCGCTGCAGATGAACTGGGCCTCCAATTGTAAATCAGACTGAATGGCGCGAGCGGCTTCGATGGCTTTTTCAGAAAAATCTACCCCCGTAACGTCGGCTCCTAAACGCGCCAAGGAGAGGGTGTCTTGTCCAAAATGGCATTGTAAATGAAGTATTTTTTTGCCTTTTATGTTGCCCAGTAAATCAAGTTCAATGGATTTCAAACTATTTTTACCGTTTAGAAAAGAAGGCATATCGTAAAAATCGGAAGTCAAATGAGCAGCAACTCGTTTGTTCCAAGAATCCATGTTATAGGTTAAGTATTCCTCCATGCCAGTTAAATTACAAAAAAAGCATAAAAAAAGCACTGTCGCCAGTGCTTGAATTTAATACGGGAAATCGGATTAAAAGCCTTGAACCCCGTTTACCGTCGTATATTTTAAAATATTTTTCTTATCGGGATAAATACGCGCAAAAGCAGATTGTACCGCTAATGTACCTTCGTGAAACCCACAAAGAATTAATTTCAATTTGTTTTCATACGTATTCACATCGCCGATCGCATAGATACCTGGAATGTTGGTCGCGTAATCCAAGGTGTCTACTTTTATTGCATTTTTTTCGATTTCAAGACCCCAATTGGCAATAGGCCCTAAACTAGGTTTCAATCCAAACAATGGAATAAAATGGTCACACTCGCGGATGATTTCTCCTTGCGATTGATGGGTAATGATGACTTGATGAAGTACCTCACCGCCTGCAATACCAGTCACTTCCGCTTCCGTAATCAAAGTGATTTGTCCCTTTTCAGCCAAATCAATGACTTTCTGTACAGAATCCAAGTGACCTCTAAAAGAACTGCTTCGATGCACCAACACCACCTCTTTGGCGATCTTTTTTTCTGCTAAAAAAATAGACCAGTCCAATGCAGAATCTCCACCTCCAGCAATCACACAACGTTTACCTCTATAAAATTCAGGATCTTTAATGATGTATTCAATTCCTTTATCTTCGAATTGCTCCAAATTTGGAATAGGTGGTTTTCTAGGCTCAAACACACCCAAGCCACCAGCGATCATCACAATAGGCGCTTCATGTTGGGTACCTTTTACGGTGGTTACCACAAATTTCCCTTCTGCAGTTTTATCAATTGACATAGCCGCTTCGCCAAGAGTAAACCCTGGTTTAAACGGAGCGGCTTGTTCCATTAAATTGTCGATTAATTCACCAGCCAACACACTCGGAAAACCCGGGATATCGTAAATTGGTTTTTTGGGATAAATTTCTGAACATTGTCCTCCAGGTTGGGGCAAAGAGTCGATCAAATGACACTTTAATTTTAACAAACCTGCTTCAAAAACCGTAAAAAGACCAACTGGACCCGCGCCAATAATAATTATATCTGTTTGTATCATACTTTTAACTAATGAATCTTGTTTGCAAAAATAAGGATTAAGTTTTTAATGAAAATAAAAAACCTAAGTTTATGCCAATAAATCCAAGGCTTTTTTTATATTTAGCCCAATTAATCAGATGAACATCCTACTATTGTTTTTGAATTAAACCTTTTTAATGGATAAAGACAATATATCTTGGTATGTAGTTCGCACCAAGCAAAATGCGGAAAAAAAAGTAGCGGAACGACTAGAAGCCATTCAATTGGAATGTTTTTTGCCCTTGTATCAAACCATACGCATTTGGAGTGACCGCAAAAAAAAGCTTAAAGTCCCTTTAATTCCCAATCATCTTTTTGTGCATTGCAAAAAGGAGGACCTTAAATTGGTCTACACGATCTTAGGTGTACATTCCCTATTAATGGAAAAAGGAAAGCCTGGTGTGGTGCGTGATGTTGAAATTCAAAATTTAAGAATTCTTACGTTATTAGAAGAAAAACCAAACCTTATTCCCAGCGTTGATTTAAAAATAGGTACAGAAATAACCGTAACGGAAGGGCCCTTAAAAGGCCTTGTCGGCAGCATTGCTAAGGAAACGAAGGGGCAAAAGATATACGCCGTTTTCAATCAACTTGGGCTAACCGCTGTTTTACCTTTTGAAAATATAGACGTAAAAAAAATGCCGGAATAAATTCCGGCATGGTACGTGACTGTACTAAGTCATTACATTCTTCTTTTTGAACCTAAATAAGGTTTCCAATCAGCATACTCTGAAAACTGACCAAACGAAATACTTAAGCCCAGCTTTAAGCTGTGCATATTTCCTCCAATTCCTTTTGCGGATAATCTTTCAGCAAAATCGTATGAAAAATCTTGCTTGAAGTTCGCTACTAAGGTATAATCTAAAAACAATGTCATGTTCTTGTTCAAGCGAACCTGTGGACGTAAACCCATCATCACGTTAAACATATCGTCTACGTTTTTGAAAAGTGGATCGCGTGCGTCGTCTTGATGTGTTTCTTTAGAAAACAAATGCGAACTTCCAATTCCAGCATGGAACAATAAACCAAAATGACTGGTCACCGATTGGAAATTACATAAATTACCTACATTCACCACACCTTGCAATTGGGTCGTAATTAAATGCTGATCATTTGAGCCTAATCCATCAAAATTCAAAAAATCATATCCTCCATTGGCTAAAATTCCGATATAAGGCGTAATCATGAAACGAACTCCTCCATTTACTGAGTTTAAGTTTAAAAAATTCATTTTTGCCTGAGCAGGTTTCATGGAGAAATGGTTTCCAATTCCCAATTCAAGTGCTACTCGATTGAAATTTTGTCGGTTAAAATTTTGACCAAAGGTAAAAAAGCTTGAGCTTAGAAATAAAACGGAATAAAAGAGTGTTTTCATATGAATAAGATTTAGTGTAAATTTAAGTAAAAATAATAAATAAATAAAAGTATTGAATGTCATTAATTGAAGCGCAGCCATTTTGGAAGCATTGTTCTAGTACTTTTCTCATGATAGGCGCCATAACCATACTGATAGTAATACCCGCGGTGATGGACGTCTACCCCATTGCAAACGAAGTACAAGTTTTTTAATTTCTCGCCTTGTTTCAATTGATCGATTCGGTCTAACTGGCGTTTATCCACCATTCCTGAACGCACCACGTATAAATTGACATCAGCCATGCGATTGACCGTTAACGCATCTGCAACCAAGCCAACAGGTGCATTATCTAAAACAATTAAATCGTAGGCTGCTTTCAAATCTTCCATGATCTGATCCAGTTTTGGATTTAACAACAATTCTCCGGCATTAGGCGGAATCGTTCCAGAATGAATCACATCAACGGTATGCCCTTCCATTTGGATGGATTCAACACAATCTTGCCACTTTAATTCAGCCTCCGCCATCAAATTCGATATGCCGTTCGCTTGCGTTAAGGGTAAACTTTTTTGCAAGCGGGGTTTTCGTAAATCCAATCCAACCAAGGCCACTTTTTTACCCGAAGAAGCAAACAAATAAGCCAAATTTAACGACACAAACGTTTTTCCCTCTCCTCCCGTGGTGGACGTGATACTGATTACTTGCCCCTTGTTTTCGTTTTTCACCACAAAAAACAAGCCTGAGCGCAATAAGCGAAAAGCTTCCGACAAGGCATTGTTGGGATTACTCAATGCAAATAATTCTTTCTCCGATTTCCATAATGGAATATCTGCCAATACATTAAACCCTACTTTTTCTAATTCTTGGCGCGTTTGAATCTTATTGTTGATTAATTTTCTCAGGTAAATGAAACCGATCGGAAGAAGTAATCCAGCTAAAAATGCCCCTAAATAAATGATTTTCTTTTTAGGTGAAACGGGAATGCCATCGCAATAGGCAAAATCAACTATCTTGGTGTTTCCAATGGTTGCTGCCAAGGTGATTTCGTTTTCTTCTCTTTTTTGCAATAAATACAAATACAAGGTCTCTTTAATTTGCTGTTGGCGAATGATGTCGCGGTATTCTCGCTCAAATTGCGGTATGGAAGCAATTTTTGATTGGTATAAATTTTCCTGCGCTTTTAATTTCTTGAGTTGAAGTTGAAGGCTCGCACTGATGTTTTTCAAACTGGTCGCGATACTCGACTTTAAACTTGCCAATTGAATTTCAATTTTTTGAACTGCTGGATTTTTTTCACTTGAATTCTGCAAAATTTTATTGCGATTCAATACCAATTCATTGTACTGGTTGATATGAGCCGCGACCGATGCGTCTTCAAAGCCTAAATTGGAAGGTAATAAATCCGTATACCCTTGGTGTTCTTTCATGTAATTGTTCATGAAATCCGCCAAGGATTGTTGAATCGTTGCATTCGTGATGGCTTGCTCGTTGATACCTTCTTTTTGAAGAAAACTCGCCGCATCGGAGGTGACGTCCACCAAGTTGTATTTGCTTTTGTAGGCTTGCCCTTCATCTTCTACCTTCGTCAACTCTACAGCAATGAATTTCATCCGTTCATTGATAAACGCACTGGTACTTTTCGCTACTTCATTCTTTTCATCGATGGCATTCTCTTTGTGCACTTCCATCAAGGCATCTAAGATGGCATTGTTTTTATTGATGTTTGGTCCTTTGAGGTGCAAGTTTAAAATCATCCCTTCTTTGCTGGCACTCTCCACTTCAATCTTTTTTTGCAAATCAGAAACCACCTCGTTTAGGGTTTGTATCCCTACCTGAATCGTTTTCTGAACCCAACTCGATTTGAATTTTTCGGTTTTGTTCACCAAGCATTTTCCCAATTTCGTTTGAACAATGGTGCCAAAATGAAACGTACCTAATGCCTTGCCTTCTTCCGTCGTTAAGGCATACGTTTGATCGGATAAAAATTGAATCTCGAAAGTCCCTTTCTGTTCGTAGATCACAGAATCTTCCTCTACAAAACGCACTTCAATAGGCGATTCTTCGAACAATTCGGCCCGAACAAATCCTGAGTTATCACCGAGTAAGAAATAATTGACATTCAAATGCAAGCGTTCGGCAACAATCGTCAATAAGGTTCTTGATTTTAATATTTCAATTTCGTTTTCTAGGTTCCCACTCCCATTCATGATACCCAGATCCTTGAACATATCCATTCCAGGAAGGTTTCCACTTTTTTCATCGTCCTTGATCAAGATCGATGATGTGGATTGGTATTCCGGAATGGCATAACGCAAATAAAACCAAGCCGCCCCCAAAAAGAGGGTCGCCGATAGCACCAACCAACGCCAATGTACCAGGTAGCCTTCAATAAGCTCTTTTAAATTCAGGGTTTCTTCTTCTTGATTTTGTGGAAAAGACTGATTCATGCAATAGGGATTAACGCGTTAATAGCGCAATGGTCGTAATCACCAAGGAGGTGAGTGAAATAAAAATAGGTCCAGTCGTTCGCCATATCGTTGATTCCGTTCGTGCGGCTGTATTGGGTTCAATGTAGACCACATCGTTTTGATTCAAATAATAAACCGGAGATTGAAATAAGTCGTTGGAGGTTAGATCGATGCGATACGTGGTTTTGGTGCCATTTTCATCGCGGATAACTAAGATGTTTTTCCGTTTACCCGTCATTTTTAAATCGCCCGCCAAACCAATGGCTTCGATTAACGTGATCCGCTCATTGGGTATTTTATAGGTGCCCGGATTGCGCACATCGCCTAGAACCGTAATTTTAAAGTTCAAAATTTGCAATTGAACCGCCGGATTTTTCAAATACGGAGTTAATTTTTCGACCAATAAGTCCACTGCTTCCATTCTGGATTTACCTGCTAAAGTCACCTTTCCAATGACCGGTAGCGTAATTTCTCCATTTGCATCAATTAAATACCCAAAAGGAGCTGGATTTCCCATCGTGTATCCACTGTTGGTCGCTTGTTGATTGGTTAAAATGGGTAAATTAAAAGGCGCTGAGGCTTCCACATCTTCACTGGTAACGTAAATGGACAGTAAATCGTCGGCTTTAAGCACGGGCGTGTAATTTTTTAATGCCGATTCAGCCGCAACCGGATTGGCCTGAAAATAGACCAATTTTTTATGGGTATTGCAAGATGACATTTGCCAGGCAAGCCATCCTATTACTATCAGTGAAAATTGTTTAAACATCTTTTTCTAAGAATTTTTTCGCCCATAATGGCGTTAAATTGCGGGTAAAGTTAGTGATTTTAGCCAATTACAAACTATTTTTTCAAAAAAAGTATGGGTTATGAACAAGGTCAACTACTAGCAATCAGCCGTTTTACAGCAATTTAGAAAAATAGAGGGCATGTTTAAAACGCTTTTTCAAACGAAGCCTTCTTCGCAAATGTGCATACGAAAAATTGATGCGATAAAAAAAGTAAACCAAACTAAACAAAGCGATGATGGTAATGAACAATAGGAAATAGTTATTGACACTGGTGCTTATCGCAATAAAAGTGAGTATGAATACTAAATTGAAAAGACCAATAAAGAAACTGGCTTTTTTATGCGACAGATTAAAGTAATCAATCAATACATGATGAATATGATTACGATCAGGTGAAAATGGTGATCGCTTATTCAAAAGACGAATGGCAAATACCCGACCCGTATCAAAAAAGGGGATGATTAAAATGGCCATCACAACCAAAGGAAGGTTGTCCAAATAAAAGGGCAAGGACTTTAATTGCACAGCGGAAAGCGATGAAATCCTAACTACTGCTGTAGCGATCATAAAACCAATGATTAAGGATCCCGTATCACCCATGAATATTTTTTTTGTACTCGACAAATTAAAACGTAAGAAAGCCAAAAGGGTTCCGATAAGTAGCACGGAAATAGACAAATAAAAATAAAGACCCAAGAAGAAAAAGAGCACCGCTAAACTGGAGAAAATCACAATCCCTACTATTGCTGCAAGACCATCAATGCCATCAATTAAATTATACGCATTGATAATAGCGACCATGATAAATACAGATGCCGGAAGGGTAACAAAAAGACTGACCTCTTGAATGCCTAAAAAGCCATGTAAATCCGTAATTTGATAAGCAGGATTCGCCAACACAAAACTCACAGCAAGTAGTTGAGCACCTAACTTGGTCAAAGGGCTCAAAACCACCAAATCGTCTTTTAATCCTATGATAAAAAGAATCAATAAGCCAGGCAAGATGGCAAATATTTTATCTTCCTGATCGAAAGTTCTGATGAAATAAAACCCTAAAATCAATACGATAAAAAACGCAATACCGCCTAAACTCGGCGTCCGTTCCAAGTGCGAACTGCGTTGATTGGGATCATCCATGAGGCTTTTATAAGTAACCACTGCAATGATTTTTGGCAACACAATATGTGTAACAAGGAAGCTTCCTAAAAGCAAGGTGAATAGATGAGTATATATTTCAATTTGCATATAGTGGTTTGAGACTACTAAGATAAGGTGTTTTTCAGAATAAAAAAATAAAATTTTAGAATTTATCCATTAAAAGTTACTTCTGGACTGAGTTAAGAGCTCATCAACAATACGTTCGGCTGTTTTTCCATCCCACAACTCAGGAATACGGCCTTTTTTCCATTGACTACTGAACAGTAATTCCATGGCTGGACGAATGGCTTTTGGGTCGGTACCGATGAGTTCATTGGTTCCTTCGGTAACCGTTTCTGGTCGCTCGGTGTTATTTCGAAGGGTCATGCAAGGAATTCCCATAACCGTGGTTTCTTCTGTGATTCCCCCGGAATCAGTGATCACACATTTAGCACGTTCAACCAAATAATTAAACTCCAAATAGCCCAATGGCTCAATCATATAAAGGCGAGGATGACTGATTCCTAAGTTTTGTAAGATCTTTGCCGTTCTTGGATGTACAGGAAAAATCAAGGGAAGGCCTCTGGAATTTGAGATGATTTCTTCCAACAATTTTTTGAGTTGACTTTCTTCGTCTACATTCGCTGGACGATGTAGGGTCATCATGATGTATTCCTTTTCTTTCAACCCGATTTTCTCCCAAATTTCAGGCTGACGAAAACGAGGCCTGTTCTTCAATAAAGTGTCGATCATGGTGTTGCCTACAAAGAAGATTTTTTCTTCTGAAACGCCACTATCCTTCAGATTACGATTAGCCACTTCAGATGTCGTAAAAAAGTAGTTCGTAATCGCATCCGTTACCAGTCGGTTGATCTCTTCGGGCATAGTCCAGTCGTTAGAGCGGATTCCTGCTTCTACGTGCGCTACTTTGGTGTGCAATTTCTGTGCGACAATCGCGCAGGCCATGGTGCTTGTGACATCACCTACCACCAAGACCAAATCGGTGGGGTTTTCCAGTAATTCCTTTTCAAAGCGGACCATGATATTGGCGGTTTGCTCTGCTTGTGTTCCACCACCTGATTCCAGATTGGCATGTGGTTCAGGAATGTTCAATTCCTCAAAAAAAGCCCCCGACATTTTCTGGTCGTAATGCTGACCGGTATGCACCAAGCGGTAATCAATGGTTGCACCCTTTTTTTTTGCTTCTTGTATCGCGTGAATAATCGGAGCGATCTTCATGAAGTTGGGGCGGGCACCGGCAATCAGTGTAATGTGTTTTATCGTTGACATTTTTTTATCGTTTTTAACATTTCAAGAGCAATGGTTTTGCGATCATACTTGACGGCAAGTTGCTTACATCCTTCCTGATAAGTTTTGTAATTATTCTTTTCTGAAATTTTTGAAATTCCAGTAAGGAAAGCCGCTTTATTTTCAGGTTCAAAACAACAGCCGGCGGAAAAAGACTCAATGATTCTTTGTGTCTCACCTTGCAATCCGAGGAGTATTGGTTTTTCCATGGCCGCCGCTTCAAAGATCTTTGAAGGAATCACGGTGAGGAAGGTGTCGCTTTTTCGCAGGTTAACTAAAGCGACATCCATGATGGATAAATAACGTACCACCTCAGATTTGGCTACTGAGGAGATAAAGGTTGTGTTGGTTAGTGCTAATTTCTGGTTAAGTTCGAGCAGCTTTTTTCTTTCAGCACCATCGCCCAAAAACAAAAAATGCATGTGTGGCTGACTCTCCTTTAATTCACGAATACTGTTCAGAATAAAATCTAAACCATGGGCCATTCCATGCGTACCTATGTAGGCGAATATGGTTTTTCCCGTAAGTTCAAGTTCTTCCAATAATTTCTGATCTTTTTCTCTGGGCTGGTATACTTCCAAATTAGCGCCATTTTTATGAACTGATATTTTTGAGGCATCAATACCTTTTTCAACGATCTTTTGTTTGAACGTATCCGTGACAACCACAATGTGAGACGCACTTTTATAAAGCCGTTTTTCTAACCATTCAAAGAACAGAATAACTTTACCTTTTTTCATTGCGCCTACAGCAACAATTGATTCTGGCCATAAATCGCGAACTTCCATGATCCAAGGTTTACGCTTAAAAAAATGTAACCAACGACCAGAAAGGGCTGTAAAAAATTGGGGCGATGTAGCAACGATGATATCTGTTTTAACAAATAGTCCAGCAAAAAAAGACATGAAGCAAAAACTAAGGTAGTCAAGAATTCGTTTGACAAAACCTTCATTCGCCGTGATGTAAGACCAGACGCGAATCACCTTGATGCCATCCATGTATTCCACCTGTCGCAATTTATTTCGGTAGCCTTCATAGACCTTTCCCTTCGGGAAATTAGGTGCACAAGTGATAACCGTTACTTCAGCACCTTGTTTCACCCATTCTTTACAATGTTCATAGGTTCGGTTTGCCGGAGCATTAACTTCAGGTGGAAAATTATCGGTTAGAAATAAGATGTGCATACTGAATTCAGTTCTTAATTATGAAAGTGATTTCGTCGGTGAAGGTGTAAATGACCTTTTGAGCCCTCTTCAGTGAATTGTAACCAATACAAAAGTCGTAATCTTGAATATGAAGCACCACATTGCCTGTAAATTCAATCAATGCTGTTCCATCTACCATGATTGTTTTTTGAACAACTTGTACTTTTCGATCCGGATGAACATGAAGGTGACCTTCGATGCTCCTTCCTGAACTTTTACCTCGCATTCTATCTAGAACTTTTATACTGTCATTAGAAACAGAGATGTTTCTCTCATGGGTGATACCCATTTTCCGATATCCGTTGTGTCTAGCAGAAATTCCTGTTCCATTTTCTGAAACAATGGTTGTTTTAGCCCTTCTTCCAACCCTAAAACCACTCCAAACTTCAGATGAGTTTTTTCGATCAACGGTCACTGTATTATGTGAAATGGTAGAGCGTTCCAATTGCCTGCGTTCATTTTTTTCATAGGTGGAAATTCCGGTGTCTACCAAGTATGGCAAATTTTTCTTGTTCAAAAGGATCTGCAAGTTGTCGGCATGTGAATGTCCCGGTTGGTAGGAGGGCGCAATTTGACCCACATCAATCAACAGTTCAAGTTCTCCAGATCGGTAGGTTCTATAGCCAGATTCTTTCAAACCAATCTCTGTTGCACCTATCCCAAGCTGTTGGGCGTAACGAATAAGTTCTTGTGGTGAGGGTGCAATATTTTCGGTTGAATCATTGACCATTGGGAGTTCTCCATTGGAGAAGGACATTTTCGTCATCCATCCCAGCATACGTGATGCCGTTTCTTTCAACTCATTGGCGAGTTCATTGTCTTTCCAATCATTCCGCGACACCAATTGATAGCAATCCAGGATCCTGTATAAGATGATTTGGTGATACATGGGCGACAACTCGTAATGCGCGCCATCCGGTAAGATCTGTTCTTTCAATTCAGATCGGATGAGGGTTGCAGCTGTTTTGTACAATTTCTCATCTTGAAAATAGTAGGCACCAAAGAGCAGGCCGAAACCATTTTCAAATAGATGATTAGCAAGGATGTGGTATTCCAGTTTGCCATGAAGACGGTATAGATCTTGGTATAACTGTCTGTTAATAAGCTCTTCATTGATGCTATGGCGACTCAAAAATTTTACCCAGTTGATTGCTCTTAATGAGATGGGGTAGGGTTCGTAGGCATCCTGGTGTGTTGTATGCTGAGCACAAAAATCATGAATAAGATCCAACCCTTCCTCTTTGGATATATCCCCCTGCTGGAGGTAATCGAAATAATTGAGGTTGTAGGTCCAGAGTTTGCCGTTGTCTGGGAAATTCCAATTTACTGTTTTGAAAGCATGAGCTAAGTTGAGAAAATTAAAGGTGTTTGTTCCTTGATAGGACCTAATCGATGGTACCAAATTTGGGAAATGAATGGAATGTGTATCGAATGGTTTTGTAACCCCTAAGGAATTAGTTTTCCTAACCAAACGATAATAGATCTGGTGATAAAGTTGAGTGAACTTTACATGACGCAATGTTCGAAGTAAGATGATCAGTCTACCCGCACCCATTGTCCGGTTTTCAATGATTCGATCGCTGCAAAAGAAGCTTGTGTAGTGTTGACGATCTCGTCCATGGGTATGATCGGCTCTCCACCTTTTTTCACAGCATCCACTAACAAGGAAAATTGATTGAAATGGCCTTTGTCTTGTCCTGAACTCGCGCTGCTAAAACCACGGAAACCGAATCCTTTTAGTTTTCTCCAATTGTCCAAAACCAGCGTTCGCTCCTGATGATATACTTCTACACGCTCTTTTGAATAGGCCTTACTTCCATTCGCGAAGTAATTGATGACCGCATTGGATCCGTTTTCATACTTAAGAAGAATGCTCGCATTATCCGTATTTTCTTCGGGATTAGTTCCCATTGCATTCATGCAAACTGCTATAACTTTGGAACCGGTTAAATAACTGCACAGATCGATGTAATGGCATGCTTCACCAATGATTCTTCCACCGCCGACTTCCATATCGTGTACCCAAACATTTGCAGGGATGGCACCCGCGTTCATGGTTGCCACAATGTTGACAGGCGTATCACTTTTGCCAAGTAAACTTTTCATTTTTTGTGCTAATGGAGCAAAACGCCTGTTGAAACCAACTGTAACTGTTTTGTTATGACGTTGGAAAACATCCAGGATAGAATTCAGTTCTTCTTTATTTAATGCTAAAGGTTTCTCCACAAATACATGTTTGTCTGCTTCTAAAACTTCAGCAACCATTTTCGCATGTAAATTGTGTCGTGTAGTAACCAGAACCAAATCCACAGCGGCATCCTTTAAGATTGACGTATAATCTGTTGTTGAATTTGAAATGCTGAATTTCTTCGCTAAAGTAGTACCGGACAGACCACCAGAACTTGCGATGTATTTTACGGATGCATTGCATTTTTTTAATGAAGGTAAAATCATTGCGCTGGTAAAGTTTCCGGCTCCAATAATTCCCAAAACACCTTTTTGTCCTTCGAATTTATTAGAGGTAACAGATATTACTCTTCGGATCTCCTCCTTTTTCTCTGGATATTCCAGTATAGACGCAATTGATTTAGATCCTGTCATGTTTCCATAGATCATCTCGAAATCCGCTAATGGAACACGTTCAGTGATCAACGATTGCACATTTACGCTTAGATTTGAAATTGCTTGTAAGATTGCTTCGAAGTTCCTTTTTTCTGTCCAGCGAACATACCCAATTGGGTAATCCTCTCCTTTTAGTTCATAATGCTCATCATAGCGTCCGGGTCCATAAGAACAGGAAACTTGGAATGTCAATTCTTTTTCAAAGAAATCGGCTCTTGAAATATCCAACCCAATAACCCCAACCAAAACAATGCGTCCTTTTTTTCGAGACATTTTTGCAGCCTGAGAAATGATCTCATTGCTTTTATTGGAAGCAGTAATGATTACACCATCCGCTCCAACATTGTCCGTTACGGATTGAACATATTTTACTTGATCTACACCTTGACCAGGATTTACTGCCAATATACCAAAACTATTCGCCAGATCTACTTTTGCCTGATCAAAGTCGAATCCGATCACACGACAGCCATTTGCTTTCAATAGTTGGGCTGTCATCAAACCGATCAATCCTAGTCCCACAACAACAATTGTTTCACCAAACGTAGGGTTAATTAGACGAATTCCTTGTAAACCAATAGCTCCAATTACCGTAAATGCTGCCTCTTCATCTGAAACGTTGTCAGGAATTTTAGCCACCAAATTTTTCGGTACCGAAACATATTCAGCATGATGCCCATTAGAGGCAACACGGTCTCCTACTTTAAAATCTTCAACTCCTTTACCAACTGCGATTACCTTACCCACATTGCAATAACCTAAAGGTAGTGGTTGCCCCAGTTTGTTGAATACGGCGTTCATTGTGGGTTTCAATCCATCGGTCTTTACCTTATTGATTACTTCCTTGACCTTATCCGGTTGTTGTTTTGCCTTTTGAAAATAATTGGCCTTCCCAAATTCCACCAGCATGCGTTCCGTTCCTAAAGAAACCAATGAACGCGTCGTTTCGATGAGCACTTGTCCTGATTTTACACTTGGAACCGGTACTTCTTCGAGAATGGTTTTACCATCTTTCAGGTCTTGAATGATTTGTTTCATTATGCTTTTAGTATAATTCTCTTTTCTCTTCCTTGTTCGGATAATTGATCAATACCGCTCTGTATTTCCCTTTAAACACAAATAGACTTCCGGCTGCTGCACCAATAATTTTAAATTTGCTGATAAGGGTTTTAATATCATCTAATGAACCGGCTCCTCCAAGCACTGTGATTGGAACTTCCGTTAGTTCTCTTACCATTTCAACCAATGCCATGTCGTAACCTTGCATGGTTCCGTCCTTATCAATCGAATTGATAACTAGTTCACCCACACCAATATTATTCAATTCAATAATGAGGTCTTTTAATTTTTTCGGAACTTTTTCTTTCCCATTTTTTATGTAAACATCGTATCCGCCACCTCCTAGAAACCCTTTTTTCTTAACATCGATCACCACGACAACACTCTGTATTCCAACGGCTTTACCGATAGCTGACAATATTTTCGGATTTTGAATGGCTGCAGCACTCAATGCTACCTTTTCTGCTCCAAGGCTTATTATTTTTTTTGCTTGTTCAACCGTTGTTACACCTCCACCATAGCAAAAGGGCATTCGGCACTCAATCGCAAGATTTTTGATCATTTCAAAGTCGGGACCTCTACCTTCAACAGTAGCATCAATATCCAATACCATCAATTCGTCAACTTCCTTTTCATTATAGATTTTAACTGCATTGATGGGATCACCAACATATTTAGAATCTTTGAAGTTGGTTGTTTTAACCAAGCCTTTTTTGTGCACCAATAAACAGGGAATAATTCTAGACCTCAACATAAATTAAAGCTTGGCGAAATTTGCTAATAATTGAATTCCATTCGAATGACTTTTTTCCGGATGAAACTGCATTCCAAAGATGTTATTGTTAAAAACGGCAGATGAAAACTCAATTCCGTAATCAGATGTTGCTAATATATTGGATTCGTCAGTACATTCAAAATAATAACTGTGAACAAAATAAAACCCTTGTTCAGCATCAAGATCTGAAAAGATTGGATGTTCTATTTTAGGTTTGATTGTATTCCACCCCATGTGTGGCAAATAGGGTTTTTGTTTGAACCAGGAGACATCAAATTTCTTGACCCTTCCCTTTATCCATCCCAGGCCATTAAGTGTTCCTTCTTCGCTTGATTCAGCCATGATCTGCATCCCAACACAAATTCCAAGAATGGGTTTCATTTGTTGTAGAACCAGGTTGTCAAGCTCTTCTTTTAGGCCTGATTCGATCAATTGCTTCATTGTTTCATCAAAGGCTCCAACACCCGGAAGAATCAATTTATCTGCCTGATGTAAGTCAGCAGGGTTAGAAATGATCATGGTTTGAATATTTAAACGGCTATAGATATTTGCAATAGCCTGAATGTTTCCCGAACCGTAATTCACTATTCCAATCATCTTTTTCCGCCTTTTTCTTTGCCCAACATGCGCATGACTTTTGCCCCAATGTTATAGATCCCTTCTTGTGATTTATAATCCTTATAGGTTTTATTTGGCGCATCCATATAGCCTTGTAACTCATCCACGGATATTCCGAGTTTTGTAGCAATATATTCAAAATCTTGTTTGATGGTATCAGGATCATAAGCCGGTTTTTCCAATTGCTTTAGCGCTTCCTTGCGTGTCATTTGACCTGTCAGGATCAAACTGGAAAACTGTACTTTTCGTGTATCGTAGCCAAACTTTTCAGGAAGCCAGAACGACTCATAGAAGCGGGTAAAACGCGACTCAAAATGTTTTTGAGGGTATTTCTGGTATCCAAATTTTTCCACCAACTCCTGCATTGCTTCGTCCTTATTGTAAGTAATATAATCAAGAGGACGATACAATTTTATCCCCTTTACATAAGGGAGCCAGATCTTATGCCATAGAATATTGGTGACAGGATAATCTTTCAATTTACCGGTTCCATGTTTTTTATAAATATCCTTCAACTGGATGGAATCTGATTGATAATACATCCATTCCAAGGGATTTCTCACACACTCTGTGGAATAATTACCACCGGTTAGAATCGTCTTGATCTTATGTTTTGATGCAAACTTGTACATGGTTGCAAAAAATGCATGATCCTGTGGCACATCCACATGTGGCACTCCCGATTTAAAGAAAGCCAATTGCAAATCCTTGATCTCTTCCCAGTTGATCACTTCAGTATAAAGATCCAATCCTAAACCATCCACCAATCGTTCAATGTTGTTCACAGCTATTTGAGAATTCCATCCCGCATCCACATGGAAAACCAAGGGTCTTAGTCCAAATTCTGTAACCATTTTATAAAGGAGATAGGAGCTGTCTATTCCTCCACTCATGCCCATTAAACAGTCAAAATCTTTTCCTTCTCCTTCTTTCTTGATCTTGTCAATGATTTCTTGTAAGGTTTTCGTTCCTTTTTCATCCGTATGCCAATATGGCTGAATGTCTTTGTAAAAAGTGTTACAATGATCACAAACTCCATTCTCATCAAAAGTGATCTTAGAATCGGTTGTGTCCATGACACAATTGGTGCAGATTTGGTATTGTCTTTCCATTTTTATTATCTTATAGAAGACTCAATTGATCTTCTTGCTATTTCAGAGTATATGAATTTTTTTGGACCAAGTAACTGAGCTTTCTCTTTCATTTTTTCAAAAGTACTTCTATCTTCCGTTATTTTCAAAAGGACATCTTTCATTGAATAGCCATTGACTTCTTCAATGAACAGGCAATTACCACCAAGGTCAACATGTTGAATTCCTTCCCATTTCTTAAAAACACAAGGTAATCCTAATCCAACAGCTTCTTCCCATAAAACAGAGTGTGTCCCAGGAAATAGTGCAAGATCAGATGCAAAAAAGTATTTATGTATTTCCTTAGACGCAAGCCAATCAATGTATATGATATCTAGCCCTTTGATAAGCTGCTCAACTTCACTTTTCATTTCTTCATTCGGCTTACCAAAAAGTATGAGTTTTGTATGTGAAAGTTTATTTTCTTGTTTCAATTCATTCCAAACCTTCAGCAACAAATGAATGTTCTTTCTCCGGTCAATTTTTCCACCTGATATAAAAACCAGAGTTTCATCAGAAATATTCATTTTTTTTCTGATCTCACTTCTAAATTCTTGTTTTTCATTCCAGTTGAAAAGTGAGTCATCTGCACCAAAAGGAAGTAACTCTATTTTACTGCTTTCTATTCCGTACACATCTTTTAAAAAATCATTGCGCAAGGGCAAGGTTCCAAAAAATTTTGTGGTATATTTTTCTATTTTTTTCGCACAATATTTATAAATGATCTTGTGTAGGATATTTTTTGAGATCCAATTTTTTCCACTATTTACGAAATCAGTATGCGAGTCAACGTAGATTTTAACAGAATGCTTTTTTGCATAATTCGCAAAAGTTAAAATACTCAAAAATTGGCAATCATGCATGAAGATCACATCCGGTTTAAAATCATTCAATTGATATTTGATACCATTGTAAATCCTTAATTTTCTTGAAAGCACTTTGGGCAACCATTTCACATAGGTAACTCTCGTAATTGAAATATCATCTGATGTAAAATACGAACTGGGCTCAATATAACTTAATTGAACATTTGAATTGTATGTTTCCGTAGAAGCCAAAATTCTTACATCATGCCCTTGTTTTTTATGAAACTTGGGTAGAATATTTTCTTGATAGCTGTAATCATCAATGTAAAAAGCCGCTAAACAACAATGTAAAATTTTCATGATTTTATTTTCTCGAAAAAGATTTTTGGCTCTTGAAAATACTTAGCGAATTCTACTAATTTTTCATCAGAAAATTCCCACCATTTTGAGTCTAGTAAATTTATTACAGTTTCATCATCAAATCGCTTTCGAATTTCTTTTGCAGGGCAACCCGCCACAATAGAATAAGGTGCTACATCTTTTGTGACAACACTTCCCATACCGATTACTGCACCAGTTCCAATTCGAACTCCTTGTTTGATGATTACACGCTCGCCAATCCACACATCATGTTCAATAATTGTTTTTAATGGATCTTTCCTTTTATGCTCTGAAAATTTTGCTCGCACACTATCTTTTCCTTCATAAAAAACGGGTGACGTAGAAACCCATTCCATTGGATGCATGCCGCCCCCAATAATTACATGATTTGCAATAGAACAAAATGAACCTATTTCGACATTTATTAATTCACAATAATAACCACAAAAGGAGTGTCTACCCATTGAAGAATTAACCACTTCACTTCCTGCTTCAACTTTTGAAGTATTATCAATGTTTGAGTTTTTGATAGCAGATCCATGTAGTTTTTTGAAAAATTTGGACCAATAATAAATTAATTTCATTCTCTTAATTTGGTTCTTTAATGCTCCCAGAAACAAGCTTAATCAATAAATTCTCTAAACCATAATTCCACGCTTAACATTCTGTAAAGATAACGCGAGTTATTTTTTTTATTTGTCCGCTGTTCATCTAATGCCTTGCGTATAGCTTCTTCGTTGAACAGTCCTCGTTGTAAACACTTTTCCGAAAGAAGCACACCAGCCGGTGAATTCTGATCATCTCTTGAAAAAAGGTGTAACAAAGGAGACTCAAAACCGAATTTCACCTTATTATCCAAAATGAAATCTGGGACAATTCCTTTCATTGCTTCTCGATGAATATATTTGCCGACACCATTTCGAACCTTATATTCTGAGGGTAATGTGAACACAAATTCCACCAAACGATAATCCATAAACGGGAGGCGACTTTCAAGGGAATGTTTCATTGAAACCGCATCCCCGTAATGAAGAAGATTTACAAGCCCACCCGTGTGAGCTTGATACAAATGTTCATTAAGCTTAGAGTCAAATCCTCTGGGTTCTATCGGGAAATCTTTAATATGTCTGTATTGCTTTATTTTTCCGGAGTACAATTTGTCAATTCCATTTAACTTGTAGAATAGCTTTTGGATCCAACCAATGTTAGAGTCTCGCACAAATAACATGAAAGCTGCTTTTATCGAGTACGTCTTTTTAAAGTTTCTGAGTTCCCGATAAGCGGATCTGATTTTAAACTGTTTCAGCAGTTCAAGAATATATACAGGCTGTACATTACTGATGTATCCTCCCAATAACTCATCCGCCCCTTGACCTTCTAAGACGACAGTAACGTCCTTTGCAGCGATATCCAAAATACTGTCCAATGGGAAAACGGCAGGCGAACCATGTCCAGATTCCATGTGGTAAATTATTTTACTGAGCTTTTGAACGTAGTCGTCAAATTTGACTTCTACGAATGTAGGTTTCAAATGAATTTCATCTGCTAATTTTTGAACTAATAAAGGTTCATTAATTTCCACATCATTCTTGAAATTTTGTTTTTCGGAACTACTGAATTCTGTGTTTGTAAAAGCCGCAGTATAGGTTTTATTATTATCATTCAGATCGCCTTTTAAAATTGAAACGATCGAGGAAGAATCGATTCCAGATGACAGAGTAAAGCCTACAGGCACATCACTTCTCATTCTAAGTTTTACCGCATCGTTAAACAAATAATTATATTCTTTTTTTGCTTCTTCAAACGTTATTTTTTTATTCGTTTTGCGCGGGTAATCCCAATAGCGCTTTATCTGGATGCCACTAGCGTCAATGATCAAGTTGTGCGCAGGTTCTAAGCGGTAGATGTTTTCAAACCAGGTTTCTTTAATTTGAGCGCCGATACTACTTCTGCAGTAGTTTGCAATAACATTGTAATTGGGCACTTTTAATTCCGGAAAATAGGCAAGGATCGCTTTGATTTCTGACGCAAAGATGAATTGCCCATCAATTTGAGCATAATTAAAGGGTTTAACTCCAAATCGATCCCTTGAACAGAAAAGTTTTTCTTTCACTGTATCAAAAATCGCAAAGGCCCACATTCCATTAAACTTCTGCACACATTCTTCTCCCCATTGCTTGTATGCACTTAAAAGAACTTCCGTGTCGGAAGATGTTCTAAACTGATGGCCTAACTCTTTCAAATCTTCTTTGATCTCGAGATAATTGAATATTTCGCCATTAAAAACGATCCAATAGTTGCCGGTTTCATCAGAAAACGGCTGATTACTGCTTTCATTTAGATCAATAATGGAAAGTCGAACATGACCAAAGTACAGATTGTCTCTAATCTTTTCGAAAGACTGATCATCCGGACCTCTGTGCTTGATTGTTTTTAAACATTCACCTAGTTGTTCTTCTTTGATGATTTTGTCTTTCTTGAGACTATAAATCCCGAATATTCCGCACATAAAGTAGGTTTTGTAAAAGGTAATTTATTGTTGAATCGGATGAAATGATTTTAAATTGTTCTAAGAATGATAGTTATCATATGCTTCTAAAACGAATTACTACGTATTCCTAATAATTGCAATTTTTGATTGTTTGAAACAACATTCGTGATATTACTCTTGTAGAAAAGTAATAATCCCACTGAGATCCACCAAAAAGGTAAATTCTGAAAATTTCCAAAAATAGTATTGGGCTCGAAATTTGCTGAAGCAATTCCAGAAACAATAATACAAATTGCTATAAGAATTATTATTGGAGGCGTTTCAGTCCTTAGTATTTTAAAACAATTGAACAAAAGATATATTATGAATACTAGAATTACAAAGCCGAATATTATTCCATGATCAACGAACATTCGGATAAAAACATTATGAATTTCTAGATTTTCCTCATCTGATTTAATAATTCTACCACTAACTACACTGCCCTTATAACCGTTTCCAAATATCAAGGAACTTTGAATAAGACCAGGGGCTTGCTGAATTAATTTATCTCTTGATGCAGAAACTTCATTTAAACTCAATTTCTTTCCTTTAGCATCGGCAATTCTAAGCGCAACACTAATGTAATTAATAAAGGAGAAAATGAGAAGACATGACGCGGCAATGAAGAAAATATAAATTCTTTTAGAAAATAGTTTGAATAAAATTATCAGTAATGATATAATTGAGCCTAACAATCCGCCTCTCCCCATACAAATTATTTGTGCACCAACTATTGGGGCTAATAGAATTAAAATAATTATTAGATGTTTTAGTTTAAGTCTTGCATTGTTATTGAATTTAATAAATAACAGAGAAAATGGCACAAATTCCGATAGCACTATTGACCAACCAGTCCTACTACCGTGGAAACCAGTAGACCAAAAAACATCTAGTCTTTCAGTACCCATTTCAATAGCAAATGGTGAAAGCCAATCTGGAAATCCAAAAAAATAATTAGAAATTGGAAATAAACACAACAATGAAACACCAATGAATACATAAATTAATTTTTTAGTGTTATTTACAATTTGATCATATTTGTTAAAAGCTAAAACTCCAATTAAAAACCCGAAGAAATAATTACTATAGAAAATTATTAGTTGAAGCAAATCATCTGTTTGGTTAGAAAAAAAAATAAATGGAACAAACCATAATGCTGTAACCCAAATTGGAATTTTAAAAGAATTCGGCAGTTTTATTACTCCTTTTGACTTATTAAAAAAATCAAAAAGTACAATTACTATTAAAATGATTTTTAAGTATTTTATTAATTGATGTGGTAATCCAGGTAACCAATAAATTGGGCTCAGGATGAGATATAAAATCATTATGTTTAATCCAAAACCATATTTAAAAGTGTCTCTTTTATATACGCTCAACATAGGTGTTACTCAAAAAGATTTCTTTTTCTTAATATAACATCTCTTAAGAAAATAAATTGATTATAACCGATCAGATAGGAAAGTGAAAAGTAAAAAACAAATATTGATAACGTTTTAAAAATTAACCTTAACAGTCCTATTTGAAGATTAAATGAATATGCCAAAAACTCAGTAATAATGACAGAAACTATAGTTATGATGAGAGTAAATGAAATTGAATTTAAGCATTTCATCAGTGAATAACGTAGAAAACGCAGATTAAAATAGCTTAATGTGATCATTCTTAATGCATTACATCCAACCATTGCCCAGACTACCCCTTCGATTCCAAAAGATATTGCCGGAAAAAGCGAAATAATGGTTAAAGATCTTGTGGTAATGTTTATCACAAATAATTGCCGTGTATGATTTGTCGTTAAAAAGAAACTTGTATTCAACTCTGACAACGAAACGAAAATTGCAGAGAAAGCAATTACTTTAATTAAGGGGCTTAATGATGACCATTCATTGGTAAACAATGTACTTACAAAATCATCGGACACAACTGAAAAAGTAATAATAATAGGGAAAAGAACATAAGAAATAACACCTATTATTTTCACGTAAAAATTTGCTAAATCTTCTGAGTTCAAATTTTCCTTCGACAAATAAGGAAACAGAAATTTATCTACCACTCTTGGGAAATTTTGAACAGGAAGCATTGTCAATTGATATGCTCTGGTATATAAACCTAAAACATTTTGCTGTAGGAATTTTCCAATAATTATTTTATCGAGGTTGTCAACTATGTAATTTACTAATTCAGTTCCAAATACATTGAATGAAAAACCAGCAAGTTCCTTATAGGATTTACTAGAAAAGTAGAATTTTGGTATCCAATTTTCAAAATAGAAAGTAAAAGCGGTTTGCAGAAAACTACTTGTAATTTGCTGAATAACTAAGCTCCATACACCAAAACCTGCAAAAGCAAAATAAATTGCAATTATTCCTGAAATTATTCTCGATAAAAGATACCCAATAAAAATTTGCTTGAATTTAAGCGCTTTTGTGAGCAAGGCCAAGTTAACTTGTCCAAGACTGCTAAAAATAAATCCAAGAGGAATCCAATATAAATAACTCTCTAAATCTCCATAATTGAAAAATAATGAGATGTATTTTGCACTTAGAATTAGAATTGCCGAAAATGCTAATGCAATAGACAAATTTATTAGGAATACGGTATTTTTATCGTCATCAGTTGGCTTGGTCTTTTTTATAAGTGATTTTCCAAACCCCAAATTGATAAACAAATAGGATAAACTTGCAATAATTGTTATGATTGTAAAAACCCCAAATTCATTCGGTGCAATGAAAACAGCAAGAATTATAGTAATTAATACGTTTATTAATTGACTACCGACTTGTTCTATAAGTGCCCAAATAAAATTTTTCAAATCACATTACAATTTTCCATCAACCAAATCTCCGACCAATACCCCCTTCACATCATACAATACACCTTCTTCTTTCAACATCTTTTGAAAGTTCAAACTTTTAAATTCCGTATGCGAAACACTTAAAACAACTGCGTCAAACTGTTTTTCAGGAAGTTCATTGCTTATCACCAAACCGTATTCGTGTTTGACTTCAGCCGGTTCTGCCCATGGGTCATAAATGCTGACTTTCATGCCGTAATCTTTCAAGGCCTTGATCACGTCGACCACTTTTGTATTGCGCACATCCGGACAATTTTCTTTGAAAGTAATACCCAGCATTAAAACTTCTGCATCTTTGATGTTCAATCCTTTTTGGATCATCAGCTTCACCACCTGTTTAGCAACGTATTCACCCATTCCGTCGTTCATGCGACGACCTGCAAGGATGATCTCCGGATGGTAACCCAATTCTTCCGCTTTTTGAGCCAAATAATATGGGTCAACGCCAATGCAGTGTCCACCCACCAGCCCCGGTTTAAAGGGAAGAAAGTTCCATTTGGTTCCTGCCGCTGCCAGTACATCATGGGTATCAATGCCCATGAGGTTAAAGATCTTGGCGAGTTCATTGACGAAAGCAATGTTGATGTCGCGTTGTGAATTCTCAATCACTTTGGCTGCTTCTGCTACTTTAATGGTTGGCGCCAAATGAGTTCCAGCGGTGACCACTGAACGGTAAAGAGCATCCACTTTCTGTCCGACCTCAGGAGTTGAACCAGAGGTTACTTTTAATATTTTTTCTACGGTATGTTCTTTGTCACCTGGATTAATCCGTTCCGGAGAATAACCTGCAAAAAAATCTTCGTTGAATTTCAAACCGCTCACCCGCTCCAGTACCGGCACACATTCTTCTTCCGTTACACCTGGGTAAACCGTCGATTCGTAGATCACAATGTCTCCTTTCTTGAGTACCCGACCCACCGTTTCACTGGCTTTGTACAAAGGCGTCAGGTCTGGACGGTTGTGTTTATCCACTGGGGTAGGCACTGTTACGATATAGTAATTACAGGACTGCAAATCTCCTACGGCTGTGGTGCAGAATAATCCGTTAGCCATTTTTTTAGTCTTAGAAATTACTTCTTGCAATAATGCATCCTCTACCTCTAAAGTGCTGTCGTGTCCTTTTGCCAATTCATCAACCCGCTGTGGATTGATATCAAAACCGATTACCGGATATTTGGTTGCGAGCAGTCTCGCGAGTGGCAGGCCTACATAACCAAGACCAATGATTCCAATTTTCATTTTATTTTGTTTAGTGGTTGGTTTTATTCTTCAAAAAAGCTGCTAAATGTCAATTTTAGACTAGAAAAAATAGATGCTGCATATCGCTAATTGGTACGGCTTCGCCGATGTCTGTCCCATAAAATGAGTTTCAGTGATGTGGGGAAATAAAAAAAATGATCGTAACATGAAGTAATCGCCTCAAGCCATAGTCATTTTAATAGATCACAAAATTACTGATTTTATTGCGTAAAATCTAATTTCTAGCAAGAAAAGTGCTTTGTTTTTTTAAGGGAAGCATCGTAAATAAAAAGGAATCAATCCGTTAGATGGATTGAATGGATTCCATGAGCTTTTCAATTTCTACCGGTTTTATAAACACCTGTACCGGAAAATTTTGTTTTTCCTGCAAGATGGGCATGGCATCCACATTTCCTGTGGTAAAAATTACAGGAATCTGGTATTGCTTTTCAATGAGTTTTTTAAACACATCTAAACCGGTTAATTTTTCCTTCAGGGTAATGTCTAAAATGAGTAAATCGATCTGTTCGCCCTGTTCTAGATAAGATAGAAAAGCTTCTCCACTCGGGAAATGCATCAGTTGATGATTTAATTTGGACAATTGCCTTTTAATGACCATGGCAATTAAAAACTCATCTTCGACAAGCACAATGTTTTTAGACATAATTTTGAATTTGAATGGAAAAAACGGTTCCCTTTTGGTTCACAAAAGAATATTCGGCGTTCAATTGGGCGGATAAGGCTTGAATTAAATCTAAACCCAATGATTCTGATTGTTTTTCATCGTTTACATCAAATCCAGCTCCATTGTCCTGAATGAGGATTTGAAAATGCTTATCCGATTGACGAATTTGAATGAGGATTTCACCCCGATCCATTTGGTTAAAAGCGTGTTTGATCGAATTCGTCAGTACCTCATTGATGATTAAACCTAAAGGAATCGCTCTCGATAAATCGATGGGAATGGAATCCAATTGGCAAATAAAGTCGATGGGCTGAACTGAACTAATTGATTTCTTTATGTTTTCGACTAATTTTTGGGTGTATTCCGCTAAATCGATATCCATAATATTGGGGTGCTGGTAAAGCAATTCGTGAACCAAACTCATCGAACGAATTCGATTTTGCGACTTTTTCAAAATTTCGATATTGGATGGATGGCGTTCCGTCATAAGCTGTAAATCAAATATACCAGATACCATGGCTAAATTATTTTTCACCCGATGATGGGTTTCAGCTAAAAGCACATTTTTCTCTTCAACTAAATTTTCAAGTTTCATTTGAACCTCCATTAAATCGTTGTTTTTGCTTTTCAAACGTTGCGCAAACGACAAATAAAATCGAGAGATAGAAGACGTGAGCACGATCGCAAAAATAAACGTAAAAGAGGCATTGATGTTGAAGAGTAATTGACTGAATTCCGTTGTTATCTTAAAAACAGGTTGGTAATCGGTAAAAGCAGTATATTGTAAGATCGAAAAACAAGCTATGTACAGTAAAAAACTGAGCACCACTTGTTTGGTTTCATTGTATTTAAAAATGGAAAAAACGATCAAAGGGGCAACAAAGAAATAAAGTCGAAATCCAGCATTTGGGCCAAAAAACATCCCCAACAAAAACACGCTAAAACAGGTACTAAATAAAACAAGGATTCTAGATTTATAATATTTACGGTAATGATGTAATACTAAAACGATCGTAAAAAGGGAAACCAGAATAAAAAAGAAACTGGCAAATAAAAAATACGCATTCGCCAACATAAACAATAGGTATGCGAACGAAATCAGCGCACAAGAAAGGGTGAAAATATTGTAATTTTTTAATCGTTGGTTAAACCCAAGATTGTTTTCCGGGTGAATGCCTAATTGAATGATATAGCGAAAAAAGGTAAACATTTCTCCTAAAGTAACATTTTTTAAATAAATCGCTTCACAAATTCCCAGAGCACAATGCCGCCACAAACCGATACATTAAAACTATGCTTCGTACCAAATTGCGGAATTTCAATCACCACATCCGATTGGTCAACCACACTTTGTCGCACGCCATTGACTTCATTACCAAACACCAACGCAAAACGCTCGGCTTCCAATTGATGCACCTCTTGCAATAAGGTGGTTTGTTCGGTTTGTTCAATACTGCATACGAATGTGCCTTGTTCTTTTAATTCTTGCACCAAGGCATCGATATCTGCCCGGTATTCCCAATCCATAGTTTCCGTAGCTCCTAAAGCCGTTTTTTGAATATCGCGGTGAGGAGGACAAGCCGTAATGCCGCACAAGTAGATTTTTTCAATGTTCAAGGCATCACCCGTTCGGAAGAAAGAACCAATGTTATTTAAGCTTCGGATATCATCTAGGATCACGATCAATGGGTGTTTCGCCTGCGCTTTAAATTCCGCTTCGCTTACCCGATCCAACTCCCAAAGTTTTAATTTTTTATTCCTCATGTTAATAAACTCCTTGCTATTCGCTTTGCATTCTGTAAAAACGAACCTATTTTTACAGTTCAAATGTACGAAAATCTATAGAATTGAGCGCGAAAGAAAAAAAAGACACCAAGGCTACCGAAACTCCTTTAATGAAGCAATACAATGCCATTAAAGCAAAGCATCCGCATGCCTTATTGCTCTTCCGCGTAGGCGATTTTTATGAAACATTTGGAGACGATGCCGTACTTGCCTCAAAAATTTTAGGAATCACCCTCACCAAACGTGGCGCAGGTTCAAGTTCCGAAACCGCATTGGCGGGATTTCCACACCACTCCCTAGAGGTTTACCTTCCGAAATTGGTTCGTGCCGGCCAGCGCGTGGCGGTTTGCGATCAATTGGAAGATCCCAAGATGACGAAAACCATCGTCAAAAGAGGGGTGACCGAATTGGTTACGCCCGGAGTTTCGTTCAACGATCAAGTACTCGAGGGTAAAAAGAACAACTTTCTCTGTTCGCTGTATTTTGAAAAAGATCAGGTCGGCATTTCGTTTTTAGACATTTCCACCGGCGAATTTTTAGTGGCTCAGGGTTCGAAAAATTACATCGAAAAGTTAATACAAGGATTTGAGCCTTCAGAAATTATCTATCCCAAAGGCGCAAGAAATAGCTACCAAGAACTATTTGGAGACAGCTACTATTCCTATCGATTGGAAGATTGGATTTATGGAAAAGATTACGCCTACGAAAACCTCAACAAACATTTTCAAACGAATTCCTTAAAAGGATTCGGGATTGAAGGTCTGGATTTAGGCGTGATCGCAGCAGGAGGTATTTTGCACTATTTGAACGAAAATCAGCATCAAAAACTCGGACATATTACTTCCATTGCACGGATTGAAGAAGAAAATTTTGTGTGGCTTGATCGCTTTACAGTTCGAAATTTAGAATTAATTGCATCGCCCCATGAAAACGCAACCACCCTTGTAGATGTCTTGGACGATACCTTGACCCCGATGGGTGCACGCTTGATGAGAAGATGGATTGTTCTGCCGCTTAAGCACCAAAAACCCATTGAAGAACGACATGAAGTGGTGGCTTTTTTGAAAGAAAACGAAGCCATTCAGGAAGGTTTACGAAGCCATTTAAAAGAAATTGGCGATATTGAACGGCTCATTTCCAAAGTAGCGGTGGGGAAAATCAATCCGAAAGAATTGATGCAATTGAAGCGAACTTTAGCGCACATCGGTCCAATCAAACAACTCATCGGAACCACCTCATCCAAAGCGTTAATTTTCCGAAGTAAACAACTGCATGCTTGCGATGAACTCATCACCTTGATTGAAAACACCTTGCAAGAAGACCCAGCCATTCAAGTCGGAAAAGGACCCATCATCAAAAAAGGTATCCATCAAGAATTGGATGAATTGAGAGCTATTTCGCAAAATTCAAAAGATTATCTCGAAAATCTTCAAAATAAGGAAAGCATTGAAACCGGTATTCCGAGTTTGAAAATTGCGTTCAACAATGTTTTTGGTTATTATTTAGAAGTACGCAATACGCACAAAGATAAAGTTCCAGAAGCTTGGATTCGAAAACAAACCTTGGTCAATGCAGAGCGTTACATCACCGAAGAACTAAAAGAGTACGAATCGAAAATATTAGGAGCCGAAGATAAAATGGCTACCATTGAACATCAATTGTACCAAGATTTGATTTTTAAAGTCGCGAACTTCATCACCTTATTACAACAAAATGCCAACGCCATTGCCCAATTGGACTGTTTAGCATCGTTCACACAAGTTGCCATTACCCATCATTATTTTCAACCCCAAGTCAATGAGGGCTTGACCTTAAACATCAAGGAAGGAAGGCATCCGGTGATTGAAAAAAACCTAAAACACGGAGAAGTTTATGTGCCGAATGATGTCTATTTGAATAATTCAGACCAGCAAATCATCATGATTACCGGACCTAATATGAGTGGTAAAAGTGCGCTCCTTCGACAAACGGCATTGATTTGCCTCATGGCACAGATGGGTTCTTTTGTCCCTGCCGAAGTAGCCGAAATCGGTTTAATTGACAAGGTTTTTACCCGCGTGGGCGCTTCAGACAATATTTCTTCCGGGGAATCGACATTTATGGTGGAGATGAACGAAACAGCGAGTATTTTGAATAACCTCTCTGAGCGCAGTTTGGTTTTATTGGATGAAATTGGACGAGGGACAAGCACCTACGATGGCATATCGATTGCATGGGCCATTGCCGAATACTTACATGAAAATCCAAAGGCAAAATGTAAAACGTTGTTCGCTACGCATTACCACGAGATCAATGAAATGGCCAAAAAGTTTGATGGCATCAAAAATTTCAGTGTATCGGTAAAAGAAACCAATCAAAAAATCATTTTCATGCGGAAATTAATTCCTGGTGGATCAGAGCATTCCTTTGGAATTCATGTCGCGAAATTAGCTGGTATGCCGGCGCCTGTTTTAAAACGAGCAGAGCAAATGTTGATGGAATTAGAGAAATCGCATCAATTGGGAGGAAAAAAGAATGTCAAAAAACAAGTACAAGAAGCCAGCGAAAGTGCCAACATGCAATTGTCGTTCTTTCAATTGAATGACCCTGTGCTTGAGCAGATTAGAGAGGAATTGGTAGCCATCGACATCAACACCTTAACCCCTGTAGAGGCCCTTATGAAATTGAATGAGATAAAAAAAATCACGGGTGGTTAAAAAAAATGCATTTGAGTGTTGCAAATCAAGAAAAACTTTCTAACTTTGTCACCCGTTACAAAACGATGTAACTGAAACTTGAAAAATGAGTTGTCTAGCATAAGAAAAATTCAAAAGCTTGACGCAAATATAAGCGAGAGTAGCTCTTCCGAAAGCATTCGGAAGAAAGCGTTCGGAAGGTAGGACACAAAATATAAGCGAGAGTAGCTCTTCCGAAAGCATTCGGAAGAAAGCGTTCGGAAGGTAGAGCACAAAATATAAGCGAGAGTAGCTCAGTTGGTAGAGCACAACCTTGCCAAGGTTGGGGTCGCGAGTTCGAATCTCGTCTCCCGCTCAACAAAGAAGTCCGCTCGGATGGTGGAATTGGTAGACACGCCGGACTTAAAATCCTGTGCCTGTATGGGCGTGCGGGTTCAAGTCCCGCTCCGAGTACATTAAAACCCTGATTAACGTCAGGGTTTTTTGTTTTACATTAACGTATAAACGAGATGTATAGGGGCTTCCACCCTTTGCATAAGGTTAAATCTCGAATACTTCGGTGTTCGGGATTTTTCGTTTTTAGAAATTTATAAAGGGATTTTTTTCTACAAAAAGACCCCTTTTCCTACCCCCTTATAATTTTCAAGGAAAATAATTAGGCACAAGAATTTTATTTTTCTTTTTCAGATGAATTAGAGTTAGTCGGACTATTTTTCTTTTTTTCGTCAGCCAAAATTTCTTCAATGCTTTCACTAAAGTAAACACTATGGTTCATTTGGCTAATAGTAAATATGTTTATCGTCATTTGTACAACAAGAAAAAGAGAATATAAGATTAAGAAAACCGCTAAACTCAAAAAGAAAGCATTAAAATAAGTATTCAAACCTTCTTTAGGAGATGGTATTTCAAGTTTCAAAACCAAATTATAAAAGAAAAGTATAATCAAAGAAATGACCTGAACAAAAACAGCAAAACCAAATTTCGAAACCGCAGTTTGGTAACCCGAGAATTCGATTTTAGATTTTTCAGGCATTCCATTTTTTCGGAGGTCTTCAACACTTATTTTGACCATTGATTTTAGCAGTTTTTCACTTCCAAAAGTAACAATCAACGTAAGTCCAGCAAGTGACAGCCCTATTAGTCCACCATCTAAACTCAAACCTGTATCGACAATTTCACCAATTACGTCAAAAAGTTTTTCAGAAGAAAATCCTCCAATTATAAGAAAACAAAAAGTTAGAAATGATATAATCGTAGCGACATAAAAGCTAGGGTTTTTCCAAAAATGCAAAAAGTCATATACAATCAATAGTCCCTTCAAACCACGGGGATGCAATAAATCAAGTTCATTTTCCTCCTCCTTTTTATTCTTTACTTTCTTATTCTTCGCCATTTCTTCCTTTCGTCATTTTCTCATAAATTCCTCTCACAAAAGTCATAAACCTACTACTATTATCTTCAGCTTCCACGGAATTAATAGCTGGGTAATCAATTGAATTAATCGTTTTCAATTCATCACCTGTATCTATCCTTGCTTTCACCATTCCATTCTCTCTAGCCAATTCTAAAATACCTCTCGTCATACTTCCGTCCGTATTTATCTTTCCAGAATTATCTGGCTTAATTCGACCAAAAAACTCTCCAATATGATCATTTCTCATCAAATTATCCATAAGTTTTTTTCCTTCAGGAAGTACATCATCGTTTGTATAGGAAACACGAAAAACTAAAGAAAGTAAATCATTATTTAGAATTTGCTCAAAAACAAATTCTTCTTGGACTACTTCAACAAAACTACTTTCACCAACTTCTAACAAACTATCGAAGGCAACCTTGATAATTTCTTGCATCTTTCCCAAAGGGGCTCCAATTCGCTTAACATCAGAATCTATTTTTCCAAGTTTAACAAAAGCAAATCGATGAACTTCAGGAACAAAAACAAATTCATATTCACTGACACGTCCTTCAACATTATCAGGAATTGGTCTAGGTATTATTTTCTTCGTTTCATTGTCAATGAAGTCAATTTTATCAAACGAAACATATTTAGTGATTACACCATAAAATATTTTTCCCTCATCTAATTTTCTTAATTCTCTTAAGGCATAATAGTGTCTTGCATCTCCTTTAGTTACAATCACGTGATCCTTTTTGAACCAAGAATCGATTACAGAAGAATATCTTTTTGAGTTTTCAGATTTATCTTCTTTTACAGGAAGAACCTTTACATTTAATGTATAGTAATCGATAGTTATTTTTCTTTTCAAATTTTTTGACATACGGATTTAGTTCAATTTCTATGCAATATAGCAATTTTCAACGTTAAAAAATACAAATTCAGATTAGGAAGAAGCGGAAAGTCAGTCTAAAATTTTCAATCGATTTTAAGGCTCTCTAACGTCAGATTTTCGGTTCGGTCGCACCTTCCGTTCGTTTCGGCTCAAAAGTTCGTTAGCAAAGAAATTTTACCCATAAAGTCAGGTTCGAGCGAATCGCTTCAATTCGGGGTAGGCAAAATTCGCTCTAAAAAGATTTTCTTCTAAAGGGAGCATCTAAGAACATCAGTACAACGGTCAACATATCTAATCCTTTTCTTCTCAAACTCGTTCCGATATGATCAACATAGCAAGATTTTCGGTCTAAAGGGCGTGTTCATCTCTTTATTTCTATATTTCTATTTCTCATTCCTACATAAGGGTACATATTACTCTTATTATTAAGAGTTTTCGGTAAATTTCAATTTTTCACCCCTCTTCATAATTTCAGATTTTAGAATTTCTGGATAATCTCGCTTTTCAATTCCATGATTTTTTTCCCAAATTCTTTTCAATCCTTTTCTATTTTCACTCACTTTATTTGGAACACTAAAATCATTTACAAGAACACGAACATTTTTCCAACCTAGAGACTTCATCCCCTGATACATCAGAAGTTCTTTCAATTCAGTAAGATTCATTCCTTCCTTAAAATGAACATTCTCGACTGATAAGTTATCAATGAAAGTCAACTCGTCTAATCTTTCAACCCAATGGTCAATTATCTCATTCCAGTTCTCTCGAATTTTCTGGACAGAATTAATTTTATCTTTCAATAAATAGCCACTAACTTTCTTTACCTTTATTTCATATCGCAAAACATACAACGCTTTCGATAATTTCGACAGAGACTTTTTACTTTTTTCATTCGGGCTAAAGACTTCTTCTAACTTATTATAAAACATGAGGCTAAAATTCGTTCCAAAGAAGTATAAAGTTTCAAGTTCCTTAGATTTTTTTTTAAAGACAGAATCTACTTCGTAAGTTTCCTTTTTCAGTTTTGGGAAGTTATCAATACATGACAGTAAATAGCGATATTTTGGGTTCATTTTTACATTCGCTCCGATTTCAACTTGAGTAACAGTTCCGTTGTACAAATGCTCTAAAGGAATATCTAACTTTAAACCGATTTTCTTAATACAAAAATCAAAATTTTCTTTAGTCAAATCAGCTACAGCATTCGACTTTGATGTTTTCCATTTTCGAAGACTACCTTCGATAGAAACTTCCTTTTTTTCTTCCTTAATTACTATCGTTAGAAAAGGGTCATCTTTTCCTTTTCTTTCAGTGAAAAATAATTTATGCTTCCTTACGACCCCTTTAGTAATATCATAATGAACTAAAGGTTTTCCAAGATACTTTTCACTTACAACAACGTTTTGTATAACAATTTTAATTTTATCAATCATCTAATCAATCTTTTAATAGATATATCAAAGATATTTCAAATTCAGCTACATTCAAAACTAAAAGAGGGTAGAAATTACAATATTTTCAAAGTCTATTTAAAAGACTTTCATATACATTTTCAGCAAAGATTCTCAACTCCTCACGTGAATCTGAAAAATCAATCGTTTCTCCTTCACGAATTAAGTCAAAAAACAGAGCGTATAACTCATCTTTCTTTTCTTCCGAACTAAGACCAAGCAAATCAAAAACAACTGCAGGACAATTCAAATTATACAAACTTGCATCTATTCCGATTCTTTCCAAAGCATTTACAAGTTTTGCATTTACAATCGAATCTTCAATCAACAAAAGGATTTGGTTTTTCATTTTAGCATTTTACAGCCGAAATATCGAAGAAAAAACAATGAATTCAAACAAGACAATTCTAATCGGCAGAGACGGTAATTGAATAACTAAACATTTCTAAGTCATTCCCCTTCGATTTGGAATAGCGAACTTGGGCAACGACACGTTTTCTAATTTCAAAAATCAACAGCATATTTGAGGTAGTAGTTCTCTCGGTATCCGTTTCAACCCTTTCAATTTTACCATCGGGATTTACTATAAGTCTAAAAGAAACAACCGCATTTTCCGCAATTTTCAAATCATCAAGATTTACATCATTCAAACGTGTCCGATCACCTTTATTAAACTTAATTTCGGGAGTTCCAATTCCTTTTTCATAACGGCTAGCAATATCATTCCCAAACGGACTGGATGAGTTAACAGGCTTATCTTCCTCAGAATTTTCTTCTACATAATCACTTTCGTTCAAAATGGGTTCTTCATTTATCTCTTCTAAGGCTTCTCTAAATTCATTTTTTTCATCTTTCGAATAGGATGAATTACTTTGATTAAGTATTTCTAATTTATTCGAAGTATTTACATAGCCACCCCAAACCCAACCAACATTGACACCATACTTAACTTTCAACCAGTTAGCAGATTTTCCATCGATTTCAAGATAGCTTTCATTTTCTTCCAATATCTCGACAGTTGCATTAGAAGGAATTTTGGTTACAATTTCAGCATCTAAAGAAGGATTTTCTCTCAAATTCAAGCTGTTTTCAGTATTTATAATTCCATACAAAACAACATCTTTGTTTTTATTTATAAAGGGCATTTTAATCCCAAGATGAGGCGCAAGACCAATTAGTAAAATACAAACGTTCATTACCAACAGAGAATTCTTAATTCGTCTCCATGTTTCCACTTCTTTCCAAACATGGGAGTAATTAGCAACATAATCAGTTTTTCTATTTACATTTTCAGTTTTATTTACATTTTCTTTACCTGATTTTTCAGTTCTAAAAATCGCATCGTATTCTTTTCTCCGTTGTTTATTTCCTAAAACGTAGTAAGCTTCGTTAATCTTTTTAAAAAATTCTTCAAAAAAATCATCCCCTTCGTTTTTATCAGGGTGCATTTTTACAGACAATTTTCGATAGGCTCGTTTTATTTCCTCTTCACTAGCAGAATGAACAACCCCAAGAACTGAATAGTAGTTTTCCATCTTCATCGAACAAAAAAGAAGTACACAAGTACACTTGCAACTAAAAACCAAAAAACAGATTTTCCAATCAAGGCTCTTTTATCAATTCTTGCAGCACAAGGCTCACAAACAGTTCTCAACCCATAATAAGTTCGAGAACTCGAACCGACAGAACGTGAACTGCCCCAGCTCCCAAAAGAAGAGCCAGTCGAAACATTTCTTCTAAAAGTCGCTCCCGAACGATTACAGTAATAACAGTTAGCCATTTATACTCTTTTGCCTAAAACATAATAATAGTTACAACTATCTGTAGTATCAGCAATTTCCAACCATATATATCTACTGTAAGTGGAACAATCTGAACCGCAAAAATCCCATTCATCAAGAAGATAATCCACCCCATCTACTGCAATAACTTCATCAATCGTTTCGTATGTAGTTCCTATCACATTCACTACTCCTAAAGGATTAACATCATCCCAATCATAATTAGTCACGGTTGTATCTCCTTGAGCAGAAATACTCATTGTACCTTTCTCTAGGACATCCCAATTTCCATTTAAACTAATTTTCGGAGTTTCGTTTTCAACAGACGTTTTTTCTTTTTTACAAGCAACTAGAAACGCACTTGCAAACAAAAAGGGCAGTAAAATTTTTTTATTCATAATACGGAATTTATATTCCGAAGTTAACTAAAATTCGCATAAATGCGGTTACATTTCATTTTTTTCTTTAGGAAATTCGTCGAAATGTTAGAAAAAACAGAAAAAACAGACGAAAGGATTCAAACAATCGCTAAGAAAATTCGACAACTTCGCATCGAAGCAAACTTCACGAGCGCAGAAAGTTTTGCATACGAACACGAAATCAACAGGGTTCAGTATTGGAGGGTCGAGAACGGTACAAATCTCACACTCAAGACCCTCCTTAAAATACTAGACATCCATAAGATTAGTTTATCCGATTTCTTCAAGGAAATCTGAAGACTTTTTATCTAATTTCAAATCAAAAAAGTCTTTGAAATAAACCTCAACGAGATGTTTATCAAGAGGATGCTCAAACATCATTTGCAACATCACTTCATCGAAACGTTCTATTTCCGCAATTACTAATTTCTTAGTATAAAGATCAATGTAATCACTTTCAGGAACCTCATTTTTAAAATGACGAGGACTTAAAAACAAACCTGATTTTCTCCAAATTACAGCATCCTCAACAAAAACTAAAAAGTGAACTTCACGCCTACCATCACTTTTTCTAAGTTTACCAGGTAGTATACCCATTACTGGATGATATCCCTCTTCGTATTCGAAAATATCTTCCAAACAAATCTTTGCATCAATTAAATTTTTCATATCACTTTGTTTTGTAAAATTTGGCGACTAAGTTTATTATCGCCAAATTCCGTTATTAATATTATTTTGTTTCTTTTAATCAGTAAACAACTTCACTAATTTTCTCAACTCATTTTTTAAAATATCTAAGCAGTCTTTTTTGGGAAGTCTAAAAGATTCACAGAGTTTAGAACTATTTTCAAATCGGTTTTCGCATAGACCATCGTGCTCTTTAAACTTCGATGTCCCAATAATCTTGATACACATTCAAGCGATGCACCTTGATTTAAAAGATTACAAGCAAAGCTATGTCTAGCAAGATGGCAAGTCAAATCTTTATCAATTCCGCAAAGACTTGCGATTTCCTTCAAATTTCTATTTAAGGCTTGATTAGTAATTTTTGGCACCAAACTTTCAGATTTCGTATTCAATTTATTTTTCAATCTAAATTTATTCAAGATAACCCGACTACGATTATTTAAAGGTATAAGTACACTTTGTTCCGTTTTCTTTTGCATCATTTCAATGTATCGAATCTTTTCACCTGGAACAGGGGAAGCAATCGTCTTTTTATTCTTCAAATCAAGAGAATATAAATCTGAGTATCGAATTCCAGTATTTAACATCAACAAGAAAGCATCTCTAACATCATTCAAAACTTTTCTTGTCTTCGGGATTTCAATGCTTTCGATTAACCCAATTTCTTCAGGAGACAAGGCGATAATGACTTTACGTTTTTCAGCCTTTTCAGCTTTAAATCCAAAGTAGGGTGATTTACCAATTACATCATCTTTTAATGCTTGATTTAATACATATTTCAAACATTTATGATAGTTATTAGCGGTATCACTAGAAAATTTCAAAGTATAAACGAGGTATTTGTCAAAATCTTCAAAAAAAGTTAAAGAAAGGTCAATAAATCTAAGATTATCAATCTTCTTCTTTTTGGCAAAATCTTTAAGTATTTTAAGACAAAGTATATACTTTTCACGAGTTGATTTTTTCAATTCAATTCTACGCATAAGAATTCCTTCATAATAAGAGTAAAAATCATCGAATCTAAAATCAGAAAAGAAATCATCGACAGTCTTTCTACTTATTATTCCTCCAGTCGCATCATGACTAAGGAAATAGCGATTAAATTCGGCAGTCTTTTCATTCAAGCCAGTTTCAATTCTTAGTAACTCCTTTGTTCCTCCCTTTACCCTTCTTTTTACAGAGTCCCAATTCTTTGGATCAATCGAAAATCCAGAAGACTTTTTAATCGTTTTACCATGTAAAGAAACATAATAGTTCAACGGACATTTTCCTTCAGCATTCATTTTATCCAATCTTAGGACAACCCTAATTTTCGGAATTTCATTTACAAATCTTTTTTCCATAAAAAATTATTTTTGTTATATTCTCCATAACTTGATTAAGAAATTTTTTCAAAACGAAATTCGAAGTTTGACAGAAGAAAACAATGAAAACCCCACTTAAAAGCATGATATTCAATCGTTTGTACTTTACAATAAAAAAACATTGAAATACAAATTCCTACAAAGGGGTAGATGTTATAGAAATTTACTCAAAATAAATACCGTATTTAATACCCTCAAATAGTATGGTATCAATTACCAATAAAATATCAGAAAAACCCCTTCTACAACCCCCTTTCAAAGCTCAACATATAGAAAACCCTTGTAAAAACTCACTTTTTAACAATACAGTTCTACTTCCGCTCCGAGTACAAAACCCTGATAGCAATGTCAGGGTTTTTTGTTTTTAAGAAGAACCAACTATTCATGACCTATTACATCTACATCTTATATTCTGATAAACTGAAAAGATATTACATTGGCACTAGCGATGATCCAAAACGACGATTATTTGAACACAATGAGGTAAAATATGACAAAGCTTTCAGCGCTAAAGGAATCCCTTGGGAAATGAAATTATACTATGCATGTAAATCAAGTAGTAATGCGTATGAGTTGGAGCGATTTATTAAACGAATGAAGTCAAAGGTTTTTATCGAAAGGGTGCTTCAAAACCCAAAAATACTGGAAGAAATAGAGTCAAAGTATGAATAGTGCGGGTTCAACTCCGACGCTTCGGAGCCGCTCCGAGTACAAAACCCTGATAGCAATGTCAGGGTTTTTTGTTTTTAAATTGTTTACCTGAGATAGCACCCATTAAAACAAACTTGTCGCAGACTTAATGCTGACATAACGTCGCATTGGAGAAAGGAAGCTTACTTTGTGGTCAAAAAATGGAATTATTTATCTTAAGTTTTGCCGCCTTATTCTCGGTCATCAACCCACTCGGCACAGTCCCTATTTTTGTAGGATTAACACAACAGCATTCGAAAAAAGAGCGTGCCGTCGTTGCATTGTTTACAGCATTCTATGTCCTCATTATTTTACTGCTGTCTTTTTATTTTGGGAAATACATCTTATCCTTTTTTGGAATTAGTTTAAATGCCTTAAAAATTGCTGGGGGATTAATCATTGCTTCCTCAGGTTTTGCCTTATTGACGGGAAAATTTAGTGAGCATAAGGGCATGAAACAACGGGAAAAAGAGGATGCCTTCAATCGATCCGAAATTTCTTTGACTCCTTTAGCCATTCCCATGTTGGCAGGACCTGGAACCATCAGTCTACTCATCTCCTTTCAGCAAGCCTACCCTACCCTTAATCAACAAATCTTCATTCTTCTTGCCATACTTGGTGTTTCCATTGGCATTTACCTCATCTTAAAGGGCGCACATTACATTGTCCGATTAATGGGTGCTTCAGGCATCAATGCCTTATCCAGAATCATTGGATTTATTGTGATCGCTATCGGGGTGCAGTACATTCTAGGCGTAGTATTGGAAATCATCCACACCTACTTTTCTGGGAATTGACTTAGAACGTCAAGTTTTGGGCATCGATAAAATTGACCCATTTCCCCATTTTCTTTTGAATGACTTTAAAATGGGCTTGATCATCCGGTGTAACAAAAGTTATGGCCGTTCCTTTTTCTGAGGCTCTTCCCGTCCGACCGATCCGATGAACATAATCTTTGGGAGAACGCGGTAATTCATAATTGATGACATAAGGCAAAGCAGGAATATCAATACCACGGGCCATGAGATCGGTGGTCACCAAAGCTTGCAATTTCCCTTGTTTGAACTGAATCAATGCTTCGGTACGTGCGCCTTGACTTTTCTTACTGTGAATGGCGCGAGCAGAAATGCCGTTTTTCTTCAATTTCTCCGTTACCGCATCCGCTTTATAGACCGATGAGGTGAAAATCAAAACCTGCTGCATGGCTTCCGAGCGAATCAAATGACGTAACAATGGCCCCTTTTGTTCTTCCGTTACGGCATAAGCCAATTGGGTAATCGCATCGATATTTGCCTCTTCACTTTCTACTTTAGCAACGAGTGGTTGATGCAGTAAGATCCGATTGATTTCTTCAACACGCTCATTTAAGGTAGCCGAAAACAGTAAATTTTGTCGTTTTTTAGGAAGTAAGGCAAAAATGCGATTCATTTCCTCCTCAAAACCAAGATGCAACATCTTATCGGCCTCATCCAAGACCAAGGTCTCAATGGAAGATAAATGTACCGCGTTCATGTCTACCAATTCCAACAGACGACCAGGAGTAGCTACCAAGACATTTACGCCCATCATTCCTTTCATTTGCGGATTGATCGAAACCCCTCCAAAAACGGCAGCTGTTTTAACCGTTTTATGCAAATGTGGACTGTACTGTTGAAATACGTCTTTAACTTGTCCGGCTAACTCTCTGGTAGGCACCAGCACCAATACTTGAACATGGCGATTTTTTTGCACCAATGAACGCTGTAAATTCATCAGTAAAGGCCAGACAAAACTCGCTGTTTTTCCAGAACCTGTTGGCGCGATTCCTAAGGCATCTTTTCCCTCCAAAATGGCTGGTATTATAGCCGATTGAATGGGTGTAGCTTGGCTTAAGCCATAATGTTGAATAGCGGCAACCAACGACGGGTCTAATTCCAGCGCGTGAAATGAATGCATGGCCTACGACTTAAATTCCTTATTTAAATTGCGGTAAATGAAAGAATGGAATACATGTCGGCGTGCAAAGCGACCTAAAGAAGGGGCGCTATTCAATTTATTGTACACATTTTTAGGTACGCCAAAATACTCATAAACGCTACCGTCGGTGAACGTAATTTTCAAATTGCTTTGCTTGTATTGGTAATCATCAATAGTCGCTTCGTTTACCGTTTTAGTATATTCTTCTAAATTAGCCGCTTGCGTTTCAGGGTGCGTACTGACCAACAGGTGGTATGCTTCAATAATGTGTTTACTCTGAATTTCTGCCGCTTCTTTCTGATCTTCGTCCGTAAATTTATCCGGATGGTTTTCCTTGATTAAATTGCGGTACGTACTTTTTAACTTTTTAAGATCTGTTGCTTCGGTATATTCGAATAATTTTTTTGCTTCTACGATGCGCTTCATACTACTTTTTTATGGGTTAAAATCAATGAAGCAACGAGGAAAAATCACTTGAAACTGCATTTGAGGGTGCAAAGGTACTGCATTTATTTGGAAGAAAATAATTTTCGTTTTCCGAAAGCCTTATTCGACCTTCAATTGGTATTTAAACAGGAGACCTGGCAATTGATCTTTGGTCAACTTTGCGCCGCGCAAATCATTCAATTCGGGATCGATGATGACATGGTGTGCCCCGCGAAAATCGGCCTTTTCCAAATTACTGCGTTCAAATAGCGCTCCTTTTAAATTAGACTTGTTGAAACTGGCCATGGATAGATCTGCCTGAACAAAATCAACTTCTTCCAATTGGCATTCGTGAAAGGACGTCCCCTTTAATTTCAGTTGAAAGAAGGAACTGTAATTCAATAAGCATTGCTGAAAGGAAAAGGAAAGTAAAAAAGGATTACAATCTTCAAAGCGCAATCCTAACAACTTACAATCTTCAAATTGGACATCCGTGAACCGGGTATTTCCTAATTTTACATTGCTTAAATCGCACGCCAAGAATTGACATTCAATGAAAATCATCTGGGATAAATCCATCCCTACAAACTGACAATTTTCAAACACGCATTGATCGTATTCACCCAATTCCAATCCCTTCTCATGAAAAGATACTCCTTGAAAATGTTCTTGATCAATGAATACTTTAGCCATTTAATCCTTTTTTTTCGTCAACGGGAATCTTGCTCCTAAAACCGCATTGATTTGTCCAAAAAAGAAATGTTGTGAAGCTTTATCGGACTTAAATTGAGTGGTTCTTACATCAGGCAAATGAATGAACCCACCTTTGACCTCGGTTTGAAGGAAGACATATTTAAAAAACGTAAGGTTCAAAGCGCCCACCACTCCAATTCCATAACCCGCTAAGTGAAAAGCATCGTTTCGCTCATTATCCATGAGCGTACAGTTGGTTTTTGGCATTACTACACCAGCGCCAGCGCCTAATTCGTAGTTAAATTCTAAGTTTTTACGGGCATAAATATTGGCAAAGCGACGCAATTCCACGTTAAGATAGTTCAATCCATCGGTATGTTCGTACAATAAAAAATCGTGGGTTAACACTTGATCCGCTTGTTGGTAATTTCCATCATAGGCCGTACCGTTTGAAATTCTTCCGGTCATCTTCACCGTTTGATCATTCATCATCACATATTTCATGTGATCTGCACCGAAGGAAATGGAATAATGATCGTTGATAAAATAACCCAAACGCAAGTTATATTGGGGAATCGTTAGCTTTTGTGGATTCAAATAAACACTTGCCTCAAAAGGAGATTGGCGATCTCGCGCTACCACATCCTTCAATTCAAAATTGTAATCATCACCCTTAAAATGAATATCGGATTTGGTATATCCATCCCAATTATATCCCCAGTAAAAAAAGAACGATCCTTTCGGGTGGGGTTTGTAATCATTAGATTGTGCAAAAAGGAAAGTCATTCCAAAACTACAAAGCAGTAGAAAAATTTTATTCATCGCGTACATTTAAGGCACAAATTTAATAAAGTTGCGCTAGTCCAATCTCAAAATGTGTGTTTTTATCCCAAAACTTGATGAAAATCATAAAATTAAAAAATCCCAGCCTTTCAGCTGGGACTTCTTCTGGTTTGAAATTAAACTTATTGAACACTAATTAATCGGGTGCTAGTACCTTCTTGGTGTTTAATTTGAAGGTGGTATAAGCCCGCTTGGCTTTGATCAATTCGTATAAACTTCATGGAACTTCCTTCTTCAATGCGAATCGTTTCTTGGTACACCATTCTACCATCAGCAGTAACCATGCTAAGTGCTACGTCTTGCGCTTTTGCACTTTCAAAGTACAATTGGAATGCCCCGTTATTCGGATTAGGAGCCACTGCGATTCCTAAATCGTCTTGATCGACACAATGTGTGGATATCGGACCATAAATCGTTGCTGCTCCATTCAAATCGTATTGTTTCAATCGAAAATAGTGAACCCCACGATCTGCTTTATTTTGATCCAAGAAACTGTAGCTTTGTATAGTGGTCGAATTCCCTGCCGCTTGAACGGAACCGATCGCTAACCAATCTTGAGCGTTTTCGCTTTTCTCTACTTCAAACGAAGCACTGTTGTTTTCTGTAGCCGTTTGCCAAACTACTAAATTCCCATTTTCAGTACATTCTGCCGCAAAAGATAGCATTTCCACTGGAAGTGCAGAGTTGGTTGTCCCATTAAACCCATTTCCAATCACAAAAATTTGTCCGTTATTTGCTAAACTCCCCGTATATCCAGTTACCGTAAGTGAATTTGTACCAGGTGTTTGCGAGGTAACAGGAGCAATTGACCAATTTGAACCTAACCCAGCTGTGTGTAATCGCAATTCACTTGCCACGAGTGAACCATTGATGATCTCTGAGGGATCATAATCAAAAGTGATATCGATTCCAGAACCACCGCTTACTTGGCTACTACTCGAAATCAACCAAGCACGATTGACAAGAGGTGTAGTTATGCTAACACCAGGTCCATATAAACCAGCATAATCATAAGTATTGGTTGTATTTACATGAAATGCATCACCTGCTCCAGTATTGTTCGTAATGGTCAAAGGGCAATAAACTCCATAACTTCCCACAGCAATAAGCTTAAATTGACCTGCTCCTATGCCCACTTCAAGCTCACCTGTATCTTCTGTTATAACATGATTTGTGGAATTTGCATTTTGAATGCTTCCGTTTACTCTCAGAAAGGAATTGGCTACATCCACTAATTTTCCAGCTCCATTGAAAATTAAGTTCCCAATTTCACGGTTCATATCTAAAATTAAATCATTACTAGCAGTTGCAGCAATAATGATGTCTTCACCGGTTGCCGGTACGGTGTTGTTACTCCAGTTGCTTGGAGTTCCCCAATCGGTTGAGGTGGATCCAACCCATTCAGGAGTTGGCGGTGCAGCAGGAACATAGGTGGAGTCAAATACTGCGAATTGGCCTATAGTTCCCGTATATCCAGAAATACTCATCGTGTTGGTTCCATAAGAACTCACTAAAGTATTCGTGTAGGCCCAATCACTTCCATTAAAATAATGAGCTTGTGCATCTGTCAAAGCCCCATGGATTTCTTGATTCGCATCCCATGAAAATACAAGGTCTACACCAGAACCACCGTTTGCGTTGGTTTTGGTGACATTCCAAGTGGAGTTTACCGATGGGTTTGGAATGGATGATCCTGTAGTCCCCGCATCCAAAATACTGTCCGTTAAGTTAACACTAAAATCATCTGCAGATCCCGTATTGTTGGTGATGGATAGAGGGTTATAATACCCTTTTCCAACCGGGAATTCAAAAGTAGCAGCAGATGCAATGGCTGTCTTTAGTTTACCAGTCCCATTAGTTTGTACATAATTCGTTGCATTGGCATTTCCAACTTGAACTAAGGTCAATTGATGATTCCCTAAAACCACTTTTCGATTCGCTCCATTGAACGTTAAAATACCAATCGAACGATTTTGATCTAATACTAAATCATTCACCGCAGCTGCATTGATGTTGATATTTGCACCACTTGCTGGAACTGCATTGTTCGACCAGTTACTTGCTGTGTTCCAATCGGTTGAATTGGTGCCCATCCAAGTGGGGCAAGAAGCAAAAAGAGGTGCCATGGTAACCGTAGGAAATTGTAAGGTAGGATAACCGTTGTTTTCTCCTGGATCAATCGCCCAAATGTTGGTGAAATCCCAACCTGCATTGGTAAACGTAGATTGGGTATTCATATTCGCTGTGGTTTGACCTGTAACACCAGTCGGACTACCTGAACCAAAAGCATTTGACTTGGTGGTTGTTTGGGTATCCCAAAAACAATTGCTGAGTAATATGGTATTTGTAGTCGTTCCACCAAAACCTCCTGATGATGGACCAGTTACAGCTCCATATGCATAACAATTGGTCAATTGAGGAGACCCGCTATAATTTTGCCCAAAGAATCCTCCCGCAAATTGCGAAGAAGCAGATACATTTCCGGTTGCATAACAATTCGTATAGGTACTGTTGGAATCATAAATTTGTCCGGCAAATCCACCTCCAGCATAAACACATGAAACATTCATATTGCTGAAGCATTTGGTGTATGTATAATTTCCTGCATAAGAACCACCTACGAAGCCTCCTAAATAAGAATTTGTAGTGGTGTAACTTCCAGATGTTGAACAATTAGTAAATACAGAATTCGAAAATTCAGAATATGCTACGAAGCCTCCCAAATTTCCTCCATAGGTTGATGAATGATTTATTGTTGCGTTCACAGAGGAATTACTTACAATAATTGTCCCAGTTCTCCCAAACATACCTCCAACGTATCCATGCCAGGTATTTGAAGTAAGTGTACCATTATAAATGTGGTTATTATCAAATGTTCCACTTCCACTTGCCATCAAGATTGCATTTCCTTGATAACCGTCACTAATTGAGCCACCATTTAAACCAACGATAATGGTTGGATTGTTCAAGACCATATTCTTAATCGTTGCTCCCCAACAACTACCGAATAAAGCAACATAATGTGGAGATCTATTGATGTATAGGTTGTCGATGGAAAAACCTCTTCCATCATAATTTGCATTAAATTGCCCGCCCTGAAGATTTCCAACAGATTGACTGTAACCGCCAATGGTTGGTAGACCATAATATTGTCCTCCTCCTTTAGGAAACCAAGTGCTTGTAGCAGAAGCATCAATATCAGCTGTTTGAACAAAGTATTTTCCACTTGCCCAAGAGCTTGAATTTTGAGTAACCCAATACAGGTGATTGAGATTACCTATCAAATAAGGGTCACATTGTGAACCAGTTCCAGGAGGTGCAACAGCGGTTTGTGCAACAATGCAGAGATGATTAAAAAATAAAACAAAAAGTAAAACAAGCCGGGTTGGCTTCAAAATAGAGGTAGTGAGTGTTTTCATAGGGTTAGTTTTTTTCATGTTAATTTAATCACTAAACTAATACCTCATTTTGACAGCCAAAAACAACTCAAGTAGTTAATTTTAAAATTACGTGTTTCAACGTAATTGCGCTTAAAATCAAGTACTTAATTCCTATGTAATCTTAGCCGATCAATCCAAAAATGAAGGTTTAAAAAATTAACTCATTTAAACGGTAACAGTCGTTTCAACTTTGTCTGTATCTTTACCTCATGAATGTGAGTCTTATTATCCTTGTGGCCATTGTCCTGTTGTTGGTCTTTAAAGCTTACCCCTTTTACCAAAGACTTCAACAACAAAAGTTGATTTTACAGCATTTGAACCACCTTTCAAATCATCAAATTACGTTTTACGGTCATCCAGTTGATTCCGGCTATTCTATTGCTGTTTCCGATCCTTTAAAAACCTTGTATTTGATGAAATCTGGCGAAGAAGCCCTTTGTATTCCCTATGCCCATCTCATCGATTTTGAATTTGTCATGGACGGCTATTCGTATCAATATTCCCAATTGGGAAATGTAGCCAGTAGAAGTATTTTAGGGAATTGGATCGGTGGATCAACAGGGGCTCTGATTGGCGCCGTAACTGCCAAAAGAAGGGAACAATACGTGGCGCAATCCATTGTTTTAAAATTAATCTGTAAAGAAACTGCACAACCTTTTTATCCCATTACCTTCCTTAATTTTAACGTGAAAAAAGGTTCGCGACATCATCAAATGGTTACCAGTACCGTGCAGCATTGGGATGCCGTTTTCACTAAAATCATGCATCAAAACACAAAGTTGGAAGTAAGTACATCATATGACTTATCGGGTGAAATTGAACGATTAAATGCACTTTATCAAAAAGGTATCTTAACCCAAAAAGAATTCGAGGCCGCAAAACATAAAATTCTTCACCAGTAATGTGAGCGAAAGGTCAAAAAATTGCAGATCGACGTGAATTTATTTTAATTTTTCCATGAAACACTTCCCATTTTTTATTATCTTCAAGTAAATGACAACAACAAACAACCCAACATTCACTGAACTTGCAGATATCACCTCTCAAATGGTTCATCAAACCCAACAATGCGTTTTTTTAACCGGAAAAGCAGGAACGGGAAAAACAACTTTACTCAAAAAGATCGTCGACGAAACACCCAAGAATACGGTAATTGTTGCACCAACAGGGATTGCTGCTTTAAATGCCGGTGGAGTGACCATTCATTCCTTTTTTCAACTGCCATTCGGTGGTTTTATTCCTGAATTCAATGCGCCTCCTTTTTTGAGTGAAGGTTTAAAAATGGAAAATAAACATACCCTTACCAAACACTTCAAACTCAACAAACATCGCAAAAATATGTTGCTGAATTTGGAGCTGTTGATCATCGACGAGGTCAGTATGCTTCGAGCTGATACCTTGGATGCCATGGATTGGATGCTGAAAACCGTTCGAAAGTCCAATACACCGTTTGGGGGAGTACAAGTGTTGTTTATTGGCGATCTGTTACAATTACCGCCGGTGATGAAACAAGAAGAATGGTCTATCCTTAAAAATTATTACCAAGGAATCTACTTTTTTCACGCGAAGGTTATCCAAGAATGCCAATTGGCTGTCATCGAATTGGATAAAATTTACCGACAATCGGATGCAGATTTTGTCAGTATTTTGAATAATTTACGCAATAATCAATTAAATAATTCGGATTTAACTATTTTAAATCAAAAAGTCATCACTCCAGAAGCCGCTGAAAAAATGGACGGAATGGTGACCTTGTCGACACACAATGCAACCGCAGACCGCATCAATGAAACCCACTTGCATGCGCTCCATGAAAAAGAATTTCGATACAAGGCATCCGTCACCGGCGAATTTCCAACGAACATTTTTCCCATCGAAGAAGAAATTGTATTGAAAGTAGGCGCTCAAATCATGTTTGTCAAAAATGACATTGCCTTCGATAAACAATTTTACAATGGAAAGATGGGTATTGTGAAATCATTAGATCGCGATGAAATCAAAGTGTTCTTTCCACAAGAAAAGAAAACCATTACCGTAGAACAATACGAATGGGCGAACATCCGCTATCAATACAACGCCAATACGCAAGAAATCGAAGAAGAAGTCTTAGGTACCTTTGTCCAATACCCCATTCGATTGGCTTGGGCCATCACGGTGCATAAAAGTCAAGGATTAACCTTTGATAAAGCGATATTAGATGTTTCCAAAGCCTTTGCTCCAGGACAAATCTACGTGGCTTTATCGCGTTTAAAATCCCTAGAAGGCTTGTACCTCACGCAGCCCATTTCAACCCAAATGTTGTCCACCGACCCAAGTATATTGACCTTTTCTAACCAAAAGTTATCCATTGAGGCCATTCTTCCTCTTTTTGAAAAGGGAAAACTGCACTTCATTTACCAAGTGATTCAAAAAACCTTTGATTTTTACGCGTTGAAGACAGAATGGAACATGCATTTGGCGACCTATCAACAACTTAGTAGCAAATCTGAAAAACATAAACACCATACCTGGATGAGTATGCAAGTGAACACCATTAACGCGTTGGCAGATCCGGCCGCAAAATTCATCCGTCAAATGGAAGGTTTAATCATTCAAAAAGCATCAGTGCAAGTCATTTTTGAGCGTGGAATGGCAGCCTATCAGTACTTTTTCCCTCAGTTAGATGCTGTGTTAACCAGTCTTTTAACTAAAGTATATGCCTTACAAAAAGTAAAAAAAACCAAACAATATGTAGATGAGCTATTGGATCTCGACGAAATCACGACCGAAGTGATTGTTGGATTAAAACGTTTTAAAAACTACATTCAAGCGTGGTATGATGGACGAGAAGTGACCAAAGAGTTGATTTGGAATACTGAGGTGAAAAATTATAAAATCGCGAAAGCAGCTGCTATCCGTCAGCAACAACGCGGAAACCTTAACTTGTTGGACGAGGAAGATCCAATCGAAGAAACGATTGTGCTTCAAAAGGTGAAAAAAGAAGCGAAGGAGGAAAAACAGAATACCTACTTACAAACCCTAGAACTGCTTCAACAAGGCATGAACGCTTCCCAAATTGCAGCTGCGCGTAAATTGAAAGAAGATACCGTTATCAATCATTTTTCCTATTTGATTTCTAAGGAAATGTTGGCGCTTGATGATATCATTTCAACGGATCGAATTGAGGAATTGGATGAACTTTTACAATTCAGTGAAGGAGTGAACGCCACCGAATTGATGGAACAATACCCAGAACAATTATCGTACGCTGAAATCCGATTATACCGGGCTTCCAAAAGAATTTAACTACAATTTTTTGTACACCAAAGCCTTTCCTAAGTAATGATCTTGAGGAATTTTTGCCCATTCTTCCGGCGTTGGATCTAATAAAATGTTTTGAAGAGCATCCGATACCGTGGTTTGTTGGATTTTAATTTTATTGAAAATCTTGGTATCCATTGCATAGTCAAAATAGCGAATTTGCATATTTTTTCCAGTAAAGGAAATCAAACATGGCGTGTAACTGTTCTGATCGAAAAAGTTCAAAATGTACGTGCTTTCATTCACCTTCATTAAACGATTAGAAGAACCTGAACCTACCAATTCTTGACGTGTACGGATCCCAAACACATAGGTATCTCCATCCAATTGACATGGCAAAGAATCGTTCGGCACGACACCAAAAATATATCCGTTTCGGACAACATATTGAGAAGATTCGCGCACCGTTTCTCGGGAAAGGGTATTAAAAATGGTCGACACCGCTACCACCCCATCGGAGGAAAATTCAAAATCAATGGGAAAGTCCTCGTGATCATAGGTGCCAAACCAATTTTCAGATACCGTTTTGACTGCGGTTGCTCCTGCAGGCATCGGTTTAAGAAAAGTGTACGATTTTTGACCAAAAAAGGAAAAAGTCAAAAAAAGGATGAAAATAAAAGCAATTTTTTTCATAACTTAAATATACATTTGAGAATAAAAATACAAAACAAAATGATGTTAACCACTAAAAAATGGATGATTCAGACCACACCAGACCGTACAATCTTGGATCAATTAAGTTCATCCTTAAAAGTTCACCCAACCATTGCTAGTCTTTTGATGCAACGAGGTATCACCAGTTACGAAGCAGCAGAAGCATTTTTTAACCCAAAATTAAGCGATTGTCACGATCCCTTTTTGATGAAAAATATGCTACAAGCGAGCACACTTTTGCAAAACACCCTTCTTCAACAAAAAAAAATACTGCTTTATGGAGATTACGATGTAGACGGTACTACAGCTGTCGCGCTGATGTATTCATTTTTAGCAAAAGAAGGTGCCCACGTAGACTTCTACATCCCCGATCGCTATTCGGAAGGCTATGGCTTAAGTTTTCAAGGTATCGATTATGCCATTGCTCAACAAATTGATTTACTAATCACCTTGGATTGCGGGATTAAATCCGTTGATAAAATTGCAAAAGCAAAAGCACATGGAATAGAAGTCATTGTTTGCGATCACCACGAACCAGGAGCACAATTACCAGATGCTTGGGTTTTAGATCCGAAACAAAACGATTGTACCTATCCCTTCAAGGAATTAACAGGCTGTGGTGTAGGCTATAAATTGCTTAGCGCATTTTTACACCTTACTCACAGAAGCCAAGAAGAGTTGTATCCCTACTTGGATTTAATGGCCTTAAGTATCGGTGCAGACATTGTACAAGTCACTGGAGAAAATCGCATATTTACCTACCATGGACTCCAATTGTTCAATACCCAAACCCGTCCCGTGTTTAAGATGTTATTGGATTTAGCGAAGAAAACACTGCCGATTACGTTAACTGATGTGGTGTTTACCATTGCACCTAGAATCAATGCTGCAGGACGATTGCGTTCCGGGAAATATGCCGTTGAGATGATGATTTCGCACCATCCTGAAGAACAACAAAAATTAGCCGATGCCATTCACGCGGACAATACCGACCGAAGAGATATCGACCAAGCCATGACTAAAGAAGCACTAACCATGTTGGAAAATGATCCCAATTTCTTCCATAAAAAAGCTACGGTAGTTTATCACGAAAATTGGCACAAAGGGGTGGTCGGCATTGTCGCTTCAAGGTTGATTGAAAGGCACTTCAAACCGACAATCGTTTTGACCTACTCCAATGGAAAAGTGACGGGATCTGCTCGTACCGTGAATGATTTCAATTTGTATCAAGCATTAGCGCAATGCGATGATTTATTAGAACAATGGGGAGGACATCAACATGCTGCTGGATTGACCTTGTCACTTGAAAATTTGAAACCATTTATGGAACGCTTCGAAGCAGTGGTTGCTGCATCGATTTCGGAAGAGGATCAATACCCCATTCAAAAGGTAGATTTAAAAATACGCTTAAGTGACCTATATGGTGCACAAGAAAATCGCCTTCAAATTCCTAGGTTTAAACGCATCATCGATCGTTTTGAACCCTTTGGACCCGGAAATATGAAACCTACCTTTCTGGTAGAAAAAGTTTTTTCTAAAGAGCTACGTATTCTTAAAGACGCACATTTAAAACTTAGTTTTTTACAAGCAGATCAAGATGTCATTTTGGAAGGGATTGGTTTTAATCTGGCAGAAAAAGCAGATTTAGTAGCTCATGGTTTGCCTTATGATATCGTGTTTACCTTAGAAAATAATGCATACAATAACCGAATTACCTTGCAGGCCAATGTGAAGGATATCCGTGAACATGAAAACCTCACATAATTTCCGTAAATTTACACCATGAAATTTAGAGATTTAGGCTTAAATGCATCCATTTTAGAAGCCATCGAACATATGGGATTTGTAGACGCAACCCCAATTCAACAATTAGCCATCCCCAAAATCATTGATTCAAAAGATTTGATTGCTTGCGCACAAACGGGAACAGGAAAAACTGCGGCCTTCATTCTTCCTATTCTTCACAAAATGGTAGGCAAAGAGGATAACGCTATTGACACTTTAATTGTGGTTCCTACCCGTGAACTGGCGATTCAAATTGATCAGGAAATTCAAGGTTTATCGTACTTTGTCTCTGTTGGATCGATGGCAATCTATGGAGGTGGAAGCGGCAAAGATTGGGACATTCAAAAAGCAGCCTTGAAAGAGGGAGTTGACATTGTGGTTGCCACACCGGGTAAGCTTCTATCGCATATTGCACAAGGGTATGTCGATTTTTCAAAAGTAAAGCATTTGGTTTTAGACGAAGCAGATAAAATGCTTGATATGGGCTTCACCGACGATTTGATGCAAATCATCAGCAAAGTACCAAAACAAAGACAGACCTTGCTATTTAGCGCTACCATGGCACCAAAAATCAGGTCCTTGGCTCAAAAAATATTACATCAGCCTGAAGAGATTACCTTATCCATTTCAAAACCGGCTGAAGGAGTTAAACAAAGTGTTTACCTAACATTCGACACTCAGAAGATTCCACTCATCAAAGAAATTTTAAGTCAAAGACCCGATTATACGAGTATCATCATCTTTACTTCCTCAAAAAGCAAGGTAAATGAAATCGTGCATGGATTGCGAAAAAATGGCTTTAAATCACAGGGCGTTTCCTCCAATTTAGATCAAGAGCAACGAGAAGAAATTCTCCGAGGATTCCGATCGAAACGCATCCGCATCATTGTAGCTACGGATGTGATGAGTCGTGGAATTGATATTAAAGAAATCAATCTAGTGATCAATTACGACACGCCTTTTGATGCCGAAGATTATGTGCATCGCGTGGGAAGAACCGCAAGGGCCAATACGAAAGGTGAAGCGATCACGTTGGTGAATGAAAAAGACATGCGCAAATTAGCGCAAATTCAAAGACTCATTGAAGCCGAAATTCCTCAGATTCCATTACCTGAAGAATTAGGGGCTGGTCCTGAATACAAGGTTTCTTCCCCTCAAAAAAAGCGACCTTTCAAGAAGAAATATTTTTCTAAAAAATAAAAAAGGGCCCTTCACAAGAAGGACCCAAAACCTAAGTTTAGTTAAATGAAGGTTGGATTAAATTTGAGCAAATGCTTGTTCCAGATCATGAATGATATCTTCATGATGTTCCACTCCTATCGATAATCGAATGAGTTTTTCGGTGATGGCCATACGCTCCTTAACCTCTGTGGGCACATCAGCATGGGTCATTGTTTGTGGATGTTCAGCCAAACTTTCAGTTCCCCCCAATGAAACGGCTAATTTCATTAACTTTAAACAATCCAAAAACTGAAATGCTTCTTTTTCACCTCCTTTGATGTCGAAAGAAATCATTGCTCCAGCTGAACTGTATTGTTTTTTGTAAATATCGTATTCCGGTGTGCCTTCAGGAATGTGTCCTAAATAGTACACCTTTTCCACCATCGGATGATTTTTCAAATAATCAGCCACGTATTTCGCACCAATCGCTTGCTGATCCATTCTGACCTTCAACGTTTCAAGACTACGCATCAGCAACCAACCCGTCCACGGACCTGCCATATTACCTAAAAAGGTACGCAATCCTTTAATCCGTGCCATCAATGCTTTAGACCCTAAGCAAGCCCCTGCAATGACATCTGAATGTCCACCGATGTATTTGGTAGCAGAATAGAGCACTAAATCAGCACCATGTTTCAAAGGATGTTGCCACAATGGTCCCATATAGGTGTTATCCACCGAAACAATCACCTCGCCATTTTTAGGCTCGTAATGATTTTTTAAGGCCACACACAATTCGATATCAATTAGCGCATTGGTTGGATTTGCCGGCGTTTCAATATGAATCATTTTTAATTTATCCGCTTTGCCCGTAGCAATAATTCGCGCATTAATTTCATCAAAAGTTTCACCTGCATAAAACCCAATGGCTTCAATTTGTAATTTTTTCAAAAAATGGTTGATAAAATGGTCTGTGCCGCCATAAACAGGTCGCGAGTATAGCAATAGGTCTCCCGGAGCTAAAAATTCCATCAGCGCCGTGGAAATTGCCGACATGCCGCTTTCAAACACAGCACAATCTTCTGCCTTGTCCCAAAGACATAAACGATTTTCTAATATTTCTAAATCAGGATTGTTTAAACGACTATAAATTAAGCCTAATTCTTCATTCGCTTCCTTCTCCCTCAATCCATAGGCCAATTCAAAAAATTTCTTACCTTCCATCGCTGAGTTAAAGACAAAGGTAGAAGTTTGAAAAATAGGACATTTAATTGCCCCTTCTGAAAGCGATGGCTTATAACCGTAGCTCATCATTAAACTTTCCGGGTGCATTTTACTGTAATCCATAATCTAATTTTTTGAATAAAAATAGATTATATTTCTACTAATATTTCAAACATAGTATTTATTTCTATCAGTAATTAATTTGATAGAATTTTATCCGTATTTTTAACAGAAAACAATTTAAGTATGGAAAAATATTCTTTGGATCCAATCGATCAAACCATTCTACAACTTTTACAACAGGATGCTAAGATGGGAACGAAAGAAATTGCGGCGCGCGTAGGATTGACACAAACACCTACCTTTGAACGCATCAAGCGCTTAGAGCGATGGGGAGTTATCAAAAAATATTCGATCCAAATAGATCGAAAAAAATTGGGTGTTGAACTGGGCGTGTTTTGTTTGGTTTCTCTTAAAAATCACTCTATAGAAACATTAAAAACGTTTGAAGATGCCATCAGGGAATTCGATGAAGTATCCAACTGTTATTACATTGCCGGGACTTTTGATTATTCGCTGTATATCGAAGTAAAAGATATGGAGGAATATCAACGCTTTTTGACCTTGAAATTAGCCTCCATTTCAAACATCGCGCAAGTGCAATCTGCTTTTGTGATGAATACGATCAAAGAAGCTTAATTACATATTTTCAGCTACCACTTCTTTAACTTCTGGTAAATGTGATTTCAAAAGGTTTTCAATACCACCTTTTAGCGTGGCTGTAGAAGAAGGACAACCCGCACATGAACCTTTCATTAAAACTGTAACAACGCCATCTTCATACCCTCTAAATTCAATCGCACCACCGTCATTTTCAACAGCCGGACGCACATACTCGTCTAACAAGGCAACAATGGCATCATCGTATTCAGAAACTTCAAACACTTTTTTTGGTTGGCTCGTCGCTTCAGTCGGTTGATCATTTACCGTTGGCATTTGAATCAAGATATCTTTACCTTCGCTAATCCAATTTTTAATGAACTCGCGCAATTCCATGGTGATAAAATCCCATGATAGGTTATCTGTTTTTGTAATCGTAACGAAATTAGCCGCCATGAACACCGTTTTTACGAAAGGAAAACGTAGCAACTCTTCTGCTAATGGAGAATAACCTTTTGCTGCCTCAACCGATTGAAATTCGACGGAATCACCTGTCATTAATAAATACTTATTCGCCACAAATTTCATGGTGGAAGGATTGGGCGTCATTTCGACATATAAAGTAACGGGTACGTTCATGATCTTTTTTTCACAAAAATACTGAAATAATCTTATTCAGATTGATTATAAATAAAAAATCCACCTTTTGGGTGGATCTTCTAATGACTTATATGGATTAATATAATTCTAATTTTAAAGCAGTGCGGTAATCTTTAATCTCTTCGCGATTGATTTTATGCTCCGCATTTTTCAATAAGTTTAACAGGTATAAAAGATTATCATTGTCTTCTATCTCGATAGGGTATTCATTACCTTCTTCATCTTCTTCATACTGTGCTTGTACAGCGAAATTTTCATTCGCTTGAAGGTATTCGTAAGTTAAACGCAATACTTTAGTAACCAAAGGATCTTGTTCCTTAAGTGCAAATTGACGTAACTCTTTTAAATCTTCGATTAGACCTTTTGATGCTACACCATCTTTCTCAACTTTAGAAATAATAGTTTCTAATTTTTTATTTGCTGCTCCAAGCTTCATACTAACTTTATTTTACCTCCTAATTTTGAAGGATTCAGTTGCAAAAATATAATATCTTATTGAATTAATGATTAAAATTAAAAAATTAATTTATCATTCATTTAGCCAAAATGCTTTTCAAAAACCTTCTTCAATAAAAAAGCCCTTCGAAAAGGGCTTTCATATCGTATTTTAATGTTCTTCTTCGCCATCTTTAAGTGGAACAGTCTGAGGAATGAAATCCACATCTGAACCTGGCTTAGAATAATCATAAGGCCATCTGTGTACCGTTGGTAATTCACCCGGCCAGTTACCGTGTACATGCTCAACAGGCGTTGTCCATTCTAAGGTATTTGAATTCCATGGATTTTGAACTGCTTTAGGTCCTCTATAAATTGAATAGAAGAAATTGAACAAGAACAAAATTTGACCTAATGCTGCAATGATCGCAAATACCGTAATAATCACGTTCAAGTCCATCATCATGTTTAGGGAATTGTTGTCGAATTCACCGTAAACTGAATAGTCGTAATATCTACGTGGTGCACCAGCTAATCCAACGAAGTGCATTGGGAAGAATACTCCATAAGCACCAACAATCGTAATCCAGAAATGTGCATATCCTAAACGCGTATTTAACATTTTACCGTACATTTTAGGAAACCAATGATAAACACCGGCAAACATACCAAATACGGCAGACATACCCATTACAATGTGGAAGTGAGCAACGACGAAGTACGTATCGTGAATCGCAATGTCTAAAGCAGAATCCGCTAAGATAATACCCGTAACCCCACCAGTAATGAATGTAGAAACTAAACCTACTGCGAAAAGCATAGCTGGTGTAAACACCAAAGATCCTTTCCACAATGTAGTTAAATAGTTAAATACTTTAACTGCAGAAGGAATCGCAATTAACAAAGTAGTAAATACAAAGACAGACCCTAAGAACGGATTCATACCTGTAACGAACATGTGGTGACCCCAAACAATGAACGAAAGGAAACCAATCGCTAAGATAGAACCGATCATCGCACGGTAACCAAAGATTGGTTTACGTGAATTGGTTGAAATAATCTCTGACGATAAACCTAATGCTGGTAACAACACAATGTATACCTCAGGGTGACCTAAGAACCAGAATAAGTGTTGGAATAAAATTGGCGAACCACCGTGGTTAGTTAACATTTCACCACCAACAATGATGTCAGATAAGTAAAAACTTGTTCCAGCTAAACGGTCCATGATCAACAACAATGCTGCAGATAATAAAACTGGGAAAGATAAAACTCCTAAAATCGCTGTAACAAAGAATGCCCAAATCGTTAATGGCATTTTCGTCATGCTCATTCCTTTAGTTCTTAAGTTCAATACCGTAACGATATAATTTAAAGATCCAATCAAGGAAGATGCGATAAAGATAGCCATAGAGAACAACCATAATGTCATCCCTGTTCCAGATCCTGATACCGCTTGAGGTAATGCAGATAATGGAGGATAGATTGTCCAACCAGCCATTGCAGGACCTGACTCAACAAATAAAGAAGCTATCATTAATAATGAAGAAAGGAAAAAGAACCAATACGACAACATGTTCAAGAAACCTGATGCCATATCTCTTGCTCCAATCTGCAATGGAATTAATAAATTCGAGAATGTACCCGATAAACCTCCTGTTAACAAGAAGAATACCATGATTGTACCGTGAATAGTAACTAAACCAAGATACATATCTTCTTTCAACACTCCTCCTGGCGCCCAAGTTTCACCTAAGAAGAAACTTAAGAAATCAGAACTTTCACCTGGCCAAGCCAATTGAATTCTAAAAAGGATGGATAATAACATCGCTACAACCCCCATGAAAACTGCCGTCATAAGGAATTGTTTTCCAATCATTTTGTGATCTTGACTGAAAATATACTTCGAAACAAAACTTTCTTCGTGGTGATCGTGGTGATCATGAGAATCGTGATGTCCGTGTGCTTCGTGCGTTACTGCCGCCATGTTTATACTATTTAGTAATTATTCAATAAATTAATTTGCTGCAGGCATTACTGCAACCTCACTTCCTGTTTCTGCTGGAGCAGCTACTTCTTCCGTAGCAACTGGTGCAGCAACAAAATACTTATCCTTGAACGTTTGATTTGCTTTGGAAGCCATCCAAGATTTATATTCCGATGGAGATAAAACCACCACAATCATTTTCATCTTGTAGTGAGCACCTCCACAAATTTTATTACACATTAACACAAAATTGAATGCTTCATTATTTTGTTTAACGCGCATGTCTTTTGTCGTAATATCTGGAATAAATTTGAAACGAGTAGTTAAACCAGGAACCGTATTCATTTGCGCTCTAAAATGAGGGAAGAATGCAGAGTGAATCACATCTTTCGAACGGAAATTAAATTCATACTCTTTTCCTTCGCATAAATACAACGTATCCTTTTGAATGATGTCATCCCATGCCATAGCATCGTTCTTTTTGTTATGATGCGCCTTCATTTGGTACAATAAACGAACTAAACGCTCTTTACGATACAAATCTGCTTTCATTTTAGCCTCTTCTTCAGGAACTAACATGATGGAAGCATCATTTAATTTTAACGATAACGCTTTAATACCTGTTGCACCATTTTCCATATTCATAATAGCTGAATCGATGGTTTCAGCAGTAACTAAAGCTAACTCATTATTATCCGTAGTTAATTTGTAATCAAATTTACCCAATTGGTTATCTTGACCAGCATAACGTGCAGTCCAATCAAATTGTTTTGAGAATAATTCTACGCGGATCGCTTCTTGATTTGCATCTGCTGTCGCTTCATTCCAAGATTTTAATCCTAAAATAATAATGACTGCTAATACAATTGCCGGAACAACAGTCCATAACATCTCTAATTTGTTGTTGTGCGGATAGTAGAACGCTGGAACCCCAGGCTTTTTCACATACTTGTACGCAAATCCAAATAAAAGAGTATTCGTTAAGAAGAAAACGAAGATGATGATGATGAAATTCAAATCCAATAACCAATCCGTTTCTTTACCATGAACTGAAGCAGCTTCACCTCTTCCTGTCCAACCGTAGTTCAACATCAAGTAGATAAATCCAGCATAAAAAGCAATCATGAAACCAAGTAACATTTTTGCATTTAAGTTGTTATCTCTACTGCTAATTTCATGTTCACCTTTACGACGAATTTTCGAAGAAAGCTCATACACACGAATCAATTGTGCCAAGGCTACTACACCAAGAACAATTACTAATAAAGCGACTAATTTACTTACCATTTTTTTTAATTTACTCTAATTAATCTATTGTTAAATTTCGTGATGAATACTTTCATCTAAGAATGGGTGATTTACAGGGGTTAATGGAGCTTTCGTTAAGTTATTTAAAATAACCTTTAAGAAGAACCCTAAAATTAACACCACCATTCCAATTTCTAAGAAACCGATTTTAGCATTAACGCCTAAAGATCCCGCTGAAATCATAATATAAACATCCAACCAATGTCCTGCTAAGATAACCAATCCTACAAAAGTTAAGATACCCGCGTGACGTTTAGCATCTCTTGACATTAAAATCAACATAGGGAATGCGAAATTAATGAAGAACATTCCAAAATATAAACCTTTAAAGTCTTCAATTCTTGTGATGTAATAAGTAACCTCTTCACCGATGTTCGCATACCAAATCAACATGAATTGAGAGAACCATAAATAAGACCATAAGAAAGAAGTAGCAAAGGTCCATTTTCCTAAATCGTGAATGTGGCTATCATTTACTTTTGGTAAATATCCTAACTTTTTAAGGTAAAGTGTAGTTAACACTAACACAACCATGGTAGAAACCCACATACCAGCAAAAGTATACCAACCAAATAAGGTTGAGAACCAATGCACATCAATAGACATGATCCAATCCCATGATGAAGTTGAACTGAATACCGCAAAGAATACTAAAAACGTAGCTGCACGTCTGTAGTTTTTAAAGTGCAATTCCGTACCTCCAATTCGATCTTCCTCTAATGAACGTGTTCTAAATCCTTTGAAGAAAATATAATACACCGCCATGTAAACCAAGGTTCTAATCCAGAAGAATGCTTGATTTAAATAAGCCGATTTACCCACGATAATTTCATCGTAATGATGCGATGCAGGATTATGTGTTTCAGGATCCATCCAAATGTAGATGTGCGCACCTTTCATGAATGATATGGTTAATAAGGTAAGCAACATTAAACCAATTCCATAAGGTAAGAAACCAGCTACGGCTTCAATTACTCTTTTTACCGATGCATACCATCCCGTTTCAGTTGCATATTGTAATGCTAAGAAAAACAAAGCTCCTAAACCAATAGCAAAGAAAAAGAAACTATTGATCAAACCATTGGTCATCAATCGAGTTACAAAATGATGATCACTCATTGAAGTAATCAATCCAATTGCTGTAAACAAAGCACCTACAACGATCAATCCGGTTGTAACGTTTTTTGCTTTTTTTGTAATTGTAAATTCCATTTTTCTTGACTATTTATTTTTTAACAACCGTTACTGAATCTTTTACTACTGTTGCAGCAACATTTCCATTCGCATCAAACTTACCGTAATCCGCATTTTGGAATTTTCTCACATAATGAACCAATGTCCAGATTTCTTTTTTATTCAATAAAGAAGCATGGCTACCCATTGCACCTTTACCATAATAAATTGAATAGAACAATTGTCCATCAGCTAAGGTCGCTTTATCTGCATAATTTGGAACACCTGCATAAGCACCAGAAGTTACCATAGGACCATTTCCGTCACCTTTCTCACCGTGGCAATGCATACAGTTTGCAGCATACAAGTCTTTCCCTTTTTTAAACATAGCTTCTGCATTATCAGCAGTTAGTTTATAAGGATTCATATCTGCCGCAGCTAACGTATATTCATCTGCAGTTGATAAGCTTACACCGTACATTCCGTGTGTTTCTTTGAAAGCAACATTTGCCTTACGGAAATAGGGCAACATCAAACTTACAGTTGCTGAATCTGTCCCGTAGTAAGGTACTGAATTCGCTGGTGGAGTCATTGCTGACATTTTCATTTTAGCTGCAGTATTTTCTCTTCCACGAATTTCACCGTAATCTACATAGGGTTCGATAGCTGGAGAGCGATACATATCTGGCATGTATTCTAAACCGGAGCTATTAGGATCTGCAGTACAAGACCCTAAAATAAGGGTAGATGCTGCTAAAACCGTTAAACTTGCTAGTGCCTTAAATTTAATATTCATTGGTCCTATCTATTAATCTTTTTATTTTATTGCGAGCAATAAATTATTTAACTTCTTTTTGGTCTAATTCAACCATTCCTGTCTCATTCAACATCGCGTGAATATCAGATTCAGCAAATTGACTGTTTTCTGATAATCTTAATTCGATAACAAAACGATCATCTGTTGTTCTTGGATCAGGATTTTGAGCTGGCATTCCAGGAATGGTTTTATTTCTTAATAAATAAGTAATCGCCATACCGTGTGCTGCACATAAAACCGTAAACTCAAACGTAATTGGAATGAATGCTAACATGTTATCCAAATAGGTAAAGTTTGGTTTACCACCAATGTTCATTGGCCAATCCACCACCATAAAATAACGCATACCTAAAGTCGCTAACAAAGTACCTGTTAAACCGTAGATAAATGCCATAATTCCTAAACGTGTATTCTTAACGCCGATGATTGGATCGATTCCGTGGATCGGGAATGGAGAAAACACTTCAGCAATTTTGATTCCTTTTGACACCAACTTTTTCGCGCCATCTTTTAGCACTTCGTCGTCGTCATACATTGCATAAATAACTTTATCTGACATGTCTCAATTATTAATGGTGATTATGATTGTCTGGAGCGTTTTTGTAAGACTCACCAGAAGATTTCAAAATAGTTTTAACCTCATTCAATGCTAATACAGGGAAGTAACGTGCAAACAATAAGAAGAAAACAAAGAATAAACCAATTGTACCAACATAAACGCCGATATCAATATGACTTGGGTAATGCATACTCCAAGATGATGGTAAGTAATCTCTGTGGATAGATGTTACGATAATTACGTAACGCTCGAACCACATACCGATGTTTACCACAATCGAAATGATGAACGTAAATAATAAACTTCTTCTTAACGGACGAATCCACATTAACTGAGGAGAAATTACGTTACATGTCATCATTGACCAGTAGGCCCACCAGTAAGGACCAGAGAAACGGTTAATGAACGCATATGCTTCATATTCTACACCTGAATACCAAGAGATAAATAACTCTGTAATATAAGCTGTACCTACAATAGATCCTGTAACCATGATAACGATGTTCATGTACTCTACGTGTTTCGTATGGATATATGCCTCTAAAGACATTGCTTTACGCATGATTAACATCAAGGTTTGAACCATAGCAAAACCAGAGAATACCGCACCTGCCACGAAGTATGGAGGGAAAATGGTAGTATGCCATCCTGGAATTACCGATGTAGCAAAGTCAAAGGATACAATCGAGTGAACCGAGAATACTAATGGTGTAGCTAAACCAGCTAATACCAATGAAATCAATTCGAAACGATTCCAATGTTTTGCTCTTCCTGACCAACCAAAAGACAAAATAGAATACATTCTTTTTGCAACTGGTTTTTTAGCACGGTCACGAATCGTAGCGAAATCTGGAATCAAACCAATGTACCAGAATACTAAAGAAACGGATAAATAAGTCGAAATCGCGAATACGTCCCATAATAACGGTGAGTTAAAATTCACCCATAATGAACCGAAATGATTCGGTAAAGGAAGTGTCCAGTAACCAACCCATAAACGACCCATGTGAATTAATGGGAACATACCTGCCATGAATACGGCGAAGATGGTCATCGCTTCCGCAGATCGGTTAATCGCCATTCTCCATTTTTGACGGAACAATAATAATACCGCCGAAATTAAGGTACCTGCGTGACCAATACCTACCCACCATACGAAGTTGGTAATATCCCAAGCCCATCCAATGGTTTTGTTCAATCCCCAAACTCCAATACCAGTTCCTAATAGATATAGGATACATCCTACACCATACAAACCAATAATTAGGGCGATACCAAATAAAATGTACCACATGCGAGGTGCTTTGTCCTCAATCGGTTTACAAACATCCTCAGTAATGTCATGATAAGTTTTATGACCTAAGATGAGGGGTTCTCGAATTGCTGCTTCTTTATGCATTACAACTTATTTAAAATTCTATTAATGATGTTCTTTTTTACCATGAGCTGCTTCATGTCCGTGAGCTGATTTTTGTAAACCTGCTAACACTTCGTTTTGCTCATTTCTCACTTTTACTTTAAACCATACGTTCGGTTTAACACCAACCTCTTCAAGAGCTTGGTAAGCGCGTTTGTCATCTGCACTTTTACGAACCATAGAGTTTAAGTCATTCCAGTCACCTACCGTGATTGCGTTAGTAGGACAAGCATCAGCACAAGCAGAAACGAAATCGCCATCTACAACAGGTCTTCCATCTTTCTTAGCCTCTAATTTACCTGCTTGAATACGTTGAACACAGAATGAACATTTCTCCATAACCCCTCTCGTTCTAACCGTAACATCTGGGTTTAATACCATACGTCCTAAATCATCTTGAGCTGGATTGATTTCTGTAAATTTCTTGTAAGAAGGGTAGTTAAACCAGTTGAAACGACGTACTTTGTATGGACAGTTGTTTGCACAATATCTTGTACCAATACATCTGTTGTAAGCCATTTGATTTAAACCTTCATTACTATGCGTAGTCGCAGCCACTGGACAAACCGTCTCACATGGAGCGTGGTTACAGTGGTGACACATCATTGGCATATGAACAACTTTAGGATTCAATGCAGCTACTTCAGCAGCATCGTAATTAAAGTTTCCTTTATCTTTTTTAGTACCTACAGCAGCCTCTTCCTCAGATGCAAAATAACGGTCAATTCTTAACCAGTGCATTTCACGACCTCTACGAACTTCGTCTTTACCTACAACAGGAACATTGTTCTCAGATTGACAAGCAATCAAACAAGATCCACAACCGATACAAGAAGATAAATCTACAGTCATTCCCCAACGGTGTCCAATTTTTTCTACTGGATGAGCATCCCATAAATCAAATTCTCCCATAGGAGCTTTTACGTGATTACCTTCATCATCCAATTTAGACAACATAAACGCAGGGTTGTATGCTTCTTTGTCAGCGTGTTTGTAAGTATCTAATGTAGTTTCTTTCACAATCGAATGACGACCCATCACTGTATGGTGAATTTGAGTCGCTGCAATTGGATAAATTCCATTTGCATTGGCAATCGTAGCGGTGTTAGCGTAAGCATAAGAACCATTTTCCACTTTTACAAAAGGGAAAACGTTCGCTCCAATAGCAGCTGCATGACCTTTATCGTTCAATACATGTCCACCATATTCTTTGGTTTGGAAAGCCGCTTTACCAATTTGTTCACCGTTAGCACCTCTTCCGTATCCTAATGCGATACCAATGGTCTTAGGCGCTTGTCCTGGCATTGGATAAACCGGTAAGGTTACTTGAACACCATTAACCGTAACTGTTGCCAAATTCAATCCATTTTCCTGATCGTAAGTAGTGGTATAACCCGCTGCTTTCATTTCAGATGGATTCATGGTAATGTAGTTATCCCAAGTCACTTTTGACATTGGATCTGGTAACTCTTGTAACCATGGGTTATTAGCTTGTGTACCGATACCGATACCTGCCTTTTGATATAATTCTACTTCAATTGCTCCAGCTGCAGGAAGATTTTTCACTGCTGACATTGCCGCCTCATTGAAGCTTAATGGTGTAACAACAACTGCATTTTCTACACAACTGTTGTGAACTGCCATGTTCCAATACGTATGGAAATCAGCGTATTTGGTTTGATTAGGGAAACCAAAAGTCAACCAAGTATTTTGGATAAAATCAAAACCTACTTTGGAATCTTTCCCTTCTCTTTTTGCTTTACCTGACCAAACTAAGAAAGTTTCTAAAGCAGAAGCCGTATCAAATAAAGGACGAATAGTAGGCTGAGCAACTGCATATTCACTTGCTTTTGGATTAAAATCCGCCCAAGCTTCTAATGCATGTGATTCAGCTGCTACGTATTTACATAACGAAGCTGTTTCGTCAGCATATTGACTAATAGCTACCGTTGTTTTTACTTTTGCTAAGGCTTCACCGAATTGTTTTCCATTTGGTAAGGAATAAACTGGGTTAACACCTAAGAAAATAACAACTTCAGAAGCTTTTCCAGCAATCACATTGCTTACGAACTGATTCATTTTAGCATCCTCAGATTTGAACAATTGAACGCTATTGTTTAAATCAATAGTTGCTTGGTATGCTCCTAAAACAGTATTTAATTTATTCGCTAAAATCTGAACTGCTTTGTGGTTTGCTCCTGCAACAACAATAGATTCAGATTTCGATGCTTTCAACGATTTAATCGCTAAATCGGCAATTTTTTTATTCTCTGCAGATAATGCTGTAGATACAGAAGTAGAAACTCCAAAACCTTTAAGGATATAAGCTAACACATTTGCTTGCTCAGAAGGTTTGATCATTCCACGCTCATCAGCATTTGAACCAGAAATAGTCATGTTAGTCTCAAACTGGAAATGTTTAGACATCCATGCTCCATCTGGATTTCTTGTTGCTCCGTATTGAACTTGATATTCATTCGATAACAACCAAGTACCTAAGAAATCAGCTCCGACAGATACAATAGTTTTAGCTTTAGAAAAATCATAACTTGGAATTGCAGCTACTCCAAATGAAGCAAGGTTCGCTTGACGAATCGCATCATAAGAAACAGCATCGTATTGAATCCAATTGAATTTATCTGAACCTTCTGTAGCACCCATTGCATTTTTCAATTCCGCAATGGCCATTTGTAAAGATGGACTGATAACAGAATTTGAAACTAAGGTAACGGATTTAGCTGCTTTCAATGATTTCATCACTTCAGCATCTAAGGAAGACCAAGTCGTTTTACTGTTGTTAGCTGTTGGGTTTTGCAAACGAGCTCCATCGTATAAACCTAAAACAGAAGCAATAATTTGAGGATTCACCCCACCTTTCGTAAAACCAAAGTCTTTGTTTCCTTTAATGTAAATCGGACGACCTTCACGTGTTTTTACTAAGATACTTGCGTAAGAATTACCATCATAGTAAGTCGAAGCATACCAAGTTGGCATACCCGGTGTTACGTTTTCCGGCTTGTTTACGTAAGGTATTGCTTTTGTAACAGGCGCTTCACACGCTGCTACGGTTGCCGCAGCAACACTAAATCCTAAAAATTTTAAGAAATCACGTCTACCTGTAGAGGATTCTTTTAAATTTTCGTCAGACAAAAATTCTTCTACAGTTGTAGATGGAAACTCTTGCTCTTTTGACTTAAGGAACTCTGGCGTCTCGTTTAATTCATCAAGACCTTTCCAATATTTTCTTGTCATTCCCATATTCTTATTTCGACTTCTAGAAATTCGTTAATTATTAATAGTGACATTTAGCACATTCCCATCCACCCAACTCACTTACAGTTACTTTACCATCTTCAAGGTATTTTTTGTAAAGTGATTTGTCGTTGTTTAATAAACGTTTGTGAATTTCGTTGTAGTAACCATCGTTTTTCGTATCAATTGATCCCGTTGAAATTTCTTTCGCTCCGTGACATTCAATACACCAACCCATCGTAAGTGTTGCTTTCGTTAAAGGAATATTTCCTTCTACTTTATTCAATTCAGATACCGGCTGAACTTTAGCTGTTTCTTTCATTTTAGCCATATCACCATGACATTGTTTACAATCCACACCACCAACAACTACGTGCTGAGAGTGATTGAAATAAACGTGATCAGGTAAAACGTGTACTTTATTCCAAACAATAGGTTTGGTTTTTCCTGTGTACGCACCAGCTCCTTCAGGATTCCATCCAGCTGCATCATAAATCTTAGCGATTTGTGCTTGTTGCTCTGGAGTTCTACCATTAATTTGCTTGTGACAGTTCATACACACATTCACCGTTGGTAAACCAGCAGATTTCGATTTTGTCACTGAATTGTGACAGTATTTACAATCGATGCCGTTAGTTCCCGCGTGAACATCGTGAGGGAAAGCAATCGGCTGAGATGGTTGATATTCTTCAACAACCCCAATACTGTATAAACCAAGGAATAAAGAAACAACCACAGAGATGACAATCACTAATGATCCGAATCCTACATATTTTCTGTTTTTCCAAGCCCAAGATCTGAACTCTTCACCATAGGTCATTCCTTCGCTCGTCTCTTTACCTTCAGATTCTTCAGAAGCAATTCTTAACTGACGACGCACTCCGCCAACAGCTAAAATAACCACCGTAAAGATAACCCCTAAAATAATCCAAATCCATGCCAATGACCCTTCTTCTGTTTCTTCAGTTGAAGTTTCACTTGCAGCACCTGTAGCACCACCATCAGCTGGAGCCGTTGCAGGATCTGGTTGAGCATCTACCCAATCTAAAATAGCATCAATGTCCTCCTTTTTTAAATCAGGAAAAGCACTCATGGCTGTTGGAGACCAAGCTGAAACCGTCTGCGCATAAGGATCAGCAGCAGCAGCAGATTGCCAATTATTTACCCATTGGTAAATAGAGCCTTCTTTTGCTCCTCCATCCGTCCACTTCTGGCGAACTTGATATAATTTAGGTCCCGTACCGTTCTTATGCGGTTGGTGACAACTAGCACATTTTGCCTTGAATAAGGCATCTCCTTGTGCGTGCGACGAAAATGTTCCGGCTAAAAAAACCAAGGTTACAGCTCTGAAACACCACTTGTTTAAGTTTCTAAACATCTGAATATTAGATATTTTCATTTAAAAAACTAAAAAATTCTATTCAAAAAAACACTTTTTGACGGTAGCAAATTTAGAAGATTAAGCCAATTCAATGACATTTCTATGACAATTTTTATCACTTTTTTAGTTAATTTATATTCATTCTAAATAAGGTTCAGGGATATTTGCATTAAAATTTTGTTAAAAACGCATAAATTCCATTTCTAAAAACAAAAAAAATTAACTTTGTAGGCATGAAGCACTTATTTTTATTTGCCGTATTTTTTTCATTTTCAACCCAATTTTTTGCTCAAAATGGCAAGGTAGTGATCGTGGAAGACCCGAGAATAAATTTGTTAATCCAAAAACAAATTGTCACGAATCCGCCATCCAATGTCCCTCAAATGGTGGGTTATCGCGTTCAAGTTTTTTTTGATGCAGATCGTAAGGCGGTGGAAGAAGCTCGAACTAAAATAGCAAATGAAAATTTAGGTGAAGAATTGTACTTTCAATTTAATGCACCAAACTACATACTAAAAGCAGGAGATTTTCGGACGAAATTAGAGGCTGAAGCCTACCAGGAAAAGATTCAATCCCTTTACCCTGCATCCTTCATCATCAAAGAATTGACCAATCTTCCAAAAATCAATTAGCTTTTAAAATCGCTTTTGCGGCGACAAAGCCCATTGAAAAACACGCTTGCAATAAATAACCGCCTGTTGGCGCATCCCAATCAACCATTTCTCCAATGAAAAAGGTACGATTTAATGATTGATGCTGAAAATTTTCGTTTAGATCAAGTATTGAAATACCTCCAACCGTCGAAATCGCACGATCTAAAGGATACAAACCACTTACTTCCAAAGGAAATCTTTTCATGTGCTGAGCCAAAAATGTAGCATTTACAAACGTTTCTTTAGGTAAGGATTTTAAAAGCAAAAGGCCAGCTTTACCTAATTTAAGTTCTTTTAAAGCGGTGGTTGGATTCTTTGCTTTTTCAAGATGTCCGGCTATGAATTCTGCAGTCATCGTTGGCTTTAAATCAATATACAAAGCTTGTGTTCCCTTTCTTACCAAATGGTTTAAAGCATAGACAGGACTTCCCTCCAAACCTTTACTGGTAAAAACAACTTCTCCCTTCAATTGCAAGTTTTCCATGTAGAATACAACATTTTTCAAGGGTAGACCTTCCAATTTCTGATAGTTTTGGTTTTGTTTCAGCACAAAACCTGCATTGCTGGGTTGAAAGGGCAATATATTCAACGTTGGAAATAGTTTGGTCCACATACCGTCCGAACCGGTCATTTTCCAAGACTTTCCTCCTGTGGCGAAAATGAGATGCGAATACGGTAAATGTTGAACGGTATTTTTATTTTCAAGGATAAGGTCATGTTCCGTAACTTGAATGCATTTGGAATTGAAATAAAACGAAACATCCTGCGCCTCTAAAACCTGTATCCATCTATTCAATACTTCAATGGGTTTTAAAGATGGAATTGGAAAAACCTTACCAGAAGTTCCTACATAAGTCTCAATACCTAGCTCGGAAAACCAAGTGCGAAAATCTTGTGGAGGAAATTGACGGACAGCTTTTCGAATGATTTCATCAGGATATTTTGATAAAAACGCATCAAGTTCGAGATTATTGGTAAGATTCAATCCATTATGTCCAGCTACTAAGAATTTTCTTCCTGCCCTACTCTTTTGATCCACTACACATACTTTTTTACCCGCTTTGGATAAGAAATAAGCAGCGGTTAATCCGGCAGGACCTGCTCCAACAATGACTATAGGTGTAACCTCATCCATTCCCCGATTTAAAAGATGCTCTTTCCATGGTATACACCAACCACATATAAAGGCCAATCATCAAGTTGTGGACAATAAATCGAATGGTAGGCTGCTCCAAATCCAAAATACGGGCAATGGTGAATAACATCAATGCTGAAATGAGATACAAGAAAAACTTGCGGACATTGTATTTAATCGGGTAGAATTTTTGTCCCAAAAAGTATGAAGCTACCATTTGCGAGGCATACACGATTAAAGTAGCCCATGCGCTGGCCATGTAACCATAAAAAGGGATAAATATCAAGTTGATCAACAAAGTAAGTATCGCACCACCAATCGCAATATAGGCGCCAAAACGCGTTTGATTACTCAACTTGTACCAAATCGACTGATTGATGTAAATCCCTAAAAACACATTCGCTAACAATAGGATGGGAACTACTTTTAATCCTTCCCAATAGTTTTCATTGTTTACAAAATATTTGAAAATATCGATGTTCAAAGAAACACCCAGAAAAACAAGACAAACCGCAGCGATGAAATAATTCATTACTTTTCGATACACCAATTGGCGATCTTGATTTTTAAGTTGTGCAAAAAAGAACGGTTCTGCAGCATAACGATAGGCCTGAATTAAAATGGTCACCAACATGGCCAATTTATAATTCGCACTGTAAATACCCACCTGCGCTTCAGCGTCGATTAAAGATTCAGGTGTAATGCCATCATACAAGGTGAATTTTAATAAAATCCGATCCATCGTTTCATTGATGATCCCAGCAAAACCAGCAATAACCAATGGAAAAGCATAGATAAACATTTCGCGAATTAAGGTGAAATCTAAGTTCCAATTTATTTTTAAGAAATCCTTGTAAAGCAACAAAGGTTTCACCAAACTAGAAATCAAATTCGCAAATAAAATAAAAAGTATCCCTTCTTCAGGTCTTGAAGCATCGAAAAACACCATCAAGAAAAAAACATTCAAGACGACATTGGTCATAATCGAACTGAATTGGATCAATGCAAATTTTTTCGCTTTTTCTTCCGCTCGTAACTTCGCTAAAGGTAAAGCTGAAACCGCATCAATAGCGACAATGGTGCCCAATAAAATGATGTATTCATTATGCTCGGAAAAAAGCATCGCATCGGCAATGCCTTGATTAAAAAACAAAAGCGCTAAATAGTATAGGAGATTGATGCCAATTAAACTGGCAAAAGCATTTCGAAAGACCTTTTCATGGTCTTCCGAATTTTGTAAAAAACGGAAAAATGAAGTCTCCATTCCAAACGTAAGGAGAACAATTAAAAAAGCCACCCATGCATACAATTCAGATAACACCCCATAATCTGATGGGTGATCGAAAAAAGCCAAATGCAAGGGGACTAATAAATAATTTAAGAGTCGACCTACGATGCTCGAAAGACCATAAATAGCAGTTTGCCCTAATAATTTTTTAAAAGGGTTACTCATTAAAGATTGAAATTCGGTTTTCGTTTTTCTAAAAATGCCGTTGTTCCTTCTTTGAAATCTTTTGTTCCAAAACACATACCAAATTGTTCAATTTCTACTTCAAAACCATTGATTCCATCTTGGTACGAAGCATTTACTGAGGTAATAGCAGATGCAATCGCAGTTCCAGAATTCGCTACAATTTTCAAGGCCATTTCCTCTGCTTTTTGCATCAAGTCTTGAGGTTCAACTACCGCATTAACCAAGCCCCAAGCCATTGCTTCGTCCGCTTTAATCATTCCGGCTGTAAAAATCATTTCATTTGCCTTTCCTTTTCCTACCAACTGGGTTAAACGTTGTGTACCTCCATATCCAGGGATAACACCCAGCGAAACTTCTGGTAAACCCATTCGAGCATTTGAACTTGCAATTCTGATATGTGAAGCCATCGCTAATTCTAGTCCCCCACCCAAAGCAAAACCATTAACGGCAGCAATGACAGGTTTTTGCATATTTTCAATAAAATCAAACAATAAATTTTGACCATTCTGTGCTAATTTTCCTCCTTCAGCAATCGTAAAATTGGCAAATTCTTTAATATCAGCACCTGCAACGAAAGATTTCTCCCCTGCACCTGTCAATACAACCACACGCGTTTGTGAATCTTCATTGGCAAGCTTTAACGCTTGGTGTAATTCTTCAATTGTTTCTTTATTAAGGGCATTCAATTGCGATGGACGATTAATGGTGATCCATTGCACTAATTCTTTTTGTTCGATTAAAAGGTTGTTATACATAGCCAAAAATTTATTGAGGTAAAGATAATAAGAATTGTACTTTTTGCATCATGATGCAGCAAATAAAGCTTTCACCACTTCTTCCATTTTTCCGCATTGAATGATTTGAATCTGGTGTTTTTTAGGATCAACTCCTTTATTGTATTTAGAGATGATAATTTTTTCGAATCCTAATTTTTCGGCTTCTGAAATTCGTTGTTCTATTCGGTTCACCGGTCTAATTTCCCCCGACAAGCCAACTTCCGCGGACAATGCGATGGTTTTTAAAATCGGTATATCTGCATTAGAGGATAGAACTGAGGCAACTACCGCCAAGTCAATGGCAGGATCATCCACTTTTAATCCACCAGCAATGTTTAAAAAGACATCCTTCGCACCCAGCTTAAATCCACATCTTTTTTCCATAACCGCCAATAACATATTTAGCCGTTTGCTGTCAAATCCTGTTGAAGAGCGTTGAGGGGTTCCATAAGCAGCTGTGCTGACCAAGGCTTGAACTTCAATCAACATCGGTCGCATCCCTTCTAAGGTCGCTGCAATCGAAATACCACTTAACGTATGATCTGTATTGGTAATTAATATTTCAGATGGGTTTTCTACCTGACGTAACCCTGAGCCTAACATTTCATAAATCCCCAATTCATTGGTACTTCCAAATCGATTTTTGATGGATCGAAGTAAACGATAGACGTGATTGCGATCGCCTTCAAACTGCAAAACGGTATCTACCATATGTTCTAAAACTTTTGGTCCTGCCAGAGAACCTTCTTTAGTGATGTGACCGATTAAAAATACCGGAACTCCGGTTTGTTTAGCGTAACGCAAAAGTTGAGCTGTACACTCTCTAACTTGAGAAATACTTCCTGGTGAACTTTCGATGTCGGAAGAAAATAAAGTTTGAATGGAATCGATAATCAACAATTGTGGCGTAACTTCCTCAGCTTGCTTAAAGATATTCTGTAAGTTCGTTTCTGTTAAAATGAAACAGGCATCATTTTGTAAACCGATGCGTTCCGCCCTCATCTTGATTTGTAAATCGCTTTCTTCACCGGATACATAAAGCACTTTCAGCGATTTTTCCAGCACGGCAATTTGCAACAATAAGGTTGATTTCCCAATACCTGGCTCGCCTCCAAATAAAATCAAAGAACCTGCCACCAATCCACCACCTAACACACGATTCAATTCATGGTCGTGCAATTGAATTCTAGCGTATTCTTGATTTTCAATGGATTGAAGCGTCTGAGGTTTTGCATTGCGAGTCGCAGAAGAAAAAGCCACGACAGTAGGCAAGTTTTTTTCAATTAATTCCTCCACAAAGGTATTCCACTCTTGACAAGATGGGCATTTACCAAGCCATTTGGGAGTTTCATACCCACAATTTTGACAAAAAAAAGCCGATTTTGTTTTAGCCATAAACTATTTTATGGTTAAAGGTACATATTTTTTTAAAGGATTATCAAGGCTAATTCAATTGAAATCATCAATTTTACCATTATGATGGAAAGATGGATGGCTATGCTCATGGAAACCTCCTTATGGGAATGGGTAGCCGTGATGTTGGCGATAATCTATGTGTTATTGGCAGCATATCGACATATTGCTTGTTGGTTTTTTGGTATTTTATCCTCGCTCATTTATGTGGGATTAGCGTTTACGAACCAAATCTACATGGATGCTGGTTTGCAAATATTTTATGTCATCTTAGGGTTTTACGGTTGGTATACTTGGAGAAAAACATCTGCATTAGATATTTCTGAATGGTCACTCAAAAAACATGCTTTCGCTATCGTAGTCACAACTATTATCGGGTTGATTTTGGCTTGGTTTTTTGCACGCTATACCGATCAAGAAAATCCTATACTCGATGCTCTGATTACCACCTTTAGTCTATTTGCCACCTATTTAGTCTCCAAAAAAATCCTATCGAATTGGATTTACTGGATTGTAATCGATGCATTTGCAGCACAACTTTTTGCTTCAAGAGCTTTACACCTTACCGCATGCTTATACCTAATTTACAGTGTAATTGCAGGGTATGGATTTTATCAATGGTATCGTATATGGAAAAAACATTAAGAATAGCAGTTACTGGACCTGAATCGAGCGGAAAAAGTTCGTTGGCAATGGAATTATCTAAAAAATTAAATCTTCCATTGGTACTTGAATATGCACGCATTTATTTAGAAGAAAGGGGACCTCATTACAAAGTGGCTAATGTCTTCGAAATGGCTAAAGGACAATGGGAATCCTGGTTGCCTTTTGAAAATAAGTCCTTTGTGGCAGATACAGAATTCATAGTCTACGATATTTGGCTACAAGAACGATTTTATACCCAAAGCGAAATCATTGAGGGTTATATACAACAACAACAGTTTGATCTATACATACTTTGCACACCCGACATACCTTGGGAGGAGGACCCAATACGTGAAAATCCTTTAGACCGAACTTACTTGTTCAAAAAGTATGAAACACAACTAACGATTCGAAAATTAAACTTCATCACAGTGAACGGTAACTTAGAGCAAAGATTACATCAAACCCTAAGTTACCTTGAAAAGCATTTTAAAATATCTTTTCCTATGTGATGTCAATGAAGTGGCGGTTAAAAAAGCTAGAAAAACGTCATTACCTTTTTATAGCCACAAAAATATAATGAATTTTCCGAAAAAAAACTGGGAAATCTCGCAGTTTTTTAATTATTTTTGGCCAAAACGACATTATTTTCTCAAATTTTTAAGTGTGAGTGCAGGATCTTTTTCAAAAAGTTTAATTTCTGACATCAATTGCGACATGAATTCACCCGAGTTTCATCGTTTTCAATTGGCCATTCCTAGCTTTCCAGAAGAAGGAATTTATATTTATTCTTTTGAGAAAAACAGAATGATTTATGTCAATAACTGGAAAGAAACCTTAGGCTATGAGGATGAGGAGGTGAACATGCTCCTACTGGTGAATGCTACAACACCAGAATATGCGCAGTTTTCCAATGAAATGAATGATAAGGCATTGAAGTTCTTGATGTCGAGAACCGAAAATTTGAGGAAGTACAGTTTTTCGATCGAATTAAAGAAACGGCATAAAAATGGAAGTGCTATTCCGATCATTGCGAGAGTTGGTGTTTACGAAGCGGAGGATGGCAAAATCAAAAGCATCATTGGTCGTTATCAAATCAATCGCAATTTGAAATTTGGAAAAGTAATGCGCTATGCAGCTTATGGACCTGAGAAGGACGATTTTGAAGGGGAATTGAACAAGATGCTTTTCACCCAAATGTCGATTTCGGATAAAGAAAGAAAAACCTTGTCCCTTTTGGCAGCTGGAAAAACCATGAAACAAATCTCAGAAGAATTGAACATATCCACTTCTGCCGTTGAAAAAAGAATTTACCCTTTATTTGAGCGATTTAATGTACAAAACCTTGCTCATTTGGTACAATTTTCCAATGAAAACAACCTTATCTAGCAATTTCTAGAGACAATATCTGATTTTGAGGAACTCCCAATTCAACTAATTGGGTTTTCCAATCTTTTAAGGAATTGATTTCATTTCCAAGCACCCAAATGACCCTTTCTGTTTTCCAGTATTCCAAAATTTCTTCATATTTAGGTGCACGTTTTATTAAATCAGCCATTTTTGCAAGTGATAACACCTCCTCTTCAATTGGATTTCCGGGGTTTAAATCATCGATTACTACCAATTTCGTGTTTTTCCAATTCCACCATTCATTCGTTCGATCCAAATCTCCATAAATGATACTTAACCATTTAATAGCCGAATGATAGCAAACACATTGATGTTTGATGGCCAATTCTGTTGCAACTCCAACTGCCAATGCGGATTTTCCACTCAATTCAGGACCAAAAATAATCAAATGATTGGGTTTTGAATTGGACAAAAAATCGAGAATAATCTGTTTATGCTCCAAAGAAATACCCCCTTTCCATTGACTTAGTCTGAATTGGTATGGAAATCCCGATTCTTGTAAATAGATTTTGGTTTGGTACCAATAATACATGGGATAAACAAGTAAAATAATAATTCCTAAAACAAGCAAAAATAAGGGCATAGAAAAATCTATGGAAAGGGAAAAAGTAAATGCCCCAAAGACGAAAAAAACAACATCCGTGATGGTATCATAGGCTATATTCAACCAATCCGGTTCGAAGATATATCTTCCTTGATGAAGCAATTTATTTTTCAATAATAAGGGTCCTAAAAAATTATAACACTCAAACAAAAACCATCCGCATGAAACGATTATCGCTGCATGGATGGGTTGAACATGAGGAAAAAAAAGCAGAAGAACTTTATAGAGAAAAAACGAAGGAATAAACCCCAAAGCAAAATGTCCAAATTGATTCGCTAACCAAGCATAAGTGAGGGTAATGCCTCGATAGGAATCCTTGCCAATAAGATCTGCTTTTAATTGTTGTACTATTAGTGAGAAAGGAAGGTTTTTCATGTTTCGTGGTTTTCGATAAGTAAATATACAAAAAATGCCCTTTGATTACTCAAAGGGCATGGTGCATGTAATTGTCTATTTCAAAACATCTTGATTAATGTTGAATTTGAAGCTTTCGATTCAGAATTCCTTTGTCTGTTACCATTTGCAATTGATAAATACCATTTGCTATTTGGTCTAAGGGTACATTTGTTGAATGTGTATCTTGGAACGTAAATGAAGCTACTAACACCCCATTCATCGCATACAAATTAACGCTTGTGAATGGCACTTCTGAAGCAATCATGACACTTGAATTCGCTGGATTTGGGAATAAAGAAACGGTAAACGCTAATTCGTCAAGACTTGCAGTAGACGCAACACAGAAATTCTTGGTATTAGACGTTCCAAAATTCGCATTTGCCTCTGTTAAAAATGCAAGGCTATCGCTTCCTTGAACAATGGCATAAGAACCCGATTCCCCATTTACAGTGGTGCATGTGGTCATCCCATCTCCGTATGAATCGTTGATGGTAAAGTTGTAACACCCTGCACTCAGACAAAAGTTATATTGCACTAATCCAGGGGTACCATCTGCATAACCCGGTGAAGCATAAAGCGTATTGCTTTGGGCATCGGTTAAGGTCCAACTGGTCTCTGAAGCATAACAATCCAAATCCAAGTTCAATTGAACATTTTCACCATTTACGACTTTAGTAAAATTCGAAGTCGCTTGGTTATTAATCGCATTGGGATCAGAAACACCATTCACTTGAGTTAAATTCACTCCAAAGGTATGGTTACCCCCAGCAACAGATCCTGCTGGTAAATTGATGACGCTTGATCCAAATTGAGCTAAATTCCCTGTCCAATTGTAGTTTTGATTCAATACACCATCGTATCCATAAGAAATCGTTGCCGAAGTAAGTGGGGAAGTACCCATATTGGTTAAGGTAAAAGAAGGTGTTGGATTTGTGTTACACAAAATTCCTGAAGCGCCGGAAATATTCCCAGTACTACCATCCAAAGCAAGTGGCGGCCCAGATGGATCTGATCCATCTACAAAGGTAGCCCCTGAGTTACTTGGATCTAACCAAAATTTCAATTGATTGGTCGAGTTACTACCAACAGGTTCCCATGAATAAGAGAATTTTCCATATTCATCGGATAATTGCGGGTTTCCACAGCCAGAGGCACCTCCGTGCAATTGACCCACAACGCGATGGTTTTGATCAAATAGCGGAGATCCTGATGAACCACCTTCGGTTACGCCTAAATCCCACCAAGTAACTCCCCAATGTGAGTCGGCAGGAGAAGAACCAAAAACCGTAGAAATTAACGGATTATTTTCGAAAGAGATTTTTTTAATATCTCCAGAAGGATGGTGTATACCTACTGCTGAATTTGGAATTGCCCCTGAATTATCCCATCCTGCAAAATAAGGATTATACGCTAAAGGTACTGTATTGTTAATTAATCCGCCTGTGATCTCCACCAAACAGAAATCTGATGCGGTAGCCTTTGACCGGAGTGTAGCTCCAGATAATGAAGTAAATGAAGGAGATGCTCCAGGATTTGTGCAAGAAGCAGCCTGCCAATTGAATCGGAAAATCCATGTCGCTGGATTACTGTAACAATGATTTGCCGTTAATACATAAGGTTTGAAATCGTTTGCCGTATTATTTACGAGGGCACCCGTACAAAAACCATTTGACCCTGAAACCAACATCACTACACTGTTTCGTTCATTCGTCCAAGCAGATCCTTCCGGACAATTTACATTTAAGTTACAATTCCCTGAACTTCCAAAAGCCTTTTCAGCAAATTCTTTACTGGTGCGATACCCATGAGTTACCGTATTTAGGGTCAAACTTCGCGGCAAATTTTTATTTTGAGCTGGAATGTAATATTCAACAATAGCCTTATTTCCTGGAATTAATTCCGTTCCTAATTCGCCCTGATAGGTATGGTATTGCGTAAATTTCCCGAGAATGAAATCTTTACTAGGATTATAAACGTAAAGTTCATTTCCTTCTGGAATTACGACATTTTCAAAGGTTAAATTAACGGTTAAGGCTTTTTCGCAAACTACTTCTAAACGCCAAAGCTGACTTCCATCGGGTAATTTGATCCAAGATCCATCTTGATCTAAAGTTAATTGAACGTTATGGTTAAAACCAAAGCGCCAAGGTGCGATTCCTTTTCCATCCGTTTCTTGATCCTCTAAACGCAAAGCTTCGACATCAGGTCTTGCAAAGAAGTAAGATTTGATTTGTTGATCGTTTGATTTTCCTTTTGGCAGTCCGCCATCCCCCTGCTGGGCATAGAAGAAGTGGCTTATTAAAAAACCTAGAAAAGATAGGGTAACAATTTTCATAATTTAAGCATATAGTTTGCACTAAATTAAAAAAATATCTTGAGAATCCCATGTCCACAAAATCAATACTTTTTACGTTTAAGATAATTTCATCATTAAACCCATAAAAAATTATTCACTTACAAATAGTTTCATTAATTTCACTATTCACTAAAAACATAAGATTGAATCCGATTAAAAAGAAATACCTTTTTGCCTTTCTAAGCGCCTTTTCCATTTTGTTGTTTACCCTGTATTACTTTGATGTATTCTCTCACAATTATGACAATGAAATCAAACGGTTTAATCATTCTTTTGAGAATAAAACCCAAGAAATCGACCTTTACCTGAACCATCGGTTAACCGAATTAAAACAAAAAGGATTTATTGGAAAATGGAAGGATCTACCCACCACTAAATCAACTCATTTTCATGTGTTTAGAAACGATTCGTTAGTTTTCTGGAACACGAATCAATTGCCCATTCGTTCTTTTGCAGATCTACATTTTCCATCAAACGGCATCTTTCACCTTCAAAATGGGTGGTATTATGGAAAAACCATATCCTATCAAGAGTATATTCTTTGTGCCAGTTTTTTAATCAAAAAAGACTACCCTTTTGAAAATGATGAACTTAAAAATGAGTTTGTTAAGCCTTTTAAACTTTCCTTCTCCTCATTCATTAATTTAGTTCAAGAGGAAGGGTACCCTGTATTCGATAGTCATCAACAATACGTGTTTTCCATCATTCCCAATGAATACCAAACCGCTACAGAATACGAATCGATTGTTTTAATGATATTACTATTAGCTTCCTTTGTCTTCGTGTTTTTATGGGTGAATGAATTGAATCAAACCTATTTGTATCAATATCCATTGATTCTTCCGGGTGTCATTCTCTTATTGCGGTTCCTATCTTTAAAGTATTTGTGGTTAGGTTTTATGCACGACACCGCACCTTTTCAATCCAGTTTATACGGTACAAGTGAATGGTTTCCTAACTTTTTCGAATACCTGTTAAATACGGTTGTTATTTTCTATGTCCTTGTATTTTTAAGAACCCGTATTAAAAGATTACTTCCGAAGAAGAATAGTTATATGATCGCTTACGGATTATTGTTATCTACCTACGCTTTTTGGAATTTAATCATGTATTTGACTGAAGGATTGGTGCAAAATTCATCCATTCCGTTGAATATAGACCAATTGTTCAGTCTAAATACCTATTCCTTTTTTGCCATAACCTCCCTAGGATTACTTTTTTACGGTTATTTTCTGTATGTCAGAGATGTCATTAAAGTGTTCATCCAATTGGATTTAAGTCAATCCAAACTGGCCTTATTTTCGTTTGTTTTTGGAATGATTTATTGGATCTACGACCTCATCTATGGGTATCAAATCATTTTCTCTGGGCTATTTCCACTGCTTTTCATTGGCATCATTATCTATTATTTGAACCGAAAGAAAAATACATTTGGACTGGCTTTTGGACTTTTATTTCTCAGTTTAATCGCGCTAGTAGTAGCCGAAAACTTAGCTTCATTTAACGAGCGTAAAGATAAAAGTGAAAGGGAATTATTTGCCAATCAATTGGCCACTGAACAAGATATCGTGACCGAGGTAGAGTACCAAAATTTGGCGGAAAACCTAAAGAAGGATGATCTCCTGAAAAATTTGGTCCGCAAAACTTGGAACATCAAAGCGAGCGACCTCCAAGAAACCTTAGAACGCCTCTATTTCAATGGTTTTTGGGAGCGCTACGAATTAAGTTTCTTCTTTTTTGATTATCAAAATGAATCGGTCATCAGGTATTCTAAAGAAAATCGGAACACCTACGAGTATATGGCAGAACTCACTAAAAATCATGGCACACCTTCAGAGATTGATTCTAATATGTATTTCATCAATGATTACACCAATCAATTTGCATACATCATTCAACAGCCGATATTTGACCAAGATTCTTTAAAAGGAACCTTGTTTTGCACCTTAAAATCTAAAAAAATACCCGAAGCCATAGGCTTTCCAAGACTGCTTATTTCCTCCAAAGCAAAAGTATTTTCTTCCCTTGAAAACTATTCCATTGCCAAATACCACGATGGCCAGTTAACTAGAAAATACGGTGAATTTAACTACCCTTCAAACGTAAGGGGAATGATTAAGCGAATGTCATCCAAAAGTCGATTTTTCAATTACGAAAATTACAACCACATCTTATTAAATAAATCGAAAAAAGATGCTGTTGTATTATCGAATAAAAATTATAGTGTCCTGGAATTACTGACATCCTTTTCCTATCTTTTTTCCTTCTATGGTATTTTAATTTTGCCGTTGTTATTCCAATCGAACCAAACGCCGTTGTATAAACGCACGTTAAGTCTGGCTGTGAAAATACAGTTGGTGTTAATTGGATTAGTATTCATCTCTTTGTTGGCTTTCGGTTGGGGAAGTGGAGTCTTTGTGAGCAATCAATACAATCAATATACGGATGATATCATACGAGAAAAAATGATGTCGATTCACGTGGAGATGAAAACTAATTTTCATGACGAAAACTACCTCAGTATTGATAAAGATGCCAACTCCTTGAGTTTTCTGCTTAAAAAATTATCCAAAGTATTCGTTACTGATATCAATGTTTACGATACGAAAGGAATGTTACTCGCCACTTCAAGACAACGTATTTTTAACTTAGGGTTGTTGAGTGAGCAAATAAATCCAGAAGCATTTTATGCGCTTCAAATTAGAGACAAAAGTGAATTCATTCATCAAGAGGATATTGGAGAATTAAACTATTCTTCTGCATACCTACCTTTTTATAATGGGAATGGCAACTTGTTGGGGTATCTGAACTTACAGCACTTTGGGCAACAAAACGATTTTGAAAATCAAATTCAACAGTTTTTAGTGGCAATTATAAACGTGTTTATGTTGCTATTAGCCATTTCTATTGTGATAGCCATCTTTGTGTCCAATTGGGTTACTGCTCCGCTGCGTTTACTCCAAGAAAGCTTTAGTTCGGTGAAATTTGGCAAAATCAATCAGCAAATCTTATACGACAAAGAAGATGAAATTGGGGCATTGGTAAAGGATTACAATAAAAAACTAGAGGAATTACAATTTACGGCTCAACAATTAGCCTTATCGGAACGAGAATCTGCTTGGAGGGAAATGGCAAAACAAGTTGCCCATGAAATTAAAAACCCTTTAACACCTATGAAACTTAGTGTGCAACAGTTACTGCGCGTTTATAACCCGGATGATCCCCAATCGGAAATGAAATTGAAGAAAGTTTCAGAATCCATTATTGAACAAATCGACGCATTAACTAAAATTGCCAATGAATTTTCTTCCTTCGCAAAAATGCCGAAACCAAACGAAGTACATCTGGATTTAATTCCGTTACTAGAAAATGTCATCGAAGTGTTTCGTTCAGACGCCAAGGCAAATCTAAGCATTGAAACCTTTCTGAAACAAGTAAACATTAAGGCCGATAAAGATCAAATGGTTCGTGTGTTCAATAATTTGATTCAAAATGCTATTCAGGCTATTCCAGAGGATCGTGAAGGCAAAATCAACATACGCATTTCTGAAAAAGAATCGGTGTTTTTAATACATGTGATGGACAATGGTAAAGGCATTGAAACTCACGAAAAAGGAAAAATATTTGTTCCTTATTTCACAACGAAGTCCACCGGTACTGGTTTAGGTTTAGCTATGGTAAAACAAATCATTGAAAATCACAACGGACAAATCAATTTTCAAAGTTCCCCTCTGGGAACCACCTTTACCATTCAGCTTCCGATTGATCGTCATTAAAAGAATTTATTCTTGCGAATGATCCGATCGACAGGAAAATGCAATGAACCGAATGCCTCTTGTTGATTTAATGAATCGATTTTAAAATCGATCAAGGTTCCCTTGTACTTCCAAAATCCGTTATTGGTAGCTGATTCAACTACTTTTGGCAATTGCTTACCGGAATAAAAGTAATAGATACCATCCTTTTTATAAAAGGTAAGCGCCGGAGAAAACAAGAAATAAAATTTATTTTTTTCCTTTCTTAAAATCCCTTTAGCGAATAATTTATTCAATAAAACGCCTCCTTTGTCATTCATACTCAACAAAATGGAGAAACCAGGAACCTTAACTTCTTTGGTTTTTTCAACTTCCGTCACGTTGAAATTATCATCCATGATGGATTCAATATAGGTTTCTTCTACGATTTGAATTTCTCCTTGCTTATAGGACAAATCACCCTCCCAAGCATCTAAAAACTCCTTAGTTGGAAAACTAATTTTACTCCCCATTTCTAGGATCAAACGGTATAAAGGGTCTTTCGGATTTGCACGAAGTTTTGCGATATCGAAATGCAAGTTCAGTTGCTTGGTTTTATAGGCACTTTCTTTAAACTCAGGACCTCCTTTCTTTAGCTTGAAATTAAACGGTTCCTTATTTTTGACATAAGAGAGCACTTTAAAACTGGTTGAATCGGAATCATGCGCAAAAATAGCTTTTTCAAGTCCAAATTCTTCTAATTTTTTGGTATTCAAATAGAAAGAGAGTTTTTCATCTTTAAACTGTTTTTCCTTTAAAAATTCACTCCATCCTTTTGAACAGTCTCCTTTTTTTGCTTGCGTAATTCTTACATAATGCTTTTTGAACTTTGTACCCTTGTAGATGAATAGGTATTTTTTATCATAAAACATGTACGCGTTTAATTCTTTACTCTGATAAATAGTGTGTTCGCCGATAAGGGTATCTTGAATATCGGTATACTTCGCAAGGCGTTCCAACCCTTGATTGACCTTGCTACTATCGGTTACGTTTACCAAGGCGCCCCAATCGCCTGAACTATTTGCAAAAAAATAAATCGGTTGCTGTAGGTTCAACCCATACATTTTGCCTTGACCTAATAAGAATTCATAGGAAAAGAAATCGCGAAAAGGGATTTTATGGTAATAAAGCATTCCACTGGTTTCACGAGCGATATCGAGTAAGTAAGCTTTCCCTAAAAAATCTCCTTCAGGCAATCGATCCACTAATGCAGGATACTCCTTTTTTTCAATTAGATAAGGCCGTAAGAATAAAAATGCACCTAAACCAACAGAAAGAAGGATAATGACAATAACCTTTTTGACCATAGCCTATTTTGAAATCACGTAAATACTGTTTAGTAGATCTAATAGATAAGTGCTGGTGTTTTTGTATTCTCCTTCAAATTCATAAGTCAATTTGAAATCGGTATGGTTACGAGATGTTTTGGAAGAAGTAAGTTCCATATTTCCTGTTTTACCTCTCAAGGCATCAATCATTTCATTTTGTTTTTCTTGAAACAAATCTCTTGGTAATTTATCGATGGCCTTATTCCAATCCATATTTGCATACATAAACCCACTCTTCATAGCCTTCTTAGCCAATGTTGAACTGATGGATTCCTTTCCATATCCTTTCGCATGATTCTTGGCTAAATCCTCATCATTTGTAAAAATGAACAGTTTACCCGTATTGATCATATACAATGGCGCTGCATCTAAAATGGCATTTTGATAAACCCAATAAGAACCCATATTCTCAAAACGCGAAGTCATTTTAGACAAATGCTTTAAGACTTTTTCAGGAATATCTCCCCTGTTCGTAGAAAAACCAATGGTAAAAATTGGCATGTCTTCCTCCGCCTCTACCTCGTTTTCGTAATAGTCAAAGGTATTTTCATCATAAATGAATTCAACCTTCTTTGTTTTCACTTTTTGAATCCCATTAAAAGCCCCAAACATACTTCCTTTATACGTTCCAAAAAGAGCATCTTTGTTGACAAATTCATTCAATAACTCGATGGTTAACACGTTGGTAGAGATGCGTGCATTTTTCTCATCACTCAATATAGGCATGACAATTTTGTAGGCTTGCTCATACGCTTCCCGTAAATTCACATTGTAGGTAAAAAACGCTGTATTGGATTGTGGAATGTATTTTAACACTTCTTTATCAAATTTGGCATTATTCATTTTTTCATAAATCGATCCCAAGGCATCTCCATAATTGGCTCTCATTTTGAAATCCACGGAACGCTCATTCAAAGTAAATTCACCAACAATGACATTTCCGGTGTATAGATTTTTAATGTCTTCATACAAGGTCGGGATCATGGTTTGAAAATACCATAAACTCTTTGATTTTTGTAAGTTTCTCGAATTGTCTAAATAAAACATCCCGTCTGCATTCAGGGCCATTTGAGTTTGAAAATACTGGTCGTATTTGATTAAACTTTCACCTTTTACAAATAAATTTTGACAAATTTGATCTAACCATTCTTTTTGAAGAACCAACAAAACACTATCTCGAAGTTCAAAATAATTTTTTTCCAACAAATCATTTTCCTGAGAAGAGAACATCGAATTTGTATCAACTTCTTCCTCATAAAATTCCTCGTTGATGATTTCATTGCCATTTTCATCGTAAGAAATCGTTTCATAGTAACCATCCTCATACCATGGATTTTCATTTCCTCTAGAGTACCAGATAGAATCTGTCATTTCGTCTACACGCTGACTCGTAGGATCAACTCGTAGTAATAATGCAAAATTTCCTTTAATGAATAAGTGATTGAAATAAGATGCATAATGTTCCAGACCGCTGTATTTATCGGTTACTTTTTCAAAATCATCAAACACTTGAAACAATTGACTTTTATCTTTTACCCCGAAAGTAAAGCCTGAAAGCTCGAATTGATCGTCTTTCCCGTAAAAGACATTTAACTTTTGATTAAAATCAATTCCAGATTCTTTAATGGTTTTCCCGGAGGTTGATCCATCAAATAATTCCTGTTGCAACTCTGCCATGAATTCATATTGCACCAAATCATCAAGCGATATCTTTTGTAGTAAAGAGGTGTTGTTTAAAGAGAATACGGTCACCGCCTCTTTAGGGACAAAATCTTCTGACTTTTGCGCCAAGGTGGACGAAGCACAAAAAAGCAAAAGGGAAAAAGTAAATAATTTCATGACTAGTACAATATATGGAATGTAAAAGTAATCATTTTCGATTAATTTTTAAGTGGGGTCAAGATGATTGTATTTTGCATGCTTTTTGGATTTTGCAAGATGGAATGTACATCGCTTCTCAACATACTGTTTAAACGATTGGGAGAAATCACAGTTTTGGTGTTTTCAGCCTTTTCGATACCCCGTTCAAAACGCGTAATTGAAGTATAAGTACCTTTTTTAGTTGCCTCGTAATCATCATCCTTCAATTCTTTGGTTTTAACCAAGGTAAAATCCGGAATATAACGTACTAATTTTTGTCCATCCCAACTCAACCAATTTTCATTTAATTCTTTAATCGTTTTATCTTTGAATTGTTCTTGAACCACCATTTTAATGGCTGCTTGAAGTTCTTCAAGCGAATTGAAATCGATTTGAAATTTGAAAATAAACTGCTCGAAATTCTGATCAACTTTGACCAACTTAATTCCTTCTTTTTTTGCCAACGCATTTTTAAATTCTTCTACTTTGTCTTTGATTTCTGCAATCGATGGCACTTTTTTACCGTCTAAACTGTCTAAAGCTAAAATAGAATTGATTTTAATTTTATTCGATGACATGTTAATGGTGTATTTTAAGGAACCTGAACCATCGTTTTTTATGGTTAAATCATCAATGATTTCCAAACAAGAAGTAAGGGAAAAAAGCAATGCAATAAAGAGATAAATGGTTTTCATAAATAATTTTAAAAAGGAAACAACCAAAAAACATTCCAAAGATAAAAAAAACTATGCTCTCAGACGATAAAGCGCAATAAAAGGCAGAAATTCCATATATTTGTGCAAAAAAATATTTGATATGTCGACGGAATCTAGAATTTCTACCAACAAAGCACCAAAACCGGTTGGATTGTATCCACACGCTAGAAGAGTTGGGAATCTTTTATTTTTATCTGGAGTAGGCCCTAGAGTTGCTGGATCTGACGCAACTGATTCAGAGGTTCCTGGATTGAAATTAGATAAAAATGGAAATTTCATAGAATTTGATTTTGAAGCACAATGCAGAAGTGTATTTGATAACGTAAGAATCATTCTTGAAGAATCGGGGTCTAGTTGGGATCAATTGGTAGATGTGACCGTGTTTTTAGTAAATATGAAACGTGATTTTCATACGTATAACCGCATTTATGCTGAGTATTTTAAAGACAACCTTCCTTGTCGTACTACCTGTGAAATCAACTCACTACCGACTCCCATTGCGATTGAATTAAAATGTATAGCAACCATTGAATAACTAAAATATGATTGGATTTATTATTCGCTGTTTTGTAGCAGCAGCCGCTTTATTTTTGAATACTTATGCCTTTGTTTCAGGACATTGGGGGTGGGGGATTGTCATGATTTTTGTTACTGCAATCATCATCCTTTCTTTTTTCCGAAATGAACAAATGTTATTGGCCTTGAATCAAATGCGTGTAGGCAATACGGAAAAGGCTAAAAAACACATCAACAAAATTACAGCACCGCAATTTTTGCCCCGTAAACAACATGCATATGTACTGTTTTTACAAGCCGTCATGAATACCCAAGAATTTGGTTTTGCTAAAAGTGAGCAATACTTAAGAAAAGCGATTGGTTTAGGTTTGAGAACTGGACAAGACAATGCGGTTGCGCGCATGCATCTTGCGGGTATTTGTGCCCAAACGGGTAGAAAAACCGAAGCAACCACCTTGTTAGCAGAAGCTAAAAAGTTAGACAATACAGGCATGATGAAGGATCAAATCAAACAAATGCAGATGCAATTGCAAATGGCTCCTTCGAAAAATCAAATGCGTATGGCGCAAATGATGGGTGGACGTAAAAAAATGCCTAAATCGCGTTAAACATGGAAAATGGACCCCGTGTGTATGCGCACCATTGGCCCGATTATGAACTCATCGATGCGGGTGGCGGTAAAAAACTAGAAAGATGGGGTAAAATCATTACCATTCGTCCTGAAATTCAAGCGTATTTTAAGAGTGAAATTCCATTTACCGAATGGAGCAAGCTTGCCCATTGGGAATTTATTCCCACTAAAGGGAACACCGGAAAATGGAAAGCTTTAAAAAAAGAAGTGCCAAAATCTTGGGAGATTACCTATAAAAAATTAAAATTTAAACTTGAATTAACAAAGTTTAAACACGTAGGTCTTTTTCCAGAACAAATGGTCAATTGGGATTATCTTTCAAACCATTTAAGTACAGATGGATCCTTTTTAAACCTATTCGCATACACTGGAGCTGCTTCCCTTGCTGCTCGTTACACTGGGGCAGATACATTACACGTTGATGCAGTAAAACAATTGATTGGCTGGGCAAAAGAAAACATGGAGTTATCCAGATTACTCAACATCAAATGGGTGCACGAAGATGCCTTAAAGTTCGCGCAACGCGAAGTAAAAAGAGGTCATCGTTACCAAGGAGTCATCATGGACCCACCAGCTTGGGGATTGGGTGCTAAAGGAGAACAATGGAAATTAGAAGAAAAAATAGATGATCTTTTAGCTGCTGCTGCTCAATTAATGACCCCCGATGGATTTGTCATTGTAAACACCTATTCGCCTACCTTAGACCTACAGATGCTTCAAAGTTTAGCGGAAATGTACTTCATTGGTTGTGAAATACACGTTCAAGAATTATGGATGCAAACTACTACCGGTAAAGATCTTTACTATGGCAATCGTTTGTTAGCGATTCGATCTCTTTAGTATCATTCTGCCAAATCAAAATGCTGAAGAATTTTCTCGGCTAACACATCACTTAGTTTATAGTAACTTTCCCAGGTCCAACCGCCAACATGGGGTGTTAAGATGATTTTTTCTTGGGATAAAATATAATGAAAATCAGTAGGTATTTGTTGATCAAAAATATCCTCAAAAGAACTTTTTTCATATTCTAAAACATCCAAGCCCGCACCTTTGATTTTACCTTCTTGAAATGCTTGAACAAAGGCAGCAGTATCCACAATTTTCCCTCTGGATAAATTCAAGAGATAGATTGGCTTTTCAAATTGATTAAAAAAGCGTTGATTGGCAAAATGTAGCGTTTCCTCCGTTTGAGGGATGTGAAAGCTGACGATATCTGCTTGTTGAAAAATAGCTTCCATAGTGGATTCGATCACCTGACTATCGCCAAAATGCGTTTTGTATTTATCGTAAGCTAAAATTTTCACATCAAAACCTCTTAATTTTTTAGCAAAGGCTGTCCCATTATTTCCGTAACCAATGATCCCGATCGTTTTGCCATCCAATTCCTCTCCCCGATTCCCTTCACGATTCCATAATCCTTGATGCACCTCCCGATTTGCTTTGGGCAATTGATTCATCAGGGAAAGCAACATCGCAAGTGCGTGCTCTGCAACTGCATTGCGATTTCCTTCTGGGGAATTGAATAAAGCAATCCCACGATGCTCACAATAAGGAACATCGATGTTTTCTAGACCAGAACCGGAACGGGCAATGAATTTTAAGTTTGGAGCATCCTCCAAAAACTCAGCGTTCATGCGAAATCGAGAACGGATAACCAGTCCATCACAATCTTTTAACACTTCCTGACAATCAAGGGCTGACCATCTCGTTCCATCAATGCACTCAAAACCAGCTTGCAATAAACGCTCCTCTAAAATGGGATGTACCGTATCTAAAAACAATACTTTCATAAGTGATGAATGGATTAGTGAGTTACTTTCCTTGGTAAGGAGCAGAAACAATGGTTTTAAATGCGCTTTTCACGAACTTCTTCTCGTTGATCCCATCGTATTCTTTGATGATATTTCCATTCCAAAGATAGAATACGCCAGGGGTGTCTTTAGTCCCTCCAAGCGTTTGCCAGAATAAAGCCACATCTGCAATTTGATGAGGATATTTTGCGCCTGCATACTCAAAAAAAGCAGGTATCAATTCAGGTTCTTCATCCATGAAAACAATTTTAATGGGAGGAAAATCCTTCACCGTATTTTTTAATTGTGTTAATTCTTTAGCTGTTTCCTTACAATGATCGCAACCCGGTGCAAAGAAACACAACACTTTTCGATCTTTGTCAATGTCGGCGAAAAATGAACTGTAGCCTGATTTTTTTGGTTTGGGTTGCTTTACCTCCTCTACTTCAGGACTCGTTTCCTTTGTTCCTTGTGTTTCCTGTTTCGCATCATGAATAGGAATTACAGGCGTATCTATTTCAATAGAAAGGGAGTCACTTTCCATTTCTAGAGGCTCGGACTGAACCACAGTAGTAGATTTTTTCATCGGCCCTACTAAATAAACCCCTAGGATACACGCTAAGGTAATCGACATTACAAAAGAAAAATTATGTTTTCGATCCGGAGTGCTGACTTTAAAAAGATACGCAAGCATGGCCATCGCGATGATGTTTTTAATGATTGCTTGTAATGGCGTCATCGGCAATAACGCACCAAAACAGCCACAATTCCCACTGTTACCTGTTACCGCAATTTCATAACTTAAATGAATGACGAAAATAAGTAACAACAAAAAGGAAACTGGTAAAACTAAGCGTTTATAAAAATGAGGTTGAAGTAATAAAAATCCTAAAGCAAATTCACATCCTATCAACGTTCTTGAAAAATAGGCTGCAGTTGTTTCCGTAAAACCCATAGGTAAGAGTTGCTTCACTTCGAATGTGGTTAAGGCAAAATACGGCGATGGGTATAATTTAGCGAGTGCAGAGACTAAAAATAAGGCTGCTAAAAGAATACGTAAAACCCAATTAATTTGTTGTTTTTGAGCAAGAGTCATAACACATTGATTTTTATCGCTTAAATTTAACGAAAACATTTAAGTTAAAAAATGCTCCGTCCTTCTTTAACAAAAAATTAATGGAATTTCGAACGGGTTGCGTGTCTAAAAAATGGATTCGGATTTTGAAATTTTAAATAAAACTCAGAGCCGCCGACTCCTTTCGTAGCAAGTGAAAATTTAGATAAATTCAAATCAAAAGCATAGCCGAAGGTAAATCCAGCCCATTCCAACTCAAAAGAAGGGGAAATACCATCTAATAATCTCGAATAGGCACCAACGCTGACTGCAAATCCTTTTTTGTTTCCCGTATACTTTGAGCCATCTTGCACAAGATAACGCAACAGAATCCCCAAATTGGCTTCAAAAGAGGGTCCTTGTAGAAACAGATTGACTCTCGGTTTATAGGATATTTTGGCATGACTCGTGGAAAAATGCATATCGGCATGTAAGGCGATTTTACTGTGGTTTGGTGTACTATTCAAATAAGCATTACGCAAAGTTGGTTGAAAAAAATGACTGTAAGATGCTCCGATTTTAACTAAAAAATTATCCCTTGACGCCATGGTTTGGGCAGGAACACCAAAAACCCATAAAGCCCCGGCTGAAAAATCAAAATACTGAGACTTAACTTGATTTAAGATTTCATTGGAGGGTAAAGCAGGATTATATCCAGTGGGAGTATATTGTGCATCCCATTGAAGATGAGCACTTGAAAAAGATTGCTGGGCAAATGCACCTTGAATACCAACAGAAAGCGTGTTAAGCGCGTTGAGTTGCAAAATCCCAGAAAGACTAATATTTGCTTGAGTAGTGCCAAATTTGGACAAACCAGCTACATCTTGAAAAAAATTAATCCCAGCCCCTAAATACGCTTTACGGTCCTTTTTTTTGAAAAATCCACCATCTGCGGAAAAAGAATACGTTCGATACGGATCTGAAACCAATCCCCATTGAGAACGGTAATTAAGCGAAGCTCTAAAATTTCCTTCAAATACACCAGCAAAAGCAGGATTCATGAGTGTAGGTGCCGCTTGAAACATGGTGAAATGCACATCTTGTGCATAGCCAAGCCATCCATTGAGAACAATTAATCCAGAAAGCATGAGTCTACGCATCATCATTAACGAATTAAAGTTACATCCCCTTTTAGCACTTCTTTTCTTCCACTTTCAAATTCCGCTTTTACATAATACATGAATAAAGCAGGTTTCATCGGAATGCCCCTAAAAGTGCCATCCCAACCTTCCTTGATGTTAGAAGATTCAAATACCTTCTCCCCCCAACGGTCATAGACCACAAAAAGCAGTTTCTTAATTCCATTACCTCTAACATAGAACACATCATTATTTCCATCGTCATTTGGCGAAAATATGGTTGGGATATAAATCAATTCTTCCTTAATTACTTGGATGGTAACTTGGTCGGAATTGGTGCAGCCATTTTCAGTAATGCTTACCGTATACGTGATCGTTTCATCGGGAGTTGAAATGGGATTTTGACAATCATTACAACTTAAATAAGTAGACGGACTCCAAGAATAATTAGTAAACAAACTAGTAGATGTTGTCAACACTACTGAATTGGAAACGTCGATGATGGTGTCAGGAATGGTTTGAATAAAAGGTAAAGGATTAACGACAATGGTCATCGTGTCGCTATCCCCGCACACACCTCCAATCGTGTAGATGATAGTATGGGTTCCTGGTCCTGCTACACTAGGATCAAAAGTGCCTTTGGTGCCATCTACTCCTTTTCCTGACCATACTCCACCTGGAGAGTTAGCCACTAAATCGATCACCGGATCATCCTCACAAAAAGGTCCGATGGATGCAATCGAAGCATCGGCATTAGCCAGAACTACAAGGGTATCCGTAGTTTGAATCGGACATAATCCATTGGTGGTATAACTGACGACAAATAAGCCCGTTCCCGAATTGAATACATCGATTTCACCTGTGGTAGGATTAATCGAACCATTGTTTGATATGGAAAAGGTACCTCCCGATAAACCATTGATGGTAGGAATTGGATTAGCATCCAGCAAACAAAAAGTATCCGCAGCATATTGAATAGTAGCTACATCTGGGGTTCTCAATATGACATTGATATCCGCTGAATAGGTTCCACAAGGCGTAGTAATCACGTATTGATAAACACCCCCTAAATCCAAACTAGGATCAAACCAGCCCGTTCCAGAGCTCAATGCAGGGACCCAACTACCACCAGTTTGTGGGGTACCATTTAAAATTGTAAAAAGATCCACAGGATTGTCGTAGGTACACAAAGGTATCGTTCCATTTAAACCTGGATTTGGAATCGGTTCAAAAGAAATGGTTACCGGATTAGAGGTGCTTCCGCATGCATTAGAAATCGTGTAATAATAAGTGCCTACATTATCATTAGCTGGATCAAATAGGCCTGGTCCTGAAGGTAAAAAGGGCAACCAAAATCCACCTGACAAAGGGTTTCCTTGAACCAAGGGAAATAAATCCGTAACAGGGCCATTTTGACATAAAACCAGGTTGGTAGGCAATCCAGAATTAGGATAGGGAATCATCGTAACGTTTGTCGTAATGATGGAATCGCAACCTGCATAAGTGGTTAAATTTGAAACATGTGTCAGGTTGGAACTGATCACTGCAGAAGATCCATCAGGGAAAGTGGTTACACTGTTTTCGCAAGCAGATAGATTTTGGGTTAAATTATATCCTGGAGAAAGCACAATATTTGTGGTAATGGTAGAATCGCAACCATGAATCGTGGTCAAATTACTGGTATGCGAAATTGGTCCAGTTATCCATTGTACCGATCCATCGGGAAAGGTATAATTGGTATTACCACATACAGGTATGGATACAGTATAGTTAAAGTATGGATGTAATAAAATTTCGTAAGTGATTAAACTATCATCCAAACTTTGACTCAAATAGGTAATGGTATGGGTAAAATTGCCGGTAATATTGGAGTAAATAGTTCCATCCGGCAGGGTGTAAGTGTCTTGATAACAAACATATACTTGAATGATGGTATCATAAATGACTACAGGGGGTGATTTTGGGGATTCTTTTGCTTCGGAATGCAACGAATGATTCGCAAAAATCCCTTGTACCAAAAACAAAGCCGTAATTAGAAAAGCCAGTTTGTACGAAGTAATAGAGCAAGTGTTCCTAAGCATGGTTTAAAAATATCATTTTTGGCACAAACGAACTATCTACTTGATAATCAATTTGCTACTTTTTTTCAACAGACCATTTCTTGCTACCGTTGAAAACCATGAATAGCGTTTCGTTAAGATTAAACCAAATATACCAATTTATTATATGCGAACTTTTCGAAAGTTCATATAATTTTCATAAAATGACAAAAATCATGAGTCATGTATAGCATTTAGATCTTAAAAAACAACTCAGTAATTAACACGGAATTACCTAAAACAATACGCGCACTCAAATGTTTAATGTATATGACAGAAGAGCAAAAAGATCGAATTATTGAAATGGCATGGGAAGATCGTACCCCCTTTGAGGCTATCTTATTTCAATTTGGACTTTCTGAAGGGGAGGTGATTGCTCTGATGCGGGAAGAATTAAAAAGAAGTAGTTTTATTCTTTGGCGAAAACGGGTAAATTCTGGAGTTAGTCAAAAACATGCGTTAAAAAGAAATCCCGAAATCAATCGATTTAAATGCTCCCGTCAGCAACCAATTTCCAATAATAAAATATCCAAACGATAGACTTTCCAACTGACATAGCATCAATACTCAAAAAGGTTCAAATGGTGAACCCTAAACAATATGGTTTCACACGAAACTATAAAGATGGTGCTTTGTCCTATTTGAGTCCATACATTTCTAGGGGTGTCATCAGTACTAAATTTGTTTTAACACATATTCAATCGCTTCATTTACCCCCTGAGGAAACAGAAAAATTTGTGCAAGAATTGGCGTGGAGGGATTATTGGCAATTGGTTTGGAAAGAAAAAAGGGATTTGATTTCCAAAGACCTCAAAAATCCACAACAGGGTGTTCGTCAACAGGGGCTTGCCCAATCAATCGTAGAGGCTCAAACTGGGATTGAGGCCATCGACGAAGCCATTGAAACCCTTTATCAAAAAGGATATATGCACAACCATATGCGGATGTACGTAGCTTCTTTAGCAGCTAACATCGCAAAAACCCATTGGTTAGAACCCGCGAGGTGGATGTATTACCACCTTCTTGATGGCGATTGGGCTAGTAATGCCTTAAGCTGGCAATGGGTAGCGGGTACATTTTCCTCTAAGAAGTATTTTGCCAATCAGGAAAACATCAACCGATATTTTTACAGTCAGCAACGTAAAAGTTACCTAGATGTCCCTTATGATTCCTTTGATGAATTGGAGGTTCCCAAAGAGTTGATAGATATCACCCCATTGACATTAAACACACAATTACCTGAGAGTACTTGGTCATCGAATCTACTCCACGATAAAGTTTTCATTTATACCTATTACCAGCTGGATCCTTTTTGGCATGCAGGAGAGTCAGGAAGCCGAATTCTTCTATTAGAACCTTCCTTTTTTAATAAATACCCTGTTTCTAAAAAATGCCTTGAGTTCACCTTGGAATTGGCCAAGAACATCCCAAACCTAGAGATTTATACTGGAGAATTTGATGCATTGATGAACGATTTAAATCCAACCGAATTGCACTACAAGGAACATCCTGCATTTAACCGAAATTTTGGCATCGAAGAACCAAGAGATTGGATGAGTCCCGTGGAGGGTTACTATCCTTCCTTTTTCTCGTATTGGAAGAAAGCTAAAAAGCATATTTAATGAAGGAAACAAAAAATATTGTTTGGTTGAAACGAGACCTTCGTTTACAAGACCATTTACCCTTATTTTTTGCAGAACAAGAACCCATTGATTACCTCATCATTTATTTGTTTGAACCCAGTATTCTAGAACATCCAGACACTTCGGATAGGCACTTACAATTTGTGTATCACAGTCTGCTCGAAATGAATCAAACCCTTTCAAAATGCAACCGAACAATTCACTGTTGTTACGAAGAGGCTTTAACGGTCTTTGAATACCTATTTCAGGAATTTAACATCGAAAAAGTGTTCAGTTACATGGAAAATGGTACTCAAATAACCTGGGAGCGAGATAAAAAGGTAAAAAGTTTATTACAACAGAATCAAGCAAAATGGATTGAATTTCAGCGAAACGGAGTCTTAAGAGGAATCAACGATCGCAAAAATTGGGATCAACAATGGTACAAATACGTGAATGAACCTATCTTACCCATTCCCTTTTCAATTTCTACAACAAACTTTCATCACCCTTTTTCCCTTCCTGATTCATGGGTCAAACTGCTGGAAAATTACCCTTCAGAATTTCAAGCACCTGGTGAGGGTATGGCTTGGAAATACTTAAAATCCTTTTGTGAGGACCGAGGGAAACTGTACAATCGACACATTTCAAAACCTTTAGAAAGTAGAAAATCGTGTGGAAGAATTTCACCCTATTTAGCCTGGGGGAATTTAAGCATACGGCAATGCGTAAACTATGTGATTCATCATCCGAATTACGAAAAGTACCAGCGTGCATTCGATGGCCTACTTACCCGTTTGACATGGCATTGCCATTTTATTCAAAAATTTGAAGTAGATTGCTCTTATGAGACTTTATGTATCAATCGAGGGTATGAATCCCTTGAATACGAAAATAATCCGCAACTGATTGAAGCGTGGAAGAATGGAACAACGGGCTTTCCCCTAGTAGATGCATGTATGCGTTGTTTACATAAAACCGGTTGGGTAAATTTTAGGATGCGTGCCATGCTAGTTTCTGTGTTAACCCATCACTTCAATTGCGATTGGAGAACCGGTGCTTATCATTTGGCTCAATTATTTCTTGACTATGAACCGGGTATTCACTACCCTCAATTTCAAATGCAAGCAGGCACAACGGGAATAAATACCATCAGAATGTACAATCCCGTCAAACAAAGTATAGACCACGATCCTGATGGCGTTTTCATTAAAAAATGGGTGCCCGAATTGCAGCAAGTTCCTGTCGAATATATTCACGAACCTTGGAAATTAACTGACATGGAAAAAATGCTATTCGATATCCAATTCGATTATCCTTCACCCCTAGTTGATCTAGATGAAGCGGCAAAAAGTGCGCGATTAAAATTTTGGGGACACCGCGCTAATGCTGAAGTCAAAGAGGAGGGAAAAAAAATCGTACAAATTCATACTCGGAATAAACCCAAACGGAAAAATGCAAAAAAATAACTTACCTGAAAAAATTTGCGTAGTCTGCAAAAGGTCATTTAAGTGGCGCAAAAAATGGGAACGCGATTGGGAGCATGTGAAATATTGCAGTGAACGTTGTCAACGAAATAAATCCAATGAAAAATCACATTAACCTCATATTTCCGCATCAACTTTTTGAAGAAAACCCGCTTTTCTCCATGGAGGGGACCTTTTTGCTCGTTGAAGAATTTTTATTTTTTCGACAGTACGCATTTCACAAACAAAAAATTGCTTTTCATCGGGCGACGATGAAATTTTACGCTACTTGGTTGAAAGAAAGGGGTTTTGACGTCATCTACCTTTCCTCCCATGAACCTGAATCCGATGTTCGATTTTTAGCGGATTATCTTAACCATTTGGGTGTCAATTCCATCGCCTACGTTGATCCTGTGGACGATTGGTTAGAAAAACGCATAGCTCACCTCAATTCATTCAACCTTACCAAACTAAACAACCCGTCCTTTATCAATACAGATGAGGATAACAAAAGCTTTTTCAAGCCAGAAAAGAAAAGCTTTTTTCAAACCACCTTTTACATCGAACAACGAAAAAAATGGAATATTCTGATGGAAAAGGACGGTAAACCCACCGGGGACCAATGGAGTTTTGATCAAGATAATCGAAAAAAATACCCAAAAGGCAATACCCCTCCACCCTACTTTCAACCCAAAACAAATGCCTATTGGGAAGAGGCTGTGAGCTATGTTCAACAGTATTTTTCTGATAACCCGGGAGAAATTTCAAAAGAACCAATATATCCGATTGATTTCGACGATTCAAAACATGCCTTACACGATTTTTTAGCCATTCGATTTTACCAATTTGGACATTTTGAAGATGCCATCGTACAAGAAGCACTGGTCTTGCACCATAGTGTTTTAAGTCCGATGTTAAATGTGGGATTAATCTCCCCTAAAACAATTGTCAATAGCACGTTAAAATTTGCTCGAGAAGAAGGGATTCCCATCAATTCTACTGAAGGGTTTATCCGACAAATCATCGGTTGGCGAGAGTTTATCAGAGGCATGTATCAGTGCAAAGGTATACCGATGCGTACCAAAAACTTTTGGGGTTTTAAACGGAAAATACCAGCCTCCTTTTATCACGGAACTACCGGAATACTGCCCATTGATGAAACCATAAAAAAAATTCTAAAATATGGCTACTGTCATCACATCGAACGATTAATGGTCCTGGGTAACTTTATGTTATTGTGTGAATTTGATCCGGATGAAGTTTACCGATGGTTCATGGAGCTTTTTATTGATGCCTACGATTGGGTAATGGTGCCGAACGTATACGGTATGAGTCAATTTGCTGACGGCGGTATTTTTGCGACGAAACCCTATATCAGTGGATCGAATTACCTCAAAAAAATGAGTAATTATCCACACGGGGCATGGGAGAAAATTTGGGATGCACTCTTTTGGAATTTCATTGATCAACATGCTGATTTCTTCAAGAAAAATCCAAGATTAAGCATGATGTACCATACTTTTCAAAAAATGACCCCCGAGAAAAAAGAGGAACATTTGATGACCGCTCACCGGTTTTTAAAGGAACTCGAAGATTAAATAAGACATGTAAATTAGGGCAAACTGTGGGAAATCTCTTTTAGAGAACGAGAAGCAGAAGGAGAATGATGAAAAACTAAAACGAGAATGACGCTTTCGCTCTCATTCTCGTTTTGTTACCCTATCCGTCGATAAATCTAATATCATGGGTTTAAATGCAAATGAATCACCTTTAAATTTAAAGCGAAAAGCAGAGGGAAAATGATGAAAAACTAAAACGAGAATGACGCTTTCGCTCTCATTCTCGTTTTGTTTTGTGACCCCGAGGGTCGAAAAATCTAACTTTTACAAGGACATAGAAAAGGTGATTGAATGGGAATTTAAAAAACTGAAAAAAGAGTAAAGAGGTGAAATTAAATTCGATTAATTACTCACTTTTACCCTTTGGTATTCATTTAACCAATAATCAACGCCTCCATGATGAGAGCATGCTCCTCTTCCAGTAGCATAACTTTTATTTCCATCTCTACAAATAGCACCTACCCGTGTTGAAATCCATTTATAGACTTCCTTTTTACCATTGTACTTCTCGTAAACCCAAACACCGCGTTCTTCACCTTTAACTAATTGTCCTCTAATCGATTTATATCCAAATATTCCTTCAAAAGAAATGTTGCCAGTAAAGCCGTTCTGTTTGAAACTTTTAAACTTTTTCTCATTCAAAACCTGACTTAAATAATCTTCGTTCTGAAGCAGATTATTTAAACGAGAATTCTCGTCACGAAGAACATTTACTTCTTTGTTGATACTATCTATTTTTTGTTCAAGATTATTTTTTTGAACTAGTGATTTCTCAAGAATTCTTGCATTTAAATTTTCAAGTTTATTAATATGCTTAAACGCAAAATATCCGAAGATCGAACCAATAAAAACAAGGAATAAAGAGACACTTATTCCTGTTCTTTTGATTTTTTGGCGTTTAGAGATTTCGATTTTTTTTAGATTCGAAAATTCATTCTTTAGGGCTTCACGAAGATATGCTTCCTCTTTTTTTGATTTATTTTCAAGTTCAGATTCTACAAACTCAAAATTTATACTTTTTTCAAGGGATTTGAGAGTTTTAATTGCAAGCAGATATCTAAGCCGCCTTTCTATATTCTCGTCATTCAATTTTAGTTCAGAAGGCTCAAAACCTGAAAACAAATACTTAACAATTTGATCGTGGTTCTCAAATCCATCGTACCGTTTCGTTACAAGACTGAAAGCCCCCAAAGTAATAGATGATGAATTTTTAATCCGTTCGTCATGTTGTATCTTTTTTAAAGCATAATTCCAAGAATTATTAATTTCAGTTTTGGCGATCTTACTTAGAGTTATATACATATAATCCTCTTCGCCTATGTAGTATTTACGAAGCAAGCAAGCATATAAATTCAAGTTTTCTTTTCTATTATTTTTAAGCACTACGACCGATTTTTAGAGTAATAAAGTTATTGTTTAAATCTAATTTTGACAAGAAATTCTTATAACGACGTATCATCCATTTGATACAAATCGATGGACCTCCATGCTTTTTTTATGACACTTATGGAACCAAAACGGTTGGTCCGAAAATTCCACAAATATCATTTTTTAGTTTCATGGTACGTTCATGCCAAATAAAGAAACATGCACATGAGAAATCAAATCTACATGCTAGCTAAAAAGCACCGTTTTTGAACAAATTATTCAATAAAATAAACCGCAAGCAATCGAAAAAAAAACGGATAAATGCGGATAAAACCTTTTAAATGCGAATATTTACAGATTTCAACGGATACAACCGAATAAATGCCCTTATTCGATTATTTTATAAAATAATTGCATGAAATGGTATAAATTTCTTGTTTAACTTATTCGTTTTGTTCCAACGTTTCCAAAAGAACCCACAACCTCGCTAACTCCAAATGCCTTTTGCCATACTTTCTGATGAAGGAATATAGGAAAGTATAATCTTGTGAAACATGTCCACCTTGTCGAGCAAATTCCATATAGGTTACGTTCATTTCATTTTGTTTCAAAACGACTTCCCGAGCAATTTTATCAATACCATATCCAACAAAAAGTACACGTATCTCTTCGTGCACCTCCGCGCATAAACTGTTAAGATGTTTTTTGGTTTGAACGTCAGATTCTTGGTATAATTCTGTCAATAGTTTCAAGTCTATTTTCAACTCATTTTCATCAGCGATAAGAATTTGTGTCATTGCTGTTTGTATGGCCGAAAGAAACAAATCTATTTTGGAGTAATTAGAAATATAAGGGTTGGATTGAGCGTTAATATTTAATATTATACTGGTCAATATTTCGAGGTTCTTTATAGGAATATTTGAATCATCGCTTTCTGGCTTATAATTTTTGATTGCATGAAATGGATTAGATAAACTGTATAGAATCTGTTCGGCGATTTCATCTGTGATTAATGGTTCAAATACTTTTGCCCAAATATGTTGATCAAAGTCACTGTTCGTCGAAGTCCAACTTTTGAATAGTTCTTTTTCATATTTCAAAATAAAAACCAACGACCAAGGTAAATTGATGTTGTTTGCCATCGATTGCCAAATAATATTTTCTTCAAATTCGGAAATCATTTCTTCCGTCCAATTGACACCAGTATTTCGAGACAAACTCCACCAATGCCATTTATGCTTGTACTTATTGATAAATTTGACACTCCATGGTAGATTGGTATTAGATGCGATATTTTGATTGCTTCCACTACCTGAATCCCAAGTGATAAGGTCTTTATATGTTTCCATTTGCTCTTCTGTAAAACCAATTCCGTTATTCACGGATAGCAAATCCCAGTTCCATTTATTTTTATAAATCTCCAACAGATTCTCCTCTTGCCAAGGCAAATTTGGATTTCTACTTAACTCTTTCCAATGAATGCCATAGGGTCTAAAAAAGGACTTTTGATATTTCTCAATCCATTTTGTCGTCCATGGAACTGAAGGGTTGGAGCAAAGTCCTTTCCATGGCGAAACAGAATACTCATTGCTTTCTTTCTCTCCCTTTTTCCAAAAAGGTGATAATTGATCAATCAATTTCTCTGTCCATGAAATGTAGGGATTCGCGCATAAAAAATGCCAAGGTAAAAATGCTGCATTTTGAAGCAAAAATTCTTCCGTCCAAAGGTTTTGACCGTTGACAGTTGAAAGATTTTTATCTATAATTTTTGGATGTAAAACAAGTTCTTGTGACCATGGAACTCCTTTATTTAATGGAAGTGAATAGAAATTCCAAAATTTCTCGTATTTCGTGATAAATTCATAAGACCAAGGCAATGATGGGTTCGTAGTTTGGATGGAGCCTTTAAACCTTCCTGGAAATGCTTTTAGAAAGGACATGGTCCAAGGCAATGACGGATTCCCTGATAAAGCATCCCAATTCAATTTATCAGCATATTCTTCAATAAAAGACTGATCCCAAGTTCTTACTGAATTAGAAGACAAATACCCCCATTTCACTTCATTCTTAAACTTTCTGATTTGATCATTTGAAAGTGGATAGTAAGTGAAAAATAACCGAAGTAGATAGTTTGGATGCTTAGCGAATAAGGAAAGAATTGTTACTTTGTATTTCATCAAAATATTGTTACCACGGACTTTCAGATTGAACCTCCTCTATTTTGGTGGCGATTCTTTTATATTCTTTAAAAATATTCAAACTAGGTTTTAACTGAGTGTATTCAGCGATATCCATCAATTCCTCATCTATAATATCAAAAACCTTATAATTTGAAATAACGATACATTTCTTAATCGCTCTGGTTATGGCTACATTCAATCTATTTGGGCTATAGAAAAACTCCAATCTCACCTTTGCTTCAAGAGGATGAGAATTAGCCAAACTGTAAATTACATAATCACGCTCTTGGCCTTGCATACGATCGACTGTATCTATGAAAAGTGCTTTGGTTCTCTCAGTATCAATACCGCCAATTTTACTATTCAGCGCCTTTTTTATTTCGCGAATTTGCGCTCTGTAAGGGGAAATAATCGCAATATCCCTGAATTGAACACCATTATTCAGTAAATCTGAAACTAGTTCTGCTACAATTTTTGCTTCGTGTGGCGAACGACCTTTTGCATCAAAAACTTTATGTAAAAACAAAATTTTGGGATCGTGATTGTTTAAAAGATTATCGTGCTTTATTCCAATAAACCTTGGATTTGGTTTAATGGTTGAACTATCTGAACTCAATTGATTATTGTAAAATAACTGATTCGGAATTCTAATCAAATTCTCATTCAATCGATATGAAATGTTCAAAAAAGAAATATCTGATGGATATAGCCTTGCGAGTTTAGCAAAAATAGACTCTCTAAACATTGATAACCCCGTATTAGAAGGAACTATGGGATCAAGCTGTTTATGATCTCCAACGAAAATGAACTTATCACATTTCGACATAATGGAAACGGCTAATGGAATACTCATTTGAGCCGCTTCATCTATAATAGCAACATCAAATTCCCAATTTTCCAATCGCTTGGAGGCTGGATAACAAAAACAATATGGCGTACCCCCAATAATAATCCCATTCTGGCTTAATTGTCTATCTATCGAATAAGACGATTTTTGAAGTCTTGTTTTTCGTGTTATTTTATCATTAAACAAAATCTCCGCAGACTGATATTTCTCTCCTATCTTAACCACTTTTGAGGCATCTTTCACCTCTGAAGCAATCGCATTTAAACAATTGTTAATTGCTGTGTGGGTTGGAGCGGTAATGAAAATCTTTTTCCCTGAATTGACTAGTGCTTTTGCAATATGAGCAATTGTTTTGGTTTTACCAGTTCCTGGAGGTCCTTGTATTAAATGGAAATTATTCATGGAAAGTGCCATTGAAACAGCACTATTTTGAGAATTATTCAATTGAGAATACCCAAACTGCGAAGTTGAAGTATTTGTCATAATACCTCCAAATAATTGCTCAATTCGTTTTAGACGTAATGGATCGCCAGATAGATTATTAGCAGTCGCATTCAACAATTTTGAAGTTAAGTCCGTTTTTACAATGTTAATTTGCCAGTTATTCCTAACATAATTTTCTGAATCAATAAAGCAATACTCGCCGTCATAATTATTAGGTGCAATAATAAATTTATGGATGGTATCCTCTATGATTTCCATTTTAAACTTATGACTCCCATTGCTTAAAATAACTTGCTCACCCTCTCTAAACTTTGATAAATTAGTTTCACAAGTAATTTTTGCGGATTTGATGTACTCTTGCGGATAATTTAAGAAACCCCAGTATGGATTAGGTCTTGGTTCATCATGAAATACAAACTCAACGGTTAAATTGGTCATAGTAATTCCTTTTGCTACTCTCTCGTCAATAGGCAACCTCATTTGTTCTTCATAGGCTTCATCGTCCTTGCGTTGTTGCATTGCAATAGCCTGTCTAAAATCATCTAATACTGACATAGTTTAAATTTTATGGTTTATAGAATTAAAAATTATTTTTACTTCTCGTTGTAAATCTGGAAGATCCACTCGATAATAATTATCATAGTTTTCGTGTAATACAATTAGGTTCATACTTGAAATCTTCAATCCATAGTTTCTCTCCAGTATGTACTTATAGATGTTTTGTTGCAATGCATATTTGTAAAAACTCGAATTATCCAAGTGATTTAACTCCGATAAAGCGAATCCAAACCCAAATTTTCTAGGATGACCATCTATAACCAATTTTTTACTCCTTTTCCAGTCTAATAGGACGTACTCATCACTATTTGGCTTTTTAAAAATGGCATCAACAGTTCCAGCAATATTGTATTCCTCTAATAAAATTCTTTTTTCTGCCTCAAAAAAATCAAATCCAAACTTGAGAATTACGTCATGGTAAAATTTCAGAAACAATGCGAACTCCTTAGAACTTGATGCATGCGATTTCCCTACTAAAAAGTGTTCGATATTCTCATGCATTTTAGTTCCTTTCTGGGCTGCTTCATCTCTGAGTTGCAGAAACTCATCTAACACCTCCTTTGGATCTCTGTTTTCTTTTGTTGCTTTACCCTCAATATATCTGTCAATGTCAAATGGAAAGAATCGGTCTATTAACGTTGTAACTGAAATATATTCAGCATTACCGGTTGCATCTTTTGGGTGATGATAAATGTGCGCTTCATCTTCAAAAGCAATTGTATCTTGTTGTGATTCTGTTTTTAATTTTTTTGTTCGATTCAATTTCGATTCAATTGACTCGATTTCTAGAAAATCAACAGAAATTTCTTTAAACGAATTGTGCTTGTTAAACCGATTGATATCTAAGTATTTCTCTCTGTAGTGTTCTTTTTCCCAACGTATGGCCTGAGAATAAGACCATTGCTCTTCAATTAAGCAATTCGAAGTATTGTCTAAACTATAAGAACGAATTGAATTCAATACATCCAAAATAAATGCAACACATTCCTGTTCCTGTAAATGAATTTGCTTCTCTGTAAAACGAATGACTACCCAACCACTTTCTGTAAAGAATAAATCACGTGTTTCGTCTTTTTCTAATTCGTGTGTTGGGAAGCGGTAATATCCGTCATAAGGCTCATCTATTTCAATGTCAATATATAAATTCAAATCTTTATCGAACAGAGCGATATCTGGTTCATATGGGCGATTGAAAAAAGGAATAGTCAAATGAAAATCATCTGAAATATCAATTTCTGTAATTGATCTTCTAAGTGCATTTAAAAAATCTTGTTCTTTATATCCTTTACCTTGAGCCCTGCCAATTCGAGGGAGTTTTAAAAAAGAATCTTGTTGCGGCATTTTTACCACTGGATAAGAATACGGTGTTTCCTGCTCAAAAAAATTATTTGGAAAGAAATTGATTCTCAATTCATCCGTTTGCTCATTATTAGGCGTTGAAACTATGAGTTGCTTTGCACTACTTGCTTTTTGCGGATATGTCTTTGCTGCACTTACCCTTGGTTCGAGTACTATAGTTGATTGAGGTGTTTTTAACTTGGCGTATTGTTCCTTTTTAGAGGGTGGTGCTTTTGGGGGTGTTTTCCTCTTTAGTTCGTTTTTCTTTTCTTGCCACCCAGATTTAATTTGGGTAAAAAATTTCCTTTTCTCCTCATAATTCAAGGATGCTGGTGATTTTACGTTATACTCCTCCAATGTAGCGAGAAAAAACTCCCTATATGCTATTTGCAGTGGTGATAACGCTCGTTTTTTCATATCATACAATTACTATTAACCCACCACCGAATACAACCTCAAAAATTCCTCCCAAACTTTTTTCTCTATCTCATCTACTTGCTTTACTTGAAGATTACTTTTCAATTCCAATCCAGCCATTTTAACAAATGACTTGAACGAAAACAATTCATTTGAAGAAGACAATCCAGATAACATAAAGGCATCAGAAGCAGGTGGTATTATCATTGTTTCATTGAAGGGCTGTCCTTCTATTATTTCCGTTACACTTTTTTCTGAAATTGAGCTTTTACCGAACTCCTCTTGAAAACATGCTAAATAAAGTGATAAGTATTTATCAATGTTTGGAGTATTACTATTCGTCAAAAACCAGATCAATCGCTCAATTGAGTTTTTTGCCTGAATTAATCCCGTATCAATATTATTTGCGTTGGCAAATAGAAGTAGTTTTTTAACCGTTGCAGCATATTTTTTTGACTCAACAGACAATTCATCAAAGTTCTCTTCGTCTTTATTGCTTTCGAAGCGCTTCATATCATCCCAAGATAAGCACCACGAATACATATTGGGGGTAGAATTTATTGCTTTTCGAATTTCGAGATCTTCGTAAAATCGCATGTGCTCTTTCGATGCGTGATAACGATACCCATCCAAATAAACGACCACTTCTTTGTAGGCCATTAATTCGTTTGAAACTTCTACTTGTTCGCCATTTCGCATAATTGATGAGCATTTTATAACAAAATCAGCTCTCGTGTTTTTATCAATCCCGTGAATTTCTCCTAAAGTAACTTGAGGTGTTATCGTAAAATAAATTATATCCTCATTTTTGGGTAATCCAATTTGATAACACGTTATTCCGTTGTCTTTAAATGATTTAAACGAGTATTTTTCATCGTCTTTACGTTCAACGAATTTTTTCAGTGCCATCGGAAATTTCTTTTCCAATTCACTTTCTTCAATCATTCCACTTTCGGTAAGTGACGAAATCCCTTGACTTACTGGCTCCCAATCTTTTGCAGATAGAACAATCTTTGAAAACAAGGCTTCCGCTGCACTTCTACTTAATGACTGTCTAATGTATTGATTCGAATACGACAAAATACAGCGATAACAACCATCTTTCCCATCTGATTTGCAAGAACAAGTCCTAATTGTATCGTATGCTTGTGTAAGAAGTTGAGTAAATTCTGTTGTGTCAAATAATTTTTGCAAATACCCAGTACCACCAGGTACTGTATCATACATGACCAAGTATCTATCAAATCTTTCGTTTACTGTATTAAACTCTGAATAAAATTCAAATGAGATGTGATCCGGATTTCCTTTATAGTATTTCTTCAAACCCAACTCAAGTCCTGCCTTGAACATTTCCTGTGTTGCTTCATTCTCAAATTCTTGAACTGGAAGTAAGATTTTAATTGCCTCTGTTTGCATTTGGCGATACAAAAACACTTCTTCAAAAACGGCGAGTGCATCATTTTTATCGGAATAATCAATGTCTTTATGTTTACAATAGCCGTAGTGAAACTTCTTGTCAAATTGAAGAACCTCTCTTGGTTTGGGTGTTGATTTTCCACAATTTTTACAAGTAACAAAGCCATGACGAGGAACATCTTCAATTTGATTAATCGTTAAGTGATTGGATGTCTGTAAATTGATACCTAAATTTACTTTCGTGAGTTCAACATCCTTAACATATTCAATTCCAAAAGGAATAGATTTCATACCCCAGGTACCTTCAATCGAATTTGGATCAAAGTTAAAATGCGTTGAAATCATATAATTTTTTTGATCTCGCTCATCTTTGGAATCTTTCAATGCGGATTTATTGCTCGAATTGACTGATTTAACAGAATGCATTCGTGCAAATTTATGTTTGTTTGATGCCGCATTCCATGATTCGTGACCACATTTAGGACAAGGGCCTTTTACCGCTTTAATTTCATCCTCTAAATGGTCACAATTGGAACAAAACCGCATATTTACAAGGCTCGACTTCTCTCCAAACCAATCATATGTGTTGAGACCCGAGATTTCTAATTTATTCCCCTGACTGTAAAAGAAATTATCTGGAGCATATTCTTTCAATGCTGCTGAAGCAGAGCGAACGATTTCATAACTTTTTGTTACTGGCTCTTGCTCGGCACCTTCTGGTTTAAAACCATACACTTGAGCATTCAAAGTAACACCCGTTTCTGGAAAAGCATAATTTGGCAGCACACCTTCATTGGTTAAAAATTCAATGATTTGTCTACCTTGAATGGACTTTTTTAATATCCAAATGCTCTTTTTCTCTTGTTCAAGTATTTTGCGCTCATCATCTTCTTTTCCAAGATTCTTGTCTTTTATTACTGCCTCAATTTCTTTTTCTTTATCCAAAAGAAAGAATATTTCTTTTTTCAAATCCTCAAACACACCTCTAAGTCGCTTTGCAAAAGAACTATCAAAATCACCTTCTAATGACTTCCTAATAGAATCCTCGAGAGATTGATCTATATGTCCCTTATACAAACTGAAAAAACGATCAAGAATAGCAACATCTTTAACAATGAATGCCACCAATCGATTGACAAAAAAAGCAATGTCAGTTGTACTGTTGGCTATTAAATTTAAATCAGTGATGCGGTTTGGAATTTGGTTTGTCGCTGGGTTTGCCTTCGTCCAAGTGTCAAAACAATACGCTGTAAAATGTCTTGATAGAATATCTTTTGCATTTAGAAAACAGCCTGGAGTATTAATATCTCCTTGCATCATTTCCATCGGTTCTTGATAGTAAAATAAATCGTGTGCTTTATTTTGAGCAAATGTCTCAATCAGTGCTGTCCCTGATGAACGACCTGCACGACCTATTCGTTGCAAAAAGTTTGACGTCAGCGGCGGAACACTCGTATTAATTGCGGTATTTAAGGAACCAATATCAATCCCCATTTCCAATGTAGATGTTGCAACTAAGACATTAAGTGAATTGTAATGAGGCCTGTTTTTGAAATCATCCTCTACATTTTCTCGAACTTGTCTTTCCAATATTCCAGTATGCTCTGAAGCAAAAATACGTGGTGAATTTGTACGATTATAAACTAAATTATAGTAGTTCAATTTCTTTTTCTGAACAAGTACAAATTTTCCCGTACAGCGATAATCCATACAAACAGATCCATCCAATAGGTTGTCATTCGAATGGACTTGAATGGAGGAAGAACACTGATCACATTCAAAAGAAACCACCTCATTTCCGACCTTGATTTTGGACGGATTTATTGCGAAATTTTCTCCTTCTTTAGATGTATTTACATCCAGTAAATCTTGTTCGGATAATACTTTGAATAACTCCTCATAAAACTCGTTAATCATTGCTGTATTTGAAGGAACAAGTTCAAAGGTTTTTACAAAATAAGTATGGAACCAATTTGTTGTTTTGGCGAATGTGGAATCCAATACATTCTTTGTTTTCCCATTGGTACAAACCAATTTGGGGATTCTTGAATTTTTCTCGAAATACGTTCTATTCAAAAAATGACGTGAATCTCGAGACCAGTTTAAATTAAAGAATGACAAGTCCTCTTGTCTAAATTTATTGAGATAAGGATGATCCACAGCACCACGTATTCTCATTCGATGCAATACTATATTTAAAAATTGAACGAATAAAGATTCTTCAACAACTTCCATATTGTTGATTTTCATCCAATTCAACATCGCTGTATAGGTCATTTTCAATTCGTCCGCATCAAATGAGACAGCAGAAGATCCTGTTTTTTCTAGCGTACGACCGATTTGTGCGTTGTACCCGAACTCTGAAAGAACTTCCCAATAAACACGTAAATCAAATTCAGTTTCAAACTTTTTTGAGAACTGTTTGGTCTGCTCGTTGCGATACATTTCTACATCTGATTTCCCAATATAATCCGAAGGAAAGAAGCGCTGAAAGTAAGCATCCAAGTGTCCATTCCCAGTTGGATCTGCATTGGTTTTCCAATAATCAATAAACGCTACAGATAAAGAAACCAAATCTATTGGTTTTCCAATGTCATTAATAACTTTTTGGAGAGAAGAACGAAAGGTAAATCGATAATTTCTTGCTTGAACAAAACCTGCTTGGTGCGCTGCATCTTGGACTCCGTTGGTAAATTCTAACACTTTTCGGTATTGCTCACCTCTTTTGTCTAAATCTGAAGAGATTACCTGACTTACAGAAACCGAATTTAACGTAGCAATTCTTGTCCCAATGATACTTAAGGTATTCTGAGTGTTACACTCTGGGCAAACATGAATTGATTTTTGATCTTTTACTTTTCTGTACCCTAAAACATGAAGATAATTAGGAGTGTCGGTATCTCTGAATTTAAGGTCTACTTGATGAACATACGGTGCTATTCCTTCACCATCAAAATCATCAACGGCAGCATGTTTTTCAGAATATGTATTTATGAAATAGATATTCTTATGATTGGTAAAATAGTGCTCGTAAATACCAGTTGGATCGCCTTCAAATTTATCTCGATTATCATGTTTTATAGCCATCCATCCGCTTGCTCCGCATTCACGGCAATAATAAGGGGGTAATGCTACGTTATCATCTTCAAGTCCGATTTTATCCTTCCATGTGAATTTTGGTTCCAATGAAAACTCACGAAGCAAACCACTTAATTCTCTTACCCAAATTTGAATCTGTAGGAATAAAAAAGGAATCTTTCCGTGTGTATCCATTTTTGCCTCTGCAATCAACGCCAAAATAGAAGTTATCACCTCTTCTTTTGGAGAATAGCCATTTACTTCATCCAAAAAGGGCAAGGAAGCATATCCTGGATTTAACTCATCCAATCGGTAAATTAATTCAGAAATGGGAAGGATTGATTGCGAACAAATGTCGCATAAATCTTTGACGATTTTTAATTGCTTCAGTTGATCTGCTAGGTCTTTCGGTGAAATGTCCTCTGGCAATTGCCACAATTTCTTTTGACGAATAATGTAATCGAGGTAATTTTCATTTATTCCCAATCGACTTTGTTGTAATCCAACAATTCGAGGGATAAAAGGATCCAATTGGGTATCTGGAATCGTAAAAAATTGATCCGCACTTAATCGATGTTCAACAATTACTGAATCTACATCAAACGTTTCTCCAAATACACTCGAAGCATATTCTGTCAGTAAGCGCACCGAATCTGCCCCTTTACCAATAGTTGCAGAAGTTCCAACTGGACATAATTGTCCTTGTGGAATATTCAATTTAAGTTTCAAACGACGTATCAAATTCGCAACATCGGTTCCTTGCGCACCATCATAGGTATGCAATTCATCCAGAACCAAAAACTGCAATAAAGAAGGGTCATCAAAATTGAATTTCCATAAATTGTGAAATTGATGGCGCAATAAACCGTAATCCAACATTTTAAAGTTGGTTAGTAAAATATCTGGCGGATTAGTTAAAATTTCATCCCTATTTTCAATGATGTGGGAATCACCCATTGTTTTAGGGAATTTTGATTTGTCTTTCCCTTCTCCAATAAACAACCCGGCAGTTATATTTTCCTTCAACAGTGGATCATTGTAAATGATTTCAGCCAAACGTTTTGCTTGATCTGTAGCAAGGGCATTCATCGGATAAAGAATGATTACTTTAACCCCTGCTTTCCCTTTATTCTTGTAGCAATAATCCAAAATTGGATAAAGGAATGACTCTGTTTTACCAGAACCCGTTCCAGTAGTCAATAAAGTAGATTCTGGTCGATGCCCATTTTCTGAAGTAAGTCTTTTGAACGCCTGAAATTGGTGTTTGTATGGCGACAATTTTGGTTTTATTTGAAGAGGGATTTCCTCTCCACTCATTTCCGTTTCAAAAGGTAATTTCAATGAAATATAGGGACCTTTGAAAATTCCATCGGTTGGACTTTCAATAAAGTCGTAGAAAGCCTTCGAAACCGCCTTCTCTTTAAAATCAAAGGTTGCTTTGAGGTACTCAATTATCGATTGTTTGACTTCGTAAGCCTGTTGTAGTGGAAGCATTTATTTAACTGTATCGTGTAAATTACCATTCAACAAAATTTGCTTTTGTTCTTCCTTCCATTTTTCAATTGCAACAACTGCCAATTCTTGTTGCGCTTTAGCAATTGCTTCCAAAATTTCTTTATTTGCTTGTAACTCTGCATTTAATTTATGCTCGTGTTTCTCTGTGTGTAATCTAACCGCTGTGTTAATTTCTTGATTGATATTTGACTGTAATTCTAATTGTCTGACTTTCGTTTCATGTTTGATACGATCAACTATATCATCATATGGCCCTCTTTCCGTCATCATTTTAAATAATATTGGGGCAATTTCAATAAAGATGAATAAGGCGGTAATCAACCATTTAGCAAAGGATAGCGTCCATTCTTTACTAGTTAATGAACTTAATGCGGTTAATCGCGCTAATAAACCGTCGTTTTGTGCTTGAACTGTTTTTTGATTTTCAACATCAGAATGAACGTCTTTTTCTCTTTTAGCAATTTTAGCATCCAATGTCTTGATTCTTGCATATGCAATAGTATTTGAATTTGAATAATTCGCATTTGTTGTATTATAATCTTGTTGCGCACTTTTTGCTTTTTCAACTAAGCCATCATAGTATTCTCCTCGTCCCGGTTTACCGCTAAACTTCCCAGTATTCCATTCATCATTTTTATCCTTTACCGCCTGATTGTAATCATCTAGTTTTTGTTTTAAGATATTATTCCGAGAAGTTATGGCGCTATCCAGTTCGTTTCTCTCTTTTGTCAAGGAAATTATCTGTGGATCTTGAGTTGAAGATTTTATTATCCTATTCTGAACAGATGCTATTTTAGTGTCGATTTCTGCATTTATCTCTTTTTCAAACAACTTCAATTCTAAAGGTGTTGAAATTACGAAGCCTAGAACTATTGCCATAGCGAGTCTAGGTGCAGCTTCAATTATCTCTTGCTTCGAAATGGTCTTTTTCCCATCCCCAACACCAAAAGATGCTACAATATATCGATCCAAATTAAAGATCAACATTCCCCAGAAAATGCCAAATGGAACAGATAAATATACACTTTTAAAGGCTGTAAAAAAAGCATATCCTCCGGCAAAACTCGCCATTAACGCAGTAAAAATTATAGTACCTCCAATTCCAAAATATTTATTTTTTTCAGTTGGAACAGCACTTAAGATATCTTTATTAGCCCCAGATGACCAAATAAAAACATCTTCAATTTTTTGGCCTAAGTATTTTAGTAATCTTTTCATGGTTATTGGTTTTTATTCAAATTAAATATTTTGTCGATTAAATTTCTTGATTCTGGGAGTCCTAATTCATTATTGTAAATCGACTTAAGATTTTTATCCAGTTCAGCATAATTCGGAATAACATTATTAAATTCGATAGAATTGTTTATTGAAATTGTTGGTATATTTTGTAATACATTAGGTGTTTGCAGCAGTGATTCCGGGACGTGATTCTCCAAATTCAGAATAGGTGTTGGTATAAATAATCCCTTAATAATTGGAATTGGAAATGGTTTCGCTTCAATGGTTTTTGAAGTTTCATTAAAATATCCTTTTGCAACGATAATAAACTCTGTTCTGTCTGGAATACCTACGGAAGTTTTTCCTGATAAATCAACAATTCCAATACGAGGAGAAATTTCAACTTCAATTGCATTTTTTGTCTCCCAAAGTACATCCACATTGTCAATGCCTTTTTCTATATTGATTTCATAATTGAATTTTAAAATCTCAACAGATTCAACATCAACTGTTATGGTTTTTTCAATAGTCTGATCAAAATTCCCAAATGCCGTTAACACAAAGGTTGTTTTTTCTTTAGGGTCAACCTGTGAATCACCATTTGGTTGCAGATCTTCACTAATTGTATTAATTCGAACTCTTGCCACATCTTGTGTCTCCCAGTTCAAAACAACTGGAGTTAAATCAACTCTTTTACTAATAGATGAGTCGAAATAAATGATTTTTGGTTCAACCTTTTTGGCTTCAATTTGAATAACCTCTGATCTTTCGCTGAAATCATTGACAAAGGATAATCGTACTTCTGTAGAATCATTAAAAGAAACACTCTTTTCTTTTTGAAGAAAGTCACACAAAACACCGTTTAAATAAACTTTTCTGTAAAAACTTCCCTCCCAAGAAAAATCAACTATATCACCCTTAAAAGTTATAGATTTCTTATTTGCTTTAAATTTTTGAATAATTGGTTCTCCAACAAATGCCTTGTTTAAATCAAATAACAAATTTTTCCACTCTTTGGGTGTCGGTCTTTTAGAAGGATTTGACAAACCTGAGTTAAAAACAAGAATGAATTTATCAATTAAAGTTTCAAATCCATTTGACCTAAATGCTTCCAAATTTTGAATAATACGCTCATGAAGATCTTTGTTTCCATCGATAAAAATATCGTCTGGACCATCGTTTTTAGGCCATTGGGTATTTTTAAGGTATTTTTTTAAAGTTGCTTCTTCATTGTCTTTTAAAAAGAAGAATGGTTGTATTCCAAATAATAGTTCAAATAATCCTATTGCCGTATTCCAATTTTCTTCCTCCAATCGCTCATTAAAACTAAGATCCTTTGAACTTTTACCTATTCTTATCCATTTTTTAAACAATGGAGACATAAAGGACTGAATTGCACCTAGCGTCAATCCATGTGATTGTTTATCATAGTTAAATCCCCCATCAAAATCAATAAATACAACTTGAGGTATTTTCAAATTAAGAAACAGTGACTGACCTTTTAAATCTGAATGTATGAATTTAATCGAATGAAGAAAATCAATGCATTTAGCCATTTGATATGCCATAAACAATTTAGACTTGATATCGACTTGCAAATATTTCTCCGGATCCCATTCGTCTGCACCTAAATCTTCAAACCCCTCATTCACAAGGTTATTCATTATCATCCCTGTAACTTGTTGATCTTGTCCAAGCAGATTTCCTTTGAATACAATAAAGGGCAATCCTAAAAGTTCTGGATATTCAACGAAAATTGGCGTATTGTTTGAGTTTTGTATTGTTCTGAGTTTATCGTGAAGGATACTCAGTGTATCATAAGTCTTTTCAACAAAATCAGCATTATCTATTACCTTCAATAAAAAACCATCTCTTTTTTCTCCTCCAATACTCTCTATTCGATAAACCGATCCAATTGCCCCAGTACCAATCGCTTCATCATTGAAAACAACTTCGTTTACATCACTAAATCTTTCATTCAATGAATAATCAATGGTAGATATACCTGTTATATTGGTTATTGTTTTACTCATCTTTACCACGATAAAATGTTAAAACACCCTCGGTTATTATAATCCCCATACTGGCATCATCTTCGAGTTTACCCATGATTTTTAAATCTTCAAGAACCTTTTGATTGAATGCTAAAAGACTTTCATTGGATAATTCTTTACAACTCTTTCGCAACCATCCATGAAGTTCATTCAAAATAAACGAAACCGCTTCTGATTGATTTCTCCATATTCTTCCAGAATCGTCTACAATTATTTGTTCCTCCTCTAAAGAAACGACTCCATCTGTGAAGAATAATACAATATCTCCAAATGGGGCTGTTAAAGAAATATCTAGAAAAGTAGGCTCAAGATCATTTTGAATACTTTGTCTACTTACATGCCTAATTAGTGTACCATTTTTGTCAACGTGCGGAATCATTAAATTTGAGAACCGGTGTATTGAATTTGGTTCAAAACCAAAATCGCCATGCATATGAATAATGCCACCGTTACCTAAATAGGCCATTCTTAAATTTGAATCGACTTCATCCTTTAAATTTGAAATAATTAACGTGCTTCCGCCATCAATCTTTTCATCAACTAATAGTTGTTGAGCTCGAGAAATCAAACCCTTTAAATTATTACGTTCACCATCCCATAATATCAATTCTTCAATAATCAATTCAGCCGCATATGCAGAGTCTGAAAACTGTCCAATACCATCACAAATAATAATTGAATGTTCATTGAAAAAGGATCTATCTTGGTTCTTTTTAATTGAGATACTGTATGTGCTTTGTAGAAAATCCATTATGAAATTTTTAAAACATTGGAAATCTTTGTTACACTTTGTATCATGTGTTCTCTGATTTGCTCAGCGTCAACTGTTGACAAATAATAGGCTTCTTCAGATGCTAAATTTGATAGGTTTTCTTTTATCTCATCCATCTCCCATTCTTCATAAGTATCTTCCCAATCCAATGATTCAAAGAAAATTGATGAAAACACGACAAGGTCTCTTTGAAATTTAGATTTCATTTCAAATACCTCTTCATAATCATGGAGTTCTCCATCACTCAAAAGTATAATCAAGGCCTTTCTATTCAAATCCTTATGTTTGTCTAAATAATCATTCACAACAATTTCGACCGACTGAAGTGTTTCTGATAAATAAGTCGCTTCTCCTTCGGTAATAAACTCACATGGGTTAAAACAATCCTTTACGAGATCATAATCTTTCAATTGTTTCACTGGATACATTTCTTTAGACTCATTTGCAAAAGCCCAAAATCCAACATCGAAGGAAGCCCTATTTTTACTCGATTGCAATCGTTCCAAAACCTTAACAACGGATTGATGTATTTCATGACCTTTCGAAAACCCAGAGGTCCCATCCCACGTCATTGAATTACTTCCATCTAAAACAAACAATACCAACTGACTAAATTGTCGTGGCAATTCCATTTTTGACAATGCAGCTGAAAGTCCCGAATTTAAATTATTCAATTTATCAAGTGGAGATTTTCCTGTGCCAACAACCTCGTTAGCATCAGTTTTTTGAATTTCATTTCCCATTTTATTGTTTAAAATATTTTGTTTCAAGTTCTTCTTTGTCGTTTTCTAAAATTGTTTTTTGAACCCTAAAAAACTCATCAAAATCTTCTATTTTTTGAATTGTAGCATAAGGTTCTGTAGTTTTCATTTTCATCATAAACTTCATTAGAGTACTAAACTTAGATTCCAATACCGCTAATTTCTGTTTTAGATAATCTACTTCACTTACAGTTAAGTTTTCTGGATTGAATGAACCTAATTTTAATTCATCATAAATCCTTTTTACTGTATCAACATCTTTTAATTTATAAGCAGCTGATAACGCTGAAAACGTTTCTTGTGCCACGTTTTTATCCTCAAAAACGCACTTTGCAGAATCAGGGTGGCATAGCGTAGATGCTTCATGATACATTTTTTTAATATCCTTTTGTTCTTCTTGAGATAAATCAGGGATATTCTTTTCTATTTCTATTTCTAATTCGGCATTAACTTTTTCATATTCTTGGTTTAACTCTTCAAAAGTTTCATCTTTAACATTAAATCGCTCGTGAATTTTCTTTTTTAATTGCAGAATTGCGGCAATGATTGGATTTAATTCTAGTACAAACCGACGATTAAACGAATCTATCTCTTCTTCGATATTCGTTTTCTCTATTTCAAGTTGTTTGATTTGCTCAGAAATTAAACGGATTTTAAAAATTAACTCCTCTTTTTCAAAATGACTTACATTGACAACGGCCGTAAAATTTCTTTGTAACTCATCCATTTTAAGAAAGGCAACATCATATTGTCCCGAAGTCAATAGATTAACAATTTCGCTTAATTCTGAAACATCTCTAATTTCTTGCAAATACGGATAAATGTCATTCGGTTTACCAAGATCTATAAAAGTTCGAATTAAGGTGAAATACTTTAGAGCCTTAGCAATTTCCAATTCTTTTAACTCTTTATCCATTCCAGCAAGACGCTTGAGCCTTTCAAACTCTTCATTAAACTCGTGAATTGCTTGGTAATCCTCCTTAATGACCAATAGTGTTTCGTTGTTACTTTCATTGGCTTTCTTTGTCCAATTAAAAGAACCTTGTAATAGTATTTTATGATCTACGATACAAAATTTATGATGCATCGTGTTGTAGTTTCCTCCGATTTCAAGGAAAACACCATTATTTTGAGAAATCAACTCATAATCATTCAAACTGTCATCATTGAATTGATGTTTGGTGATTATCAATTCGATTTTTATTCCTCGATTTTGAATTTCTAATAACTTGTTGAATAACACAACATCCGTAAACCATGCTACAGCAATGGAAACATTATTTTGTGCTGCATCAAGATTTTTTAAAATCACTTGCTGCAAGTTGTCTTTTTGACTGAAATATGTATTGATTGATGACATCTATTTCTTTTTTTAATCCTTAAATATCCCCACAAAATACTCCCACGCAACCTTATAATCTTCTACACGATCACACTTATCAAAAGGAGCGTAATACGTAACTACTTTTCCTTTGTACAACTCGCTTTTCTCGATGGTATGCTCGTAAGTTTCACCGGCTTTGTAATCTTTTATAGTATTCCATTCTGCTCTATCCAATCCAACTCCTGTTAAACCCTTGGAACATGTAAATACAATGTTTCCTTTGGTATCGTACCACGTATCGTCTTCATTTTGTTGAAGTACTGGGAATTGTACATTGTAAATAAGTATTAACTCCTCCAAGGTTAACCCCAAAGCCATGGCCGTAATGACATCAATCTCAACCAAGGCTTGTCTGCGCTCAAACCAATTACGCAAAGGCGTTTCCCATTTCCATTCTTTGGTTAAACCACTAAATGACTTTAAACGGGTGTCGTTTTTACTCCAATTGTCTTGTTTGAAGGCTTCTTGAAAATTGCGCTCCCAAAGGGAAGAATAGTGATTATTGAGACAATTTAGAAGCAATGCTCTATTATTTAATTTAGAAGCATAAATATCCAATATTCCAATTGGTAATGCTTGAATACGATTATCAACAAGATTAGCAGCGCCAACTGTTTTAATGAAAAAGTCCAATACAACTGAAGAAGTTAACCCTATAGTTTCAATAAGATTTTTTTCTTCCTTAAAAATTAAACTAATTACTCCATTTATGTGTGAACTTTTTGGAGGTAAAATCGCTCCTGTCAATGTTCGTTCACCTGATTGACTTAGCATTTTCCTAAACCCCACCTTATAGTAGTCCAACCAATTGTCATAAATTGGTTTACCATCTGTATCTATTCCAATTTCGAATCCTTTTATAATTGATGCATAATTGGCGCCTACATTTTGTGGTAAGTAATTTGTTCTGGCAACAAAATCTTCTTCAATGGATTCGTGGTCTATTATGTCGTAATGTGTATTCGCAATGGCACAAACTTCTTGAGGTGTTTTGTATAAAGGATTTGAAACATAAAAATGTGGACCGCTATAAATCACTTCGAACTGATTGACATCTGGAAATTGTGTTTGGCGTTTTATGTTTCCAGAATTCAAATCATTCGTTTCATCCCAACAAACAGTGATTTTATTTTCGAAATCTTTAATCGAGGTTGGAAATTGCCCTAATTTCTCTAAAACAGTCATAATCTCTTTGGCGTGAATACTAACTAATTTAGCACCTTCCCAGTCATCACTTCCTTCAAAAGTATTAGCCAGACTGATTAGTTCTTTTTTAGTTATTGGAATAAGACGTGAACTGTGTGGTTTAGTATTCCAAGAAAAACCATTATCAGCATCTTGATATTTTAATCCGCCGCATAAACCATTGCCATCATGAATAAAACTTCCATCAATTGTAGAAGGATGAAAAACATTACTCATTGATATAAAGTTTACATCTTCTTTTTTTCCAGAATAAACCTGAACTCCATAAATATTCCAGTGAAGAATTTCTGCAAATAACTTTAAGACATTTACAAATTGAAAATGATACCTTAATCGTGGATAAATCTCTTTTCGCAATGGCTGTCCTTTGGGATCATCATAAACACTTTCAGGATGTACCAAACCTAAAAATCCATTTTTTGAAATCCAATTAAATCCATTTTCTAATACACATTTATATAGATTCGTTTGTTGACCTTTTAACAAAGGATAATTTTGAAATCCATTCATAAAAACAGAGGAAGATTCTGTTTCAATGTATTCTGAAAAATAGGCCTCTTTCTGATTGTTCTCTTCTAAATAACTCTCTTGTAGTTTTCGTACTTGTGGCGCTGAAATCTTACGAATCATCAACTCTGGAAAACGTTCACTCATTAAACCTTTTTCCTCAAATTGCAATTTCAACCACGGTGGGTTTCCAAGTGCTAAATCAAAACCACCACGTTCTTTGTAAACCTCAACAAACTCCAATTGATTATGAAAAAACCGATGTATTTCTGCTAAGTATTTTACTTCTTGCAGGCGTTCTTTGTTATCAAATAAATCGCTTTGTTGAGTTTTTTCAATTATTTGCCGTTGAGCAAGTTCTTTTACGGAAGGCTCTTCTAACACCATAGCCAATTGGCTTTCTTGGCTGTAAGTAGAATTTACTTTTGACACCACTTTCAATTCTGCCGTGAGATCCAAACTTAAAATACTCGTTAAATCGTTGAGGTATTGTTGTCTGCTTGGTAAGTAATCTGCTTTACGCACATCCCAAAACCACAAACTGCACCAATAGTCCATCACCATTTTCAATTTGTAATAAGGCGCAGATTCACGGTTTCGTTTGTCGTTCAAAAATTCCTTTTGCTCGTAGTTCGAGAAACTAAATCCTCCTTGGAACTCCTCTTGTTTCGAGCCACCCCAAATATCGTTTTTGTTCTTTGTGAGGTAATTCAATTCTTTTTGAAATTGGTAATGCTCTTCCAATAAGGCATCAATCCGCTCACAGATGGATAATAAATCTTTTATTTCTTCACCATCATAAGGTTTTAACATTTCACTTTTCCAAGAAGTAACATGGTTTGAATGCACTGGGTATTCACTTTTCAGTAAACTAATCCCTGTACTTGGAACCATTCCTTTATCTGGCAACAAGAAATGGTAGATCTGGTCGTTTTTGCGTTTTATTTTATGCGCCCCAAACTCCAATAGTGTTGGTTCTTTTTCCCACCATTTCTTTTTGAGGTCTTTTTCGTCATACACCTTAAACCAAGCACCAACAACTGCATTCCCCACTGCCAAACGATTCGCAAAGAAAGGCGTTTCCATGTCTTTGTGAATCACATTTAACCACAAGGATAATTTCCCTAATTCTATGGCCGTTGGATTAATATCCACTCCATAGGTATTATTGGTAGCAATGTAGGCCTTTACTTTTTGTAGTTCTTCACGGAATTTCTCTGGCGAGATTTTCTGTTTAACTTCCTTTTGGCGGTAATTCAAATAGGCTTCCGCCAATTGGTTGATCAATTCATTGTGAAAGGCTCCTGCGCCCATGGCTGGTTCAAGCAACTTCAAATCCAAGAGATCTAAGGCTTGCATTTCACCGCTATCTACTTTTTCTAAAATAGACTTGAGTGTATATTTAACGGTACATTGTGTCAAGACCTCTGGCGTGTAATAGGATGCCGATTTTTGGCGGTCTCGTCCACTCAATCGATACACAAATTTTCCTTTCGGAATAACTTGGTCGTTTCCATCATCACCCTTCAATACTTCATCGTTGTGGAAGTCGTCTCTTCGAGATCTTTTCACCAACAATGTTCCATCTTGTGGACTTCCTTTTGGATGTACTTCGATGTAATCTTCCTCGGCATAAAATCCTCGATAGGCCAACAAACTTTCATAAACGCTTCCCAATTGGTTGATACCCAAATTGGCGTATGAAATTCTTCCCCTGGCTTTGTTTCGTTGTTTTTTAGAAAGCGATAATTGGCAAATTACATCTTGCCAAATGAAATTACGGAATTTCACCCCTTTCAAATGGTATAATTTCTTTTCACTAAACAACGGAGAATCTATTTTACGGATTCTAAAACTTTTATTGGAGCCATTTTCACTTTCTCGGTACCCAGAACTCAACAAATCGAACAAACGCTTTAATGAATCATGGAAGAAATAGCCATTTCTACTATGATCGGTTACCAATTGTGTTTGCTCTAAATCACGCAACATTTCCAGAGAATATCCCTTTTGATACACATCATCGGATATCGGTAAAATATCTAAATCTGTGCGAGATTCCGCGTAGAAAATAAACAACAAACGATAAACCATACTCAAGCAATCGTCCTTCATTTCTCGCTCAAAAGTGTCATCCGTTTCGTCGAACTCTTCTCTACTTATTTCCTTTTTGAAGTAAAGTGCTTCATTTGCTAAAGCCTCTACCGCATGGATAATTCCTTCTTTTAAATCTTTGGTTACTTCGTAGGCACTTTTATGACTGTCCTCTTCCAGTTGACCCATCAGCACCATTTCACTATCTGGGGCTAACATTTCCTTGGAAAGCAACAAGTAAAAAAGTGAATAGTAGCGTCTGTCAATCGTTCCTTCCACGAACAATTCTTCCAAATCAAATTGCAAGTAAGAGCCTTTAAACCATTTCTCTACATCAATCAAGAAAACGATATTTCCAGCCAATAGCAAAATAAATTGTGGTCTATCTTTTTGATCAATCAAGCACAATTCATTAATGGCCTTGTTAATGATTACGGGTGATATTTTTAATTCATCTGCAAGTTTAAAGACACGTTCCCATTGGCTTCTATGGTAGCGTTGCTCATTTGCTAAATGTTCTTCTGCTTCAATATTGTATCGTTGTTCAAACAATCCATCTGGTTCTTCATCCCCTTCCTTAATGAGTGGTTGCATCTCCATGATGAGCAAATGCAATTTATTTCCTCTGTACAATTTATGACGAACAGGCAGCACATCAAATTCAGAGAAATGAAATGGCTCGTTGTATTGATGATGATCCCCATCATAGCCTAAAGCATTTAATAACAAAGTATGAAACTGGTGTGTTTCGAATATCTTGTCTTTGATCCGCAAGCGACCTTCAATAATGGATTGCTTGTAGCGGTAGTATTTGTCTTTTAATGGCGTAATGCGTTTTTGAAGTTCTTTTTGATCTTCAACTGCATAGCCCGATTTATCGTGAACTTTTTTTACAAAATCCTCATCAAAGTAATTTGAGGAGAAAAATTCGCCCGTATTATCTATAAATTTTATCATTCCCTATGCATTAAAAAATACGGCCATTACTTTAATATATGCTTCTTGGTCAAGTGCCAACATGTCTTTCATAAACTGACTGGAACCATCAGCGATGTTATGAATTTCTTCTAACTGTCGTTCCTTTTTTGTTTTGGTAAAGACGGTTTCTGTGGCATCTTCAAAATTGAGTTCTAAATTTTTCAAAGAAGCAGATTTCCAGTTTGAAAGGTGTTTTTCATAAGCAATTGACTTCTCAAGCATCAGATTACCCAAACGTTTTTGCTCAGCCATCATCCAATCATCTTGAGCAAAATCAATAACTTCAGTTAATCGACTGCTCAATTCTGTAAGTTCATCTCCAGAAATCTCTTCCGTGTACAAGTCTTTATTCAGTTCAAAACGCTCCACAAAATCAGCAATTGAAATGCATTCGGTTACTTTTTTACCATCGTGTCCAACCGCAAAGAAGTCAGAAATAACTGGCTGACCTAAATTATTGGATACTTGTCCGTGTAAAATATACCAAGCCGCTCCTTTTTCAAATTTCCCAGAAAGTTTCGCCGCCAATGCTTGATCTTTCGGTACACTGGCTTCCAATTTGGTCATATAGTACTTAATCGTGGGATGCAAGTCATACAAAATTTGGAATGCAGCCCAATCTCCTTTTTTCTTTCGGGCTTCGTCAATGGCCTTTTGAACTTTTTCTTTATCCAAGGTCAAACGAAAGGCTTCATTTACTTTAGGCTTAGATTCTGGCGGCAAATCATACAGAATAGCATCCAATTCTTTGGTATTCAGCAACTCTAAGTATTCGTCTTCACTATCAATCGAATAATCCCTACTTGAAATTAAACCGGCGCTATCCAAATGTTTGAATAACTCGCTATAGTAATTGAAATCATTGCGATAAACAGTAGTCACTTCTTCCATCGGTTGCTCAGTTATTGTCGCTGCTGTGTTTTCACTTTCTGAAAACAATGAACTAAAATCCATTTTAGAAATATCTCCAAGGAATTCCACATCATTTTTCTCGATGGCATCGATCACAACCGTCTCTTCTTTGTGCGAATCGTGTAATTTCATAACAGATCCAGCATCACCAAGTGTTTTATATACTTCTTCTTCCTTCTCCGTCAATTTGTTGATGATGTGTAAATCAGTTTTGATGTTTTCATCATCAGAATGAGCAACCAAGTAATAGATATTTGGTGTTTCTTTCTGTCCATAGCGATCAATACGTCCATTGCGTTGTTCAAGCGTAATCAATGACCAAGGAATATCGTAGTTCACCATTTGGTGACAATAGTAATGTAAATTAACCCCTTGGGAACCAGCATCGGAACATAATAAAATACGCACCTTGCTATCTTCCTTACCAAAGTCTTCAATTATGGCTTGTTGTTCAATATCGCTATCGCTACCACTGAAAGATTGTACTACTTCATCTGCAAGATCGAAATCACGTTTTAGATTTTCTTCAAGGTATTTCAGTGTTGCAATGCGCTCAGCAAAAATCACAAAACGGTCGTGGTTTTTTTTACCAGACCATTTCATTTCTTCCAACGTTGATTTCAACTTCGCATATTTGCTATCCTTACTGCTCGCAAGAACTGCTTTTAATAAATTTTGATGCTCCTCAAGAATTTCGATACTATCTTCATTACGATCTGAAGAAGTCGCTAATTCTTTCACTTTCGCCAAACGATTTTCAATGGATTGCAAAGCAGCAGCTGGAGAAGACATAAAGGCTTTGAAAATCATGATAGAAAAAAGGAAATCATCCTTTGCTTTTCCATCCTTTTTCAATGAACTTAAGGCTTTCATTTTTAGCCCTTGCTGATAGGATAAAAATTCTACCTCTTCGGCTGACAAATCTGTTTTGAGTCGAATAATTTTACGTTCTTGGAAATTTTTACGAACCGTAGCATCGTCAATATCATTTTTGAATCGTCGCACATAGTAAGGCTCAACATCGGCTTTAGCGTAATTCCCATTTTTCGGAATTGCCGTTGGTTCAATCATATTGATGATGTTGGCAAAACTCTCCTTTTTTCCATTGTGCGGCGTAGCAGAAGTTAAAATAAGCGAATCGCACCTTCCAGAAAGAAATTGCGCCAAATCACCACGCTGACTGCTATTATTCGCAACGGTATGACATTCATCTATGACAATTACATCCCAATGTGACTTTTCAATGTAATGTCTGAACTTGGCATTGTTTTTTAGTGTATCGATGGATACAATTGTTTTATCGTAATAATCAAAAGGATTCTTATTTGCTGGAAGTTGTGTTTTTATCCGCGCTATTCCTTCACTATCTAAACGCACCAATGGAATAGCGAAACGATTCCAAAGTTCTTGCTGAAACTGACCTAAAATAGACTTTAAGGCCAATACCATAATACGTTTTCCCTTTCCTCGTTTTAACATTTCAGCAAGGAAAATTCCAACTTCTATTGTTTTTCCTAAACCCACACCATCTGCAATCAACAAACGTTGTTTAGGCAATTGTAAGGATTTAAGAGTTGGAGTTAATTGGTATTCGGAAAGATTAAAAGCGGCCTTATCGGCAATGGTAATTTTATCAGAAAAAATGGTTGAATTTCGAATGTGAGTCTCAATGTACAATTTCGTTTTCCGATATCCATTGTCTTGATCTGCAATGAAAACTGTGTTTACTGGATCTACTGGGGTGATATCGTCGTCAATTTTAGTGTCAAACGTAAATCGCTTGCCTTTCACCAACTCGCTAATTCCTTCCGTTTGCAAAATATGCGTACCATCCGAATTGGTGATAATATTCGTGATTAAAAAATCTTCCCCTCTCGTTGATATTCGTTGTCCGGTAGTCAAATTCATTTCACTTCAAGTTTATTTGACACCAATAATTCCTTCACATCCACCGCAAGCAAATCTGCTATTTCGTAAAGTATCTCAATCCGAGGTTGTTGCCTGTTTTGCACATAGGCATTCACCATATTGTAACTTTTCCCAAGTTTATCTGCCAACCAACGCTGCGATCTTCCTTGATTTTCCAATACTTCCTTAATGCAATTCATGATTTCTAAAAAATTGAGAGTGAAAAGTACAAAATAATATTCTATAAAAGTGTAAGTTTAATGAGATATATTATGTATTTTTCCAATCTAAATTCTGTTTCTGAAAAATTACTTCGACATACCGAATCTTAAAATCGCATGGGAACGCACTATCAGAGATAGTAATCGTGATGTAAAAGACTATGCTGGTATTGAGCTGTTTGAGGCAAATATTGAAAACAACCTACAGTATTTGTCCGAACTTTTGATTGCAGGTGATTACAAACCATCAAGACCAGCGAAATTCTACGAACCAAAAGCAACCGGAACGCAACGTGCAAAAACCATTCTTTGTATTGAAGATGCAATTGTTTACCAATGTATTTGCGATACTATTGCTTACAGAGCATATGACTCAACTGAGAAATATGAAAGGTTTGTATTTGGTAGTGTTTTAAATGAAGAAGTAAAACTAGGAGTTGATCTTTTGACAATTGATAATCCTCGTTTTTATTTTTTCGAGTTATGGATGTCGAAATGGAATCAATTTGCTGAATCAGTTAATGCAGAGGTTGATGACAGATCAATGACATACAAACTGGAGACGGATATAACTGGCTTTTTTGATTGTATTCCTCATAGTAAACTGTTACAACTTCTTTACAAGAAGTATGATATTGACGCTGCCGTATTGGATTTATTTAGTGAGTGTCTGAACACTTGGTCTGGAACATCCGAATCAGCAACACCAGGAGTTGGTATTCCACAAGGGCCTCAAGCATCCTTCTTTATTGCTAATGTCTATTTAGGTGACATTGATGAAAAAATGGTAAGTCGAGGCTTGAGTTACTATCGCTATATGGATGACTTCAGGATTTATTCATCGAGTGAAGATGAATTAATCGAAGTACTGGTTGAGATTGACAAATTCCTAAAATCAAATGGCCTTAGCATTAACTCCAAAAAGACTTTAATTGAGAAGTTGGATGAGGATCGAGAAAAAGAGAAAATTGACAATGCTGATATTATGGCCTATTTGGCAATAGCATTTGAAGAGGAAATTGAACCGAAAAACAATCAAACTGATTCTGATTCTATCGATCAAATCGACTTAACTGAACAATTTGGTGGGGCAAGTCAAGGTGACTTTTATTTCACTCGAGATTTCGAATTTTCATCAGATGAGGAGGCAAAAGAATACCTAGAAAAGGAATTTGATGTAATTGATAAATTCATTTGGAGCAAAATCAAAAAAGTAGGCGATTCGGTCGAATTTATTAATGAAGAAAGCATAACTCAAGATCTTCGAAAACATCAAAAAGATTGGCTAAAAATTGGATTTGAATATCGTAGTTTATTGACGTTGTCTGAATCTTTGGAATTTGATTACAAACCAAATCAAGAATACATAGCTGTTTGGTTTCTATTGTCCAGGAAATTTATTGCCAAAGCAAATCAGTTCAACTGGATTTTAGCTAAATATGAGCCCAGTTTATCCTTAAAATCAGAACTTTTTAAGCATATCGAAAAGTTTCATTTATACGAGTGGATCCAGCACCAATTCATTGTAACTTTAGCCATCAGTCAGGAATTAACGACTGAAGAACTTCGAAACTGCTTTAAAAAACTTAAGGCAACTGATTCATTGTATGTTAAATTAGCCTATTACAGATTATTGATCTTGCAGGTCGAGCAGAATCACCAACTTTATTCCACAGTGAAGCACAGCATTGAGTTAGAAAAGAACACTTTTCTAAAAACAACTTTGCTTCATTATTACCATAAAAAGAATTTAGGGCAGTTGAGTAAGTTTGACATTGCTAAAACCATAGGCCTATTATGAGTTGGAATAAGGATTATAGTGGAGAAAATAATGAACAATCAAGCGCTCACCAACTTCGGATGCGCTCGTTAATCGATGCAGAAGAACATAGAAAAGAAGCCTTTTTAAGACCCTTAGAATATTTAGTAGAAGATATTTGCGAAACCGGCTTGAAAGTTTCACTTATAGACGCAATTAATCACTTCAAGTATCAGGATGCCACAGAAGAGGCAAAGGCTTGTTTGAATATTCAACTAAAATGTCGCCAACTGAATGGTTATAACTTAGTCAATTGGTTACAAAAAATAATTGATTGTTTTTCTGATGTGGTAGTTGATCACATCCAACGAAATTTGAAAGAAACAATAATAAAGAAACATCCAACAAAAGGTATTGACCTTACCGATGATAGAGCGGCTTTTACACATTTGGAGTTTGTACACGCTCAACATGATTTCAGATCAAAAATCGGGACTTATTTCAATGCCATTTATGAGGATTTGAATAAATCTAAGCACCGCCTCAAGCGAGGTGATGATGACAAAATCCGAAAGCAAAAAATAAACTTCTATTACTTAAAAGAGAGGGATATTGACTATGCAAAAGATGCCCTTCTTAATCTGCAAGAAGAATTTGCTGTTGAAATTGAAGGTTGTCGAATCTAAAAAGGTCTATTCTTGAACCTCCTTTATTTCCACTTTTTTTGATTGACTTACTTTATAAATACCCCATACAACAAGTGCAAGTCCACCAAGAATGAGTACATTTTTGAATAATTGATTATTCGCTGTTTTTGTCGCTTCTGGAACGAAACTATTGAAAGCCGAAGCATTCAAGTGATTAAAATTAACGTGTGCCATATTTATTAGATTTTGTAAAAAATAAAATTTCCATCTTGCTGATAAAAGCAAAAGGAGCCGAAACCGAACATCTTTCCATTGTAGCGGTCGTCCTTAACTATAATTGTTGGTAAATCAAAAGGGAATGCCAATGAGGCAAGTTGAACCTGATGAATAACAAATTTACCCTCAAGATCAGGTTTGAATAATCCCATAATTATTCGGACCGCCTTTTTAATTTTCAAGTCAGCCCCTTTTGCCGCCTTGTTTACTCTACTCGTCTTGCGATTGTTGTGTGCTTGCTTACATTCTGGGGAACAGTAAACTTGATTTAGACGACCATAAAATTCGCAACCACACAAATCAAAACCACAGACATGTAAATACTTTCCATCTCTGTACTTCATAACTTTTTTTTGACAAATATAAATAATTTTTATTACATTTGTGTAACGATATTTTTTAATGTATTATATTTGAATCATGAGAAATAAATTTACAACATATTCTAAGGGTTTTGACTATTTAGACGCTAATGAAAAAGAGCCGTTAGAATTAATTCGAAATCCGAAATACAGTAGAAAAGACTTGGATATCGAAGCGAGGATACTAAGTCATTGGGATAAAATGGGCCTCCTCTTGAATAAAAATATAAATGGTGCTAAGTTTATGTTTAGCCTAACTGAATCCTTTTGGCTAAAAACAATTCAAAAACTTAGAGCATACAATCTCCCACTTGAACTCATTAAGGAACTAAAAGATGTTTTAATTGATGTTACAACCGCAGAGGAAAACTCTAAGATAGATGATGATTTGGTAGACTACTTCAAATCAAAGGATGAATCTGTTACAAGGAGTGATATTGAAAAATTCTTTAAATCCAGTGAATTCTTGGAGTTGTTTCAGAAAATGAAACCAACTCATCTTGAAAACATTCTGCTGGATTTAATAATTACAAGGTCTAATCATCGCATTCTGATCAATAACAATGGTGAATCGTTTTTTTACAATTCCGAAATAATTATTCAAAATGATGATTACAACAAATTATTGAGCGAGTTTTTGAACAATACCTACTTAAGCATTTCGCTATTTGAAATTATTAAGGAACTGATAAAAGACCTTGGTGAAGACGAATGTTCGGAAAATCAAAATATCCTATCGAAAGACGAAGCAATGGTTTTGAAACTTCTCAAACAAGAAGATATTTCCAAAATCGAAATTACATTCAATGATAAAACCAAGAAAGCGGAAACAATCAAAGTTACTAAAAACAACAGCGTCAATAACTTTAGTAGAGTTCAAGACCTAATATTAAGAAATGGGTATCAAGACATTTCAATCAAAACCCAGAAAGGAAAGGTTGTGCAATGCACGAATACAACCAAATATAAACTCGATACCGAATAACCCGGATCTAATGACAACAAGTAAAAATTACCTCAACATGGAATTTGCACACATCCAAAATGACGGATGGAACAAACGAATGACAAAAAAAGAAAACAGATTATTGAGAAAATAAGTAGAATAAAGAAGATTTCGATGGAGCAAGCAAAAGAATTACTTGCAACATTGGAAACCTATTGCGAATTGATTATTAACTACACGTTGAAAAATCCAGATGAACAACCATAAGAAAGACTTTGAAAAACTCTATGGCCTAAAAACCAAATCGAATAACCGTAAAAAAGCAATTATCTATACTCGTGTATCCACAAAAGAACAAGCGGACAACAACACAAGTTTGTCAACGCAAAAGAAATACTGTGAAGAGTATGCAATGAAAAATGGTTTTGAGGTGGTTGGTTATTTTGGGGGCACGTACGAATCTGCCAAAACAGATGAACGAAAGGAGTTTCAACGAATGATTAAATATGCCCGTCAAAATTCATCTGTTGGCTATATTCTAATTTACTCCTATGATCGATTTTCAAGGTCTGGTGCGAATGCTTCCTACATTGCTGACGAATTAAATAAGCAAGGAATCACTTTAATTGCCGTAACTCAAAAAGTAGATACCTCTAACGCTGGGGGAAAAATGCAACAAGATTTCTTTTTCTTGTTGAGCCGCTTCGATAATGAAATGCGCAGGGACAAAACAAAAACCGGGATGATGGAACTCTTAAGGAAAGGTTATTGGTTATGGACACCACCAAGGGGTTATAAAAATCTAAACAAACATCATCGTGCTGTTGATTGGGATATAGTTATAACCGATGAAGGTGAATTATTGCGAAAAGCCTTTCAGTGGAGGGTCAAAAACACCTTCAGTTCAGCTGAGATAGTTCGTAAATTGAATCTTCAAGGAATGAAAATTAATGAGCGTAGGCTTCATGAAATTTTCAAAAACCCTTTTTATTGCGGAGTCTTGATCACTAAAATGTTGCCAGATGAAGTTATTTTTGGTCAACATGAAGCCATTGTTTCCCAGGAAGACTTTATCAAAATAAATACCCCAGAAAGTAAAGTGGTAAGCAAGACTTACGAAACAATGTCAGAAGATTTGCCTTTGAAAAAATCGCTATGCTGTCCAGAGTGCGGAAGTCTGATGACAGGCTTCTTTGTAAAAGCCAAGGGTCTCTTTTATTACAAGTGTCAGAAAAAATGTCTTGGAGTGAATATTAGTGCAGTTAAGTTGCATCAGACCTTTGAAAGTCTGTTAAATGAATACCAATTAGAATTAAATGAAATTGATGCTGAAGTTCTCCCAGAGGTAATGCAAATGAAATTGGTTGAGATATCGAAATCAGATGCAAATGAAATCACTGCAACAAAATCGAAACTCACGCAAGTAAAAAAAGACTTAGAGCAAATCGAAGAACGCTATGCAATTGGCAAAATTGACACCTTGATTTACTCCAAATACAGTGAAAAGTATAAGAACGAAATATCAGAATTGGAGGAAAAACTTACAAACCCCAACCTGACGAGTTCTAACCTTGAAAAATGCATTAAACATGGAGTTAAAATCGCTCAAAAACTTAGTAAAATATGGGTTTCCGGTGATTTGTTCGATAAACACAAATTGCAACACTTGTTGTTTCCAGATGGTTTTGCTTATGACAAGCAAAACAAGCGAGTTCTAACTTTTCGAACGAATGTGTTTTTTGAGTTAATCCGTTCAATATCAACAGTTTTATCGGAAATAAAAAACGGAGATCCAATCAAAATTGATCAAATCTCCGCTAGAGTGACCCCGGCAGGATTCTAACCTGCAACCGCTGGAGCCGAAATCCAGTGCGCTATACAGTTGCGCCACGGAGCCGGATGTTTTTTTTACAAATATAAAAACTTCCACCGAAACGGAGGAAGTTTTTTATTTGATTGCCTTAAAATTTAATGAATCGTTTAATCACTTTTTCTTCTCCACGCACAATTTCTAAAAAATAAATGCCTGAAGGCAGGGTAGAAACATCAAAAGGAATTAACGATTTTCCGGAACCTACGTTTTTTTCTTGGGCTTCAAAAGTCAATCCTTCCAAATTTCTAATGGTTAAATAAATATGCTCTTCCTTCTTATTGGAAATATATACGGATAACACATCGTCACTTACAGGTTGCGGAAATAATTCAACCAAAAAACGTTCCTTTAACTCACATGATGTAAAAATGGGAGCATAAGTAGTGCTGGTGCCATCAAGGTCTACTTGCATCAATCTGAAATAGGAGGCATCCATCAACCCCTTTTGATTGACAATCAATTCATAATCCAATACAGCATTGGAATTTCCAGCTGCATTGGTGCTAGCTACATCTACCCACGTTTGTGCATCGAGAGATTGTTGAACCACGAAATGACTGGTATTCCACTCTTTATAAGTGCTCCAGGTAATGGTATACTTTTGTTCTTCGCATGATGCAGTAAAATCTTTCAATTCAATACCTAATCCGGATGGGTCATTAATAGTAATAAAGCCTGTATTTTTTAGAATAGAAGCATTAACTGGATCTTCTAAAGTTACTTTTATTTTTTCCGTGTATTCATCTATGCCATCATTGATGATGTTAAAGGTAATCGTGGCTGTGGTCGATCCCGGAGGAAATGTGATTGTACCTGTATAGGTTGGGTAAGAAGGAACAGTAAAATCTGAAATATGCACCGCAGTACTATCGATGATATTAATTCTCGTGGATACAGTATTCGTTGTTGATTGTGACAAAGAAACTGTTAAGGTAGCAGTTCCAGAAGTCTCATTTACAGTATTGTCATTGATAGATATTTTAGGTAATGAACCTAAATAAGTATTCAAATCATCCAGAAGACCTGAAGTAGCTGCATTACCCGATGCCGTTCCACCGAGAGATAGGTTAAGGGTTTGTCCATTTTTCGTTAAACCAATACATGAAGGATAAGCAGGACTCACTGCTACTGAACTGCCTTTGACCGTGAAGGAAGAACTACCATTCGCGCCATTCGTGGCAATTACTTCGTTTGTATTCGGGGCTGGGGTAAAGACCATAGTAGATGGATTTCCTCCCGATGGACAACGCCATTGGATAAAACCATCTATTGCATGCTCTACTCCATTGTAGTCTGTAATAAAAACTATTCCTGGTATATCATTCCCTTGTGCTGAAAATACTGTTCCAGTAGTGATTTGTCCAAATTGTGCCATAGTTAAACCTAACTGAGTAAATTTATACGCTGGACTTGCAGAATTTGAACCACTATAGTGACCTAAAAAACCGTCATTAAAAGGGACTGAAATCAGATTTTGAGCGAAACTATTAAAATAAACGGATAATAATAGTAGAAGTGAGTAAGTAAATTTTGTAATCATAATTTATTAGTATTAGGTATCATCTACAAAAATAAAATGCTAATTACTTACAAAACAATAATTACAAGGCTTTCGTTAAAGAAATACGAATAAACTATAGATAAACAATAAGAATTAATACGTAAATTCTACATTTGGTAAGCCAACATGCCTACTGTAAAATAGATAAACAAACCTAAGACATCATTCAAGGTAGTAATGAAGGGGCCTGTTGCAAGCGCGGGATCAACCTTATATTTATTTAACATTAAAGGAATGAAAGTGCCAAAAATAGCAGCAAACACGATCACAGATAATAAAGAAATACTCACTACAATACCTAGTGTAGCGTTTTCAAAAAAGGTCGCAATGCCATAAATGATGAGCGCAAGAAAAATACCATTGATGATGCCTACCATGGCTTCTTTAAGAATTTTTTTCCATATACCATCCAACAGATCATTACCCTTGGCTAAGGATTGTACCACAATCGCGGAGGATTGTACCCCAACATTTCCGCCCGTTGCTGTGATCAAGGGGATAAAAAATGCCAAAGCAGGAACTTGAGAAATACCTCCTTCAAAACTTGAAATGACTTGGGCTCCTAAAATTCCTCCAAACATCCCAATCAATAACCACGGTAATCTGGCTCTGGAAATTTTCCAAATGCTAGAGGAAGATTCTACCTTCTCAGAAATACCCGTTGCGTATTGGAAATCCTTATCCGCCTCTTCCTTGATGACATCTACAACGTCATCTAAGGTAATTCTACCCACCAATTTATTTTGTAAATCTACTACTGGAATAGAGTCCAAATCGTATTTTTCCATGACCTTGGCCACATTCTCACTCGATTCGTTGGTTTTAACGGAAATGATATTTTTATCTTGATATAAATCAATGATCTGTGTTTTTGGAGAAGCAAAGAGTAATCTTTTTAGGGATAATAACCCCACCAATTTATTTAAATCATCAACCACGTAAATGGTATAGACTTTCTCTACATCTTCTGCTTGTCTTCTAAGTTCGACCAAACAACGATCTACAGGCCAACTCATTTTGGCTTGCATGAACTCTTTCTGCATCAATCCACCCGCTGTATCTTCGTCGTAATTTAAAAGGTCGACGATATCTTCGGCAGCATCGTCATCCTCCATGTGTGAGATGACTTCTTGAATTTTTTCATCGGATAATTCACCTAAGATGTCGGCCGCGTCATCGGAGTCCAAATTCTCCAACTGATCAGCCATTTCCTTGGAAGATAGGGAAGCCAAGAAACGATCTCGAATTTCCTCCTCCAATTCCATCAAAACGTCCGCTTGCTTATCTTCATCCAACAAGAAGTAGATGAATTTTGCCTCGTCGTTAGACAATTCATCTAAGATTTCGGCAATGTCGGCAAAGTGTAGATCAAGCACTTCTGTTTTCACCCAATCCACATCCTGCTCCGCTATTTTTTGGCGAAGGATTTCTAAAAATTCTTTGGTGAGTTCGAAACGCATAGGTACAAATTTAAGGAACTTTCATTTAAATCACGACAAAAAATATTTTATAACAATTTTGTACTACATTTGATGTATAATTTGAATTCAAATGAATGAATTTTTTCAGCATGTCTCCAATGCTTTTCATTTGCCGTTGAAAAATCCTGTCTTGATTTTATCGGTCATTCTTTTAATCATTCTACTCTCCCCTATTTTACTGCGAAAATTAAAAATTCCAGCGATTATAGGTTTGATCCTATCGGGTGTTATTGTGGGACCAAAAGGGTTCAATTTAATTGGAGAAAAACTGTTGGAACAGGATGGTGCCATGAAAATTTTCGCGACCATCGGGCTCTTATACATCATGTTTATGGCAGGCTTGGATTTAGATATGAATGAATTCAAAAAGCATCGGAATAAATCTTTTGTTTTTGGCTTTTTAACCTTCATCATTCCGATTACTCTTGGTTTTCCAATTTGTTACTACGGATTAAAGTTAGATTTTACCGCCAGTTTACTCACTGCTTCCATGTTTGCTACGCATACCTTAGTGGCCTACCCTATTGTTGGAAAGTTTGGGTTGACCAAAACGCAAGCCGTTGCTGTTTCTGTGGGGGGAACGATTTTAACCGATACCGCTGTGTTGATTATCCTTGCGATAATTTCTAGTTCGGCTAGTGGACAATTAAATGCCGATTTTTGGATCCGTTTAGGTACCTCGCTTACTATTTTCAGTCTGATTATGTTTTACCTAGTTCCTCGAGTAGCTCGTTGGTTCTTTAGTAAATTGGATAGCGAAAAATCTGCCCAATATATTTTTGTGTTATCCATCATTTTTTTTGCAGCGTTTTTAGCCGAGATGGCTGGCGTTGAACACATCATTGGGGCTTTCGTAGCTGGTTTGGTGTTGAATAAATTGATTCCACATTCTTCTGCCTTAATGAATCGGATTGAATTTATCGGTAATGCCTTGTTCATTCCCTTTTTCCTAATTTCCGTGGGCATGGTCGTCGACGTTAGTGTTTTCTTCAAAAGTACATGGGCCCTAGTGATTGCAGGGGTGTTAACCAGTTTTGCCATTTTTTCCAAATGGTTAGCTGCATTTGCCGTTCAGCTGATTTTTAAAATGTCCACTCCAGAGCGACAAGTCATTTTTGGATTAAGTTCTGCCCATGCTGCAGCCACTCTTGCCATCATCATGGTGGGTTATCAAAAAGGAATTTTAACCATCGATGTCGTCAATGGAACTATCATATTGATTCTAATTACTTGCATGGTAGCCTCGTTTGTCACAGAAAATGCGGGGAAAAAATTATTGCAAGAATTGGCAAAATCCGATGTGTTGGAGGCTCCTCAAAAACGCTCGCAACATTTATTAGTAGCGATGAATGAATTGAAAGGCAATGAAAACATCTTGGATTTATCCGTCATGATTACCGACAAATCGGTATTAAATCCGATTTCCGTAGTTAGTGTTTTAGAAAACGATGTAGAAGCTGAAAAACGCATTCGTGCATCTCGAAATCACATGGATGAAATCATCAAGCATTTTTCAAGTGGCGAAATCATGGTGAATGCCATTGCGACTATTGACCTCAATTTATCATCCGGAATTGCGCGTTCTTCCAAAGAACTTGCAGCTGATATTGTAATAATCAACGACAGTCAAACCAATAATCTTTTGAAACGTATTGTGGGGGATGACCGAGAACATTTATTGGATGTTTGTCCAAAAACCATTTTCTTTTGCCAAATTGACAAGCCGTTTAGCGAGAAAAAACGCATGGTTTTGGTTGTTCCACCTTTGGCGGAATTAGAAAATAGTTTTACCTCTTGGTTGGAGCGTGTATTTCGCTTACAGCAAGAATTAAAAATAAGCTTGGTAATATTTGCAACAGAAGAAACGAACAAAATCATAGAGGCTTATAGAGTTCTTCGAAAATTCAATGGCCATAAAAAGTTTATTGCCTTAGAAGAATTGGATGATTTATTCTTACAAAATTTTGCTTTCGATCCAAAAGATTTAATTTTCACTTGTGCCGCTCGAGTGGGATCGGTATCTTATTCTGCTACACTTTCAAATTTCTTATCCAAATTTGATAAGTTAACGGAACCCATGGACAAAATCATCATCTACCCTTCGCAAGAAATCCTAGAAAATGCTTTTTCAAATTACGATGACATTTCAACCACCCCGATTACAAAAGGGGTAGAAAACATCCAAAAATTAACCAAGGAAGTGAGTGCGATTTTCAAGAAGTCTTAGAAGCAGACCAAGAGGAAAATAACGCAAAGAAAAAAGCAAAAAAGGTAATTCCAACTTGGGTTTCAAGCGTGTCTTCCATTAAAAAAGAACTCATGCTGATCAATATAAACCCGATTGCCATGCCATGTTGAAGGTTTGAACGAATGAATTGAACCAACAAGCCTAAAAAAAGCACTAAGCCAAAAATCCCGAAGGTGACCCAAACCGTCAAATACATATTGTGCGCTCGGTGACGATTTTCTTGCCATAAAACGGAATTTTCCTTTTCATACTGAGTTTGAAAAACATCATCCAAATCTCCCGTACCCACGCCAATAAGCCAATTGTGTTGAATCAAATGAATGGCCGTTTTCCAATATTCAATACGCTGCAATAAGGAATGACCATTGGGATCTAAATGGTCGTGAATTTCAAATCTCAACTCTTCCAAACGATTTAAAAATGAATACTGCTGTGTTTTAGGCTCGGTGAATCCCAATTCAATGGCACGATAATCTTCTTCTTTCAAGCGACTCATGCCCGCTGCATCTTTGGTAAATCCTGCTGCATCCAAATAGCGCAACAGCGTGATTTTAACCCGTTGCCCTTTTGCATCTAAATCCATGATTGTCAATCGAGAATGACTTTCCCATTCTTCAGTAATTTCCTTTTCGCAGACATTGATGTAAAACGGTTTACCACGAATGATAAAAATTGGATTTAGGTCGTGGTTATAGGTATTGCCTTTTGCGGTGTATTTTGGGAGTTGATTAAAATTGATTGTTACCCTTTTAGGTGGTGTAAAGAGGTAAAAAGCAAAAATCATCAAGGCAACTAATGAAAGACTTGCTGCAATTGTGAAGATCAGCTTCGATTTCTTCCAAATCAATTGAGCTAAAAAATAACTCGAAACAATAACTAGTGCGATGATTCCAGAAATAACTTGACTGTAAAAGGTGTAAAACACAAGCCAAACCACGGAAAGAACGATCAACGTCTTCATCTTTTTGAAGGTCAAGAATTGGGATCCTTTGACTAAAATAACGATCGCCATGACCACCAATAAAGCATACCGAATATGTGATCCAAACAAACAAAGCGAACGAATATCATCGGAACTGATGGCGTGGTAGTTGAATTGAAAAACGACAAAATTGATCACACTGGTCAACAATACCACCGCCACAAAAGGCCACAATATATACTTCCATTTTGAACTTGGTATGGGTTGAGCAGCTAAGACTAAAGGAATGAGTAAAAGCGGCAATTTCACCCGTAAATCATCAAATGCCCATGCTAGATTGTCAGTCCAAATTAAAGCGATAAGATGCAAGCCAAAAAAGGCAAATAAGCCCCAAGATATACGATTGGTTTGGATGTTTTTTCCATACTGCTTAAAATCGGCTTCCAGTAAAAGATTCAATAAGGCCAACATCAAGGATAGCGATAAAATCACCTTGCTTAGGATTAAACCCATTCCCATAGCGGAAAACGCAAAAAGATGCACTTTCTGGTGGATGTCTTGACCAAATAAACGTTTCAACATAGGCGATAAACGCTTATTTTTTCAAAATAGTATGCCACTTATTTTTATCATTCAGAATTTCAAACGCCTTTTGAAGAACCAAATCTGATTTAAAACTATCTTCTGCCCTACCTTTTTGATAATAGTAGCGGGATACGATTTCATTTTCAATGAGATCCTTAATTTCTGGAGCAAATTTTTCCAAATCTCTGGCTTTTGAAGGCGTCACTTTTGTCATCAAGGCATCAAATTCTGCTTTTGAATCTTCATAAAATCCTTCTTTTTCGGCAGTTGCCAAGACTTTCTTCAACATTTCTTCAGAAGCAGTAGAATAATTGAAAGTGTCTTTGATCGCCTTTTCTTTAAACGCTTGGTAGTCAGCAGCGGAAAGGGTAAATGATTTTGCATCCGCAATGGTTGGGTGTGCATTTTTATATTCCGTAGCGAAATCAAAAATCAAGTTGTTGGCGTAAACCATGGCCGTTAATCGACTAAAGTCTTTTACATCCACCACTACATCCGGTTCAATTCCGCGTCCATCAATGACCTCTCGGCCATTTTTTGTTTGAAATTTCTTCACCAACGAATCCGCAATTTCTTTCGGTTTTGAACCGTCTGCCTTATCGTAATATTCCAAACGCTGTACACATCTTCCCGATGGTGTGTAATATTTAGCGATCGTTAATTTCACTTTAGAACCGTATTTCAAATCGTAAGTTCTTTGCACCAATCCTTTCCCGAAGGAAGTTTCGCCCACAATTACCCCTCGATCTAAATCTTGAATACTTCCCGCCACAATCTCAGAGGCAGAAGCAGAACCTCCATCAATTAAAACGGTTAATGGAATTTGGGTATCGATTGGTTCTTCCATGGTTTGATACACTCGATTTTCCTCCTTGATGCGCCCTTTTGTCGTTACCACGGTTTGTCCTTTCGGCACAAATAAATTCACAATTTTAATCGCTTCAATCAACAACCCACCTCCGTTACCACGAAGATCTAAAACAATTGATTTAGCACCAGAAGCCTTTAAATCAATAAGTGCTTTTTTCACATCTGCTCCAGCAGTTTGGGTAAAACTGTTGAGTTTAATATAACCGATTTGGTCTTGGATAATACCTGAATAGGGTACATTGGGCAGTTGAATTTCATCGCGCGTTACCTTGATGACTTGCTTTTTACCATTGCGCTCAATTTCGATATCGATGGAAGTCCCTTTTGGACCTTTCAACGAAGAACTCACCTCATCAGATGCTTTGTTCAACATGGATTTACCATCAATAGAAAGGATTTTATCTCCCGCTCTTAATCCGGCCTTTTCAGCAGGATTTCCTTCATAAGGTTCAGCAATGAAAGTCGCGGGGCCCATTTTACGAATCAAAGCCCCAATTCCTCCGTATTGTCCGGTGGTCATTAATCGATAATCCTCAATATTGGCCTCATGGTAATATTCGGTATACGGATCCAGCTCATTTAAAATGGCATCGATACCAATCTTGGTTAATTTACCCGTTTTGGGGTCATCCACGAAATACATATCCAGATGTTGGTAGATTTGATCCAACAACTCCATGCTTTTAATGATTTCAAAATGATTGGTTTGTGCCTGAACATTTCTACCAATGAAAAGCAATAAAAAAATAAAAATACCTGTTTTCATAGTTTTGGTTCTTTCTTTTCTAATTCGTGTTTTAATTTTTGAAATAATTGGTCTACTTTGGTTAAAAGGGTTTGATAATCCATTTCCTCTGAGGCCAGGTAAACGATAAAAATAGCAATTTGTCGTTGATTTTGCATTAAAAATTCTTCCAATGGCCATTTTGTATGTCGAACGGCTTCTCGCAATAAACGTTTTATGCGGTTGCGATCTACTGCTCGTTTAAAGCGTTTTTTAGGGACTGAAAATACAAATTGAAGGGATTTTTGCGTCGGTAAAGCGATTTCTAAATAATTCATCGCTATCGGATACTGCTTGACGCCCTGTCTTTTTTCAAAAACAGCCTCAATCACTTTGTGACTGCATAATTTATAAGACTTATCCAATTTGAAATTCATTTCACAAATATAAAGGAAAGATAGGATATAATCACGCGATGGCAATCGCCTCGACGAGTGGATGAACTTTTAGGCAGCTATACCAATTGAAAAGTCAAAAAAAATGCCCTCTTTTCAAGGGCATTTCGTTAGGACAAACTCAATTCGACACTTTTTAAACGCAAAACGATCAGTTGCCAATTTCGTATTTTTTCGCGCAAATCATTGTGCATGAAATACATTTCCTTCCAACTTAAATCCTCATTTATAGTGGGTAAATGGTAATTCGCTGCATACAAATAGTGCGGGGAGAAACGATCCGATAATTGGGTTAATTTCTCGGCTAAACGACTTAATTCAGTTTGCAAATCAGTTAATTCCTTCAAAAGGACATGATTACTTGGATTGTGGTAATCCATTTGGTCGTGAGCCGTATGTTCCAGCGCTTCCATGTGCGACATGATATTGAAACGAAGCTGCTCACTCTGTTTAATCCATTCAGATTTCTTTTCATCCGTGCCTTTCGCTTTTATTACATCAAATGACGCAATGGTTTCTTGAATTTGTTGCTTTTGAATAGCACCGATATCTTCTGTCCATTTGCTACTTTTCAAATTCGTAAGCGTAAATAACAAGCCACCAGCGATTAAAATCAAAACCGACGAAACCATGGTATTTACTCGAGTTTCAGGATTTCGAATACCGCCGAAAAAGTAGATGGGTAAAAAGCAAAGCATTAAAATTCCGAGCGCCAGTAACCACATTATATTCGCAAAAGGCCAATGCATGATTTTAAACATGACCGACACACAAAATAATAGGGCAAAAATTGCAGCAATAGCTATGATTAATTTCTCGCGTATGGGTTTTACCTCCTTTACTTTTAACACCGATAAAAGTGGGAGAAAAATAGTGGAAAAAATAAAAATAGATCCTACTAACAGTATCGCAGCACCCGGCCAATGCATGATTTTAAACCAAGCACCCACCGTAAATAAAATAGCAGTAATTCCCCCGCTATACAACATCATTTTTTTCATGGTATAATAATTTTTAAAAATGAATAATAAATCCGTTTCGGCTTGAATTTCTTGTAATTCGCGCCTAAAAAATTGGGGTAAGATACGGTCATAGCAGGCTTGGAAATCGGATGGTTGATCCATTTCCTCTTCCATTAAACAACAAATGTGATCCAAGAGATCGAGCTGCAGCTCTTTCCGCTTAATTCCCTTACGTCTAAGGTCATCAAGTATGGATTGCACTTGGTTATCGCTCAAGACCACCACTTAACCCAACTTTGGTTTCAAGTCTAATAAAAAGATCATCGTGTCGATAAATTCAGAGAATTCATTGACTTTTTCTTTGGCTATTTGATTGCCCGTTTGGGTAATGGAATAATACTTCCGAATGCGATTTCCTACATTAACCACCTCCGTGCTTAAAATCCCTTGAGCTTCTAACGCATGCAAAGTAGGATACAATGCGCCTTCCGTCAATTGAATTTTTCCATCCGTAAGTTCCTTCACCTTTTGGGTAATCTCATACCCATACATTTTTTCATTTTCCGATAACAACTTTAAAATGATCGTTTTTAAAGTTCCTTTTATTAATTCTGATGCATACATAATACAAATATACACTTTTATTTTTATATACCTAATTTTCTTATGTATATTTTTAAGGTATAAAAAAACACCTCATTTCAAGGTGTTTAAAAAGTATGTGAAGAATTTCTTACTTTTTGAAATTCTCAGCAACGATTAAATCTTTAGTTCCGTGGGTCCAACTGTAAAATCCTTCACCTGTTTTCACGCCTTTTTTACCAGCCGTTACCATGTTCACTAAAAGCGGACAAGGGGCATATTTTGGATTTCCAAATCCTTGGTGTAAAACTTCTAAAATGGCCAGACACACATCCAAACCAATAAAATCGGCTAACTGCAACGGACCCATCGGATGAGCCATACCCAATTTCATCACGGTATCAATTTCTTCCACACCGGCTACACCTTCGTATAAGGTATAAATGGCTTCATTGATCATCGGCATTAAAATGCGATTCGCGACAAATCCAGGATAATCATTCACTTCCACTGGAACTTTAGCTAACTTTCTTGACAAATCCATGATGGTTTGGGTAACCTTATCGGTTGTTGAATAGCCACGGATGATTTCCACCAATTTCATGATAGGCACTGGATTCATAAAATGCATCCCGATCACTTTGTCAGGTCTTGAAGTAACCGACGCGATTTTTGTGATTGAAATGGATGACGTATTAGAAGCTAAAATCACATGCGGAGCAGTGAAACGATCTAAGTCCGCAAAAATTTTCAATTTTAAATCGATATTTTCAGTAGCAGCTTCTACCACTAAATCTACTTGTTTTACCCCCTCTTCCATCGAAGTATAAGTGGTAAGATTAGCTAGCGTTTGATTCTTTTGATCTTCGGTTAAAGTACCCTTTTCAACTTGACGACCTAAATTTTTTGTAATGGTGGCCATTCCTTTGTCCAATGAAGCTTGAGCAACATCAATTAAAGCAACTTGATATCCAAATTGAGCGAAAACATGAGCGATTCCATTTCCCATTGTTCCAGCTCCTATGACTGCAATGTTTTTCATTTAGTAAGTATTTTTAGCAAATATATAGGGAATTTTTAAATTTCCTTAACTTTAAGCAAATGGATCGAGCAATTCTTTTCTACGATGGCGATTGTGGTTTGTGCAATCGAACGGTGCAGTTTGTGCTGAAGCACGAAAGTCATGCTATGATTCAATTTTGTCCTTTAGGAAGTGAATTCCAAGGTCAATTTTTTGAAGAGCATGGTGAAGTTCCAGCAGATTTATCCACGGTTTATTTCTATATGCAAGGAACTTTTTATACCCAATCCGATGCGGTGCTTCAATTGGTTAGGCACCTTCGTTGGTATTGCAAACCCCTCTATTTAGGTGTTATCATTCCAAAGTTTTTGCGCGATCAATGTTACCATTGGGTGGCAAAAAATCGAAAAAAATGGGTAAAAGCTTATTGTGTGGTTCCTGATTCGAATCAGCGTAAACGCTTCCTTTCTTAGTTATTTTCGCTCAATTCGTTCAACTTCTGCGATTTCATCTAAAGTATGGTATAAAAAGCTGACCAAGTAAAGCATTTGATCCCTACCCTTTCGTTGTCCTAATTTTGCGACGACATATGCAGAACAAAAAGCAATAATTCCAATGGGAATAAACCAAATGAACGGACTTGATCCGGAAGTTTGCATTTCCACAAACCCAAACATACCCCCAAAGGTAGTTAACAAGACGATAGCAGCATAAATCAAGGCAAACATGGCCCATACTGCTTGTCGAGGACCCAACAAACAACTTACCGTAACTTCGCCTGAATATTCACTTTTTTCAATTCTAACCGTCATCTCAGGCGACCAATAATGCGCTAACCAACTGGGAGTTTTTAGAAAGATCAAGTGATGACTGCAATCACATGTCACGGTTTTTGAGTCTTTTACCCGCTCCACAATATGCTCGACCGCCTCCTGAGGATCTTTGTTGATTTTCAAATAGAAGCGAGGACGAATTTCTCCTAAAATGGAATGATTTAAACGGTTAAATGGCATAAGTTCATCGTTATACTGCCTAGTGAAGATACAATAATAATTTTAGATTAAGGTATCTTGTGGAATCAATTTCAATTTAGGGTGTCTCAAAAACTTATCCCAAAAATCAGGTTTTGGTGCCTCTATTTTAAGAGTTTGCTGCGTAAAAGGATGAACAAATCTAATGTTTGAAGCATGCAAAAACAAATAAGGAATTTGCATTTCCGCTTGAAACATGTGGTTGTGGTGACGGTTACCAAACTTAGGGTCGCCGATCATTGGATGACTGATTTTGTTGGCATGAATTCGGAGTTGGTTGGTTCTTCCGGTATGCGGTTGAAATTTTACTAAACTGTACCTACTTTGCGCATAAGGTGGAACTGGAATTGCCAATTCAAAATGTTGTAAAGTAGAATAGCTGGATAGCGCCTCCTTGTAATTTCCTCGTTCATTTTTGACCGGTGAATCAATCCGACCTTTTGGTGGAGTATGTCCACGAAGCAAAGCCAAATAAGTTTTCTCTACGGTTTGTGTGGTAAATAATTCCTGTAAGACATGAACATGTTCCGAGGCTTTGGCGATGAGCAAAACACCCGATGTTTTATAATCCAAACGATGGACCAGATTGGGTTTCCAATCAAAATTTTGTTCGATCCATTGACAAACCGAAAGCTCGTGTCGCTTGTTTTCCGCATATTTTGAATGATGAACCAAACAATTACTGGGCTTGTTCACCAACGCCAAATAAGCATCCTCATACAAAATCTCTGGATTCATTTGCCAAAGATACAATTATCGGATTAGTCCTTCGTCATTCTTCCCACAATACAACTGGCATAACTTTTCAGTTGCAGCAATAAACCATTTTCTTCCGTTGCTTCTGGATACCCTAAATGGTGCAAAAGATTGGTCAAATCCTTTCTTTGTGTTTCATCCGTATGCGTTACTGTAACTAAGTCCTTTTCATGATCTACATCAACGGATTGCACCCCTTGAAGTCCTCCTAATTTCGTTTTAATGGTGTTTTCGCAGCCCCCACATTTCAAATTGGCAATAAAGATTTCTTCGGTTATCATAATTTCTTTTTTGAATACAATAATATACGAAAATTCCGAGAATAAACCTAATTTATATCATTTTTATTTCCAAGTAAAAAGCACTAATTTTGCAAAAAATTGAATCATGAAGAGCACGGTAGAATTGATGGCACCTGCGGGTAATTTTGAATCGTTAATGGCAGGCATTCATGCGGGTGCAAATTCCGTATACTTTGGCGTAGATCAACTCAACATGCGCGCTAGGGCGACCATGAATTTTACTTTGGGTGATTTGGAGGAAATTGCTGAAATCTGTCAAAAGCACGATGTAAAAAGCTACTTAACCCTCAACACCATCATTTATGATCACGATTTAAGCATCATTAAAACGGTTACAGACAAGGCGCTTGAGGTAGGCATTACAGCGATCATAGCTTCAGATCAAGCTGTCATCAACTACTGTCATCAAGCAGGTATGGAAGTCCATATCTCCACTCAAGTAAATGTAACCAATTTTGAAACAGTGAAGTTCTATTCCCATTTTGCAGATGTAATGGTGTTATCGCGAGAACTATCCCTCAATCAAGTTAAAAAAATTACTTCTGAAATCGAAAAACAGCAAATTAAAGGTCCTTCAGGTAACTTAATTGAAATTGAAATTTTCGGACACGGCGCGCTTTGTATGGCTGTTTCCGGAAAATGTTACTTGAGCTTACATACCCAAAACTCTTCGGCCAATCGAGGTGCTTGCATTCAAAATTGCAGAAGACCCTATATTGTTACCGATAAAGAAAGCGGTTACGAATTGGAAATTGACAATGAATACATCATGTCGCCGAAAGATCTTTGTACCATCAATTTTCTAGATCAAGTGGTCGATTCAGGCATTAAAGTCTTGAAAATTGAGGGTCGAGGCAGGGCTCCTGAATATGTACAAACTACCATTGCATGTTATCGCGAAGCATTGGATGCGATTGCAGAAGGTACGTATACTACTGATAAAGTAAACGCATGGATGGATCGTCTTGCCACGGTTTATAATCGCGGGTTTTGGAGTGGATATTATCTAGGACAAGAATTAGGCGAGTGGACCGATGCAAGTGGTTCAAAAGCAACACAGAAAAAGATCTACATCGCGAAAGGACAGCATTACTATGGCAAAACCAACATTGCAGAATTTAAGGTAGAAGCGCAAAATATCAAACAAGGCGATACTATTTTAATCACAGGACCAACCACCGGAGTAATCCAAATGGAAATGCCTGCCTTTATGGTCGACGATGCCTTTGCCACAGAGGCTAAGCGAGGGGAAATCATTACTTTCAAATTGGATGAACGAATCCGAAATACCGATAAATTATATAAATTGGTTCCAAACGATTAAGGATTTATGGTCATCATTACTCTACAACGCGAAAAATGCATCGGCTGTAACTACTGTGTAGAAATGCACGCTGAGCGATTTAGGATGTCAAAAAAAGATGGTAAAAGTGTGCTCCTAAATTCCCTTGAAAAAAAGGGTTTTCATACGGCTAAAGTGCGTGATGAGGAATTGGATTTCGCCCAAAGCGCAGCAAAAGCTTGTCCCGTGAATATCATACAAGTAAAACAGATTTAATTATTTATTCGTAACTTGCTGTTGTGAAAGATAAACTGAATCCATACAATCACTACCAACAAGCGCGTTATTCCCTTAGTTTATGGGTGTCTTATTTGCTGGTTGGCACATTAGGATTTTCAGCTTTGTTGTTTTATTCCTTAAAAATGACCGACTACATCCAATACTCAATTGGTTTTGGACTTGCTGTCATTAACTTATGGATTTTAATCCAAACAAAGAAGTACGAAATTGCAGCCTATTTCATTTCAAGTGGTAGTTTTTTATTACTCACGTTATCGATCATTTTAGACCATACTGTAGTTCACTTAATCGAACCGCTGTGGTTTGCCTGTGCCATTATTTACAGCTACTTCACGATCGGAAAATGGTGGGGAATCCTACAAAGTATTGGAGCAATTGGCGTGCTTATCTATTACTACAATACCAGCTTTTACTCGAATTTAGAATTTGTCCTTCAAAACAAAAGCAATAATCCTGTGATCATGACGGTAGAAGCCTTTTTATGCTTCTTTTTTATTGGATTTTTCACGGTTCGTTTTTTAAAAGCCATACACTTCGCTGAGCAAAATTATTTTAAAGCAAACGACGAATTAAACATTCAATTGCAAAATGTTTCCCTCCAGAATGATGAAAACGCATTCCTCATAAAAGAAATTCACCATCGCGTTAAAAACAATTTACAAATTATCGTTTCAATGTTGAGGTTGCAATCCTATGAAATGAAAACGGATGAAGCAAAACAAAATTTCGAAGAGGCCATTAACCGCATCATGTCGATGGCGTTAATTCATCAAAAGATGTATGAACAAAAAAACCTACAATACATCGATGTCAATAGTTACCTTCAAGATCTCATCCGCGATTTAATCCGCAACTATTCGACTCATGAGCAAAAAATTGATGTACACATCCACAATGAAATGGAGCAAATAGGCTTAAAAACGATTGTACCCTTAGGTTTATTGATGTCAGAATTGGTCTCTAATTCACTTAAACATGCCATTACCCATGATGGAACCATCTCCATTCAAATTAAAAACAATACAAATCATCACTACACCTTGTTATATGCCGACTCAGGTACTTGGAAGGAAAACAGCAAAAAAGGATTTGGTTTGGAGATGATTGACACTTTAGTGGAACAACTGGAAGGCACTATCGAACGAGAAAACACAAATGGAACCATTTACCACATCGAATTTAAAGACATTGATTAACTACTAAATTTCTTCTTCGTATAAATCTTTTGAGCAGCACGTTCTAAAACCAGATAGGCTAATTTTTGGAGAAAATCCTTTCTTCCCAACAAGGCCTCCACCCTGCTCTGCTGCAAGTCCAAGGTATATAAAAATGAAAAAAACCGCGTTTCTCCTTCTTGGATTAATTGACTAAGTAGGAATTCGATATGCCCCAGAATGACCTCAGTAGTGGCCATTTGATCTTGAAAACCTTCTGGAAAAGTATAGCCGAATTTTTCAAACTCGTTCGACAATTGCTTTTGGGTTCGTCGGATAAAATCCTCCTTGGAATCAAATAAAGCAAGGTCAAATTGTTCAAACATCAGATTAAAAGTTGGTAAAATAAGAAAGAAAGGCTATAGGCCAATACGCCCATAAAAGCCAATTGAACAAGTGGCCATTTCCAAGATTTTGTCTCCCTTCTTACCACGGCCAACGTAGCCATACATTGCATCGCAAATACATAAAAAACCATAAGCGACACTCCTGAAGCAAGGGTAAATACCGGTTGTCCGTTCAAACGCTTTTCATTTTTCATCTTTGCCAACAAGCCCTCTGCATTTTCTTCCTGATGAACCGAATAAATAGTCGCCAAAGAACCCACAAAAACCTCCCGTGCAGCAAACGATGTAATGAGCGAAATTCCTATTTTCCAATCGTAACCAAGCGGTTCAATCAAAGGTTCCATCCATTTACCTAGATGACCCATGTAGGATGATTCCAATTTTAGGGAGGCCACCAAGCGTTCTTCCTCCGTTTGACTTAATCCTTGGTCATATGCTTGCGCTTGTGCATTTTTCTCCGCCAATTGCAAACTTTCGCCGGGACCAAAGCTGGCCAAAAACCAAAGTACAATGGATATCGCAATTATCACCTTTCCTGCATCGATGACGAATATTTTTACCTTTTCCCAAACTGTCATCAACACGTTATTCCATTTTGGTAATTTATAACTGGGTAATTCTAAAATTAAGTAACCGGTTTGTTTCGATTGAATGAGCCATTTCAAGAGTAAACTCATCCCTATTGCGCCTAACACTCCTAAAAAATAAAGGCCAAATAAAACCATTCCTTGCAAATTGATAAAGCCAAACACCATCTGTTTGGGAATGACCAAAGCAATCAGCAAAGTATAAACCGGAATACGCGCGCTACAAGACATCAATGGCGCTACGAGAATGGTAATTAAACGTTCTTTCCAATCGGCAATCGTTCGTGCGGCCATAACCCCTGGAATGGCACAAGCTACACTCGAAAGTAATGGAACGACACTTTTTCCATTTAACCCTAAAGGTCGCATCCAACGATCCATCAAAAAGACTACTCGGGCTAAATAACCACTTTCCTCTAGAATCGCAATGAACAAGAATAGAAATGCAATTTGGGGAACAAATACCAATACCCCACCAATTCCTGGAATTATTCCTTGAGTCACCAAATCAAAAAATACGCCCTCTGGGAGTTGTTGACTGGTCCAAACACTCAACGATGCAAAATTCGCATCGATGAAATCCATAGGAATACTGGCGAACACAAAAATGGCTTGAAACAACGAAAAAAGCACAAAAAAGAAAATGGCATAACCAAAAATCGGGTGCACCAAAATTTGATCTAAACGAGCTTGAAATTTATTTTGACGCGTTTCTTCCACTTGCGTTTGCACCACCAATCCTTCCAATTGCTGATAGCGTTTTTTGACTTCTTCTTCTTGTCCTGCTGTATCTTCTAAGCTACAAACCCAATCCTTTTGGTAAGTAAATTGCGTCAGATCAATAGCTTTAATGGCTTCAATGATGCGATTTTTTCCAAATCCTACCCGAGCATTGGTTTCAATGATCTGTGCATTAGGAAATTGACTTTTTAAATTTTCTTCCAAAATCGAAACGCCTTTTTTACGGGCGATATCGGTCATATTCAACAACATTATGGTAGGTAACCCTAAATCATAAATCTGCTGAAATAAAAATAAATTTCGTTTTAAATTCGAGGCATCCACCACGACCATGACGATGTCAGGAAAATCAAGATGATCTGGATGAGTTACCACTTGGTAAACAATTTCTTCGTCCTTAGATCTGGGGTAAATGCTGTAGGTTCCTGGAAAATCAATCAGCAGGTGATCGGTCCCTTTCAAGGTGCCAAATTTTTTATCTACGGTTACTCCTGGAAAATTCCCAACATGTTGTTTCAACCCTGTCAAAAGATTAAATAGGGAACTTTTACCCGTGTTCGGATTACCGACTAAAGCAATCTTCATGAGTTGTCGCGATTTAAAACAGGTTCCACTTGGACGAAAGAAGCTTCATCTTTTCTTAAGGAAAGGATATAATCTTGAATTTGAATCGCAATCGGACCTCCAAAAGGAGCTTGGAACAACCATTTGATTTCTTGTCCCTCCAATAAACCCATTTCCATCAATTTCGTTTTCAAGGGAGAATCCATCAGTTGAATCACCTTGAGTAAAGAAACGGAAGAAATGTGCGCCAAATTCGTCATGCCTCAAAAATACAACAAATGCTTAGAAAAATGCTACCCTTAAAAAGGTATTTTATTGAGAATCTTTCATCACCATTCGAATGGTTTGACGGGTTTTTTGTTCAAGTAAAATCGTCTTATTTTCAGAAACACGGTTAAGGGTTGCTTGATCATAATGGCGAATCGTAACTAACTCAAGACCATCATTGTACTTCACTTGATATTGATCGGAGAACAATTCCATCATCTTATCGAGCTTGATTTTATCTGCATCCAACAAGATGGAAAAACTCAAAGCAGAATTTTGCATCAAATTGATTTTAGCATTGATTTTAGCCAAGCGATTAAAAATATCGGATAAATTTTCTTCCACGATAAACGAAAAATCTTTGGGCGTAAGTGAGATTAAAACCTGATTCATTTTAAAAATGAAAGAAGGAACCAATTGATCGAAATCCATGGATTCTTGAATCACTGTTCCGGATGCAAGCGGATCAATAAAGGATTTAACATAAAGTGGAATTCCTTTATTTTGAAGCGGTTTTAGTGTCTTTGGATGAATTACTGAAGCGCCGTAATAGGATAATTCAATGGCTTCTTTGAAGGAAATTTTCTCCAGTTTTACCGTATCATCGAACCATTTTGGATCTGCGTTTAACATTCCTGGTACATCCTTCCAAATGGTCACATCTTCGGCATCTAAACTGTATGCCAAAATTCCGGCAGTATAATCAGATCCCTCACGACCTAATGTGGTGGTAAAGCCTTCAGAGGTGTAACCGATAAATCCTTGCGTAATCAGCACATCAACCGATTCAAAAGCAGGTAACATTTGTTCTTGAATATTTTGTGTCGTTTTATCCCAGTCGACTTTTCCTTCGCGATACAAATGATTTGTTTTAATTAAGCGTCTCGCGTCCATCCAACGACTCTTCAACTTAATTTCTTCAAAATAAGCAGCTACAATTTTCGTGGAAATCACCTCGCCCAATGAAACGATTTGATCGTACTCAAAATCTTCATTTTCATGCAGCGTATGGTTGTATTTGGAGCCTAATTCTTGAACAATCTTTTCAATAGCCTTATAGATAGGATGCGAAACATCCGGTATTAATTCACGGACAATTTGCAAATGAAATTCTTGAATAAATGCTAACTTTTCATGAAATACATTCTCATTTTTTGTCCATAATGCGCTCACCATTTCCTCCAAGTGATTGGTGGTTTTTCCCATTGCAGAAACTACCATTGCAATTTTTTTGTTGGGAAATAACTGTATGATATTGGCAACGTTACGAACAGCAGATGCTTCTTTAACCGAAGCCCCACCAAATTTAAATACCTTCATCGTTAACTTAATTTATCGGAAAGAATACGCATCTCTATGCTAGGAGAAATTTTCTCGTACAAAATGTTGTTTACAGCCTCTAAAATGGGCATTTCAACTTGGAATTTTTTATTGATTTCGACCACACATTTGGTCGCATAATAACCTTCCGCAATCATGTTCATTTCCAATTGAGCTGTTTTTACGGAATATCCTTTCCCTATCATAAAACCAAAGGTTCTATTTCTTGAAAACTTGGAATAAGCCGTTACTAATAAATCCCCCAAATAGGCACTGGATTTCACATCGCGGTGAATGGGCGACACCTCATCGATGAAATTCTCAATTTCTTGAATGGCATTAGATATCAAAACCGCTTGGAAATTGTCTCCATAACCTAATCCCGCGCAAATTCCTGAAGCTAAAGCATACACATTTTTTAAAATTGCAGACAGCTCCGTGCCGAATAAATCATCAGAGGTCGTGGTTTTGATGTAACGGGTAGCCAGTAGTTTTGACATTTTATTGGCTATTCGCTCATCTTGACAAGCAATGGTCAGATATGAAAGGCGTTCCATCGCCACTTCTTCTGCGTGACATGGTCCAGAAATGATACCAATTTTAGCATATTTCGTACCGAAGGTTTTATGAATGAAACGAGCGGGAATAGCATTAAATTCTGGAACAATACCTTTTACGGCTGAAAATACAATTTTGTCTTTAAAATGTTTTTGATCAACATTTTCGAATAATTTGAAAAGAAAGGCAGAAGGCGTTGCAATGATGATGATATCTGCTGCTGCAATGGTCTTTTCCAAATCAGACGAAACCTCAATGCTTTCTAAGTGAAATTCTACAGATTCTAAATAGTTAGGATTGTGCTTAAATTTCTTGATGTGTTCAATAGCCGCCTCTGATCGCATCCACCAATGTACCTTTTGCACATTTGTGGTCAGAATTTTAACTAAAGCGGTTGCCCAGCTTCCACCTCCAATAACTGCTATTTTTGAATTTTCAATCATCCTTAACTGCAAAATTAAGGAAAATTTACAACATCTAAATATTTTATCCCTAGCAACTCAAATCTTTCAAACAAAGTTCTTGTGGAACAAAGCCTGCCGCTAAAAGCTTCTGAGAATCTACTTCGTAACTTTCTATCAAAAGATCGCTCATCTCTCCTAAAACAGCCCTTAAAAGCCATTTAGGGACATTTGGAAACCATTTTCGTTTACGATGCATCGCAAGTAATTCATCGGTCATGGAGGCATTGGATTGATTCACCGTTACGGCATGGTAAGTTCCGATCAATGGTTGGGTTAGGGCAAAATGAAACAAGCGCACCAAATCATGCATACTGATCCAAGGGACAATTTGACTGCCATCTCCGATATAACTGCCAAAACCTAATGCAATGGGTTTTTTAATTTTAGCAAGGGCACCTCCTTGATACATTACCACACCTGCCCTAAGTATGGTGGTAGGCACAGAGAAAGTGACTGCCGATTCCCATTTCTGAGTTAATTGGGAAAGAAAATCTTCGCCAAAGGCATCTTCCTCTTGGTGTTTGATTCCAGTACTTTTTCCATAACAAGTAGCACCAGAAATTTGAAGCACTTGTTTTAGATTAGGCATTCGATCTGCCAAACGCACTAAGTATTGTGTAGGAATAATTCTCGACGTGAATAATTCATGTCTTCGTTTTTCACTCCAACCTCGACCTCCTATGCCACTGCCGCACAAATTGATCAATACTTCAACTGCATCAAAAGGGAAATGAGCATCAATTTCTTGGGTATCAGGATTCCAATAAAAACCTTGATTTGATGTCTTGGAACGAGAAAGGATACTGACTTCATTGCCTTGTGAACGCAGATAAGTTGCTAATTGTCGACCAATATTTCCAGAACCTCCTGCTATTACAATCATAATTTTTACTTAAAAAAACAAACGTCCATTTATCCAAGTAGGATCTAAAGTGGCTCCTACTTTCTTGTAAAATTCAATCGCCGGAGTATTCCACTCCAAAACTTGCCAATCCATTCGCTTCACTTCTTCTTGAATTGCAATATCTCTTACCTTTTGAAACAACTTTAAACCCCAACCTAATCGTCTAGATTCCGGTTTTAAATAAAAATCTTCTAGGTACAAACACTTTCCTTTCCAAGTAGAGTAAGCAAAATAATACAAGGCAAATCCGATGATTTCACTTTCTACTTCTACAACAAGTGCATGACAAATTTGTTCGTTAAAAAGGTCGTTCTCCAATTGAGCAGCGGTAACAATCACCGCATCTGGTTCTTTCTCATAAGCTGCCAACTCCTTGATGAGTCCTAAAATGGCTGCCGCATCTTTTCGCTCTGATGCACGTATCATATTTATTGAACTCCTGCTAAATTGAAACGCAATCTTAATCCAGTACTTAAATTCCCTGTTGGGTAGGAAGTAGCGATTTTTGGTGTATTCAACACTTGATCGTAATAGTATTGAATCGTTAAATTCTGCGTAAGGTTGTAATCGATAGAAGCCTTAATCGAAATGACGCGTTGACCTGCAGTAGCTTGGTTTGTGTTTTCAACTGCTTTTCGAATCACAGTTAAATTATCTCGGAAAGAGAAATCAAAACGGATGTTTACATCGCTTGGTGGTATTTTCTCAAAAGGCAATTTCACTTTCACAAATTTATAACCCGAACCGATAACCCACTCATTACCTAATACTTCTGTTACTTGATTATTGTTTAAGGAAAGGGTTGCGCTTCGATCTTTTTTGTACTCAAATTTGGTGATTAATCCTTGTCCTTTAATGTTCCAAGTCATATCAAAACCAATCAATGGAGAAAAACGCTCGGTTAATGTAACATTTTGCACTTGACGAGCTGCAATGAAATTCTGGTTTTGATCCAATGCATTTACATGTCCGTTTTGATCGAAGGTTGCATTTAAATTCGTTTGCATTCCAGCGATACTAACGGTCGAAGAATAGCCATGGCGTACCACAAAATTCTTAAATAATTTTTTCGTGAACTTAAATTTATTAAATCCATTATAGTTGATCGTCCAGTTAGGTAATGGAACATTTTTTAAAGGATTTACATTGCGATCGTTCACCGATGAATTCGTATATGACGTTAAGAACGCGCCAATCATGACTTCTTGATGGGTAGCATTGTATCCTGAGTAATATCCCGAAGCCAATTGCGAGGAGTTTCCATTTTGACGACCCAACACTTGGGAAACCTCAACGCGAGAAGCCAACATGTTATTAAAGGTGGCAGAAGTGAAATCTTTTCGATAACCTTTAAAGGCAGTTCCTATTGAAATGGAAGAATACGTTAGCGTACTGATTTGAACTTGACTTTGACTTTCAAAAGTACCTGTTGCAGCATTCCAACGGTAAAATTCTGTTGAATTATTGCTGTACGTTCGATTACCACTTAATTCGATGGTAATGTCTTTAATCGGCTCTAAACTTGCGCGTACAGAAAGATTTTTACTGTGCGTATGCGTGTATTGTTTATTCAAGTTTTCATTTTGAACCAACCAACCATTTTGAGCTGCCGATCTTGCTATATTGTAATCCTTTTCTCGACCCCAAATATCGTATCCTTGTTGACCGAAAACAAATCCAGATAAAGGCGCTTGGAAACTACTGTTAAATCCAAGAATACTTGTTCCTTGAGAATAACCTGGCAGTAAAGTTCCATCCGTTAACGTATACGTTCCGGATACATTGCGCACCGTCATTGCCATACGTGCAAGGAAACCACCAACAGGGTGTACCTTTTCATTTTTCTCTCGCTCCTCTTTACGTTTTTCGCGTCGTTCCTCGCGTCGTTTTTTACGTTTATACTTTCTAATTTCTCTCGGAGTCATGAGTGTAAAATCCGGCTCTGGTTCTTCCGCTTTAGGCGGTTCATTAGGTTTAGGATTATTGCCATTTGCCCCACCCGGATCAAGCGACCTCGAATTTCCTCTGACTGCTCCTCTTCCCGATGAATTCCCCATCACCTTTTTGAAATAAGGCACCTTGTTGTATAAATTCATAAAATTCATTTGCCCAGTCATATTGATATTACGACTGTTTTGTATGATATTTCCGAATTCAGCTTGTCCTAGAGGCGCTCTTTGCCAATTGTAAGTACCTGAATATTTAAAACTTGCACTTACCCAATTTAAGGCAGGGATTTTATCCAACGGCAAGGTATAATTAAAGGAATAATTATGGGAATAATCCATGGTTTTTCCAAAGGTCTTCATTTGAGACGATATGGAATCTTGAAATTCACGATAACCACTTGGGTCAGCTTTACGATCCACTCGATGATTTCCTTCCTCAAAAATAGCCTTATTGGTCGCATTGAAAGTAAACTTCAAATTATTCGTAAGGTCATAGCCAAAGCCATAGCCTCGATTCCACGTGAAATTTTTCACATAAACCGGAGCAAATTCGTAGGTTGGCACGAGATTGTTTCGGATTTGCCTTTCGTTATAATTTCGCAATAAATCATTGGTGAAACTAATGTTTTTAGGCATTAGGTTGAAACGCATATCCTTAATGATGGCTAACCAAGGAGATTTTTGCAACTTTTTAGCCTTTTTAAAAGGTTCTAAAGGTATAGAAGGGAATGAATAATTGTAGCTTAAGTTCCCGGTCCATGTTTTGGTGCGATCGTAATTGGTGTTAAAATCCCTTTTATAGGTTTCAGCATAAGCATAACTGGCCGACCAATTGGCGATACGATAAAACCTTGGAGTAACTCCTGGACCTAATTCTTTTCTGACATTCGAGAAATTATACGATTTACGTTCTTGAAAATCTTGACCTAAACGCGATCTTCTTCTTCGCTCTTCGCCAGAATAGCTGTTTAATTTGACATCTGGATTGAAAGGATCGTACTCAGGATTTACAAGCCCCATGTTGTAACCGTAAAAGAACGGTAACGAGATACGTGCTTTTTTGCCAAAAAATTGACCCATTTGAATGTTGGTGTTGAAGTCGAATCCAATTTTCTGATTACGTTGACGATCTTGAACACGTGAATCTACATTACCCCAATTGATTCCAGAATAGTTTCCAGACATATTCACCGAAGCGAAATCAGCTAATTGTACTTGTGATTGCGCAATCGCTGCAGAACCTCCTTCTGAAACGAAATCCGTCAATCTTAATTCGTTAATCCAAATAATAGCGCACTGTTCTTGTCCATTATCTGCCCATAATGTATTACCATTCACATGCGGATTTCGAACCCCTACCATAATGGTTCGCATACCTTGAAGGTTAGGACTTCCCTTAACTTTTAATTTACGCTTAGGGTTTTCAGGATCTATTTTCCAGTATTCCGTGACATAAGAAACCGACGTGTTACCGGCATCAATCAGACGATTTCGGGTTTTCTTCAAATTCAATAAATCGTCAAAAATAATTTCAACATTATTGGCTTCCGGCCAAATGTCATCGGCTGAAGTTGCTCCCCATTCTGTTCGATTTAACGGTAATTCATATTCGTAATAATTATCTACGAAATCGGTTCCTAAACGCACAAAAAGAGTGAGATTTTCATTGTTAAATGGAATTGCTTTGTCCACCTCTTCAGCATGCACAAACATTTTTAATTTCTTGTAAGCCCTAACATCAAACTGTACGTTTTTATAAGCTGCTCTTGCATCCCCATCACGTAAATGACAAACTTCTAGGGATAAAGATTGTTCATTTAATTGTCGCTGTTGGGTTTGAGAAGGGTCTATTTCACGTAAAATACCTGGAGGAATTTCGTACTTAATCGGGGTTCTTTGATCGTTCTCTTCCACGTTCACAGCGGCAATATTGAATGAAGTCAAATTAGGATCTCCTTGCACACTTTCTCCAGGCTGTGTTAAATCTAAAGCGTACTTTCTCCATTCTCCTCTGACAAATTCCAAACGCGCAAAGCGCAACAATACCTCTTCATCAAAATCTTTTAAGAACATACGCATGAAACGAATCGAACGAAAATCTTGAATACCATTCACCTTCAATTCGTAATCTCTTACCGGAATTTTAAACTGGTACCAACGCTCTGTTTTGTTCCCATTTTGATAAGTTTGAACATTAGTTACGAAATTCTTACCAACTTGTAAATCATTTGGACGAATGGAAACACGGTATTGAAAATAAGCTTCCGATTCAGATAGGTTATTGTCTTGATTGATATCTTCTAAATCCGGAGAATTCGTAGCCTGAGTTGCATACTTTTCTGTATTCATGGTGTCAGACATCTCTTGTGTAGGCGCATTACCTTCCGTACCGTTGTATTTTTTATACCGCTCTAAAATATTCAATTGCTGCGCATCAAAATTATCGTCGCGATAGAAATTATAATCATCATTGGAAGGGTCTTGAATCATTCTTGCTTTAGCAGCGGCACTTAATGAGGGATGATTTTGCACCCAATTCACATAATTTGCAAATGCAATTTTTTCTTGATTACTGTTCCAACCATCTAAACCAATATCCTGATTTACTCTCGAGTTTGGATCGGTATCGAAGGCATTAACAACTACTTGTTGGGTAGATACTTTCGCCCAAAGTGTGGTGTCTAAATCATCATTGATGGAAACCCCTGATGGAGGCAATCCATTTTCAAAACTTTTACGAGAATCGGGCAATACATCTTCAGAAATATTGCCTAAGTTAAAGTACAATTCTCCACCATTATGCGGTGCATTGGGATTGACCGCCTCGGCATCGTCATTAAAAGGGTCTAATACCCAAAATTGAATAAATTCGATATTGGTTTGTTCAAAATCATTTGTGGTGAGCGCGCGTTGAATTCCTGCCCAACGATTTTCAGGATTTATCCAAGTACCATCAGGATTTACCGTGTTTGTCGTGTCGTAATTGTAAAAACCTCTTTCCTTCGGATAATAAGCCAATTCCAGAAGCGAAATATTAGTCACCGAACCATATTGCTGTTGAAGATTAGGGAAGATATCTTTTTGCATCACCAAACGCATTCTCGAATCCGATAACATGGCTGGATTATCTTTAATATGCTGAGGCGTTAATGCATTATTTTGATAAAATAAAGGATCAATCGTATACCATGCCAATTTAGATCTTCTAAATCCGGCTGATAGATCTTTTTTGGTGGCTTCCGGGAACATAGTAGGCTGACCTTGTGGAATTGAAGCCATTCTCCAAGAGGATGGTGATTTCAAATCAATTGAACTTTGAGCACCCTCGAAATCGTCTACATACGCTGTACCGTTTTTGTTGATTGATCTTGGTTGTCCAGGAATCAAGTGGGCGAACTCTCCCGTAAATGAGACGAAGGACTTAGCAGTAGTGGAAATCACCGGAAGGAGATCCACCAATTTCGTTAATAAAGGTACCTCTTGTTTGAAGGCAATATCTACTCCAATGATGTTGTTTTTATAGGGTTCGCTTCCAATATCTACTTTCGGCGTTGTTGGTCTTTCCATCATACGCATCCATGATGCTCCAACGTTAAAATTCGGATTAAAACGATAAGCAAAACGCGAACCAATTAAGGTTTTAGATTGAAACCCAAAGACATTATTACTTTCTATGGAAATTTTGATGGGCGTATTCGATTCCAAAATTCCAGTATTCAATATTTTTACACGACCTAAATTGTAATCTACTGTAAAGTCTTGTCCTTCAATTAATTTAATACCACCAGCCGTTACGGTTACTGCACCTTGAGGAACATTTAATGCATTTAGCGGAATATCAGAGGATATCGAGGATTGGTATTCCCCTTTAAACATGAAGCGATTTTTGGAAGGGATTTGCTGTGCTGCTGTTTTTGTGGAATCGTACAGTTCAGTATATGCTACTTGATTCACTACCGTATTGGAAACCCCTGCGGCAGACAATTTATCTTTTAAGGTTTTACCAAAAGGTTCTACCGTCGAAAAATAAATACGTCCATTTCTTGTATTGATGGTTCCTCCATTGTCGGCACGATTTCCTGAAAAATTAACAGGTGCAAAATCAAAAACCCCATCCGAAAAAGGTTGGTTGTTGAAATTCATTTTATCCATTTCCAACAAGGTCACCAATTGTTTGTCATCTACCCCTGGCAAAGGGAAAAAGGGCACCAACACCGATGTTTCAGGATTATTGTATAACAAATCCATTCTAAACCCTGTTTTATCCACTTGGTAAGCACCAATGGAATACACATTTTTCATCATCAAATCCCAAACTTTATTGTTTGGATTGGTAATCGTCGGTTTAATTAATTTTAGAATCAAGGCTTGTTGACCAGCGATTCCATCAGTTGAGAATTCACCCACTTGGAAAGTTTCACCTCGATAGGTATATTCGTAAGCTACCGCTAAAACTTCATCGTTATTCAAAGGTTGATTCAAAGAAATATAACCTAACAAAGCATTGTAGGAATATTCTTGTTCCGTTAATTTTTTAGCATTCTCCACTTTTTCGTAATGGATCGCTTGCGTGAATGGTCCTGGAGCGATGGTTTGCGCACTCAAGGTATTTACGGCTTGATTGAATCCACGGATTGTAGGTTGATTTGCTGCCCAATTGTACAAATTGTTCGCCTCATTATCTGGAAGTTCTGAAGCGGCATAACCTCCTGGGTCACCTTGACAATTCGTCGATTTTGCTTCCCCTAAATCTGAGAATGCAATAATGTTACGGGTGTTTTCAGTATTGTTGGTTCGGTTCGTCAACCACACCTCCATTCTGGTAATGTTGACCCCAGAATTGACAATAGGCAAGGTAGACATCGCTTGATCATAATTGTCGTGATGGTATAAATTCACGAAGTAATGACGGTTCGCCTCGTAGTTATCTCCAGAAATTTCAAATTTTTGTATTTGAGCCTTTCCGGTAATGTTAATTTCTTGTTTTTTCCCTTTGGAGGAAGCAGCAATTAAATCTACTGTTGCTCGTCCAAATTTCAACTGAGTTTTGGCACCGAACAAGGTTTGCGATCCTTGAATTAATGTCGTCGGCAGGGTCATAGATACATTACCCAATTCGATTTTTTGCACGATTTGGTCTTCGTCTCCGGTGTACTCTAATTTCGTGACATTGTCAAAATCAAAAGCTGCTTGCGTGTTGTATGAAGCTCCCAACTTCAGTTTTGTTCCGATTTGTCCAACGATATTCATTTGAATTTGTTGTTGGAAGTCGAAACGGGTAATGCGTCTTTGTTTAACCGGCAAAATGGGATTATCGTAACGCGACGAATTTACCCCAAAAGACAATTCCACATTTCCTTGCGGACGAATGGTAATTTGATCTGAACCAAAAAAGTTTTCAAAGGCTTTACTTTTGATTTTAATGGGAAGTTCGAAGGAACGATTTTTTTCGGTTTGCTCATCGATTTTTTCTTGCCAGTTCGCTTGTTGTGTCTTTTTACGCTCGTATTCTAGGTATTCTTCGAGGGTCATCATCGAAGGATTTCTATAATTCAAATCCGTACTTCCGATGGTTTCTTTAAAAACGTAACGCCCTAAAACGGGATCGTAGACAATGGTTTGTTTCACGGAGCTAGGATCGCCTAAATCAAAACTAGTGGGCGTAGTTTGGGTAGGATCCGTACTGTTGGTGATCGGAAAAATAAGTGTAGTATCCTGTCCTATTACAAGTGGGGTGTGTAGTAATATTCCTAAGTAGATACTCGCCTTTAAAAAGCGATATGTAAGTCGTTTAACCAATTTCTATAATACTTTCAACGCATGTTTAATTAATTCTTCTACGCTGTAATCATCTTGAGCAATTCTATCCAACGCTTTCTCTGCCAGTTTTTTATCAAATCCAAGCGAAATCAATGCATTTAACGCATCAAATTTAGATGTATTGTTTGAATTAAAAATATTTTCTGAAGAAAATGTCATTTTTTGCATTTTGTCCTTCAGTTCAATGATTACCCTTTGCGCCGTTTTTGCCCCAATTCCTTTGATGGATTGAATGGTTTTCACATCCTCTGAAACAATGGCATGGGCGATTTCATCAGGTACTAACGAGGATAGCATGATCATGGCCGTATTCGGTCCAATACCTGAAATCGAGATCAAATGTTGAAACATTTCTTTTTCTTCGAGAGTACAAAATCCATACAGGATATGGGCATCTTCACGGACGATGAGTTTGGTGAACAATGTTACGTGTTCATCGTTTCCCATGGCTGAAAAGGAATACAAAGAAATCTTCAATTCATACCCAACGCCGTTGCAATCGATCACAACATACGTGGGGTTTTTTAGAACTAATCGTCCAGACAGTTGATAAATCATGCTTTATTTATTTTGCGCGTCGATGACTGCAATTTTTACCATATTCACAATTTCACGCACAGAAGATCCCATTTGTAAAACGTGAACAGATTTTTTCAATCCCACTAGAATCGGACCGACTGCATCTCCCTCTACCATTTCTTGTAACAATTTGTAGGCAATATTTCCTGAACTTAAATTCGGGAAAATAAGCGTATTTACATTTTTGTTAGCAAGATTGGAAAAGGCAAATTTTTCCATCATCAACTCATTATTTAACGCAAAATTGGCTTGCAACTCACCGTCTACCACTAAACTAGGGTATTGTTCGTGCAGAATTTCCACCGCTTTTGCCATTTTTTCGGAATCAGCCCCAGGAGCCGATCCAAAATTCGAGTAACTCAACAAGGCAATTTTCGGAGCCACTTTAAATTTGCGGATCATTTTTGCCACACTGTTGGTAATTTCAGCAATTTCCTCAGCGGTCGGATTTAAGTTGATGGTGGTGTCGGCCAAGAACAATGGACCTCTTTTGGTAATTAAAATATAGAGCCCAGCTAAAATAGAAGCATCTTTTTGCAAACCAATTGTTTGAATAACCGGACGCACTACTTCGCGATAGTTGCGGGTAATGCCTGAAATCATCGCATCTGCTTCACCCATTTGAACCATCATGGCTCCAAAGTGGTTACGTTCACGCATCATTTGGATGGCTTCAAACTCAGTAAAACCTTTTCGTTTACGTTGCTCAAAAAACACTTTTCCAAAAGCAATTCTGCGTTCTTCTTCTTCTTCTTCTTTCGGATCAATAATTATTACTTCTGGAAATTCAATGTTATATTCCTGAATTAATGCATTGATTTTCTTTCTTTTTCCTAGTAGAATTGGAAAAGCAACCCCTTCTTCGAAAGCGGATTGCGCAGCTTTCAGAATTTTAATATTATCGGCTTCTGCAAATACGACCCTTTTCGGATTCGCTTGCGCTTTTTCAGTAATGTTACGGATCAGCTTATTATCTAAACCAAGTCGGTTTTTTAATTCTTGTTCATAAGCATCCCAATCCGTAATTGGATTTTTAGCCACACCAGAATCGATAGCTGCTTTTGCTACTGCAGGAGCCACATAATAAATCAAGCGTGGATCTAACGGTTTTGGAATGATTTGATCCCGACCAAACGAAATGTTTTTTTCACCATACGCTTCAATCACCTCCTCTGGAATGGTCTCTTTCGCTAAAGATGCAATCGCTTTTACTGCAGCCAATTTCATTTCTTCATTGATGGTGGTTGCTCGCACATCCAAAGCACCTCTAAAAATGAATGGAAAGCCCAATACATTGTTCACTTGATTAGGATGATCTGACCTACCTGTCGCCATGATGATATCTTTTCGAACAGCTGTCGCATCTTTATAGGAAATTTCAGGATCTGGATTTGCTAGAGCGAACACGATGGGATCCGATGCCATCTGTTGAATCATTTCTTTGGAGACCAGTCCACCTTTCGATAAACCTAAAAATACATCAGCATTTTTGAGAGACTTTTCAAAAGGAATATCCTTTTTATGCGCTTTTGCATACTCCTCTTTCATGTCATCAAGATTGGTTCTTCCTGCCCATAAAAGTCCTTTGGAGTCGTACATGTAAATATTTTCAACCTTAGCGCCAAGTGCGCAGTATAATTTCGCACAAGACATCGCTGCCGCTCCTGCACCAGAAATCACAATGCTGACTTTCTCAATTTTTTTGTTAGCTAATTCTAACGCGTTCAAAAGAGCAGCTGAAGAAATGATTGCCGTACCATGCTGATCATCGTGCATGATCGGAATATTTAATTCTTCTTTCAAGCGACGTTCAATTTCAAAGGCTTCAGGTGCTTTGATGTCTTCTAAATTTATCCCCCCAAATGTAGGCGCAATCGCTTTTACAGTTTGAATAAATAATTCGGGATCTTTTGCATCTACCTCAATATCAAAGACATCAATGTCTGCAAAAATCTTGAAGAGTAAACCTTTTCCTTCCATCACGGGCTTTGAGGCCTCAGGACCGATATCCCCTAATCCAAGTACAGCGGTACCATTAGAAATTACAGCGACTAAATTCGCCTTACTGGTATATTTGTATACATCGTCTGGATTTTCAGCGATCTTTAAACAAGGTTCTGCAACTCCTGGGGAATAAGCTAAGGATAAATCGCGTTGAGAAGAATAGGGCTTAGTAGGGATTACTTCAATCTTACCAGGTTTCCCTGAGGAATGATAGTCTAAAGCTTCTTGTTTTCTTATTTTTGCCATTGTCGTTAGTTGAAGATGGTAAAATTAAAAAAATTATTCGATAGTTACTTGCTTTAAGTTAGAATAGGCGTTCAAAAAACAACAATTGAAAATCACCAAGCATCTAAAAAATCATCTAAGTCGCGACGATCTTTTTTAGATGGTTTTCCCGTTCCGTATTCCCGGTAAACAGATTGAGCAGCTAAATACAATTTTAACTTTTCTATTTCTTGAGGATCGGTAATGTCTTGAAGATAATCGCCAACCAATTTTGCACCCATTCGTTTATCGACAACCTGAAGCACTAGGTATTTAAATTCAGCACTGTTTTTGAAAACGGAAATCACATCGTTTACCTTCACCTCTCTTGAAGGCTTAATTTTCGCAGCATTCACTTGAATTTTACCGCCTGAAATTAAATCGGCTGCTAAAGATCTTGTCTTTGCCAAACGAACAGCCCATACAAATTTATCATATCGACAACTCATTTCTCACTTTTTTAGGTAAAGAATTCAGGATCAAATCGTAAGAGGTTTGAATGAGCGTTAAGATTTTTTCACGTGGAACATCTTCATTTAAATACACTGAATTCCAATGTGCCTTGTGCATGTGGTATCCAGGACGTATTCCATCGTAGCGTTCGCGAAGTTCAATATTTAATTCGGGATCGTTTTTTAAATTGATGAATTCCGCATGATCGACATCAATTAAGGCGAACATTTTGTTTCCAACCTTAAACACCAAGGTAGATGAATCAAAAGGAAAATGCTCCGTAACATGCGACAATTGAATGCAATATGTTCGAATTTCCTCAATGTGCATAGCTTAATGAATCGCAGGCGCGTTGTCGTATTTACCAAGATTGTATAGCATTTTAGTATGCTCACCCAACGCTCTAAAAAACGTTTTATAGGAATGGTATGGTAAATTAAATTCCTCTGCCGTTGTTTTTACGATTTTAGAAAGTTCTTTGTAATGCACATGACAAATGTTCGGGAACAAATGGTGTTCCACTTGGAAATTCAATCCCCCAACAAACCATGAAAACAAGGGTGCGTTAGGCGCAAAATTGGTAGTATTATACAATTGGTTTACAGCCCAGTCAGCATCAATATTTCCTGAAGCATCTGGCATCGGATATTCGCTAGATGGCACAACGTGTGCCGGTTGAAAAATAGCAGCAAGCGTCAAACCAGCCACAAAATGCATTGCTAAAAAGAATAGAATCGTCCAATACCAACTGGTAGGATTTAACCATAGAGGTAAACCTAAAGTAACAAAAGCATAAACCACTTTAAACGCAACTAAACGAAGCATGTGTTTTTTGAAAGTAATTTGCTGTGTTTCCATTAAACCCATTTTTTTGTATCGAATGGATTGTTTGTAATCTTTAACCACAAACCACATCAAGGTCATTAAACCATAAAAGAACCATGCGTAAATGTATTGAAAACGGTGCGCCCATCTTCTTTTTTGATGTGGGGAAAAACGCATGATCATTCCCGGGTCGATATCTTCATCGATTCCCGTAACATTGGTATACGTATGGTGCAATACATTGTGTTGAATTCTCCAATTAACATCAGAACCCCCTAAGAACACCATGATTAAACCAACAAATTTATTAACCTTATCATTTTTAGAATAAGCACCATGATTCGCATCGTGCATGATTGAAAGACCACAACCTGCCATACCGAATCCCATCAGAATCCACATTAAAAAACTTACCCAAAAAGAATCCACTAGGGTAATCAAGAAAATAAACGGGACAAAATAAAGAGACATTAACAAAATAGTTTTCACTACCATTTTCGCATTTCCATAACGAGTAATGTTTTTATTTTTAAAATATTGGTTAACCCTTTGTTTTAAAACTTTATAAAACTCTTCGTTATTGTTTTTCGCGAACGATATTGATCTAAAATCCATCTAAAATATTTTTTAAGGAGCAAAAGTAAACTATAAATGTCATTCTTCGTCTCAAAATTTGTTAAATCTTTCAACAGCATAACTTGAATAGGAATTAAATAAACAACAATAATTGATTAATTTTGTTTTGAATGCATGCAAACCGATATGGAAAACGTAAAGTATAATGTAAGCCCTTATTACTACCAACGAATTAAAACAATCCCTGTTCAAGTTGGACAACTGATGTTTGGAAGTGACTACCCGATTCGAATCCAGAGTATGACCACGGCCGACACCATGGACACCGAGAAATCTGTTGAAGAATGTGTTGCCCTCTATCATGCTGGTTGCGAAATGATCCGATTAACCGCACCAAGTAAGAAGGAAGCTGAAAACTTAAAACACATTAAATCCAAATTATTGGAATTGGGAATAGAAACTCCCTTAGTTGCTGACATTCATTTTACGCCAAATGCAGCGGATATTGCAGCTGAATTGGTAGAAAAAGTGCGAATAAATCCAGGAAACTTTGCCGATAAAAAGAAATTCGAAGACATCAATTATACCGACGAATCGTACCAACAAGAATTAAAAAGAATCGAAGAAAAATTTATTCCCTTTCTAAATATTTGCAAAAAACATCAAACAGCGGTTCGTATTGGTACAAATCACGGATCATTATCTGACCGAATTTTATCGAGATATGGGGACACACCCGAAGGAATGGTCGAATCAGCTTTTGAATTTATTCGCATTTGTGAAAAAGAAAATTTTGATCAGATCATCATTTCCATGAAAGCTAGCAACACTTTGGTGATGATGCATGCTTATCGCTTAATGGTCTCCAAAATGCTCGAAACCGGTAAATGTTACCCGATTCATTTAGGGGTTACTGAAGCTGGTGATGGAGAAGACGGTAGAATTAAATCTGCCATAGGCATAGGTACCTTATTGCTGGATGGAATTGGAGATACACTCCGGGTTTCGTTAACCGAAGATGCTGTTCATGAAATTCCCGTTGCCAGAAAAATAGTCCAAACTGTTCTTAAAAATCAACACATTAAGGGAATAGAGGGGGAGCAAAACTACTACTCACCTTTTCAATATCAGCGAAGAAAAACCAATGAAATACTAGGATTTGGATCCAATCATTATCCAAGAGTAATTGCCCATTTAGCAAACATTGAACAAACGTTAAAACCAGCGCATCTTTTTGCCTTTGGTTATCAATACCAAGTGGCGACGGACAAATACAACCTCAAAGATCAAGCTGTAGATGCCATTTACATTGGAAATCATCGTATCGATTTTCAACTTCCTGGAAATTTAATTGTATTTCAAAATTATGAAGTTTGGAAACAAGAACCTCAAGCAAATCATTTTCCAGTAGTTACGGAGCAATGGGAAGAATTACCACTGCAACAACAAGCTATTTTTGAGATACCTCTTGATTTTACAGCTTGGGACGAATTGAAAAAACGATCCAATCTACTTCTTCAAATCCAGGTAACTATAGATAATTTTTATTTAATTCGTAATTTTATGTTTAATATTGCGAAAAATGAAATAAATAATCCTATAATTTATGCATTTAACTCAGATGTGGCGGAAGAAGAGCAATTTCAAATTGAAGCAGCTATTCAATTAGGAGCACATATCATTGATGGACAAGGAGATGGCATCATGATTCAAGCCAACTGCAATAACCAAATCATCAATTCAACTGCATTTAACATTTTACAAGCTACCCGTACTCGAATTACCAAAACGGAATACATTTCTTGTCCGAGTTGTGGAAGAACCTTATTTGATTTACAGGACACCACAAACATGATCCGTAAAGAAACTGCTCATTTAAAAGGCTTAAAAATAGGAATCATGGGTTGTATCGTGAATGGACCAGGAGAAATGGCTGATGCAGACTATGGATATGTCGGAAGTGGAGTAGATAAAATTACGCTCTACAAAAAACAAGAAGTTGTCAGAAAAAATATTCCAACCGAAGAAGCGGTTCAAGCTTTAATTCAACTAATAAAAGATAACGGAGATTGGATTGATGCCAGATAGTTTCACGTGAAACTATCTGGACAAATGAATCATCAATACACTAATATCACTTGGAGATACACCGCTGATTCGCGATGCTTGTCCGAGCGTAACCGGACGAATTTTAGAAAGTTTTTCACGTGATTCAATACTCACACTTTTAAAACTGTGATAATCAATATCACTTGGTATAGCCACATCCTCTAGTTTATTCATTTTACGTGCAATTTCTTGCTCGCGCTCAATATAACCTTCGTACTTGAGCAATATTTCTACTTGATCAATAACATCCTTCGTACATTCTTCAGCAAAAGCTTTTGACTTTTCTGTAAAAGGTAAAATATCATTAATGGATATATTTGGACGTAACACTAAAGATGCAGCTTTCACTTGCTGATTTAACAACGAACTAGATTTTTCAACCAACATGGTATTTACTTCCTCGTAGGGTACACCTTCCTGTTGAAGTAAACCTAGTAATTGTTTGACTTGGGTTTGTTTATCATTAATCAAATTCATTTGAGATTCTGATATCATACCCAATTCGTAGGCTAATGGACATAAACGAATAGCAGCGTTATCTTGACGCAATAAAATACGATATTCAGCTCTACTCGTAAACATACGATAAGGTTCAATGGTACCTTTTGTAATTAAATCATCAATTAAAACACCAATGTACGCATCTGCTCGACCTAACACAAAAGCCGATTTACCATGTACGAAACGAGCTGCATTAATACCTGCCATCAATCCTTGTGCTGCAGCTTCCTCATATCCGGTTGTACCATTGATTTGTCCAGCAAAAAACAATCCCGAAACCAACTTAGTTTCCAAACTATGTTTCAACTGAGTAGGAGGGAAGTAGTCATATTCAATCGCATAACCAGGTCGAAACATTTTGACATTTTCAAAACCAGGAATCGTTTTCATGGCTTTCAATTGAACTTCTTCAGGTAATGATGTACTGAAACCATTGACATATATTTCGACTGTGTCCCATCCTTCAGGTTCTACAAAAATTTGATGACGCTCGCGATCCGCAAAACGATTGATTTTATCTTCAATACTTGGACAATAACGAGGACCCGTACTTTGAATAGCCCCATTAAACATTGGAGAACGATCAAAACCTTCTTTCAGATATTCATGGGTCAATTCGTTGGTGTACGTAATATAACATGGACGCTGTTTTTTCAATGGTTCGGAATCCCAAAAACTAAACGTGTTAGGATCTTCATCTCCTTCTTGAATTTCCATCTTCGAATAATCTAAAGAACGACCATCTACTCGAGGTGGAGTTCCCGTCTTCATTCTACCTGATTCAAAACCTAACGCCAACAATTCCTCTGTTATTCCTGTTGATGCTCTTTCAGCAGCTCGACCACCACCAAATTGTTTTTCACCAAGATGTATCAAACCATTCAAAAAAGTCCCATTCGTCAACACCACAGAGGCAGCAAAAATGTCAACCCCAATAGATGTTTTAATCCCCAGAACCTTTCCATAATTCACATGTAAACCGGTACACATGTCTTGCCAAAAATCCACATTATGATTACGCTCCAACAACAAACGCCATTCTTCCGCAAAACGCATTCGGTCATTTTGAGTTCTTGGAGACCACATCGCAGGACCTTTGGAACGATTCAACATTCGAAACTGCAATGCACTTCGATCACTCACAAAACCAGATCCACCACCAAGGGCATCAATTTCACGAACAATTTGTCCCTTTGCAACTCCTCCCATGGCAGGATTACAACTCATTTGTGCAATGGTGTTCATATTCATCGTCACCAACAACACCTTACAACCCAATTTTCCAGCAGCGTTTGCAGCTTCACATCCAGCGTGACCTGCACCCACCACTATCACATCATATTTATCCAGCATCTCTAAAATGTTTCACGTGGAACTATTAATTGAAATTTGTTTCACGTGGAACAAAATTACAACAAAAAAAGTAATCGAAAAATTAAGAGAAATATAAACTAAGACATTTAGACTCTAAAGCACGCATTTGTAACTCTTCTTCTGGTGATTTATCACCAAAACCTAATAAATGCAGAACGCCATGAAACATAACACGACACAATTCATTCTCAAAAGTAACTTGATTTGAATCAGCGTTCTCACGAACACGATCAATTGAAATAAACAAATCTCCAGCAATCAATTTCTCTTCACAATAATCAAAGGTGATGATATCCGTATAATAATCATGGTCCAAAAAATCTTGATTCACCTTTAACAGATAATCATCGGCACAAAAAATATAGCTTAACTCATCCAGTTCACAACCGTACTCAGAAACAACAATTTCTAAAATACGTTCAAATTTTACAGAAAAACTTAAATCAAGCTCAACCGATTCTAAGTGGTAATGAATCATTTTTGGAAATACATATACACCGACCGGCCGTAATCTTCAAACTCAACTTTGTCTGCAAGGTTCTGCATTAAGAAAATACCACGTCCATGTTCATTTAATAGATTCTCAGGATTAGTTGGATCAGGAAGCGCATTATAATCAAAACCACGACCTTGATCTTTGACATTAACATAAAAATCATGAGCATTATCTCCAACGCTCAAATTAATTTGAAATTGGCTATCCACACCATTACCATGAACAACAGCATTAGTTACCGCTTCACTAACTGCAATTAACACATTGCCAAAGCAATCATCAGAAACATTAATTTGTGCACAAAAAGACTCCACAATTTGTTCCACTTTAGTAATAGCATTCAAGTTTGATTCTAAAGCAATTTGTTCCACTAGGGTATAACCTTCTTTCATTAAGATCAATATAATGTGTTAAAATATATTGTCGACTTATCTCGATAATACTTAAATAGCGCAGGGTCTATTATTTGTATCAATTCCAACTGAGCCAACTTCTTTTTGTTATACTCATTTAGTATGATAAGGTTACCTAATTTTTCATTTTTTCCTGAATTTGATTCACGTTTATCTTCATACCCTCTTTCATTCAGTGCTTTCTCTGACTCCAACAAACGGGTCAAAATCTCTTGTTGTCTTTTAATTACTTCAGGAGTAAAGCTATTATGAATCATATCTTGCTGTTGCTTTTCTAATTCATTTATGATAGGCGTTAATTGATTCCCTTCGCCTTTTCCAGCCTTGTTTAATTCGTTACGAAGTTCTTCCAATTTTCTTCGAATGGCAGATTGTTCCGCGGCCATTTTGGCAATTTGCTCATTGTTTAGACCCATCATACCTTGACCTTGATATGAACCTGGCTTTTTACCGCCAGGATTTGGTCCTTTTTTCATGGCATCCAACTGTTTCTTTAACATTTCCTTCATGTCACCAGGTTTCATCGCACCCGGTTTTTTACCACCTTTTCCACCAGGTTTTGAACAAGTACCACTACCATCCTTCTTTTGCTGCATTTGCTGTTGCATTTGTTGCAAGGATTCATTTAACAACAAAGCTAAATTATTATAATTGGTCATGATTTGCTGTTGTTTAATGACCAATTCGCGCGTTTTCTGTTCGTCGATCAAGTTAATTGTATATCCAAGATTTTCTTTAATTGATTTCAATTCTTCTTGGACCATTTTTGCAATTTTTGGCTGACGCAAGGCTAAAGCATTTAAACTATCTTCTACCAATTTGGTGTCGTCAATGATCTTACGTTGCTTTTTACCTAATGCACGATAAGATGGATCATTGATATCCGTTTTATTAAAACGATGTAATAAGGACTCTTGGGTAAACGATAAGGTCATTAAGTTCTCCAAGAGCGATCTTAACGATTCCATATCTTCTCCTTCATCCTTTTCATTACTTTTTTCTTGCATATCATTCAATTGATCTGCTAATTGATTCATTTCTTCAGCTGCTTTCTCCTGAGCTTTCTTAGAACTATTTGATTTGTTTTTCTCTAACCCTTCCTTCGCATCGTTTAAATCTTGTTGGATACGCTCCTCTTGTTCATTCGTTTTAGATAACTCCATAGGATTTTTTAGGGATTCGTTCTCTTGATGCATTTCTTTAATTGCATCTTGAATTTTTGAGAATTCTTCATTGATCTTTTGTTGTTCTTCTAGCTTCTTTTGATCATCCAACTTTTCATTATTCTTTAGGTCTAGTTGTTCCTTCGACAACTCTTTTAACTGCTTTTCCAGATTATCTAACTTTTCATTCAACTGCATTTTTTTGAGCATTTCAAGGGTACGATCCATCTCCTTTTCTTGTTCTTCAGCAGAGGTATTCAACTTATCGATTTGTTCGTTTACCGCATCTGGATTATTTTTCTTCAACAAATCCTCCAACTCCTTCAATAATTTCATCATCTCAGGATCCAACAAGTCACTTAACATTTCATCTATCAATATTTGCTTTTCTAACAATTCCGGACTTAAAGGATCCAAGGCATTCTTCATGGCATTATTTTGATTCAATGATTCCTTCAAACTTTGAAGATCCTGCACCAGATTTTCTTGTTCTTGCTGTAAATCTTTCACTTTAGAAGCTTTATTCCAAGAGGAAGATTTCGAAGAATTATTGTTTTTTAATGCTTTCAGCTTTTTATTTAAAGCCTCATTCCTTTTCAATAAATCTTTTAAATCATTTTTTGAATCCGTAAATACAGAATCCCGTTGCTCATTTAATTCATCCTTACTAGGTACTTGAAAAGTAAAATGACTACTTTCGGTTCTTTTAAAACCATGCAATGCGTCAATATCGCGCACCATGAAATAATAAACAATTTCTTCATTTAAGGAAAGCTCTTCTCTTAAAAAATCTACACCGAAAGCAAACGATTCTTCAACACCCTTTAATTGATCTACAGGTAGATTTACCGATTTTTTGATCGTCTTATTTGCCCGCAAAATATCATAATGGAAAACTAAATCTTTTAATCCAATATCGTCTCGTAAACTACCTTCAAAACGTTTGATGTATTTCTGTCCTGATGAATCTGCAAGTTCAACCACATCAATGAATGGATAAGCATCTTTGACCACATCGATATTGGTTTTTTGATGAAAAAATTGCTTCATTTTTTGATTCTTCATGGAGAATATAACAGAATCGTTTTGGTAAAAAGTGGAACGATAGTGAAACTGTTTTTCGCTAGAATTTGAGAGATGCTTGATTCGGTTGATTAAAAGCTCATCCGTATGTTGCAGCACACCATCCCATTGAATTGTTGTACCCTCTGGAACTACTAAAAAATTAGAATTGGTAAGCACTTCATTCTTCTTATCCAAATAAGCAGGATAAATTAAGGTGGCTTTCAATTGACCAATAAAACTCTTTCCATATACATCTAAGAAATAGACATCGCTTTCAAAATCATTTCCTGAAAAGTAAAAACTAGAAGAGGCTAGGGGATGAATGAGATCAAATGCGTAACGATTTTTTCCACGTTGAACCATTTTAAATTTACCAGATTGGGTGTGAATGAATACTTCCTCAGGTAAATTTCTACCGTCTAATTCTACTTCACAATGGTAATTATTTCCCTCTTCTACTTTTAAATCAGTAGTCAAAAGATGGAAAGAAAAGGGAGCTTTGGGTTTGAAAAAAGTATCATAATGTACAACACGATGAAAACTCTCTTGAAAAAAAGTAGGCTCTATAATCCCAATCGTCAATACCGTGAAAAACATTGGAACCAAATAAACTAACCATTTTTTTTCTTTACGTCGGTCAATAGCTTGACTAAAATCAAACACAGAAAATTTTGCACTTTTTTGCAAAATAGCCTCTTGCAGCAACGAAACATCCCTTGAATTTTCAAGTTGATTTTCTAATTGTAAAGTATTCAGAAGTTGATCAGAAATACTCGGAAAAAAGTTTCCAATGATAGATGCTGCTTGTTCTCGGTTGATACATTTACCAATCCGATACAGCTTTAAAAGGGGTATACAGACATATTGAATAAAAAGATAGCCATTTCCTAACAGGAAACTATAGAATAAAAAAGCGCGAAGAAAAGAGTTCAATCGACCATAATACTCTAATCCTGAGGTAATTAGAAAAGACAATAAAAACAAAAAGGCAAAAAAGAACAAACCTTTTAACATCAAATGTTTGTAGTACTTTTTTATAAATTGGTCCAGTTGCTGTATTAAAATATCAAATGCATTCATATCACTTCTTGTATAACCTACTAAGATAAGATATATAATAGAAATAATATCAAAAAATGGAATTGCTATATTACAATGGCAATGCTTATCTTTGCAAAAAATTAACTTAAATGTCGACAAAAGAAATCAGAGTACGATTTGCTCCTTCACCAACAGGACCCTTGCATATGGGCGGGGTAAGAACTGCATTATACAATTACCTGTTTGCCAAAAAAAATAAAGGTACTTTTATAATACGAATTGAAGATACAGATCAAACACGATTTGTTCCAGGTGCACAAGAGTACATATTAGATGCATTAAAATGGTGTGGAATCATGCCTACAGAAGGACCAGGAATCGGAGGAGAATATGGACCGTACGTACAATCTGAACGTCAACATTTATACAAACCTTACGCAGAGCAATTGATTGCAAACGACAAAGCATATTATGCTTTTGATACAGCCGAGGAATTAGACGCAATGCGCGAGCAAGCTAAAAAAATGGGCATGCCGAATTGGCAATATAACAGTGTGACCAGAAATAGTTTAAAGAATTCAATCACCTTGCCGCAAGATCAAGTTCAAGAATTATTGAAAAATAACCATCCGTATGTCATTCGGATGAAAATGCCACGTAACGAAGACATTCGTTTTGAGGATCAAATTAGAGGTTGGGTAGTTGTAAACACTAACAATTTAGATGATAAAGTGTTATTTAAAAGCGATGGAATGCCAACCTACCACCTCGCTAATATTGTAGATGATCATTTGATGAAAATAAGCCATGTCATCCGAGGGGAAGAATGGTTGCCATCTGCACCATTACACGTCATGCTTTACGATGCATTTGGTTGGGAAAGACCAGAGTTTGCTCATTTACCCTTATTACTAAGACCAGATGGAAACGGAAAACTTTCAAAAAGAGATGGAGATCGTTTAGGTTTTCCAGTATTCCCAACGAATTGGATCACAGCAGAAGGAGAATTGTACTCCGGTTACCGTGAGAAAGGCTATTTCCCAGAAGCATTTATTAACATGTTAGCATTCCTAGGATGGAATCCTGGTACTGCGCAAGAATTGTTTAGTCTTGAGGAGTTAGTAGAAGCTTTCAGTTTAAATCGTGTTTCAAAAGCAGGTGCTAAATTTGATCCCGATAAAACAAAATGGTTTCAGCAACAATACTTAAGAAAAACTGAAAATTCCGTACTTGCAGCGCAATTAAAAACCATTGTTAAAGAAGATTTAACGCTCAACCAATTGGCAGAAATTGCTCATTTGATGAAGGAACGAGCAACTTTTTTAGAGGACATTTTAACTGAAGGAGATTTCTTAATTTACGAACCAAAAGAATTTGATGCTCAGACAAAATCAAAGAAATGGAACGAGTCAAGTGCCTCTTTAATGACCGAATGGAAAGAGCGTTTAGCAACATTAGAAGGGTTTGAAGCTGCAACTATTGAAACAGCATTTAAAGCCTTCATAGAAGAAAAACAATTGGGAATTGGTGCTGTTCTACCTTTATATCGATTGGTACTTACCGGAAAAGGAATGGGGCCAAGCATGTTCGAAATTTCAGCATTTTTAGGAAAAGAGCGCTGTATTGAACGTATTGAAAAGGGCATCAACGCATTGGAAAAATGAAAAACCTGATCGAAATAAACGATATTAAGGTTTACGCGTTTCACGGATGCTTAGAAGAGGAAGGTAAAATAGGCGGTCAATACAGCGTAGACGTTAAAATTGAAACTGCTTTTCATCAAGCAGCATTAAACGATGAATTGCAATTGACCGTTGATTACGTTTTAATAAATCAAATCGTAAAAGAGGAAATGGCCATTCGTTCTAAATTAATTGAAACAGTAGGCTATCGAATTTATGATCGCATTAAGCTAATTCCAGGTGTTCAAAAGCAACGAATTAAAATCACAAAAATTACTCCACCCATCAATGGAGATGTAAAAAATGTGGCAATAATTATCGAAGATGAACATTAATAGATATTTTTTTTTAACTTTGTAGCACAAAATGGTCTTGTGGCCGAGTGGCTAGGCAGCGGTCTGCAAAACCGTCTACAGCGGTTCGAATCCGCTCGAGACCTCCAAATAACCCTTAATATTCTATTGAGGGTTTTTTTATTTTTTAAAGATGTTAATAGGTAAAGACTTTGATAAACTACAATGGCATTTCAACGGATATGATTTGTTAGAACCCAATTCATTCATTAGTGATTCCATTTTAGGTATAGCTGCATGGTATCTATTTATCATCATCAAAAAAGAGAGTAAGTTTAACATCGCCTGGAAATATTTTTTCTTTTGGTTCGGAGCAAGTTTTTTTGTCGGTGGATTTGCTCATCTTTTCTTCAATTATTGGGGAGTACCCGGAAAAATTCCACCTTTTTTTATGATGTTAATTGCAACATTCTATGCTGAAATAGCAATGATTTCTATCCATAAAAACAACGCTTTACTCAAAAGGTATGAAAACTTAAGTGTCATTAAATTAATCGGGATGATTTGTTTACTGTTGTTGTTTTTAGTCCAATTTGACATTACAAAAAATGTTCAATTAGGTATTTTACTGCCATCTATAAACAGTGTGATAGGTTTTACATTTATCTTATTATATCTCCCTAAAATTTACGAAAAACAATATGGAATTTCTTTTAACGCGTTTAGAATTGCCTTTATGTTTACGTTAATTTCAGCTTTATTTCAAGCGTTTAAGATCAACATCCATCCATGGTTTGATCGCAACGACGCAAGTCATTACTTATTGTTAATCAGTTTGTATTTCTACATGAAAGGAATTAAAAAAGTACAAACTAATATTGTACCGTCAAACTAGAAGATTTTGCGATTCTTTCCTTATTGGCGTTTATACCAACTACATAATAAAGATATTGACCCGGTTTAACCATCGTTCCATCTTTCAATTCTCCATTCCATTTGAAGTTCGGATCCACAGATTGAAATACAATTTCATTATCTGCACTTAAAATCGTAATAGAAAAATCACTTACATTTTTAACTTCGAAGAAAAATTCATCATTTACCCCATCGCGATTAGGTGAAAAGATATTAGGTAAATTTTCCCAAACGGTCGCTTGCCCTTTTTCCGGAGTTTGCTTTTGAACGAAATCCTCTTTAACATAATGTTCAATAACTTGAGGCTCCTCAATTTTTTTATGTTCTACCACTGGAGTTTCAACATACTCTTTTTGGTCCGAAATAGGCAAATCCACAGGTAAATCAATAGGATTAAGAAAAATAATATCTTGATTATCAGAAGTTTTAGGTACCCAATAACGGTTTTCTACAGTGTGTTGACTTGAACTAGAAATTGGAGCAAGATTTTCATTTTTAGTTAAAATCACATCCTTTTCTGCATTTTCAATTTTCTCGTCTGCTTTTCGAGTCTCATTAGTGGCAGATGTAACTTTTTGATGAACAGTTTTTTCAGGTTGCACCAAAAGTGAACCTACTAAAATTGATGCACCCACACCAGCAGCACCTATTATAATTTTAGAAGATAAAGACAGCGAACTTAACCAACTACCAGAAGAAGGAATTTGAGCTGCAACTTGACTCCATAAATCCGGGTTAACCTCAGAACTATGATTGGTCAATTTGTCTCGAAATAATTGTTCTATATCTTTAATTTCTTTCATTATTTAATTTCTCTTGTAAAAAAACTTTCGCTCTTGAATATTGAGATTTTGAAGTACTTTCTGTTATACCCAATTGATCTGCAATTTCTTTATGGGAATACCCTTCTAATGCATATAAGTTGAATACAGTGCGGTAACCTGTAGGTAAAGTTTGAATGAGCAAAATAAGATCTTCTGCCATTAACCCTTCTAGAAGGTAATCATTGGAGGAAACCATATAATCTACTTCAGTGACATCGCTGTGCATTTGATGTTTAGCTTCCTTACGAAGCGCATCTAAACACGTGTTTACCATCACTTTACGAATCCAACCTTCAAAGGAACCTTCTTGTTTATAATCACTTAATTTGTGAAACACTTTGATCATTCCTTCTTGCAGCATATCCTCCGCTTGCATTTTGTTTTTAGCGTAGCGCAGACAAACCGTCAACATTTTGGGAGCAAAAATTTCAAACAACTTTTTTTGTGCTTTGTGTTTACCACCAATACAATCGATAATAAGATCTTTATATTCCATGATAAACTACATCAATTAGACTATATTCTTTAAAAAAAAGTTGCATCATTTTTATATCACTTATAAAACTACTAAATTTACCATCATTTTTACTATGCTTCCATGAAGAAATATACCATCCTTCTTTTAATCATCATGTATTCATTTTCGTGGAATGCACAATCACTCACCAAAGGTTATTGGAATGCCAGTTTACAATTAAACGATTCAACGGCTTTGGAATTTCAATTGGAAGTCAGTAAAAAGAAACGTGAAACCATTTTTAAAATACACAATGCTTCCGAAGTTATTGTGCTTAAAAACAAGAAACAAACCCAAGATTCTATTCTATTAGAATTTCCTGATTTTCAATCGGAATTACTTTTTAAAGTGACCTCTAACCAGTCTATTCAAGGTTCTTGGGTGAATTATAACAAGGGAAAAAATTATTACATTCCATTTCAAGCACGATTTGCATCTAAAAAGTGTCCTGAAAACACTCAAACTGAAATAAATACCAAATGGGAAGTATTGTTTTCTCCTCAACAAAAAGGACAATTTCCAGCAGTAGGTTTATTTAAACAAAAAGGAAATGATATAGAAGGAACCTTTTTAACCGAAACTGGTGATTTTCGTTTCCTTCAAGGAAAAATAAAAGAAGGACAATTCTCACTTGCTTGTTTAGATGGTTCGCATGCCTTTTTATTCAAAGGAACATTAAATGATTCGATTTGTAGCGGAAAATTCTACAGCGGAAATCATTATGCGACTACTTTTAGTGGAATCAAAAATGAACATGCATCGCTTAAAGATCCCGAAACAATTACTTATCAAAAAGAAAATGAAACTTTAAAATTCACCCTTAATGATTTAAAAGGCAATGCATTTTCCTATCCAAATGAACAACTCAAAGGTAAAGTAGTCATCATTCAAATCATGGGAACTTGGTGTCCGAATTGTTTAGATGAAACCAAATTTTTCAAATCCTTATATGAAAAATACCACGATAAAGGATTAGAAATCATTTCCATAGGTTATGAAGTAGGACAAAATGAAGCAGAATATGCAGCAAAAATTAACATCTTAAAAGAAAGATTACAATTGGATTTCACATTTTTAGTGGGAGGAAATGCTACGAAAAGCTTAGCCTCAAAACACTTTGAATCACTAAATGAAATTATTTCCTTTCCCACAGCAATATTTATCAATAAAGCAGGTGCAATTGAACGTATCCATACTGGATTTAATGGTCCAAGTACAGGAGTTTATTACGATGAATATGTACTTAAAACCACTGCTTTAATCGAATCGATGTTAGGAATTAACAAGTAGGAATTTTATCAATTCTGGTTTGATGTCTACCACCTTCAAATGAAGTTTCTATAAAAGCTTTCACCATTTCAATTGCTTCTTCAGTACTTAAGAAACGAGCCGGTAACGCTAAAATATTCGCATCGTTATGTTGACGCGCTAAAACTGCAATTTCATGTTTCCAACAAAGCGCTGAACGAATACCTTGATGTTTATTCACAGTCATGTTGATCCCATTTCCAGAACCACAAATGACAATTCCAAAAGAACCTGGATTTTCTTCAACAAAACTCGCAACAGGATGCCCGTAATCTGGATAATCAATACTTTCTGTGGAATAACATCCAAAATCTTGCATTTCATAACCTTTTGCTGTTAAAAAATCCATAATTTCATTTTTCAATTCAAATCCAGCGTGATCACAACCAATTGGCACCTTTTTATTCCACATAATTTAATTTTTTTCAAAGTTAAGACTTATTAACAAAACTACATATTTTTAAACAGTGAAATATCATGCAATTTTGGAACCCTTTAAAATCAATGGCTTAGAAAAATAGTTATACACGAAAAATCAAAACCCATTGTGAATAGCTGTTTAAAAATGATTAAAACTATCATTAGGAAAATTGCTCAAAAATATAAAAGCAAAATAGAATTGACATGGGAACTATAAATAACAAGATTTTTTGCAAAACTTTTAAGCCCTTTTTTAACATGAAATCCTAAAAATCATCAGTGTTATTTATACACAATTTCATAAATAGTTAAAATGTTAATAAGTCTCTAATGACCACTATTTCAATTAAAAATGTAAATCTCCAATAGTTGATAAATACACAAAATAACGTAATAACTTTTATTTCTTCAAACTACAAAAAAAGTAATCAACAAATGAACAGTCTTAATAAAGAACATTAAATTTCCTTTAAATTAAGAAAAAGATTTATAACTTATTATTTATGTTTTTAAAATGCATTTGGATATTAAATATTTTGGTGTATCTTCTTAGTTAAATCATTTTTAATTTAAATAAATACTTGAAAACTAATAATTTACATAAATTTATTGACTTTATGTACGTGAAATTCTTTTAGTTTAATAGGGTATGTATAAATCGTAAATAAATTATCGCGTTTATATTATTTTTTATACCTTTGGTAGGTAAAAAACAGCAATATGTCGAAAGAAAGAATTTTAGTTGTTGAAGATGAATCAATCGTTTCTAGAGATATCCAACAAAGTTTAAAGCGTCTTGGGTATGAAATTGTAGGAACTGCTGATAATTCTGAAAAAGCAGTGGACATTGCAAGATCAGAGCGACCAGATCTCATTTTGATGGATATCATGTTAAAAGGTGATGTAAATGGAATCACCACCGCTGAAATTATTAAAAGCGAATTATCTATTCCTATCATATTTCTGACAGCATACGCTGACGATGCGACACTTTCTAAAGCAAAAGTAACAGAACCTCAAGCGTACTTAATAAAACCTTTTAAAGAGCAAGAATTGCACTCTGCCATCGAAATGGCTATTTACAAACATACCAAAGAACAAGAAGTCATAAAAGAAAGAGATTTATTGTATTCTTTAGTTGAAGGAAGAGAAAATGGTCCTGATTTTATTTTTGTAAAGTCTAATTCAAAATTGGTACGTATTGATACGAATGATATTCAATTTGTAGAAGCCTTGAAGGATTATGTGGTCATCAATTGCAGCACCCAAAAATATACGATTCATTCTACCATGAAGGAAATTGAAAATAAATTAGGTGCTACTGATTTTATTCGTGTGCACCGTTCGTATATTGTAAGGTTAGATAAAATTGCGGCTATTGAATACCCCAATTTAGTTTTAGATAATGGTAAAAAACAAATTCCTATCGGAGGGTCTTATCGCGACGATTTAAATAAGCGCATCAAACAATTGTAATACATGTTTCGTTTTATTGCATGGGTAATTGAACTTGTTAATTGGGTTCGAATATTTCTATCCCCTGTAGTGATATCTTTTTTTGTAAGTATAGTGGTATATGGTTTTATACCAAATCTATATGGAATAATCTTGGGAGCAGCGCTCTTGTTAGCAGGATTTATAATCGGTATAATTTGGGCGACAAGAATATGGAAGACAAAAGGTACAACCTTTTTTATGTCGCGAATAATAGCCTCTCCAGATCTAGATAAAATAAAAAAAACTAAGCCATAAGTTCTAAATCGATTTGACGTTTTCTTGGGTTAACTTCGTACACTTTTACCGTAACTTTATCTCCAAAATTATATTCCTTTTTCGATTTAGAACCTACAATACGGTATTTTTCTGCATCAAAATAAAAGCGATCACCAGGTATATTTTGCATAGGAACCATTCCTTCACATTGATTATCGTCCATACGTACAAATAAGCCAAATTCCGCGATGCCTGAAACAGTTCCTTCAAAGGTTTCACCGATTTTATCCAATACAAATAACGTTTGAAAATACTTGGTAGATTCTCTTTCAGCTTCGACTGCTTTGCGTTCCATCCTTGAAATACGTTTACATACATCATCCAATTCCTTACCGTAACGATGTTTTTGCGTAGTTAATTCTTCTTGTAGAATACGATGTACTACTAAATCGGCATAACGTCGTATTGGTGAAGTAAAGTGCGTGTAATGACTAAAAGCGAGTCCATAATGTCCGATATTAACAGTTTCATAACTTGCTTTAGCCATGGAACGAATAGCCATAGTTTGTATTAACGAGTATTCATTTTTATAACGAATATCTTCTAATAGGACATTCATTTTTTTAGCAATTTCCTCTTGTGAATTGATTTCTAGATGGTAGCCAAATTTTTCAATGAACACATTAAACAGTTGAATTTTAGCCATGTCAGGTTTATCATGACAACGATAAATAAATGGGATGGTATCTCTGTTTTTCTTCGGTTTAGCAATAAATAATGCGACATGTTTATTGGCCAACAACATGAATTCTTCAATCAATTTATGTGCATCTTTAGATGTTTTGATAACCACTTCAACAGGATTACCAGTTTCATCTAATTTGAAACGCATTTCTTCTGATTCAATACTTAAAGCACCATGATTTAAGCGTTTTTTTCGCAAAATTTTAGCGATTTTATCTAAAACTAGAATTTCTTCTTGAAAAATACCAGGTTTACCTTCAATGATTTCTTGGGCATCTTCGTACGCAAAACGATGGTCTGAATGGATGATGGTTTTACCAAACCATTCGTTATAAATTTTACCTTGTTCATCCATTTCAAAAACAGCTGAAAATGTAAATTTATCTTCTTTAGGACGCAAAGAACACGCCATATTCGAGAGCTGCTCAGGTAACATGGGAACCACACGATCCACCAAATAAACAGAGTTTGATCTTTTTAACGCTTCTTCATCCATGGGAGATCCAGGCCTTACATAGTGGCTAACATCGGCAATATGCACACCAATTTCAAGGTGACCATTGGGAAGGGTTTGAATGGAAAGTGCATCGTCAAAATCTTTAGCGTCAGCCGGATCAATAGTGAAAGTGGTAATAGGTCGAAAATCTCTTCGATGAGCGAATTCATTTTCATCTAAATCCATACCAACAGTCTCTGCTTGTTCAATGACTTCATTAGGGAATTTAACTTCGATTCCTTGATTGTATAAGATACTCAGCATTTCAGTATCGTTAGAACCGGGTTTACCTAATATCTCAACTACTTCTCCAAAAGGGTTTTCAGATGTTTTCGGCCAAACAATAATTTTTACCAACACTTTTTCCCCATTTTTGGCTCCATTTAATTTTTCTTTGGCAATATAGATATCTGTCCCTAATCGGATGTTATCCGGTATTAAAAACGCAAATTTATCGTGCATTTGAAGTGTACCCACAAATTGCGTACGTTCACGTTCAATGACCTCAATTATTTCTCCTTCTAATTTATTTTTATTTTTTCGAAGAATTTGCACCTTCACTTTATCTCCATGTAATGCTTGTCCTACCTTATTGGGTGCAATGTAAATATCGTTTTCTGTCGTATCGCAAATCACGTATCCAGCTCCTCTTTGGGTTAATTCCAGGGAACCAATATGCCATTCTACTTCTTTGTTTAGTTTAAATTCTTGATGCCCTAACGATTTTAAAAACCCTTGTTTCACCAATTCTTGTAAGATGTCGTAAACTAATTTACGCAACGCTTGTTCCCTTACATCGATTAATGAACAGACTTGTTGATGATTCAATTGAGCATTGCTGTTTTTTTCAAACTGCTTGCGAATTACATGAACAAGACTTTGTTTTAATTTTTGAGGTTTTTTACTTTTCTTTTTTGACATATACACGAAGTTAATTGAAATTCCCCAAATTCTTCGTATATTCAAATAGATATAATTAACTTTGTCTAAAGCAAAAGATATGAATACTAGAGTAGAAAAAGCACTAAACGATCAGATACAAAAAGAAGGATCTTCTTCGCAATTTTATTTAGCAATGGCTTCTTGGGCTGAAAATAACGGTCTTAATGGTACCGCTAAATTTTTATATACCCATTCCGATGAGGAACGTTTTCACATGTTAAAGTTGGTGAAATTTGTCAATGAGCGCGGTGGAAAAGCTATTATTCCTTCTGTGGAAAAACCACCGGTTGAATTTGAAAACTTAACCAATGTATTTGAATTGCTGTTGAACCATGAATTAATGGTGACCGAAAGCATCAATAATTTAGTAGATATTTGTTTGCAAGAAAAGGATTATACGACACACAATTTTGTGCAATGGTATGTTTCTGAACAATTAGAAGAAGAGGCGTTGGCGAGAACGATTTTGGACAAATTGCGATTGATTGGCAACGATCACGGTGGTATGTATATGTTCGACAGGGATTTAGAAAATTCAATCATCCTACCCAAAAACCCAAGCGCTCCGCAAGCATAATGAGATTTTTTCTACTATTACTATTTTTTACCACACTCCATACTTACGGACAAGTAACGTATCGCTTCAAGAATTTTTCAATTAGCGATGGCTTGTCCCAAAGTTCGGTGCTTACTTTAGTGCAGGACGATAGTTATTCCTTTTGGATAGGAACCCAAGATGGTTTAAATAGATTTGATGGTAAGCATTTTTATACGTTTAATCCGGATAATACGCCAAGCTTAAAAAACACCTATGTTAAAAAAGCGATCCGCTCATCCAATGGACATTTATGGTTTGCTACTAACAATGGTCTAATCGATTATAACCAAGAACTGGAAAGTTTTACTTCTTATGTCTATTCACAAAACGAAACAGTTCAAGTAGAGGATCTAATTGAAGATCCAACTGGAAGAATTTGGATCGCGAGTTCTAGCCACGGTTTGCTATATTTCGATAAATACAAAAAAAAAATTAGCGTTTACAAGCACCAACTACCTACCCGAAGATTGTATGATCTTTTTATCGATCAGCAAGGTACACTTTACCTTTCTACAGAGGATAAGGGATTGTTTTCCATGACTCAAGACGGAAAAGTTCAATCGATTAAGGCGCAAAAATCTGTCGAAAACTTAACCATCAATAAAATTAAACAATGGGAAAACCATTTGATTGTGTTAACAAACAATGGTATTTTTGAAATAGGTCAAACCTTAGAACCCTTGTTTGTAAAAACCTTTAAGCAAGAAGGGGATATTAATTTTTCAGACATACATACTTTAGCAGATGGAAGTATATTATTTGCTACCAAAAACAAAGGTTTGTATACCTTAAAAAATGGTCAATTAACCCTGCAACAAGAGGACGATCTGCAAAAAAACAAATTAATTTACAACGACATTAATTTTATTTTTGAAGATGAAGTAGGTAATATTTGGCTCGGGACAGAGAGGGGATTGAGTTTTTTCAATCCAAAAATGGATGGATTTTTAGGGGTTGGAAAATCTTCAAGTCCGGAAATGGGCTTACCATCGAGTAACGTATGGGCAATAGACGAGGATCTTCAGGCGAACTATTTATATTTAGGAACGGATCTTGGGGTAACTCGATTTAATCGTTCTACAAACAAATACGAACAGTTTTATCGCGTCAAAGAATATTTTTATAACTCCAACCCAACGTATACCGTACTCTCGCTTAAAGTAATCCGAGATAACCTCTTGTTAGTTGGATCGATTGATGGGTTTTATGAGTTAAACATTGAATCCAAAAACAAGTACAATTTTAAAAAAATAAATATTCCTGAGCACGAAGGAAAAGCGGTTCGTTATTATACGATTGTCCATTGGAAAGATACTAAATATTTGGTAGGGTGTACTTTTGGGGTCTTTATTTATGACTTAAAAACCAAAAAGATCATTCATTTTAAGCACGACCCAAAGAATCCAACAAAAACCATTACGCCAGGTTTATGTAAAAGTATTTTGAAGGATAATAATCAAAAAATATGGTTAAGTACTACGGCAGGCGGATTAAATGAGTTTTACGAGCATAAACAAGAAATAGGAATACGTCCGATTAAAAACAATGCTAAAATAACCAGTGTATTTAAAGATTACATTACGTGTATAACACAAATTAATCCCAATACCTATGCGCTTGGCTCATTGGGAAGCGGAATGTTGATTTTCAATCCGAAAACGGGTTACACGCAATTGTATACGCGAAAAAACGGTTTGTCTAATAATGTCGTTTATGGCATTTTAAAAGAGGATATGAATTCGTTGTGGTTATCCACTAACCAAGGAATTTGTAATTTGAAATTGGATGAACAAAAAATAGCGTGTTTTACAGAATCCGATGGATTATTAAGTAATGAGTTTAATATTGGAGCTTATTTCAAATCCAAAAACGGTACATTTTACTTTGGGGGAATTTTAGGATTCAATTTTTTTAATCCCGAACGCATCAATCAAACGAATAAAGATTTTAACATTCAATTTACCCAATTTAAATTAGATAAAAACTGGTTAAAACCTAACGAGAAGGGATCACCTTTGATGAGTACCCTTTCCAAATTAGCCACGTTAAATTTAACGTATAAACAACGAAGTTTTACCCTCAAATTTCAACCATCCAATTTGGCCTTGAATGAACAGTTAAATTATAAATATCAACTTGTGGGTTCTGATGAAGGGGAAATTAATATTGGAAACGACAATGAACTGCATTTTAACTCCTTAAGTCCGGGAGAATATACCTTGAAAATTTATGCTCGGGTAGGTCAAGGAAAATGGATGAAAACACCAGCCGTATTAAATATTAATATCGCCGCTCCATTCTGGCAGCGTTGGTGGTTTTGGAGTATAATTGCGCTCATCATCGTTTTGTTTATCCGTGTGTTTATTAAAATGCGTATCAGCGCTTCGAAAAGAGAGCAGGTGCTTTTAGAAATGAAGATTGTTGAACGAACCAAAGAAATTAGGGATCAAAATAAAAAAATTGAAGAACAAAATATGGCCTTGGCATCCGAACGAAATAAGGTTTTGGAACAACAGCGATTATTGCAGATTGAAAAAGACAAATCTGAAAAACTGATCAAAAATTTAATACCTGAATCTACAGCTGAAGAATTAAAAAATAAAGGAACTGCTTCGGCTCGTGCTTATAAAATGGTTTCCGTATTGTTTACCGACTTTGTAGGATTTACAAAAATTGCTGAAAAAATGAATCCGAGTGAATTGGTTCAAAAATTGGATTTTTATTTTAAAGCCTTTGATGAAATTATTTTAAGACATAATCTAGAGAAAATCAAAACCATAGGAGATGCATATATGTGTGCTGGGGGTGTTCCTGTAAGGAATAAGACCAACCCAATCGATACAGTATTAGCAGCCTTGGAAATACAACGTTTTATGCTGCAGTTAGAGGATGAAGCAAAAGCGAACGGAGAAGATTTTTGGGAATTGCGTTTGGGAATAAATACAGGGGAAGTAACAGCTGGAGTAATTGGTAGCAACCGCCTTGCTTATGATATTTGGGGTTCCACGGTCAACCAAGCACAGCGCATGGAAATGATGGGAAAACCTGGAATAGTTAACATTTCTGGTGCTACCTACCACTTAATTGAACCGTATTTTCAATGTACTTTCCGAGGAATGGCTCCTTCAAAATCAAAAGGGGAAATTGAAATGTATTCGGTTGATCAAATTAAGCCTGAACTTTCAGTCAACGGAGAGGGATTAATACCTAATGAGCGTTTTTATGAAATTGTAAACTTATACCTATATAGTTCTATCAATTATCAAAATGCAGAGGCGCATATCATGCGCGTTTTAAAACAAGGCTTATCGGAGAGTTTGTATTACCATTGCATTGAGCATACTTTAGATGTGGTTGGAGCAGTGGAGCGTATTGCTTTGAGTGAGGGCGTTACCAATGAGGATTTATTCTTGTTAAAGTCGGCTGCCACTTACCACGACGCAGGTTTTGTGGAGTGCTATGATAAAAACGAACCTATTGGGGCTAAAATGGCTGAGGAAATTCTTCCGAATTATGGCTATAATCAGGCGCATATTGATCGAATTAAAGAGTTGATTTTTGTCACAGAAATTCCTCATCAACCTAAAAATCTTCTGGAACAAATCATTTGTGATGCAGATTTGGATTACTTAGGTAGAGACGATTTTCATGAAATTGCCGATCGCTTGAGAAGGGAGTTGAGGGAACATGGAAAAATAAACAGTGATCGAAAATGGGATGAGATGCAAGTAGCATTTCTCACAGCTCACCAATATTTCACCACGACATCTATCCAAAGTCGTCAACTAAAAAAGCAACAGAATTTAGCAGAGATCAAAGAAAGATTAGCTAAGGATGAATATAAAGATTAAAGAAATTCAAAAATTGGAAGCATAAAAAACCCCGACGTTTTAGTCGGGGTTTTTTATTAATGTATTTATTGCCTAACTAAACAAAATACTTTGTCCGTAAGGATTGTCGATTGGATTAATCACTAAAGCTGGAATTTTTGCATCATTGGTAATGATGTATTGCTCGTAATTCGCAGTGATGGCCCCTAACATATTGTTTTTATTTAAGTTCATGATGGCAATTAAATCGGCATCAATTTGAACAGCATGTTTTACCACTTCTTTATCAAATCCGCTTGAAGGGACGATCGTTGTGGTAACTTCAATATTTCTTTCAGAGAAATATTTATTAGCAAATTGGATGTTTGCTTTAATTTGATGTTTTAAATATTCATCACTTTCGTCAGGAGTAATTACATGCACTCTTGATTTAAAATAAGTAGCTAAATTTGCGACAACTGCTAATTTTTGCTTCGTTTCCTTATTTAAATCCATTGGTACAACAATGTCGTCATATCCTGTTTCCTTTGAAGCTTTTTCTTGATTGATGATAAAAGGAACAGACGAGTTGGTAATCACTTTTAAAGCATGAGACCCTGTGATATGTTGCCATCCGTGCGCACCATGTGTACCCATAAAAATCAATTCAGCATGATGTTCTGCAGCAAACTCTCCAATATCTTCAAAAATGTTTCCTACTCGAACAGCCGGTACAATTTTCACGCCAGCATCATTGAATTTACTAATAATCGCAGCAAGTTTTTCTTCTGCTTCTTTTATTTGCTTGTCTTTGGCTACAACATGCAACAAACAAATTTCAGCTGCCAAAGGTTTAGCAGTAGCAATAGCATGTTCTAGTGCAATGTCCGCAACTTCTGAAAAGTCATGCGGTACAATAAAGGTTTTTGTTCTCATAGAAATGGTTTAATCCCCTAATTTAATAGGTTAAAACTAACAATAAATGAAATCAAATACAAGTGCAAAACAAAAAAATAATATATGTTTTAAAAATGAGTGGAATTTATTAGATTTGTACAAAGGAAAATAAATGCAACTTAGAGGAAAACTTATTAAAAAAACCACTGAGATTACCTATAACCGACAAACCAATAATTCACCTAAATTTATGGATAATTTAGATTGTTTGTCTAAATTGGTTTATCAGTCACAAGCTACGGCATTTGGTAAGGCGTACGACTTTCCTACGATTTTAAATCAAGAGGACTTTGTCGCATCCTTCCAAAAAAAGGTTCCTTTATTTGATTACAATTCCTTTCACGATCAATGGTTGGCAAGAAGTTTAAACGGCGAACCAAATGTTATTTTACCAGGAAAAATCAATCATTTCGCTTTAACGTCAGGAACAACAGGTGCTCCGAGCAAGAAGATTCCTGTATCTCATGAGATGATTAAATATTTTCAAAAAACATCTGTTCGTCAACTTTCTACCCTACATGAACTTAATCTTTCAGCTTCGTTTTACAATGCTCAAATTTTAGTGGTGGGTGGTAGTTCGAAATTAGTTAAAATGCCTACCCATTATGAGGGCGATTTAAGTGGTATTTTGAAGAAGTATACTACCGTTTTAGCAGCACCTTTTACCAAACCAGGGAGAAAAATTGCAGGCATAAAAAACTGGAATGAAAAACTGGAAAAAATGGTCGAAAAAGCTCCTGAATGGAACATTGGCATCATGGCAGGGGTTCCCAGTTGGTGCATCATGTTGATTGAAAAAATTGTTGAACGCTACCAATTAAATTCGATTCATGATATTTGGCCAAATTTCGAAGTCTATGTGCATGGGGGTGTTTTTATGACTCCTTACTTAAGTCGTTTTGAAAAAATAACCGGAAAAAAAGTTCATTTATTAGATACTTATTTGGCCAGTGAGGGCTATTTTGCTTATCAGTTTTCCTCGTCTGACAAAGGCATGAAGTTGTTGTTGGATAATGGAATTTTCTTTGAGTTTATACCCTTTGATGAACAACATTTTGATCCTCAAGGAAATATCATCGATCCGCATAAAGCACTTCTATTAAATCAAGTAGAAGCTAACAAACCTTACGCGATGGTGATTACAACCAATTCCGGATTGTACCGTTATGTGTTAGGGGATGTCATTCAATTCTACAACGTAGAAACATACGAAATGCGAATCACTGGAAGAATCAAACAATTCATGAGCCTTGTTGGTGAGCATATTTCACTTGATAATATCAATGTTGGTATTGAATATTTATGTCATAAATATAACATCAATATTTCTGAATTTTGTGTGTATGCGAATCCAAATGAAATGCGGCATGAATGGTTTATTGGAACAAATGATGAGGTAGATGAGAAGGAATTATTGAAAGAACTTGACCAACATTTGGCAACTAATAATGATGATTATGCTTCTGTTCGAAAATACACGTTGAATCATCCAACTATAAAAATGTATCCAACTGAAGTGTTTTATGACTTTATGAAATCAATCGGAAAATTTGGTTCTCAATCAAAATTTCCTCGTGTTTTGAACAAACATCAGGAGGAACAATGGCTTAATTTTTTAAAAGAGCAGCATCTTTTTTAGCAGATTGATATCCTTTAATAAGCGCATTTAAGATTACGATTCCAACAATAAATACCGCGCCTAAGTAAAACTTTTGACTTAGTACCTTATTTTCATGGAGCATGAAAATAGCCAGAAGAATGGTATAAACGGGTTCTAAATTAATGCTCAATGTGACCGTGAATGCCCCTAATCGTTTGACCACTTCGATGGTTGCCAGAAATGCAAAAGCGGTGCAGATGACACCCAAGAATAACAACCAATAAAAATCCGACCATACCATTTTAAATTCGGTGAAGTCCATTCCGTTCGTCCAAAAAATACTCAAGGTGACAAGCGCTAAGGCAGAGATCATTTCATAAAAAGTCATGGTATAAGAACTTACGGTTTTAACCAATCTTGCATTTAACACGGAAAACAAGGCGGCAGAGAAGGCTGAAATGAGTCCCAATATAACGGCCAACCACAAACTTAAATCGAAATCAAAGGCGATAAAATAAATGCCGATAATGATCAAGATGCCCAACACCAACTCAATCGGGTTAAATTTTCGTTTGTTGATCAATGGTTCTAACCAACTTACGTGAAGTGTTGCGGTAGAGAGACACAGAATGCCCAAAGAGGCTGTTGATTTTTGAATGGAATAATAAAAAGTGATCCAATGTATGGCTACCACAAATCCCGTAAAAAGAATCAAATACAAGGTTTTTTGGTTTGGAATTTGATGCCTAAATTTTCTAAACTTAAAGAAGATGAACAAGGCAAGGATGGCAATGAAGATGCGATACCAAACAATATATAAGGCATCTAAATGAATCAATTTTCCTAAAATACCAGTAAACCCCCACATGAAAATGATGAGGTGAAGTAAGATGTGAAAATTGTATTTTTTAAGCATAAAAAAAGCGGTTACAAATTAACCGCTTTTTTTTTAGATTTATTGAATTGCCTTCATCTTTTGTTCAACTTCTTTCACAATCGTTGTTTGGGTTCCAATTTCCGTTTTTTTCCGATCTTGTTTCCCTTCATTTTCTTTGATTTTATTTTCGGCATCAGCAATTTTAGCCTTATAATTCTCGATGTCTTTCTCTAAATCGGATTTGTCTTTTTCCAATTTCTTTTGATCATCCGTTAAGTCTTCAAGAATTTCTTTTGCTACCTCCAATTCTTTTTCTACAGAGCGATTAGCACAATCTTTTCCCAATTGCTTCATAACTTTTTCAAATTCTTTATATTGACTTTGATGTTCTCTGCTGGTTAAATAAGCACCACCTAAATCTACAGCTAAGGCGATAGAAATGGCATCTTTTTCATCCTCGGTAACGATATACGCATCGAAGGCCTTGTTTCCTAAACTTTTCAAGCTTCCTTGGATACATTGCGCTTCATTTTTACTGTCCTTATATTTTCCTTCCCAAGATTTTAAGAGGGATTTTACTTCTTTTTCAATGATATCTTTGTTCCCAAAAGGAACGGTTACCACAATGGCATTTTTTGATCCAACACTGAAAGATGCATTGGTTTCTTTGAGGTTGATTTTTTGTGAAAAAGAAAATAGGGTGGTGCCTACAAAGGCAATACATAGATAAATTTGTTTCATGGTTTCTTTTGTTTGTCTCTAAGTTATAAAATTCTTTTAATTTTGAAAAGGTATTGCAAAAACAATTCCAAAAATCGTAACTTTATCCTTCATGTTGTTTTCTCAAGTTATTGGTCAATCTACAATTAAAGAAAAACTTCTTCAACAAGCGAAGGAAGACAAAATCAGTCACGCACAATTATTTGTTGGGAAACCAGGTTTTGGATCACTTCCTATGGCCATAGCCTTTGCCCAGTTTATTTTATGTGAAAATCGACAAGTACATGACGCTTGCGGCACGTGTTCATCTTGTTTGAAAGTGCAACACCACCAACATGCCGATTTGCATTACATATTTCCGGTTATCCAAGAAGATAAAAATAGAATAGCAAAGGGAAAATTAAAAACCTGGAGGGCCAAATTAGAGCAACAAGCCTATTTTGATTTGAATGATTGGATCAATGAATTGGGAGAAAATAAAACGCCCATCATTTCAGTACATGAGGCGGAAGATCTGATGCATGATTTTAATTTAAAAGCCTACGAAGGAGGAATGAAGATTGGAATCATTTGGATGGCTCAACAAATGAATGTGCAATGTGCCAATAAAATCTTGAAAATTTTAGAAGAACCATCGCCGAATACCTTGTTCATTCTTATTGCAGAGGAAGAACAACAATTGCTGCAGACCATTCGTTCAAGAACCCAAATGCTTCGGTTTCCTCGATTAAAAACTTCAGAAATCGAACAACATTTGATTGAAAAGCATCAATTTTCAGCGCAAAAAGCACACGGGCTTTCGGTATTGGCAAATGGCGATTTTGTAGCGATTCAAGAACATTTAAAAGAACAAGAAAACGGAACAGAGGACACGCTTTTTACGCAAACTTTCATTCAATTGATGCGTGTTTGTTACAAAAAGGAAGTTATCGCTATGTTGGATTGGGTAGATTTAGTCAATCAAAAACCGTTTACAAAAAACAATCAAAAACAGTTTTTGCTGTATGCTAATCACATGATTAGACAAAGCATACTTAAAAATTACACGGGAGAACAGTTGTTAACCGTGAGTGATCAAGAAAGTCAATTTTTAGAGAATTTCGCCCAATTCATTACGGGAAATAATGTCTATGAATTTATGGACCTATTTGATCAAGCCTTTTATCAACTCGATCGAAATGCCAATTCCAAAATTTTATTTACTGAATTGTGTTTTAATGTGATGCGCTATATTAGAAAGGCTTAAACTAAAAAATATTGTTAATTTTACTACAAATAAAAAGATATGAGCTGTTCAAATTGCAGTAGTGGAGGAGGAACGCCGAGAGGATGTAAAAACAACGGTACATGTAGTACTGGAGGATGCAATAAATTAGAAGTTTACGATTGGTTGGCAAACATCGCTTTGCCGGCAGGAAAAGAACCGTTTAACTACGTCGAAATACGATTTAAAAATAGTCGAAAAGGATTTTATAAAAATGCTTCAAAATTAGCCTTGCATGTAGGTGATGTTGTAGTGGTTGAAGGAAACCCTGGTTGGGATGTAGGTGTGGTGTCTATTGTTGGCGAACTTGCTAAAATCCAAATGGATAAGAAGGCAGCCGAAATCAACATTCATGAACTTAAAAAAATCACGCGTATTGCCACCCAAGAAGATATCGATAAATGGATTCATGCAAGATCCCTCGAAAAAGAGGTGATGTACCAATCCAGGACTTTAGCGGTGAACTTAAAATTGGAAATGAAAATCTCTGATGTGGAGTATCAAGCCGATCTATCGAAAGCCGTATTTTATTACACCGCGGATAATCGAGTGGATTTCCGTCAGTTGATCAAAGACATGGCCGAAAAGTTTAGGGTACGTATCGAAATGCGACAAATTGGTTCTCGACAAGAGGCATCGCGTTTAGGTGGAATTGGTTCGTGTGGGCGTGAGTTGTGTTGTTCAACTTGGTTGACAGATTTTAGATCCGTATCAACTTCTGCGGCGAGGTACCAACAATTATCCTTAAATCCTCAAAAATTAGCAGGACAATGTGGTAAGTTGAAGTGCTGTTTGAATTACGAATTAGACATGTATTTGGATGGATTAAAAGCCTTTCCAAAAACGGAAACAAGACTAAAAACGAAAAATGGAAGTGCGTTTCACATCAAAACAGATGTCTTCAAACGCGAAATGACTTATTTATTCGAAGCTGAAGGAAAATCAGTCACTACGTTCGTGACCTTGACGCCAGATCGCGTAAAAGAAATTATTGCCATGAATAAGGAAGGACAATATCCTTCTGATTTGAAAGATTTTTCAAATGAAGTGGCAGTGGTCAAGGAAGTAGGATATGATAATGTGGTTGGGCAAGACAGTTTGAATCGTTTTGAACATGCGTTCAAAGGGAAGAAGAAAAAGAAGAAAAAACCAGCTCGTCCGATGGATCCGCAAAACGCGAATCAATCCGCAAAACCAAATCCTAATCAAAAACCGAAGCCTGAAAATCAGCCAACAAATCAAGCTGGTGCACAGACGGAACAAAAGCGACCTAAAAAAAGGTTTAAACCCAGACCAAAAAACAACCCTAATGCACCGAAGAATGATTAAAAGTATTGGTTTTATTGGGCTTTTATCCATTTTAATCAGCTGTAATTCGGATGTGATTTATCAAAAATCATATACTTTTCAAGGCAATGAATGGAAGCAAGAGGTAAAGCCTCATTTTGAATTTGAGGTTAAAGATACTGCGGTAGCCTATGATTTTATCATTTCAGTGCGCACCACAACCGATTACAAATACAGTAACATGTGGATGTTCCTCAATACAATTACTCCAAAAGGAGAAAAGGGAAGAGAGCCCCACCAAATTTTTGTGACGTATCCCGATGGATCTTGGTGTGGTAATAAAACAGGATCTGTGGTAGAAAACCGTTTGATTTTTAAACGAAGAAAAATGCCCTATAAAGGAAAATACTTGTTTACCTTGGAACAAGGAATTACCGAGAAAAAGTTAACGGATATTTTGGATGTAACGTTTATTGTTGAAAAGACCAAACTTCAACCTTAAGCGCTTATTTTTTCTTTTTCTTTTTTGACTTTAATTCGTAGGTATATCCCACCGAATAAATGGAAACATTCTTGAGGTTGGAAGCATTCGGTTTAAAATCAAATAGATAAAACAACTCAAAAGAGTGTGGTCCTTTTGGGCTATATTCTACCCCAATAGCAGATCTAAGTTTGGTAATTTGTCGCCCATTTTTGCCTTGATTAGGATTGTAAAACCACTCTTCAGATAGAACGATACTGAAAGGGCCTTCTAAAAGATTGTATTTTAATGAAGGTCTCAAGCGAACTGCTTGGTCAAATTCACTATCATAAGAAACGCGATTTGCTTTGGTGAATGACATTTGGTAACGCAACCTAAGTCCTACCTCTAAAGGTTTCCACTTGTGCTTGAAATCAGCATTCATGTTAAAACGATGTCCGTTTACGTAATTGGTCAAACTTGCATGTTCGTATAAATAACGGTATTCTATCGATGGTTTAAACCAGGAAGTTACTTTGTATTTCAAATCCAAAGAAGTAAAAAACAAATTCAAACCTTGATGATCCCAACGGGTATTGATTCCCAAACCTCCATCCAATTTTTTCGTAATCCCGTACTTTAAATTCGTTTCAGTCCAAACACGTTGAGTGACTTGTCCTTGATTGAAAAATGGAAGTAAGATAAAAAGTAAAACAAAACGCATGTTAATACTTTTTAATGGTCATGGTGCCTAAATCCACGGTAGATTTTTTCTTTTCAATTTTTGTACTGAGAATTACTTGAGATTTCCCGCTAGGACACGTATTACAATCTTCGTATACAAAAATGGTGTAAGATCCCTTTTGTAAATAGCGAAACTCGAAGGTACCGTCATAACTTGTTGCAATCTTGTCATCGAAATAGGTGCTTCCATCTCCATAAATGATATAAACATTTTGATCAGCGGCATCGTATGTGGCAATGATGCTACCAACAGAACTGTATCGATTTTCTATAATTTTACCTTTAATAGTAGAGGTTCCTCCTTCACCTTCAACTTTCTTACAAGAGGAGAGCAGTAATAGGGAAATTATTGGTAATAAAAGAAATTTCATAATTGACACATAGTTTAAATTCGTAAGTGAAGTTAAATTATTTTTTTTATATATTGACTTTACATGAAAATAATTATAAAAACTTCTTGATAATCAATGCATATGCAACCATTTTCAAAAAAATATCGTAATATTGAAAAACTATCCGTAATAAAACTTAACAATGAAATTTAAACTATTCCTAATTGCATCATTTTTCCTGTTTTTTAATGGAGTATCCCAAGTTATTATCAATGAATATTCGTGTTCGAATGTCAATGGTATAACGGACGCTTATGGTCAGCGCGAGGATTGGATAGAGCTATATAATATGGGTGCAACTCCCGTCGATTTAACTGGCTATTTTTTGTCGGATAAGGCATCAAATTTAACCAAATGGCCAATTCCAAGTGGAAGTATTGGAGCAAATGGGTTTAAAATGGTCTTCTGTTCAAGTCGAAATACCGTGAATGGAACTCAATACCATCCAAATTTTAATCTTTCTCAAACAGGAGGGGATTGGATCATTTTATCAAACCCTTTTGGAAATGTGGTAGACTCCATAAAAATCATCCATATGACCAAACAAGACCATTCTGTAGGAAGATCTACCAATGGCGCGGTGGATTGGAAGTTATTTACTACCCCTACACCCAATGCGAACAACACAGGCGCAGTAAATTTTTACACCCCAACTCCTGTGATGAGTTTGGCACCTGGTTTTTATACGGGAGCTCAATCGGTTACATTGACTTGTTCTGATCCAACCGCAACGATTCGCTATACGACTAATGGAACCAATCCAACAACAGCTTCGACATTGTACACGGGTCCGATTGCCATCAACACGACCACCGTTTTAAGAGCGGTTGCTTTTAGTACGAATTTATCGTCATTTATTGCCACAAATACATATTTCATCAACGTTTCACACAATACGCCTGTACTTTCAGTTTGCAGTCAAGATGTCTTTAATTTGGTGGCTAATGGAAATCAGGGTGGACCAACCAAGGTGGGTTCCCTAGAATTTTTTGAAGATAATGGTGCTTTTATCGACGAAGGCCAAGGAGAATTTAACAAACATGGAAACGATTCTTGGGCATATAACCAGCGAGGTTTTGATTTTATCATGCGCGATGAATACGGATACAATAACGATATTGCTCATCAAATTTTTCCTGAAAAAACGAGGGATCATTTTCAGCGTTTGATCGTTAAAGCAGCAGCTTCCGATAATTACTCTTTTGAAGATGGGGCACATATTCGCGATCCATTTATCCATACGCTGTCACTGAGAGCAGATATGAAATTAGATGTTCGTACTTGGCGTCCGGCGGTGGTTTATTTAAACGGACAATATTGGGGCGTATATGACATTCGGGAGAAAGCTGATGATCATGATTATACCAAATATTACGATAACCAAGATAAGTATCACTTGGAGTATTTGAAAACGTGGGGTGCTACTTGGGAGGAATACGGTGCACCAAATGCCTTAAACAATTGGAATGCCCTTAAAGCCTACATTCTTGGAAACAATATGGGTAATGCAACCAACTTCAATTATGTGGATTCCTTATTAAATTGGAAGTCCTTGTGCGATTATTTCATGTTTAACTCTTACGTGGTAAATCAAGATTGGTTAAATTGGAATACGGCTTGGTGGAGAGGAACAGATCCGCTTGGAGATAAAAAGAAATGGCGCTATACCTTATGGGATATGGATGCTACTTTTGGACATTATATCAATTACACGGGTATTCCTGACCCAACGGCTAACGCAGACCCTTGTAATGTAGAGAATTTACCAAACCCTGGGGGACAAGGCCACACCCAAATTTTAACAAAATTGATCAATGAGAATCCGGTTGTAGAACAATATTACATTACTCGGTATATCGACCTTGTCAATACGAAGTTTTCTTGTGCTTACATGAATCAATTATTAGATTCTATGATCAATGAAATTGCACCAGAAATGAATGGACAAGTCACAAAATGGGGAGGAACACTAGCAGGGTGGCAAGGAAATGTGCAAGACATGCGTGATTTTATCAATGCAAGATGTCTTGCATTAGAGCAAGGTTTAATTGATTGTTACAGTTTGACAGGTCCGTTTAATGTGACCTTTAACGTGAGTCCTGCAAATAGCGGAAACATTAAAGTAAATTCCGTGTGGGCACCTTCTTATCCTTGGACGACCCAATATTATGGAGGTATTCAAACCAATACCATTGCGAAAGCTAATCCTGGTTTTGTTTTTGACCATTGGGAATACACCACAGGCTCCATGATCGCGCCAATTGCAGAGGATACCAACGGAATGAACATCAATGCTCCGGTAACCATTACGGCTATTTTTATTGCGGACAATCCTGATTTAGATGGTGATGGATGTTTGAATACGGATGAGGTTTTAGCGGGAACTGATCCAACGAATCCGGACACCGACGGCGATGGACAAAATGATTGTGTAGAAATTGGAGCGGATCCTTCTAATCCAATTGACACGGATGGTGATGGCATCATTGATGCACTTGAATCGTCGATTACCGATTCTGATGGTGATGGCGTAAATGATGAAAATGACCCTGCCAACTCAGATCCTTGTATTCCAAATCCAAATGCTGGTCCATGCGACCAAGATGGAGATGGATTGACCAATACCGAAGAAGGAGCAAGCGGAACAAATCCAACGAATCCAGATACAGACGGCGATGGAATTAATGATGGCAATGAAATTACAGGAGGTTCAAATCCATTGAATCCTTGTGATCCGGACGCAAATTTCCCAGGTTGTAATGTAGATACCGATGGCGATGGTTTGCTAGATGCTGAGGAGGGAATCTTGGGAACAGATCCAAATAATCCAGATACGGACGGCGATGGAATCAATGATGGAACGGAAGTAACAAATGGATCGAATCCTTTAGACGCTTGCGATCCGAATGATGTTGGTTTAGATTGTGTGAATGGCTTCTTCGTGCCAACTGGATTTACTCCAGACGGTGCTGGAAATTCAGCGAATGAAAACTTCAGATTGATTGTAGGAAAAGATGTCGCTACGTTTGTTTTCTCTATCTATGATCGTTGGGGTAATCGTATCGTACAAACCTCTGACAAAGCATTTACATGGGATGGAATGTACAAAGGAAAATTGGTAAATAGTGGCGTTTACGCTTATGTGGCTGAAGTTAAATTCAAAGATGGAACGTCAAAAACTATTTCAGGAAATATCACCGTTTTACATTAAACAGATGAAAAAGATATGGATCATACTTGTCTGCTTTGGATCAATAAGCTCTTCCTTTGGTCAAGACGTTCATTTTTCGCAGACTGCCCAAACCCCATTGTTAATCAATCCGGCTGCTGCGGGAGTATTTGATGGTTGGGAGCGCATCATCATTAACCATCGCAATCAATGGTTAGGAGCAAGCACTCAATTTATGACCACCAATATAGCTGCAGATGTCAACTTTGGTAAAAGCAAGAGAAATGACAAAGCGCATTTGGGATTAGGGGTTCAATTTTACAACGATATTGGCGGAGATGCGAAATTTGGTACGCAGTACGGTTCGTTAACTCTTTCCGGCATTCTTCCCATGGCTGATGGTCATATTTTATCCGCTGGTATTCAAGGTGGATTTGGAAACCGCAAAGGAGATATTTCTAGATTGTCTTTTATGTCGCAATGGAATGGAACCCAATTTGACCAAACCATTTTATCGGGAGAGGCAAATGCCCTTAATACGTTTACCTATGCCGATGTATCGGGGGGATTGTATTATGTGTTTGATGGAGGTCAAAAGTCTTTTAAAAGAGATGCTGATTTTAAATTGCAACTAGGTGTTTCTGGTTACCATTTGAATCAACCAAAAATGAAATACATTACGGTGGATGGAGATCGAATGTATCGAAAATTTGCCTTTCACGCCGGATTTTTGAAAGAATTTGTGGGATCGAAATGGTCAATTAATGCGTCTGCTTTACAGTTTATTCAAGGACCGCATTTAGAAACCATCTTAGGTGGAATGTTGCAACATCGCTTTCAAGATGGAACAAAAATTACCGGAAATTCGCAAGACGCATTTTTTGGATTTGGAGCTTATTTTAGAGTGAAAGATGCAGTTGTGCCGAGTGTTATGGTAGAGTATAAGGGCTTTAAATTTGGACTTTCCTATGACATTACCATCAGTAAATTGGCGAGAGCTTATAAAGGTGGGTCCTTGGAATTTTCTTTATCCTTTACCAATTACGACCATTCTTTATTCAAAGGAAGAAGGGGAAGATCTGCTCGAATGCGCTACAAGGGATAAATTATTGGTCTTATCGTTTGATTTACCGCTGAATTCATTAATTTTGTATTATGAATAAAAAGTGGTTATTTCTAATCGGATTTGTCCTTGTTTCAAGTGTTTTGGAAGCACAAGGATGTTCTCAATGTAAAATGTTGACGGAACAAGGTAGTGAATTAGACGAGGCTTCTTTTGGAACGAACATTAACTATGGTATTCTTTATTTAATGGCGATTCCATATTTACTATTGCTTTTTTTATTTCGCAAAAAAATCATTCGATTATTTAAAGCATTAACTCACAAATAATGAAATATTTATACGGAAGTTTTTTATTGCTTCAATTACTTGCTTGTACCGGTAAAAATGAAACTGGAAACTACACTCCAAAAGACATCGATAGTTTATTGGCGCAATTTCCAGATAGTTTACCGATTATTATTCGTCATGGAGAAGAAAAGTTAAAACAATTTGATTTTGATAAAGCCCTTCAAGATGGCGCTAAAGCTTTTCGTTTAGATTCTAACAATCAAGACGCTCGTTTACTATATGCGAATGTATTAAATAACCGTCCAAATCGAAGTTCGAAGGAAGTATTTATTGCGCAAAGACATTACCAAACCTTGGTGAAAAAAAACCCAAAAAACACAAAAGCATTAATTGGTTTAGCATCTACTTATAGCCAACAAATGGATTTCGATAAATCCTTCGAATACATCAATCAAGCCCTAAGAATCGATCAAAAAAACAGAGATGCCTACACCTTAAAAGGAACTAATTATTTGATCCTAGGAAAAATCGACCGAGCGAAATCCTCTTACGAAACGGCGGTACAACAAGATCCTAAATTTTTTGAAGCGTATTTGATGCTGGGTACACTTTACCAACAAGAAGAAAATGTGGTGTGTATCGAGTATTTTACAACCGCTGCTAAATTGCAACCAAAAAATCCAGATGTGCTTTTTGCTTTGGCGTATGCAAAACAATTGTTTGGTGATTATCAAAGTGCCTTGCCGATTTATCGAAAAATGTTTCGTGTAGACACGACCGCAGTCATGGCCCTAAATCAAATCGGGGTGATCAAACAATACAATTACAATGATATTGATAGTGCAATGTACTATTACAATTCAGCGATTACTAGCGAACCTCGTTTGGTAGAGGCTTGGCATAATTTAGGTACTTGTTGGGAAAGCAAAGGGGACATAACTAGAGCCTTACAATCTTACGCAAAGGCATTAAAATATAACCCGGACTACTTGCCTTCTAAAGAAAGAGCTGAAAAATTACGATGAAAAATCAGCGATTAATTCAAGCAATTGGTGATGCAGCCATTCCATTGATGGGTTATTTTTGGTGGAATTGGTCCCTCTATTTTATTGCTTTGTTTTTCATGTTAGATGTCGTTTTTCAAACGATGGTAGAATACTTAAAAATGAAGAAGTCTAAAGGGGATGTTTCAAAAACGAATGCCTTACAATGGCTTTTTCTTACCCTTGCACTCTTCGCAGTTTTACATCTTTTGGTGTTGATGCAAAACGAAAGCATTCAATTTATAATGGAGATTTGGAACTTTTTAAAGTATGCTGATCTCGGAGGTATTCCACAAGGATTGATATTATTTCCACTCTTAGCGATAGTGAATTATCAGCGCTATAAAATGGAATTTTTACAGCCTAAATTATATGAAAGTATCCATGCACAGGACATCTTTCTAAACTATCGAATCAAACTCATGTATCTGCTGTCTTTTTTCTGTCTATTGACAGGTGCGGCATTTTTCATCCCGCTTCCAGATGCAGTAATTCTATTTATTGGAGTAGGAGTGCCTCTGATTTTCGCGCTATTAAAAAACCAATTGCTCAGCAAGTAAGTTTAAAAATACAAAGCGAATAGGGAGCATTTATTTGTCTTCCATTCTTGTTAATTTGATTAAAAAGGCTAACTTTGAAATGAGAAAATTTTAGGCTTGAAACCCTTTTATTTAGTTAATTAATTCGACAAAAATCCAAACTATGGACACACCAAAAATTATTTACACCATGACAGACGAGGCACCAGCCTTGGCAACGTATTCTTTTTTACCGATTGTAAAATCTTTTTTAGCATCAGCTGGGATAGACATCGAAACAAGAGATATTTCTGTTGCAGCCCGAATTTTAGCTAGCTTCCCGAGCTACTTAAATGCGGATCAACGTGTAAATGATGCTTTGGCAGAATTAGGAGAATTGGTGAATAAACCTGAAGCAAACATCATTAAGTTGCCGAATATCAGTGCATCAGTGCCCCAATTGACAGCTGCAATTGATGAGTTACAAGCTGCAGGATTTGCAATTCCAGATTATCCTGTTGATCCAGTGACCGATGAAGAAAAAAAGATACGTGCAGCTTACGATAAAGTAAAAGGTAGTGCTGTAAATCCGGTATTACGCGAAGGAAACTCTGATCGAAGAGCTCCAAGAGCCGTTAAAGAATACGCGAAAAAAAATCCACATTCGATGGGGGCTTGGTCAAAAGATTCAAAGACCCAAGTAGCTACAATGGAAGCGGGAGATTTTAGAGCCAACGAACAATCGGTGTTATTCCAAGAACCGACTTCGGTATCCATTGAATTTACATCTAAGGATGGCGCAAAAGAGGTGTTAAAAGCCGATTTAAAAATCCAAGCAGGCGAAATCATGGACGCTACGTTTATGAGTAAAAGTGCTTTGATGGAATTTCTTCATGCCCAAATTCGTTACGCGAAGGAAAATGGCATTTTGTTTTCAGTGCATATGAAAGCAACTATGATGAAAATTTCAGACCCAATTATTTTTGGTTATATCGTAAAAGCCTTTTTTGCAGAGGTTTTTGAAAAATACGCTGCTAAATTAGATGAATTAGGAGTGAATGTCAACAATGGTTTGGCGGATATGTTAGATAAAGTAAAAGGTCATGCAGATATCGAAGCAGCAATTGAACATGCCTTTAAACATGGTCCAGCTTTAGCTATGGTAAATTCAGACAAAGGAATTACCAATTTACATATTCCTTCCGACGTGATCATTGATGCATCGATGCCAGCGATGATTCGTACTTCTGGACAAATGTGGAACAAAGCAGGTCAATTGCAAGATACTTTAGCGGTAATTCCTGATTCAAGTTATGCTAGCATTTATCAAGAAACGATCAATTTCTGTAAAGAAAATGGTGCGTTTGATCCTCGTGAAATGGGTTCTGTTTCGAATGTCGGCTTAATGGCGCAAAAGGCAGAAGAATATGGTTCACACGATAAAACTTTCCAAATGAAAGCTGCTGGAACCGTTCGCGTTGTTGATGCAAATGGAACCGTTTTGATGAGCAGTGAAGTAGAATCAGGAGATATTTGGAGAGCTTGCCAAGTGAAAGATGCACCGATTCAAGATTGGGTTAAATTAGCGGTATCTAGAGCAAAAGCTACAGGTAATCCGGCTATTTTCTGGTTGGATGAATCAAGAGCCCACGATCGTCAAGTAATTGAAAAGGTGAAAACGTACTTAAAAGGATACGATACCACAGGATTAGACATTCAAATCATGTCTCCTGCTCAAGCAACTACCTATTCATTGAAAAGAGTGAAAGCAGGTTTGGACACCATTTCTGTCAGTGGAAACGTGCTGAGAGATTATTTGACCGATTTATTTCCAATTTTGGAAGTAGGTACAAGTGCCAAAATGCTTTCGATCGTTCCTTTAATGAATGGAGGAGGTTTATTCGAAACAGGGGCAGGTGGTTCAGCACCGAAACACGTTCAGCAATTTTTAGAAGAAAACCATTTACGCTGGGATTCTTTGGGCGAATTTTTAGCGTTAGCGGTATCTTTAGAACACCTGAGTGAGCGTTTTAATAATCCAAAGGCAAAAGTTTTAGCAGATACCTTAGATCAAGCAACGACTAAATTTTTAATGGAAGACCGTTCTCCATCGCCCAAAGTGAATGAATTGGACAACAGAGGCTCTCATTTTTATTTAACGATGTATTGGGCAGAAGCATTGGCGAACTGCAATGATGCAGCGTTAAAAGCTGCTTTTGAAGATTTGGCAACTACCTTAAAAGAAAATGAAAAAGCGATTGTCCATGAATTAAATCAAGTGCAAGGAAAAGCGGTTAACATTGGAGGGTATTATTATCCAAATCCAAGTTTAACTTCCAAAGCAATGCGCCCAAGCGCTTTATTTAATGAAGCTTTAGATCGCTTATTAGCAAATGCATAATTTTTAATACAATCCCTCCTCGAGAGGGATTTTTTATTTTACAGACCATGAAAATTTGGACCTTATTTCTTTTTTTATGCTTGTTCACCACAAATCAAGCACAGGTATCTGATGCGTATAAAGAGACCTTGAAAAAAATGTTTGACGCAATGGGAACTGAAGAAACTTTTGAGAACACCATTGTATTTATGATTGATAATTTTAAAACACGGTATCCGGATGTCAAGAGTGAGTTTTGGGATGAGCTAGAAGAGCAATTTTTAGACACTTCCATGAAACAATTGGTTGATATGTATGCGGTAGTATATGTCAAATATATGACCATTGAAGATTTGGATGAAATCATTTTATTCTATAAAAGTCCGGTGGGCAAGAAATTAGCAAAAAACACACCTTTAATTACCGAAGAAGCCATGCTTGTGGGACAAGAATGGGGTAGAAAAATCGGTGAAAATATCGTGCTGAAATTAAAAGAAAAAGGTTACTCTTTCTGACCTAACCATTTGGGTAAAATGAAAAGCCCGATAAGCAGATAAGGAAAATAAGAAATCAATCTCCAAATGAGGATGATGAGGGTTAAAATCACCAAATCTGAGGAAAATTCCTGCAGCAAGTGTTGGAAAGCAAATTCCGCTACTCCACTTCCACCAGGGGTTGGACTAACTAACATGAACAACCAAAGCACTAACTGTTTTCCTAGGATTTGTATATGATCCAAAAACGAAATGGATAAGAAGGCAGCGAACAAGGCATTGATGACAAGATACCTTGATATCCAACTTCCTAGGGTAAAGCAAAATACCTTAATCCAATAACCCATCGATTCCGTTCGAAAGATTTGAGCAGCGATTTCAAGGTCTTTTCCGGTTTGAATTGCCTGCGGACGCCACTTTTTTAAAAAAGCCAATCGGAACAAGAAACTTAAAAATCGCGTAATTAAATTGGGGAAGAAAAATAAGCTTAAAAATAAAAGTAAACAAACCAATAAAATAATCCCAAAGCCTGCCCAAAAGACTAATTCTACAGGTTGTTGAAAGGATATATTTTGAGGAAATAGATCATTTCGATCGATGAAGAAAAAGACGAAAGGTATCATGACCACATAAAATAAATTATCCATCCAAGCGGTAATTACTACGATGGCGGTCGATCTACCCAATGCAATCTTTTCCCTATTTAAAATAAACATCGCGACCGATGCACCACCAACTACACCCGGACTGAGGGCAGAGGCGAATTCCCAAAGTAAAATCACGATCGTAGACCTTTTCCATGTCAATTCGTTGTTGGTCAGCAATTTGATGCGAAGGATGTAAAAAAAATCGCGTCCGATCATAAAAAGCAGTGCTGTTAGCAACCCGTAAATCAATGGTCCATTCCAAGAAATAGTCTGCATGATTTCCCAAACGCCCACTTTTTTAAACGAACCATTTTCAGTGACAACATGCATTTCATCGGCTTCCAATTGTTGATTAGAGTTAGCATCTATCCAAATATAGTTCCCGTTTTCAGCTGGAATAAAGTGAGGTGTTGAGAAGTTTTTATAAATGAGCCAAGCACTTATGCATAGGCTAAGGAATAATACGAAACGAATTTTTTTTCGGTCAAAAAAAGGTTGTGCCTTATTCATTTGGAACCAATTTTACTTCAATATCCCAATTGGCGCGAACCAAATTCTTTTCCGTAAAATAAATGACTTTTTCAGGTTGTACTAAGGGATTAAGTTGAATTGGGTCCCAAACGCCGTTTTTATTGTCGTCAACAATGTATCTAAACGTATATAATCCAGGATGTAGTTCTTTGAAGTGAAAGGTCTGAGCACCATCAATCAAATAACTTTCTACCATTTTTTGCTGATCGTCAATTAAGTCAATAATCCCCGGTTGAGGGAGTGCGCTGACATCTACATAAAGTTCCCCTAAGTTTTTGGAGGCTAATACGGTATAAGCAAAGGAATTTTTAGGGGAGCTAATCAAGGTGTCGAAGGCTTGAATCGCCTCTTTTTCAAATTGAATTTCAATTTTTTCAAGTCCCTTTCGATTTAAAAACACCATTAAATGATTTTTCTCCCAAGTTATTGTACAAGGAACTTGGGTAGAATCGAGTAAATTAATCACTTGAATTCGATTGGTATCCACCGATTTTATCTCATAGGGAACCAGAAACGATAAGGGATCTTTTGGTCGAATTCCTTGCGCTTTATTGGTGCTTTTCAGGCCAAATTTTTTCTTAAGATTCTTCTCTAAAACCCTTGTTTCCAATGTAAGCTTTAAGGTGTCACTTTCGTAGCGTACTTGATAATCTCCGGGAGCAATGCTTGGAAGAAATAAAGACACACTGTCTGCAAAAATAAACGCGCGCTGATTTTCGCTGAGTAATACATCATTGATGTACCATTTTCCCGAGATGAGGTTGAAATTCGCCCCCACATTAAATTGCCTACCTTCCATAAATTCTAAGGCAGTTAGTTTTGGATTAGCGGTCGTTTTGGAAAGCAGGATAGGTAGACTATCTGTAACATTTTTTTGGAGGTTCAAAGGGGTTGATCGAATTCCAATGGCTTCGGTGGCTTGATAGGATAGATCTTTGTTTTCATCTAAAAAGGTTTTAACCACATAGTTCCCTTCTTTCAGATAATTCAATTGCACCATACCTTTTTCATTGGTTAATCCATAATACGTTGGATGCTTACTCGTGATGCTATCGTATAAACCAAGTATACAATGGTTACAAGGTGTTTGTTTAAAGGCATAAATAATTTGCGTTTCAAAGGTCAACGAATCAATTTCAGACCCTGTACTGAACACAAATTGCATGATCGAGTCGTTACCCTCAGTATAATCTTTTACGGTTCGATTCAATTGAATGGAATAAGTTGTTTCAGGAAGCAAGGTGTCTTCCCAATGCAGTATTAACTTATTTTTTTTTGTAGTAGCAACAATAGTTTTGATTTCTGGTAATGCACTAATCGTTTGGGTTGGATTTTGAAGCACAATGTATTCATCAAAAACGATTTCTATCCCATTCCCATGAAAATTGGTTTGTCCATTTTTTGGAGTTGAAGCCAGGACCCTTGGTGCTAATTGATCCTTATCGCCACCGCTTAAGGAACCTATTTGAGCACATGAACCCCATAAAAATATCCCAACAATTAAAAGTATGAACTTAAACATATACAAATATCGGTTAAATATTTTTCATCGATGTCATCGAAAGAGTTAAACTCCGTACTATCGATATCAAGTATCGCAACAACGGCATCATTTTTAAAAATGGGGATGACAATTTCACTGTTTGAAGCAGAACTACAAGCAATGTGACCAGGAAATTCATGAACATTAGGTACGATGATGCTTTTTCTTTCGCTCCAAGCACTGCCGCAAACTCCTTTTCCGAACGCAATGCGCGTACAAGCGATGGGACCTTGAAAAGGACCGAGTACTAGCTGATCTTGCTCAACCAGATAAAACCCAACCCATAAGTGTCGGAAAGTACTTGTCAATGCAGCACTTACATTGGCTAAATTGGCAATCAGATTGTTTTCGCCAGCGATTAATCCTTTAATTTGAGGAATTAATTCACGGTAAATTTCTTCCTTATTTACTGCGTTGATTGTGATTGATTCTGCCATACTTTTAGTAAATAACAAAATTGCCATTTTTATCTTTAATCTGCAATTAATTTACTATCTTCAATTGAAAATTAAGATTTATGTTGAATACCACACCCATTGAAAAGATTCTATTTCTAGACATTGAAACCGTACCTCAAACATACCAATTTAACGAGGTAGCTGAAGAAACAAAACATTTATTTGAATTAAAAACAAGGTTCTTACAAAAAGAGGATAAGACCTTTGAAGATTTGTATCAAGAACGAGCAGGCATATTGGCTGAATTTGGTAAAATCGTGTGTATATCGGTTGGTTTTGTTAAAGACACCCCAACGGGCAAGCAGATGCGCTTGAAATCATTTTATCACGAGGACGAAGAAACCTTGTTGTTGCAATTTAAACGCTTATTGGATGATCATTATAACACGTCCATGCACCTGTTATGTGGACATAACGCGAAGGAATTCGACTTTCCTTATATCTGTAGAAGGATGTTAATTCATGGCATTTCATTGCCGAATATTTTAAATATTGCAGGTAAAAAACCATGGGAAATAAATCATTTAGACACGATGGAGTTGTGGAAATTTGGTGATTATAAGTCCTTTACTTCTTTAGCATTGCTTTGCCATATTTTTAAAATTCCTACCCCAAAAGATGATATTTCCGGTGCCGACGTAGCACGCGTATTTTATGAAGATGGAGATTTAGAAAGAATCAAAGTTTATTGTGAAAAGGATGTAATTGCCCTCATTCAATTGTATTTGAAAATGAATGGACAAAGTCTTGTAGATGATGCTGACATCAAGCATTCTTAAGGGAAGATGAGCCTATAAGGCAAAAAAAAAACTCCTTGGCAAAAAGGAGTTTTAAAAAATATATAAACGATGTTTATTGAATATAAACCGTTTCCTCTGAGGTTGTTTCTTGTTCAACTTTAATAATACCTGTACCATTCAATGCACCTTTTTTCGCTTTGATGTTCAAAACCGCAACACCAGCTTGTCCAAGTTGGTAAGTATCGTTGTAATCAAAAACGGCAACACCCGAAGAATTACTCTGGGTAGTGTCGTATAAAACAACATTCGATGGCTGATTGGTGGTAGATTGACCGTATAAAATCACTTCAGCACCTGCTACAGCTTGATTTGCTGCATCGCGCACATAGATTTTGGCAATCGTGTCTTTCTTCTTTCTACAAGCAATGGTCGTCGTTAATCCAAATAAAATCAACGCCGCGTATAGTAAAATGTTTTTGGTTTTCATAGTATTCGTTTTTTAATTACTTAAAAATACAGTTTCAACTGCAGTATTGTGTACGCGACAACGCACGTTTCCGTTACCAAATTTTAAATCTTTTTTTACAATTAAATTAAATTCTGCCGCAGCATTCTTTTCTTTCACTTCGTCAAAGTAAGCATCCATGTTGAATTCTACATATCCTGATCCATTCGTGAACAAGGTATCAACAAAATCCAATGCTGGAGGATTGGCGCTTTTATTTCCAATAACCACTACCTCTGCATTGGTTACTAATTCATTACTAGCTGAACGAACAAAAACTTTTAAAACGGATGGGTCTTTTTTGCAAGAAATCATCCCGAAAGAAACCGTAAGTAGTAAGCCTAAGTGTAAGAAAAGTCGATTAAAATTTTTCATTTAATTAAGTCAAATTTTTTCAAATATAATCTAATTTTTTCAATAGTTAAAAAAACAAGTTTAAATATCTAAGGATATTTGGTGTTTTTTTTCACGAATTCATTGAATTCAATTAAATTTGTCTTTTACTAAAGACGAAGCTTTAGAAATTAAGTTGCTTAAGCAAAATAGAAGTATGAAAGACGCAATCCATAACGTACAGCAAGAAATAGCCAATTATACCTTAGCGAATATTCAAGATACTGAAAAGTTTCGCATTGAATTTTTAGGATCAAAGGGAAAAATCAAAGACTTATTTGGACTGCTAAAATCGGTTCCCAACGAAGAAAAAAAACAAGTAGGTCAAACCTTGAATGAATTGCGCATTTTTGCTGAGGAGAAATGGAATCAAGCGAAAGCACAATTTGAAAATACCTCTACCAAAAATGAGGGGATGGATTTAACACGGACTCCAGAAGATGCACTTATTGGATCCAGACATCCGCTATCTCTTGTTCGTAGCGAAATTATAGAATTATTTAACCGCATAGGATTTACGGTGTCAGAAGGACCTGAAATTGAGGATGATTGGCATAACTTTTCAGCTTTGAATTTCCCTCCGGAACATCCGGCAAGAGATATGCAAGATACCTTCTTCATCCAAAAGGGAGAAAAGGAAATGGCCTTGAGAACCCATACCAGTTCTGTTCAAGTGCGCGTGATGGAAAACAGTAAGCCTCCCATTCGAACGATTTCACCAGGAAGGGTTTATCGCAATGAAGCTATTTCCGCTAGAGCACACTGTTTTTTTCACCAGGTAGAGGGTTTGTACATCGATGAAAATGTATCTTTTGCTGATTTGAAACAAACTTTATTGTATTTTGCTAAAGAGATGTTTGGTGAAAAAGCAGAAATTCGTTTACGTCCCTCTTACTTTCCATTTACGGAACCAAGTGCAGAGGTGGATGTGTCATGTACCATTTGTAATGCGAAAGGATGCAATGTTTGTAAATACAGCGGTTGGTTAGAAATTTTGGGTTGTGGGATGGTCGATCCGAACGTATTGGAGGCTTCCGGTATTGACTCAAAAAAATATACCGGATTCGCATTTGGAATGGGTATTGAGCGTATTGCCCAGTTGAAATATCGCGTGAACGATTTGCGTTTGTATTCTGAAAATGATGTTCGATTTTTAAATCAATTTACACCAGGCGTTTAGATTATGGGATTTTTTACAAAAAATGAAAGCACTTTTCCTTGGAAAAAACTGACAAGCACAGCTGAACTAGAAACCCTTTGGGAGCAAGAAGCCCCCTTCTTAATTTTCAAACACAGCACCAGATGTAGCATATCATCCATGGCATTGAATCAATTTGAACAGGCTTGGGACCTGTCCAATCCTGTTCAAATTTATTATTTGGATTTATTAAATCATCGCGATGTTTCTGCAAAAATTGAAGAAATTACCGGTGTGGTTCATCAATCACCACAAGCTATTCTAATTCGAAACAAAATGGTATTATACCATAATTCTCATCACGCCATTGATGCTTCAGCCATCAAATCAACCCTTTAATTCCCTGCCATGAAGAAATTTTTCATCTTGTTTTTACTAGCTGCGTTTGTCATTGCATTAATTTGGAAATCCTTTTTCTCTTCAACCACAGAAACGGCTTTACCTGTAGCTTTTGAATTCGAAGAAAATTTAGCGGTGACTTTTGGTAGTCCCGTGAATTTTTCCTTCCAAACGGGAGAAGGTGTTCAACAAGTAGATTTTATCTGCAACGATTCGGTCATTAAATCTTGGAAAAATCCAACGGAAAATCTAAATTATACGTTCAATTTGGCGAATAGAGGAGTAGGTACTTATCCGATTCGCTTGGTGGCAACTTTAGAAAACGGACAAACGTACGCCGATCAACGCTTGATGCGTGTCTTATCCGATATTGAACCTGAAATTTGGATTGCAAAAGTGATTAAAACCTATCCGCACCAAGTGACGTCTTTTACACAAGGTTTAGAATTCAATAACGGTGAATTGTATGAAGGTACAGGACAAAAAGGGGCAAGTAAAATCGCAAAAGTTGATTTAAAAACAGGAAAACATCTACAAGAAATGAATATTGATGCTACCTATTTTGGCGAGGGAATCACTGTTTTAAATGGATTGATATATCAACTTACTTGGACCTCAGGCAAGTGTTTTGTTTACGACCAACAGAACTTACAATTGAAAAGTGAATTGTTGTATTCTGGAGAAGGTTGGGGCTTGTGTAATGATGGAACACAAATCATTATGTCGAATGGAACGGAACGACTTGTCTTTAGAGATCCTAAAACCTTTCAAATTACCAAATCGATTGAAGTATATACCAATCAAGGTCCGATTCCGAATTTAAATGAATTGGAATTTATTGATGGAAAAATTTATGCGAATGTTTGGATGACAAACCGCATCATGGTCATTGATCCTCAAACAGGAAAGGTTGAAGCAGTCATTGACGGGAATGAACCATACAAAATTGGACAAGGAGGTGGAGACGTTCTAAACGGAATTGCCTATAATGCTCTAACGAAAAGTCTATACCTTACCGGAAAGTATTGGCCCTTAATGATGGAAGTTCAATTGAAAAAACCAAGCGATTTATAGACGTTTATTATTTCGTCAATTCGATTAATCGTTCCTTTTCTACCTTTAAGATTCTTCCAGAGAATTGTTCTACCATATTCATGTCGTGGGTAGCCATAATGACCGCCGTTTTTTCTTCTTTGGCAATCGCGACCATTAAGTGCATAATTTCTGCTGAAGTTTCCGGATCTAAATTACCTGTCGGCTCATCTGCTAGTAGCAATTGAGGATGATTAATAATAGCTCGAGCAATTGAAATCCGCTGCTGTTCACCTCCAGAAAGGGTATGGGGCATGGCATTCATTTTGGTTTCTAGTCCTACTAATTGCAGTACTTCTTTAGCTCTTTTTTGCATCATTGCTTTATCTTTCCAGCCGGTCGCTCCCATCACGAAAAGCAAATTTTCTGCCACAGTACGATCGTATAACAACTGAAAATCTTGGAATACAATCCCAATTTTTCGCCGTAAAAATGGAATTTCTTTAGCGGTTAGATTTTGTAAATCATAGCCTGCTACTTGTCCTTTTCCTTCAAATAAAGGGACTTCGCCATATAAACATTTCAGCAAACTACTTTTTCCACTTCCGGTTTTACCGATTAGATAGATGAAATCATTAGAGTTTACCGTAAAATTCAATTGATCAATAATCGTTTTCTCACCTTGTAAAATTCGACCATTTTCTATTTGAATGACTTTTTCCATAAGTTAAAGTTCAATAATAAATGTATTCCATTTGCAATTATTTTCAAATAATCTTAACATAATCGCGTTTAAAACTTTTAGCTACTACCCATAAAAACTCTTTGAAGTGCATTAATTTTACTAGATTAAAACAAGTAGTAGTATGAAGCGATTGATTTTCTTTTATTTTTTTAGTTTTCTGACATCAGGAATTCTTGCTCAATCCACAGAAAAATACAATGGTCCATATGCTAATTTTTACCGCGCTGAAGAACTTTTCGAAAAAGAACAATTTGCCGCAGCTCGTTACGAATTTCGTGCATTCATCCAACAACATCAAAACGCCAACGATCCTTTATACATTAAAGCCTTATATTACGAAGGTATCGCAGCCTTAGAATTGTACAACAACGATGCAGTTAAACTTTTAGTCAACTTCAATAAAAACTACCCGGAATCCATTTATAAATATGAAATCTTTTTCCGTTTAGGAAAATACTTTTATCAAAAAAAGGAATTTCAAGAGGCTGTTGAATGGTTCAGTCAAATTCCACCAAAAAATGTGAGCAACGACCGAAAAGAAGAATATTATTTTAAACTGGGTTATGCCCAGTTTCAAGAGAAAAAGGTCAAAGAAGCAAAAGTTGCTTTCTATGAAATTAAAAATGATTCCACCCAGTACGGAGCCCCAGCGCTGTATTATTATTCTCATATTTGCTATTCAGAAAAGTTGTTTCAACCTGCGTTGGAAGGATTTGAGTTGTTGAAATCGAATAAACAATTTTCAAAAGCTGTTCCTTATTACATTGCCCAAATTTATTACCTGCAAGGTAAATACGATGCAGTAGCTGCCTATGCGCCGACCTTACAGGATTCAACCCAAATTGTCAATAAAAAAGATTTAAATCACCTGATCGGAGATGCTTATTGTAGAATCGGAAAATACGATGAAGCAATTGTCTATCTGGAAGCCTATCACAAGGAAAGTAAAGTAACGCGAGATGATTTATATTCTCTTGGATACGCGTATTATCGAACCAAAAATTATACGAAAGCAATCAAGTATTTTGATAAAACAACCCGTCCAGATGATTCATTAAGCCAAATCGCCTATTACCATATTGGAGAAAGTTATTTGAACATGAATAATCTGAGTGCGGCGCGACAAGCGTTTGAGGCTTCTTCGAAAATTAATAAAAATGACCAAATCCGTGAGGATGCCCTTTACAATTATGCGGTACTATCCTTTAAGTTAGACGTTAACCCCTATGACGAGGCGGTAGATGCCTTTCAATCGTATTTAATGGAATATCCTGAATCTTCTAGAAGATCTGATGTTTACCACTATTTGGTGAACGTATATACTTCTACGAACAATTACAAAAAAGCATTGGAATCGTTGGATAAAGTAGCCAAAAAGGATGTTTTGTTAAAAAAAGCCTATCAAATGGTGGCCTACAATTATGGGGTTGAGTTTTATCAAAAGGATAAATTCAATGAGGCCATTCAAGCCTTTGAAGGGGTTTATAAATACGATATGGATGCTAGCGTTTCAGGAATGGCTAAATTTTGGATTGCAGATGCGTATTTTAAACTGAAAAACTATAAAAAATCCATTCAATTTTTCAAAGCGTTTATTTTAATGCCAGGCGTTGATAAAATGCCCTTGAAATACGACGCTTACTACAACATCGGTTATGCCAATTTAAACGAAGGAGATACGGCAACCTCCATCGAAAACTTTAGAATGTATACCCAATCAAAAAGTAATAACAAAACAAAAATTGCAGATGCCTATATGCGCATTGCGGATGGTTATTTTGCCATGAAGGAAAATACCATGGCCATTAAAAATTACCAAGAGGTATTGAATTTAAAGGCAGGGTATGAAGATCAAGCGCTTTTTTATATGGCAAAAGCCTATGGATTTGCACAAAATGAAAAGCAAAAAATCAGTGCCCTTTTCGATATTATCAACAATTATCCCAAGAGTAAGTATATGATTCTTTCCATCTATACGGTGGCTATCAGTTTGAAGGGAACAGATCAGTTTGATAAATCCCTCACGTATTTCGATATTATCATTAATGATTATCCAAATTCGACCTACGTTACTTCTTCAAAACTCGAAAAGGCCGACATTCTTTTCAAGAAACAAGAATTTATTAAAGCTGAAATGGCATACAAAGCCATACTCGGGGAATATAGCCAAGAAAACAATGTCTGTGAAAGTGCAGCTCGAGGATTAATCGAAGTCTATAAAGCTCAAAATAAATTGGAATTGGCCAATGAGGCTGGAGAAAAATATCCGTGCGCGAATTTTAGTGTGGATGAAAAAGAGGACATGTTTTATGCACCGGCCATTCGTTATTACAAGGACAGTAATTACGTAAAAGCAGTTGTGGAATTCGAAAAATATTTATCCAAATTCCCATCAGGTCGATTTAAACAAGAGGCGACTTTATTTAAAGCCAATTGTCATTTCGCCCTCAAGGAGATTCAAGTAGCCATCCCACTTTATAAATCCTATCTTGAAGGACCAAATAATGTATACACGGAATATGTCGCAGCGAGATTGGCTCAATATTTTTATAATGAAAAACAATATGAAGAGGCAATTGGTCATTATCAGCGTTTAGACGAAGTGGCTTCAAAACCTGAATTTATCTATGCTGCTAAATTAGGTTTGATGCGTTGTCATTTCTTAATCGAAAATTATGAGAGCGTATTACCGAATGCTGAATGGGTTTTGGGTGCCCAAATTACGAACAGTATCCGTTTAGAGGCCAATTACTCAAAAGGAATGGCTTCCTATTACTTGAATCAATTTGCAGTGGCTAAAGAACATTTACAATATGTCTTCAAAAACACAACGACTTCTATTGCAGCAGAAACCAAATATGCATTAGCGGAAATTTTCTACCAAGAAGGCGATTTCAAAAATGCAGATTTAGCTTGTAATGCTATCATCAAAATGAAACCAAGTTACAATTATTGGATCGCAAAAGCATTGATGACGCAAGCAAAAATAATGGTAAAAAATAATGATTTGTTTCAAGCGGAACAAACGTTAAAATCCATTATTGATCATTATAAAGTGAAAGAAGATGGCATTATTGAGGAGGCAAATACTCAACTTAACGAATTGTTGCAATTGAAGAGTCAACCGAAGACCATTCCAAATGAAACGGAAACAGAAATTGAAATTAAAGAGAATTAACATGAAGCATTTATTTTTAATCTACATCGTTTTATGCGTTGGACTTTCCTTCAGTCAAAGAAGTGATGAGGTCATTTTGCAAGCTGGAGGGAATAGGGCTGTTGAAAAAGCATATCGCATTACAGAACAACCGAAAATTATTGATACGATTTTACCTTCTCCGGTACTCGAATATCCGCTTTTAGCCGTGAAACATGAATCGCAGATCCAATTGGATCCGATTGCACCTGCGTCTATTAAAACCGTTGATAAATTAAATCAATTGTATTCCACTTATGTTAAATTAGGTATAGGTTCACAAATCATGCCTTTGGGAGAGCTTTATTTCAATAACAAAAGGACACGCAAATACCAATATGGAGTCCATGCAAAACACCTAAGTTTTTTCGGGAAAATTAAAGATTATGCTCCTGCGCAATTTGATCGAACCAAAGTGAATGCTTTCGGAGGAATCAATGAAGAGAAATACACTTTAAAGGCAGACCTTAATTATCAAAATAGAGGACTCCATTACTATGGTCTTCGTGTGCCTGCGGACAGTATTTCAAAAGATAGTATTGCACAACGGTTTCAAGAAGTAGGAGGGAGTTTTAAATTTGCTTCCCATCAAGAGGATTCAGCCCATTTGAATTACCAAATCCGTTTAGATTATACCTACTTTACTTCCAAGAAACCGGAAAATTCTGATCTTGCAAAAAGACGGGTACAGGAAAATTATTTTTCCCTCTCGGGTAAGGGCATGTATCAATACGGCAGTGAATTATTTTCATTGGATTTAGGAGTAAAATACAATGGTTATCAATATGGTTTCACCGACACCACGGTTTCTAAACTGGATACGGCTTTAAAATTAAACAACACCATCATTCACTTGTTTCCATCTGTAGAAACCACCTTGTGGAAAAATAAATTTAAAGCGGTACTTGGGGTAAATTTAGTACTGGATGTTCATGAAAAAACAAAATTCCATGCCTATCCAATGATCGAAGTGAAATATTCCTTCTTCAAGGATTTATTCATTCCATTCGTTGGGATTAGGGGAGGATTGACACAAAATTCGTTCCGTACTTTAAGTTATGTCAATGAATTTATAACCCAACAGCAAATTCTCCAAAATCAAAACACGGCCATTGAAGTATACGGCGGGTTTAAAGGAACCTTATCGAAACGCATCAGTTTTAACATTAACGGAAGTTTTGGAAGGGTTCAAAATTTAGGCATGTTTATTAACGATACCGTTTATGCAAGAGGGAATCAGTTTAGAATGATTTATGATACCGCATCGGTAAGTCATTTGGAAGGATCAATAAGTTATCAGTTAGACGAAAAGTGGAAAATTGATGTCTTGGCAAAATACCATTCCTACCAGATGAAAAATGAAAGTTTTGCCTGGAATTTACCATCCTTTGAGAGCAATGTTCGTGGGAGTTATAATTTATACGACAAATTTATTTTTAATCTAGATTTAACCTTTCAAGGAGGTAGACGTGCTCTAGTGTACGATTCCATTTCCAGCGATCATTATGAAAATCTTCAATATTCCAAAAAACTAGGTTTTCTTGCTGATGTCAATTTAGGAATTGAATACCGATACAATAAACGAATTTCTGCATTTCTGCAAGGGAATAACCTGATCGCTCAGCGTTATAAACGATGGTACAATTATCCAGTACAGGGAATTCAAGTTATTGGGGGAATCACCTTTCGATTTTAAGAACAGAGAGCTAGAAGTCTATAAAAATTTCAATATATTTAGAAAAAAATAAACGATGAAAAAATACACGCTTTTACTTGCTTTGGCGCTTTGTTTAGGAGCAAATGCCCAATTAAAATTCAATACCGGGAATGCAGAATTCGATAAGGAATTAATCACAACCAATGATTTAGCCAAAAAGAATTTAGAAAATTTTAAAAATGACTTGATGGCACAATATACTGTGCCATTAAAAGAAGTCAATGAGATTTTAAAGCGCGTTTCAGAGCCCGCAGAGGCCAAATTGGTATTGGAAATGAATCGTATCACGAAACAACCCGTTAATCGAGTATTAAGCAGTTATGATGCGAATAAATCAAAGGGCTGGGGTGCGATTGCAAAAGATTTAGGCATTAAGCCAGGATCTAAGGAGTTTCATGAGATGAAGGCAAATATGGGGCAAAAATCAAATGGAAAAGGAAAAGATAAAAAAGATAATGGAAAAGGGAAGGGTAAGAAAAAGTAGTATTTTCTTTATCTTATTTCTTGTATTTTATATAAGAATTTATTTGTTTTCAGATTGGGGAGATGTGGGTACACAAATCTCCTTTCTTTTTTTTACGCCTATCTTATTTTGGATCGCCTACTATTTATACAAAACAAGGTATGATGAATTGTGGCTGAATGGACTTTTCCCTCAACGTTTAAAATATAATAGGGATTCCATGCAAGAAGCTTACATTTGTCTTGCTGCACTTTTGATCCAAAAAGATCCAAAAAATGTTCGAGAAAAATCATTTTTTTTGGTCAATCACTTAAAAAAAAATTTTCCCAATACCACATATCATTTTGGAGAATCGATTTCCTTTAGTTATTCGAATCCCATCAAACCCAAAACGGTTGCTACTTGGTTAAAATTGAACATCAAAGAGGAAACCAAAAGAATGCAAATATTGTATTTTTTAGTTGAATTGAGCGCTATAGATGGGGTGGTTATTGCTCAGGAATATCGAATAATTAAAGAAATTGCAGAGATTTTAGGTTTGCCTGCCGTTAAACTGGAACAGGTGATTCAAACGTTTCAAGCCAAACATGAGCGAATAACCCCAAAAACGAATTCCTCTATTTCAAAGAGAAAGATGGCTTGTGCAATTTTGGAAGTTCCTGAAGAGACGAGCTTAGAGGGGATAAAAAAGGCCTATCGAAAAATGGTTAAAATTCATCATCCGGATCGATTTCATAATGAATCAAAGGAGGAGCAAGATCGGGCAAAGGAACGATTTCTTGAATTGCAGAAGGCATATGAATGGTTGACACAATAAAAAAACCTCCGAAGAGGTTTTCATTAGGTTGTTAGTTAAGTTTTCTTTTTCGTGAAAAAGTGGTTAGGTTAAGTGGTTTGTGTGGGTAAATATACGTATGCCATTTTAAATAAAATTCCTGAATTAGTTTACGTAGCCATTTTGGAAATGAACGTAGGGTTTTTGGCATTTTTGTAGATAAAGCTTTCGAATGTTTCTCTCGCTTGTGGACTATAAGTGGCTGCTTTTTTCAGATAATTTGAAGGAGATGATGGTCCAACCTTCTGAACGCGCTATGTTGAGTTGAGCATCAAAAGTTTCATCTAATAATTGCAAACGCTCTGCGATAATTTTCAAGGCTTTCGATTCATGCGCTGATGGGGTGTCATGCTTAAATCCTTCTCCATTGTCTTTCACACTAATCTCAATTTCATTATATGGATTCTTTTCGATTTGAACGATTAATTGATAGGGTTTTCTGCGAATGGTAAAAGCATGCTCAAATGCATTTTCGATGAGCGGTTGTATTAACATCGGTGGAATGGCGTATTCAATTAATTCTTTTGGATGGATCAAGAATTGAAAGCTAACCTGATCTCCAAAACGTAAATTTTCAATTTTGACAAAGCGTTCAATATAATCGCGTTCCTCTTTTATACTGATGGCGGTTTTACTGGAAAATTCTAAAGTTTGTCTAATTAAGCGTGAAAAGTCATTCATGTACATGAGGGTATTGTCAATGTCATGATCTAAAACATAACTTTGGATGGCTGTCAGTGCATTGAAAATAAAATGAGGATTCATTTGCGATTGTAAGGCTTCCAATTTCGTTTCTGCTATACGTTTGTTGATGAATTCCTTTTCCGCGGCTAATTGTTGTACCTTTCTAATTCTTCTATGTATGGCGTAAGCAACAAGCAAGGCAATGCCTAAGAAACTACTTAATATAAACCACCACTGAAGCCAAAAAGGTTTCCCGATCTCAAAGGTATAAATGGGGTAAATGTCTTGTTGGCCATGAAAATAGTCTTCTTGCTTAATGAAAATCGAGTATTTACCGCTGCTTAAGGACTGAACATTAATTTTGTTTTGATCAATTGGAATCCAGTTTTTTTTGTCAAAACTATAGGAAAGGTTCATTTTTTTAGGATGGCTGTACTCAAATAATTCCAAAAGGATGGTGAAATTATTTTGATGATACGGGTAATAATCAGCGTTCTTTATGTTTTTATGCCATAAAAGATCTGAAATTGGTTTCTTTCCTTGCATCTGAATATTGGAGATGCGAACATGATTTTTATGAGAACTATTCCATAATAGCTTGGAAATATTTATCAAGTAATATCCACTTTTCTGAATGATGGCTAATTCATTACCAATGGTTTTGGTCCGAATAAAGTCTCGCAAAAATAATCCTTGTTCTTTATCCAAAAAATGGTTTCTATGATTGGAGATGATGTTTAAGCCAGCATTGGATAAAATGACCAATTTCCCATCGATGATTTCGACGGATTGGATGGTTACGCCTTTATAATGACGATGATCCCATTTTTTATGTAATTGATAGTGTTGCCCTTTTTGAAGGTAACAAACGATTTCTCCTTCATCGGATACTAAATAAAGTTGATTTTTGTAACTGGTGATGTACACCCAACGCTTATTGCTTTTTGAGAACATGGGTATTTTTTTCACTCGAGTTGCAGGAGTACCACAGTATACCCCATGGTTTTTATCTAAAAAATAATAAGTGGTATCAATCTGTGTTGAACTGGAGAAAAAATAATTGGACCTTATGTTATCCGGAGCATACTCAACCGGTTTCCATTGATTCCCTTTTTTGAAATATTCATACACATTGCCATAAGGGTGTGTAGTAATAACTTTCGATTCGTTGTAAACACCAATTTCGTTTTTAGGTCCATAGATAAAGTTATCTAATTTCCCATTAGGGAGTAAAATGAATATCCCCACATTCGTCAATACATATAATTTATTTTGATGCAACTCTACTTTAGTAGCATAAAAACCAATGTTATAAAGGTGATTTTTTTTCAAATCCAATTTATATTTTACACGCACTTCATTTTCGAAACTGCTTAAGTGAATAGTTTTCGCCTCTTTCCCTTTTTTCAATACAAGGTAATCTGTAAAAAGGAGGACTTCCTTGTCTTTTGCCTTTAGGTAATCGACTAAATTGGATTGTTTATAAAAGGGTAATTGTGTTTTTAAATCAATAATGTAAAGTCCATTATCCATGGAACCGACATAAAGCTGTTGTGTTTCAGCATCAAAATACACGGACCAAATTTGATTGGAATGGATCCCATATTTTTTGTTTAGGGGATAAACTTGTCCATTTTGGTATAGCATTAAGCCGCCTGAATTCACATAAATTCCATTACACGCCAAGTAATAGTCGTTTTGGTTTTGAGCAACATTCCAAAAAAAGGCTTTATCAAGAATAGATATGTTCGTTTTACCATTTATGAAACGGGTCATTTGTATTTTTTCACTGCTGGACATATATGTATTTTCCGCTACCTTCTGAAGGTATAAAGGCATTTGCATATCAAAATTCAGGCCTTTGTAGTTTTTTCCCAATGAATCTAGTTGAAAGCCCTTTTTTGTTTTTACGATGCGATGCATATAATGTGTTCTGGAAAGCAAAAAAACATGGTTGTCTTCCTCCCAAAATTGCATGATTTGAAATTTATCGAATTGGTGTTTTGTACTTTCTTTTTTATCTAAATTGTAAAATTCACCTTGATAAAGGATGCTTAGTCCTTCATTGGTTCCAATGTATAGCTTGCCCTCCTTGTCAAAAAACAATCTTCGTATTTTGGGGTTAACGAGACCATCTTTTTGGGTGTAATTCGTGAATTTTGTTCCGTCAAATTTACTTAACCCTTTGTTATAGCAAGCAAACCATAAATGATGATTTTTATCTTCTTGGATATCCCAGATGAGGTTACCGATTAATCCGTTGAATGTATTATAAATTTTAAATGATTTACCGTCGTATTTGACCAAACCATTTTCGGTTCCAATCCAAACTATGCCCCTGCTATCTTTGAAAATGCAATAGATGGCATTGGAAGGCAGACCGTGTTCGAGGGTGAAATTTTTAGCTTGATAAATGGGAGGGTTAAACCCTTGAGAGAAGTGAAGGCCCCAAAAAAGGCAAAATAAAAAACTAATTTTTACGGGTAAGGACATGTAGGAGATCAGCGTTATTTCTTACAGAAACAGGAAGTTTATCGCCGTTGTACATTTCGATGAAGGTACCTTCCGTTTTCAAGTATTTGGTTATGTAATTCAAATTCACTAAAAAAGATTTATGAATTCTAAAAAAGATTTCTTTTGGCAACATTTCTTCCACCAATTTAAGGGTTTTGGAAACTAAAATGGTGTTTCCATTGAAGAGGTATACTTCGGTATAGTTACTTTGGGAAACGCAATAAATGATGTTTGAAACTTTTTCCAAGATTAAACCTTTTTCGGTGGGGAATGCGATTTTATCGAAGGTGTTGTTGCTAATATTGATGTTCTCGATGACCCCTGAAAATAAATTTTGCTGCTGTTTTATTAAGGTTTTATTTTCTAATCGCTTGATGGATTCAATTAAATCAAGATAGTGAATGGGTTTCATTAAATAATCGTGTACAGATTTTTTAATGGCATCGATGGCAAAGTCTTTAAAGGCGGTGGTAAATATGGTTTCAAATTTTACATGGTCAAAATAATCAAACAATTTAAGTCCATTTTCATTGGGCATTTGAATGTCTAAAAACACGATATCAGGTGATAATTCTTTGATGGCTGCTACCCCATCTTTCACGGTATCACATTTTTTCAACACCGTCATTTTATTCGGAAAATACCTTTCGATTAATTTTTCCAAATAATCCTGTGCTTGAAATTCATCATCAATAATTACACATCTGAACATGGTACAAATTTAAGCGGGATTTTTCAATTTTTCACATAAATTAGTTTGCGTTCATAAAATCTAAGTTAACGTAGCCAATTTGGAAATGAACGTAGGGTTTTTGGTATAAATAAAAAAAGGGCAGTTGATCACCGCCCTTTATTTTTAGGTATATAAATGGATTATAAATCAAATTTTATTCCCTGTGCTAAAGGAAGGCTATCTGAATAATTAATGGTATTGGTTTGTCTTCTCATGTATACTTTCCATGCATCTGAACCAGACTCTCTTCCTCCACCTGTTTCTTTTTCACCACCAAATGCGCCTCCGATTTCAGCCCCAGAAGTTCCAATATTTACATTCGCGATACCACAATCAGAACCCGCAGCACTTAAAAAGGCTTCTGCTTCTTTTAAGTTTTGCGTCATAATTGCAGATGATAATCCTTGTGGCACACCATTTTGCAATTTGATTGCATTTTCTACCCCTCCACTGTACTTCATTAAATACAAAATAGGAGCAAAAGTTTCATGCTGTACAATCTTAAAATGATTTTGCGCTTCTGCTATCGCTGGTTTTACATAGCATCCTGATTCATAGCCAGGACCTTCTAAAACACCTCCTTCGACTAACAATTTACCACCTTCTTCCACCACAGCCTTTAAGGCGTGTAAGTATTGTTCCACGGCACCTTTATCAATTAATGGTCCAACATGATTGTTTTGATCCAACGGATTTCCAATCTTTAATTGTCCGTAGGCTTTAACAATTGCATCCCTAACTTTATCGTAAACTTCCTCATGGATGATTAAACGACGTGTAGAAGTACATCTTTGTCCTGCAGTACCAACTGCACCGAAAACCGCACCAGGAACAACCATTTTTAAATCAGCTGATGGGGTAATGATGATCGCGTTGTTTCCTCCTAATTCAAGCAATGAACGCCCTAATCTAGCTCCTACCGTTTCTCCAACAGATTTCCCCATTCTGGTTGATCCCGTGGCAGAAATTAATGGAACTCGTTTATCTTCAGCCATTAACTTCCCTAAATCAGCTCCACCGATGATAAGGTTCGAAACCCCTTCAGGCACTTGATTGGCATCAAATACTTGTTTGGTAATTTGTTGACAAGCAATTGCAGTAATAGGTGTTTTTTCAGAAGGTTTCCAAATACAAACGTCTCCACAAACCCATGCCAAAGCGGTATTCCAATTCCATACGGCAACTGGGAAATTGAATGCAGAAATGATTCCAACAATTCCAAGTGGGTGATATTGTTCATACATTCGATGTCCTGGTCTTTCTGAGTGCATCGTTAAACCATATAATTGGCGAGATAAACCTACTGCAAAATCACAGATATCGATCATTTCTTGAACTTCTCCTAAGCCTTCTTGTAACGATTTCCCCATTTCGTAAGAAACCAATTTTCCAAGCGGCTCTTTAAATTCTCTAATTTTTTCAGCCAATTGACGTACGATTTCTCCTCTTCGTGGGGCAGGAACCAATTGCCATTGTTTAAATGCTTCTTGTGCTTTTAATACAATCGCTTCATAATCTACTTCAGATGCTGAATTAACCGATGCAATTAATTTTCCATCAGCTGGCGATACGGAATCAATTCGTTCACCTCTTGTTTTGAACCAATGTCCACCGGTTGATGCACCGTTATTTATTTCTTCTATTCCTAATTGTTGTAGGATTTCCGTAATTTCTGTGTCATTTAATATTTCAGCCATATTCTATTTTTTTACAAAACTACTTTAAAATTTTATACAAGTCTCTAATTTCAGCGATAAATCCTGCTTAATCGACATAACTTAGTTTCAACATATTTGAGTTTCCTAGCTCTTCTAGAGGTATGGAAGCAATGTTGATGACAAGGTCGCCCGCATTCAATAGACCGGATTTTTTAAGTAGGAATTTAATGTCTGCAATCGTATGATCGGTACTGATCGTTTTATCGTAATAAAAACCCTTAACACCCCAAATTAAGTTTAATTGGGTAAGAATTTGCTTGTTGCTGGTAAAGACAAAAATGGGGCATTTAGGCCTTTGCGAAGCAATTTTATAAGCGGTATATCCAGAAAATGACATGGTGACAATTGCATTGGCATCTACACGTTGTGATAAGCGACAAGCATTAAAGCAAATCGAATCCGAAATAAAACGGTCTTGATTTTTTTCAGGAATTTCCTCCTTGTTGTAAATGCCTTCAAAAGTTTCCATTTCTTTCACAATATTGGCCATCGTTTTGATGACTTCTACCGGATGATCTCCAACGGAGGTTTCTCCTGAAAGCATTACGGCATCTGCACCATCCAAAACGGCATTGGCGACGTCATTAACCTCTGCTCTTGTTGGTGTAATGTTAGTAATCATACTTTCCATCATTTGTGTCGCTACAATGATGGGCTTCGCATGTAAAATACTTTTTTGAATCAACATCTTTTGAATCAAGGGAACATTTTGATAAGGAATTTCCACACCTAAATCCCCACGGGCAACCATCAGACCATCGGTTTCCACAATGATTTCATCGATGACCTCTATAGCCTCTGGTTTTTCAATTTTTGCAATGACCTTCGCTTTAGATTTTTGCGAAGCGATCAAATGTTTCAATTCAATAATATCTCTGGCAGAACGCACAAAGGATAAACCTACCCAATCCACATTTTGACTAATGGCAAAATCTAAATCTTCCAAGTCTTTTTCTGTAAGGGAAGGCATCGAAATTTTGGTGTTTGGAAAATTCACCCCCTTCTTTGACGAAAGAATTCCACCGTGAACAATTTTAGCGATGATTTCATCATTTTTATTGGTGGAAACTACTTCCAAGGCAATTTTACCATCATCCAAAAGAATGCGTTCACCTGGATTTACATCTTTAGGTAATTTGGCATAATTGATGGAGAATTTTTCAGCCGTTCCAACTATTTTTTCAGTGATGATGGTGATTTCTTTCCCATTTTCCAATAAAACTCCGTTATTCTCCATTTCATTGGTTCGAATCTTTGGCCCTTGAAGGTCAGCTAAAATGGCAACATTTAACCCCGTTTCATCATTTAATTCGCGGATGGTTTTAATCACTTCAGCATGGTCCTCGTAAGATCCATGTGAAAAATTTAATCGACAGACGTTGAGCCCTTCTAAAAACATTTGTTTTAAAACCGCTTTGTCGCTTGACGCTGGACCTAATGTGGCTACTATTTTTGTTCTTTTCATTTTCTAATTTTGTGTGAGGTCAAATGCCTAAAACCATATTTAATCAAAGATAATATTTTCCGTAGATTTCAATTCTTTCGCATTTAAGGAAAAAACACCCAAAATACTGGATCCTTTTTTCAGCTTTGCGATGATTTCTTCTTCCGACAAAAGAAATTGATTTGTCGAAAAGAATAGATAATCTAACATCGGTTTTTCTGGAGTTAAATATTTCCCCTCGTGTTTATTTTTAATTAAGTAATACTGTGTCAAATTTTCTTCATCCAAATATAAAAAGTAAGGATGAAAAGAAAGGGTTACGCCTTTTTTATTTACAAGATAAAACCATTCATCTGCTTTTTCCAATTGTAAATCTAAAACTTCATTGATGTTCCAAGCCAATCGATAATCAGGATGATGAGAACTTAATCCGATCATGATATACGCTTCTGGCTCATCGAAATCGAGGGTATATTTCTTTTTTTTCGACACTAGGTAAAGTTAAGAAATGTTTTTCAATTTCAAGTGGACAAATCTCAGTTCTCATGAATAGTTTTTTGCAAATATTCATCTATGAAAATCAGCAGTTCAATCAATGGTTTAGACCTTTTAGGGTTTAGGAGTAAGAAATCATACGAATTGGCGTTTACAATTTATGTTTTGGCATAAGTTTTGGATTTGTCTCGTAATCATTAAAAACAGGAATTATGGAATTAAAGAAAAATGAACAGGTGAACCTTGAACGAAAAAGAGTCGTTTTTTTTCAACTTGGTTTATTGGTGGTAGGGTCTTTTACCTTAGCAGCCTTCACGTATAAAGCGCCCAATGAGGGTTGGAAAAAGGCTAAAAAAGTGGTTGCCGCTCAATCCTTACAGGTGTATGAGGAATTGGATGAAATACCCAAAGAAAAGCAAATTGTAGAACCTCCAAAAGAAGTCGCTTTTAAAAAGGAGGAGCCTATGATTCGAAGTGAACAATTGCCGGATGAGGTGTTAAAAATGTTAGCCAATAAAATGGTCTTGTTCAAATCTAACGTGGCTATTAAAACGGGTGGCTTAAAAACAGGGGAACAAGATTTATTTAAGGATGATGTACAAGACATTACCGGTGAATTGATTGAATTTCCCTTGATCGATGCAAAATTTGACGGAGGTTACCCCGCGATGCAAGCGTTCATCCAGAAAAACATTGAATTCCCAGAAGATGCCAAATTATTTGGCGATGAAGGAACAGTCCATTTGTCGTTTATTGTTGAAAAAGATGGAACGATTTCCCATGTGCATATTGAAAGGGGGGTTAGTCCAAGTATTGATAAAGAGGCAAAAAGAATTGTACAGAACTTTCCAAAATGGACACCTGGCCAAGACGCTTTTGGTGCGGTGCGCACCATTGTTCGTTTGCCCATTAAATTTGGTTATGAAGATTAAAGAAAAAGGACCTAATTTAGGTCCTTTTTTGTTTTTGGAAAATAACTTCGTTGTCTAAATAAGATCATCATGATTCCAATGGAGATGGAGGCGTCTGCTAAATTCCAAATCGCAGGAAAAACTTTTGCTCCACCGATTAAGGGTAACCAACTTGGCCACGTGGCATCGAAATGAAACATATCTACCACGTTCGCTAGGAAAAAGCCCGTATGTCGTGTTTCGATTTTACCAAAATCACAATCCACATAGTGACCGCTACCTTCGAGCCAATTGCATTGCTCACAACCGTTAAAGGTAAAAATTGTATCGTACATCATGGAGTCAATTAAATTTCCGAATGCGCCCGCTAAGACTAGGCCCAATGCGATTAGAAACTCTAGTTTTGCACCCAGTTTAATTTGCTTTATTAAATAGTACACAATTCCGATGATGGCGCCCAACCTAAAGAGACTTAGTGCTAGTTTGTGCCATGCTTTTGCACCAAACTTGGTTCCAAATGCCATTCCCGGATTTTCGACATACTCCAACACAAACCAATCTCCAAAGATAGGTCGAACCTCACCGTAGTAAAAATTTGATTTGATGTAAATCTTTAACCATTGGTCTAAAACTAAAATGAGGACCACAAGGGCCCCCACTAGGAAGATATTTTTTTTCACGTTATTTGTTTTGTGCATTCTTTGCATCAATGCTCATGGTTGCATGAGGAACTAACATCAATCGCTCTTTACGGATTAATTTTCCTGTCACACGACAAATACCATAGGTTTTATTTTCAATTCGAATTAAGGCAGCTTGTAAATTTTGAATGAATTTTTCTTGACGCGCAGACAATTGAGCAATCTCCTCTCTGGAAAGCGTGTCTGACCCATCTTCCATCATGTTAAAAGTTCTTCCCGTGTCATCAGTACCATGATCGTCTGAATGGGAAAGGGTTCCTTTTAACAAATCGTAATCTTCTTGAGCTTCTTTTAATTTGGAAAGGATCAATTCTTTAAATTCAAGTAGTTCGGAATCTGAATATCTGGTTTTTTCTGTTGACATAAGTGCAAAATTTATTTGTCATTAATGGCAAATATAATAGAAAATTATGAAAGTTGATTAACATTGAAAATTGTTTTAATTTGATTCTGATTCAGTTTGGAAATATTATCTTAGCGGAATGATAAATTTGTTTAAAAGCAGTCGATTGGCCTCGTTCATTTTGATACCCTTGTTGGTGCTTTTATTCAATTTTTTAAATTTCATAAGTCATAAATACCTTTTTCAAGAAACCATCGATATCGGGATGTGGGGAAAAGTGAGTTACTTACCCTATGCAAACATCGCTGCAGGTATCTTACTCGTCATTCATGCCTTTTTATTGAATTTCATCTTTAACAAAAACGAATTTTTAGACCGAAACTATTTTATTCCGGGAATGGTGTACACGGTTTACATGAGTTTCTTTCATTCATTTTACGTGTTAGATGGCTTATTATTAGCACATACCTTTTGTTTATTGGCAATCCAACAATTATACATACTCCATCAAAATACCGACGCAAGAAAAACGGTTTACAACATTGGATTTTTGGTGGGGGCTGCGGCCAGTTTTCATCCACCGTTACTTTTAAGTTTGCCTTTTTTCATGATTATGACCTTAGTAATTCGTCCTTTTGTGTTGCGAGAATTTTTCCTACTTATTTTTGGTTATGCTACGCCTTTAGTGTATGCATTTTCATTTCAAATCTATTATGGTTATCAATTGGATTTAAAATTAGTCCATCCGTTTGTCAACCACGAACAGAAACAATTGGATTTTTTAATTACTTCGATCATTTTTACGATTTTGACCATGTTATCGTTCTGGGCACTTCGGCTTAGAATGACTAAAAGTTCTATCCGAATAAAAAAGTTAATTCGAATCCAGTGGTTTTTTATTGCACTCGCTTTAGGAATTGGATTTACTGATCTTTTCATGTATAATCAAATTGAGCGTTTTAGCTTGTTGCTTATACCCGTTGCTTTTTTTGCAAGTTTTACTTTTTGGAATCAATTGCTTGAGCCGATCGCTAAAGTCATCTTTTACTTGTCCTTTATCTATTCTATTCTTAAATTTTTCCTTTAAGAATAGTACAAAACCGTCTTTTTTTTGACTATTTTTGTATCAAATTTAATATTCGATAGCATGAAATTTGGTGTAGTTACTTTTCCAGGCTCCAATTGTGATGAAGACATGGTCTATGTTTTGGAAGAAATGTTGGGTCAAAAAGTGGAACGTCTTTGGCATAAAGATACCGATTTAAAAGGGGTTGATTTTGTGGTTTTACCTGGTGGATTCTCATATGGGGATTATTTGCGTTCTGGAGCAATTGCTAAACTATCTCCAATCATGGGCGAAGTGATTAAACATGCGAACAAAGGGGGTTATGTAATGGGAATTTGTAACGGATTTCAAATTTTAACTGAATCTGGATTATTGCCGGGTGCCTTGTTACATAACGATACGCAAAAATTCATCTGTAAAAATGTACATCTAAAACCTGTATCTGATTCAGCAGCAATCACAAAGGGATTAGATAAGTCAAAAGCATACCAAATTCCTATTGCTCATGGAGAAGGAAGGTATTTTGCAGATGATGAAACGATTAAAAAATTACAAGAAAACGATCAAATTTTATTCACTTATGTGAATGAAAATGGGGAGGAGAATGAAAACTCCAATCCAAATGGATCGTTGTTAAATATTGCTGGAATTACCAATGAAGGTAAAAATGTTTTTGGAATGATGCCTCACCCAGAACGAGCTGCAGATAATGCATTAGCCAATCTGGATGGTAAATTAATTTTCGAATCCATATTAAAATACTGTTAATTGACCCATATGAACGTTTTACTTTTAGGATCAGGAGGGAGAGAACATGCTTTAGCATGGAAAATTGCTCAAAGTTCAATTTTACATCAATTGTATATTGCGCCAGGAAATGCTGGAACCAAAGCTTTTGGTAAAAACATTGCCATGAGTGCAACCGATTTCCCAAGCATTAAAGCGTTTGTGTTGGAGCATGAAATTGATATGGTTGTTGTAGGCCCTGAAGATCCCTTAGTAAAAGGGATTCATGATTTCTTTTTGGCGGATAGTGAATTGAAACATGTGCCTGTAATTGGTCCAAATCAAGAGGCGGCTCAATTGGAAGGATCGAAAGATTTCGCTAAGCAATTCATGATGCGTCATCATATCCCTACTGCAAAGTATGCTACATTTACCAAAGATACTTTGGAGGATGGTTATGCATTCTTAGCTTCCATGAAAGCACCTTATGTTTTGAAAGCAGATGGTTTGGCGGCTGGAAAAGGAGTTTTGATTTTAAACACCTTGGATGAAGCAAAAGCGGAATTAAAGTCGATGTTATCAGATGCAAAATTTGGTGATGCGAGTTCACGTGTGGTTATTGAACAATTTTTAGAAGGTATTGAATTGTCTTATTTCGCTTTAACCGATGGCGATTCTTATAAAATACTACCTGAAGCAAAAGACTATAAACGCATTGGGGAAGGCGACTCTGGCTTAAATACTGGAGGAATGGGCGCAGTTTCGCCGGTTTCTTTTGTAGATAAAGCATTTCGCGATAAAATCGAAAATCAAATTGTAATTCCTACAGTAAAGGGATTAAAAGCAGATGGAATTACGTACAAAGGTTTTATTTTCTTCGGAATCATTAACGTGAAAGGAGAACCTTACGTGATTGAGTATAATTGTCGATTAGGTGATCCAGAAACAGAAGTCATCATTCCTCGATTAAAATCAGACATTTTAGACTTATTCGAAGGGGTTGCTTCTAACACGCTATCTGAAAGAGATATTCAATTCGAAGATAAATCCGCTTGTACGGTGATGATGGTTTCCGGTGGGTATCCAGAAGCGTTTGAAAAAGGCAAAGTAATCACTGGTTTGAATGGAATTTCGCAATCTTTGGTGTTTCATGCTGGCACAAGTGCAGATGGACCGGTAGTGAAAACTGCTGGAGGTAGAGTACTTGCTGTGACGTCGTATGGTAAAAGTAAGGATGCAGCACTTGCTAAATCTTATGAAACCATCGAGCAAATATCATTTGAAGGCGCCTATTATCGAAAAGATATTGGATTTGACTTAAATTAAAGTGAGATTTTCCTTTATTTTATGGCTTCTCTTTTTTAGTTCTAAAATTTTTGGGCAACAAGAATCATTGTATTTTCTGCCTAAGGAATTGAATGAAATTTCTGGATTGATTCATTTAAATGATTCATTGTTCTTAGCGCTTAATGATAGTGGAAACAAACCTATTGTTTATGCTTTCCAGCCTTCAGGTAAACTACTCAAAAAAGTCAAGCTATGGAATGCTCCAAATATCGATTGGGAAGATTTAAGTTTTGATGCGAATTCTCAAACTGTCTTTGTAGGTGATTTTGGAAATAATGCAAATCGGCGAACCCACCTCAATATCTACTTTTTTGCCTTAAATGATTTTTTTACCTTGGATAGTTTGCAGCCAAAACGCATGACGTTTAATTACGCTTTGCAAAAAAGCTTCCCCCCAGAAAGTCATGAGATGGATTTTGATATGGAAGCAATGGCTTTCAAAAACGATTCATTATTTCTTTTTTCTAAATGCAGCTTCAAACACTGTTCTGGACTAAGTCATGTATATGTGCTGCCAATCAAAGAGGGACATGAGCAACTCGTTCCTAAAACAACCTTGCATTTCCCCCACAAGGATTATTTACATAATGGGATTACCAGTGCCACTTTTGTCGGGGATACGCTCTATTTATTGACTTACAAGGAAATAAAAAGGTATCTCTATCAAGCGGGTAAATTTCTTCCGAGTGGTAATTTAGTGTTTTCTGGAATTGGTCAAAAAGAAGCCATTAGCGTAGGTGAACGGTATTATTTTATCAGCGAAGAAAAAAATAAACTCTTTGGAGGACCCAATTTATATTTTGTACCAAAACGAAAAGATGATTTTAAATAAATTTGAAGCTGTCATTTTTGACATGGATGGCGTTTTGATCGATTCTGAACCCTTGTGGAAAATAGCGTTGGAAAATGTTTTTCAGAGTTTAGGTTCGCATTTGACAAAAAAGGATTTTCAAAAAACGGTAGGTTTACGAATTGATGAGGTGATTTCTTTTTGGTTGGAGCATGAGCAATGGGATAATGTCACCGTTGAATCCGTTTGGGAAATGATCTTAACCCAAATGTTACATTTACTTGAATCAGAAGGAAAGCCCATGATAGGAGTTTTGGATACGATTCAATATTTGAAAGAAAATCACATTAAAATTGGGTTGGCAACCTCTTCATATAGGGTGTTAATGCAAAAAGTGTTAGCAGTTTTAAAGATAGAAGATGCGTTTGATTTTGTACATTCGGCAGAACATGAACCATACGGAAAGCCTCATCCAGCGGTTTACCTGACAGTAGCCAACAAATTGGAAGTTTCTCCCTTGAAATGTTTAGTGGTGGAGGATTCCATCAATGGGGTTATTGCCGGAAAGGCTGCTAGAATGCATGTGGTTTGTATTCCTGAAAAAACACATGAGCCTAATCCCAAATTAATGTTGGCCGATCAAACGTTTGAAGACATGCAGCAGTGGTTGGACTATTTAAAAGCGAATTAAAGCAACTTATTGTCCTTGCATAAACTCTTCATTCCTTTTTTTATCCTCTTCATTACCTCTTGCTGGTGCACAATCTTTTACCTTTTTCTCAAATAAATAAATGAATTTCACTTGCGCTTGAATCGGTAAATAGTTGGAGGAAAACCAAGCCAAGGAAGCACACCCTTTACGCCATTCGTAAAATCCCATAATTGGTACTTGAACCGAAGGAATGATGGTAAATCTGCGATTTGGATGTATCCCAAAACCAAGACCATAATGTAATTGAGCCACCAAAGGTTCATGAAAACGCGAACCAGGAGTAATTAACTGGTGGTTTTTATTCCCTTCAAGAACACGGAAATCAACGTTGACCCCCAAAGCATTATCGAAAAAATATTTTTTACTTAAATGGATGTTTTTATGAACGGCAAAGCGTCCGTAAACATAACCATTGTAAAATGTACTGGAGCCTTTATTGGTGTATAATGAATTTCCTAAGGCATCAAATTGTTCGATTTGCGTATTTTCACCACCGCCTAATAATTTGAAACCAACACCCCAATCATAATAAGAAACTAAAGGCGTTTTTAACATTTTCGCTAATTTCGATGTTTTTTTTGGAAAATGTGCCAACCCAACTTCTGCAAAAACACCCAACATTCCGTATGGATCTTGTGTATAATTGAATGGTCGATTTGTTTGCACGTCTTGAGAGGTATAGCTTGGGTTTTTCCCTCGAGTTAACATGTAAGTAGGGCCAATGCTCCATTGCAAACCATAAAAGCGATAGTCTTTATAGTCCGATTGACCAAAGACACTTTTTTTGTTTTTCTTCCCTGGTCTTAGGGTTTTTTGGCCATAACTGCAATTTAGTGCAGCGAAAATAAGTAGAGTTGACAGAATTAAGCTTCGCATAGGGCTAATAATTGGTTCATGACAAAATCCTCATTCCATTTGTTTTCAATATCTGATATTTCCATGATTTGATCCATGATTAAATCTTGTTTTTTGCCTTGTTTAAGTGCTTCTGAGTATCGAATTTCACTAAATGTAACTTGAGAATATAACGGCATCCATTTATTTGGGTACAAATCCGCAAATTTAGCTTCAATTTTCTTTCGCAATAAAAACTTTGGATCAGCAACATAATCGCGCATGACATGGTAGTTATATAATGAAAGATCTTGAAGCGCATCACCATCCGGTTTTCTTACCACGCTGTATTCCTTGAAAATTTCGTCCCAATTGTGATTGTGTTTCATCATGAGTTCATTCATTACGGTACAATCTTCGAATCCGGCATTCATACCTTGTCCATAGAAAGGAACCGTAGCATGCGCCGCATCACCCATCAAGGCAGTTTTGTGACTTGTCCATGGATAACATCTTACAATCGCTAAATTAGAGAGCGGATGTTTTTCCCATTCATCTGCTATTTCCGGCATCATTTCGTAAAAATCAGGGAAAATGGTTTTGAAAAAGTCCTCCACGGCTGCTTTCGATGTGAGTTTATCAAAAGAATATTGATCGTTTTCATGTGGCATGAATAACGTACACGTAAATGATCCATCTTCATTGGCTAGAGCGATTAACATAAAACGACCTCTAGGCCAAATATGTAAGGCGTTTTTGTCCATTTTATAACTACCGTCTTCATTAGCAGGTAGTAAAATTTCACGATAACCATCCTCGATGAAGTTTTGAGAATAGTTGAAACGATCGAGTTTTTGCATCGCGTTATAACGTATAGCTGAAAAAGCACCATCGGCTGCGAAAATTAAGTCGGCTTTAACCGTTGAAATTTCTCCGGTTAGGGTGTTTTCAAATGTTAATACATTATTTTGAAGGTCTACATGTTTACAATTCTGGTTGTAATGAATCGTTGCTTTTCCATGATTTTCAGCAATATCCATCATAGTAGCATTTACCTTTCCTCTGGAAACTGAAAAAATAGCTTGTCCTTCTTTTCCGTATGGCTGAGAGGTCAAGTTACCCTCTAAATCATGCATGACTCTTCCATACATTGGAATGGCAATCTTTCTAATTTCATCACCAACACCTACAGCATCCAAGGCTTTCCAACCACGGTTAGATAAAGCAAGATTGATCGATTTTCCTGCGGATATTTCTGCTTTACGAATGTCGGGTCTTCTTTCATAGATGGTTACCTTATACCCAGCTTTCGATAAATAAACTGCCCATAATGAACCTACTAAACCGGCACCTACAATCACTACATCTTTCATATCCCTTACGTTTTATTTTTATCCTTACAAAGTTAAATTATTTTGTAAACTGGACCTTGTTCTGTTGAAACAATTCCAATATTTTTTCTGTTGAATCCATCCCAATTTCTTTCGTGAAAGGATGGTTTTTTGATTTTTTATCACCAATCGCGATTTGATGTCCAATACCATTCATTTGAAAAAACAAGTTAGTCAAGGAATTGTTTGAATCGCTCCAAGTTTTAACGGTAATTAGTTTCGCTTTCTCCAGTTGATTTTGATGAAAATCCCAACGACAGGTATCACAATTACTTAACCATTGTTTCATTAACCATTCGCTATTTTTTATGGAAACTAATTGATCTTTTACACCATGAAAAATGATCAGCTGGGGTAATTTTTGATGAGGATGAGGTAAATTTTCCTTTAATTCTTGTTCTGTAAAATCCCAATTTCCTTGTAACATCTTAACCCCATAATTTTGGGGATATTGCTTTAGGTAGGGACCTCCAGCATAGGAAACTACGCCTTTAAATTTACTAGGAAAATTTACTGCCAAGTGGGTTGCTAGCATTGCGCCTGCTGAATAACCCACAAGGTATATTTTATTGGAGTCCACAGCAAATTTTTTACTAAAAGCATTAATATATTCCATAATGGATTCCGATTCATGTTTCGCTTTTTCCGAATTCATCCAGTTAAAGCAATATTGTCTGTGATTTTTTTTCTTTTGTTCTGGAAATAATAAATGAAATGAATCTTTTGTTGCAATGGTATTCCAATTTGCTATTTCTGCTAATGATTTGGCACTTTGTTGGCAACCGTGCAACACAATAATAACAGGCTGTTCCTTACTCGTGTCTGCAAGAGTATAGAAAAAATTGAGTTTTCCAGGATTATGATGGATAGAATCCCATTCGAATAATTGTCCGAATGAAAGTAGGTTGATTAAGCAAAAAATAAGGGTTATTTTTTTTTCCAAGCGCTATAAGGAGTAGTAAAAAAAGGATTTCTTTCTCTTTCTTTTTGTTTCTTGGCGTGGTAACGATTGCTCAATCGCCACATGACAATTCCTCCAATTAATACGGCTACCGCCTGTACAACAAGATTGACATAAATACTGGCATTTTCGAGCGGTCCAGAAAATTTAGCTTGTATCAGGGTTTGAATATCCATGCTAATAAATTTGATGTTACGAAAATACAAAAAAAAATGCTCAAGAAATTGAGCATTTTTTTTACTGGTGATTAGGGTTTTATTTTCGTTCTAGGTGGAAAAATCCTTCTCCTTCGACGTTGGTATCGTTAAATCCTTTACCAAGGTATCTGTAAAAATAGACTCCTTCTGCTACTTCGTTTCCATTCACTTTTCCGTCCCAAGTAGGGTTAGGACTGGTCGTTTGATAAATCACATTACCCCAACGGTTAATAATAATCAACTCGATTTCGATGATGTTTTTGAATTTCAACTCAAATACATCATTCACTAAATCTCCGTTAGGTGTGATAATGTTAGGAGCTTCCACCTCTGGTGTAGGGTATTGACAAGAGCCATTATCTAAAGTTGCATTTGGATCATAATTGGTCGCTGTTGGGTCAGTACATCCACAATTTGCCACTAAAATTGTGAGATTCATGGTATCTGCACAAGTTGGAGTTTGGTAGGCAATCATTTGAACCACAGAACTTGCAGTGAAAATATGTGTTTGACTACTTAAATCTGTAGAAGTTGCCCATTGTCCATCCCCAAAGTTCCAAGTGTAATTATTGGTATTTTGCGAATTATTGGTAAAAGTAACTTCCAACGGTGAACAACCTGTAGTGATGTTCGCACTGAAATCTGCTGAAGGAGGGTTGTCAAGAGTTACAAAAATACTATCTCTCACTTCACAGACATTATCTTTTACTTTAAAGTAATACCATCCAGATCCTAAATCAGTCCATACGGATGCATTGATAAAGTTAGGACTGTTTGGTCCTGGTCCTGACCAATTATAGATTGGAGTACCGGTTTGCCCTTGAATCACGCCCGACACATATCCTGTAGGATCACAAGTAGCAGGCCCCATGATGAGTGTATCGATGATTAGAGTTTGGTTTAAACTGATGGTTACAGTATCTTGATGAGGATATCCACAAGCATCAATTGCCGTGACAATATAATTCGTGTCTCCAGTTAAGTTTGAGAATATGGTTGAGAGAAATACTGTATCTCCCTGTTGGTTATTGGCATCATTCCAGATATAACTGAACGGTGGAAAGGTTCCTGTGGCACTTACCGCTGTTCGCACGGAATCATTTTTACAGAAAACCAATTTATCAATACCATTGACGATAGCTGCTGTAGTATCTATGATGTAGAGGGTCCCTGTCGATACGATGGTATCACCGCATTGTGAGATGGTGGTTACCGTGATGATGACACTTTCTAAATTGTCAGGAATAAGGTCTGCAATAGGATTTAAGGTTACAATAACGGTGTCTTGTCCAGGCAAGAAGATGACAGAATCTCCTGAAGGGGTAATGGAACCAGGTGAAGAAACTAAATTGAAGTCAACGCCGAAATCTGCCGTTCCTTGCATATCGAATGCAATAACCATAGAATCTTGAGCAATTGCTTCAGGTCGAATAAAATAAAAATTGGCATTCGTACAAATACTTCCTGGAATGTTACTTTCGTAAACTACCGTATCACTAGCAACAGAAGGGGCTACAACTACTTGAACTGCTTCTGAACTAAACGAGTTTGCTTGCAAAAACACACCTGAATCATAGGATTGATCGCCCACATTACAAATAGCTAATTTAATATGATAGGTTTGTCCGCATTGTACAGAGGCATTTGCCGTAAGGAGGGTAGTTGTTGCATCGTATTGAATAGCAGAACCATAAGCTGCGCCTCCTAAATTGTTGACATAATAAGCATTATTTTGGGTTGCACCAGGCCCCACGTTATTAATAGTTACAGGGATTGTAGTTCCGGGAATAACAGCAATGTTCGCGCCACCATTTGGATACCCTGCTTGGTTATATGGTCCTGAAATTCCAGGTCCCCATAAAAAGAATCCAAATGCATCATTGAATGAAGATGGTGAAAATTCTGGATATTCATCAGATCCAAACAAGTATTTAAAAGATATCGTATCACCTGCAGGAACAAAATCAAACTCCAATACGATACCATTGGTAACTGATCCATTGGCAATAGCATTCAGGTGAGGATCAGAACTAACATTTGGTGTTCCTCCATTTGTAAAACTTCCAGAAGAATTTGGTCCGATTGCAGCAATTCCTTTTCCTGTAGTTAACAACACCCCGCTTTGAATGGGAAAGTTATTAGATCCGGCGTTGAAATAGGTCATGTTAGTTTGAATGATACCCGCATTAACTGTTGCGCCGTTTATTTTGATATTGGATGCACTTACCCCAAATCCTAACAAAATGTTCTGTACCAATTGGTTGGGTGTAGCGGTGTTGGTCACCGTAATTTGAGTAAAAGATTGGAAGACCAATCCGAGCATACTTAAAGTTAAAATCAATACGTTTTTCATAACTACTAAATTTTTTAATATTTAGCAGAGACAATTTCAGATACAACTAAGACAGATATTCTTTTTCTTAAGTTGCATCTTTTTTTTTAAAATGAAAAAAATGGTAGTTTTTACGTATAAAAAAAGGCCTGAATGAACAGGCCTTTTGCGTAATAGTCGTTAGAATTTATTTTCGTTCGACATGGAAAAAGCCATGTCCAGTAATTTCTATGTCATTGAAGCCCTTAGCGATGTATTTGTAGAAATACACTCCTTCAGCTACTTCAACTCCTTTTGATTTACCATCCCAGGTAGGGTTTAATCCTGAAGAAACATGCAATACGTTCCCCCAACGGTTCATGATGGTTAATTCAATGTTGGTGACATTTTTAGTTTTTAATTCAAATACATCATTGACCATATCTCCATTCGGAGTGATGATATTTGGCGCCTCTACTTCTGGTGTCGAATAAATACAAGTACCATTGTCAATGTTAGCCGTTGGATCAAAATTGGTTGCTGTCGGATCAGTACATCCGCAATTATCGACTACGATTGCTAGGGTCATGGTATCGGCACAGTTACCTTGTTGAATGGCGATTAATTGCACTACTGAGCTAGTCATAAAAACGTGTGTTTGACTACTTAAATCATTCACATTTGCTGTTTGGCCATCTCCAAAATCCCATTTATAGGTATTGGTATTTTGAGAATTATTGGTAAATGTTACCGAAAATGGAGCACAACCGTTTGTTGCAGAAGCTGTAAAATTAGCCATCGGTGGATTATCCAAAGTGACAAAAATACTGTCATTCACTTTGCAGACATTGTCTTTTACACTAAAATAATACCAACCTGAAGGTAAATCTGTCCATACGGAAGCATTGATGAAGTTAGGATTGTTCATTCCAGGTCCTGTCCATTTGTAAATAGGAGTTCCAGTTTGCCCTTGAATGACTCCGGAAACATAACCTGTCGGATCACAACTTGCAGGTCCCATTATCAAGGTGTCGATAGCTAAGGTTTGATTCATCGTCACTTTAATGGAATCTCGATATGGACCTAAACAAGGGTCGTTAACCGTGAATGGATAATAATATACCCCATTTTGTTGAATGGAAACCGTATCTTGATTGGTTGTTGATGGACTATTATCCCAAGTATAAGTAAATGAACCAGATCCGCCTATTACATTGAAGGCAATTGGAATAGAATCATTGAAACAATATTTGTTATAATCTACTTTTTGGATTACCAAAGGTTGTAATTCTGAAATATATAAGGTGCCCGATAAGGTTTGTTGTACTCCATTATTATCCAAATAGTTCAATGTGATGATGATTTGTTCTGTACCTTCAGGGATCACATCAATAATTGGAGAAATAGTAATCATGGCAGTATCTTGTCCAGCTGGTAAAATAATTGGACTTGCTGTAGTTGTATAATCTGCGCCATCAGTCGCTGAACCAGAAAAAGTATAGTTGATGGTTAAATCACCTGAACCTGCTTGGCAAGTGCTTCGTATAAACAATACATTAGCATCCTGACAAGATTCTACAATGGTATCTGTACCAGTACTGGTTTGTACCTGTAAATCTACTGGAGGTGAATTAAATTCTTGTAAAAATACGGCCGTACTTAAATAATCATCTTGACAATCTGCCACAGCAAATTTGAAATGATAGGTTTGTCCACATTGAACGCTAAATTGAATCGGAATGGGTGTAGTAAATCCGTTGAGTGCGTTGGTGGTTCCCCCAGAATTGGAAACATAATAAGCAGAATTTAATCCTGGATGAATGGTTGAAATGGTGATGGGTAAATTCGTGCCAGGCACTAATGCAAGGTTAGCTGCTCCGTTTGGAAATCCAGCGGGTGCTGCATAAGGTCCAGAAATACCAGGGCCACTCACAAAAAAACCAAAAACATCATTAAATGAGGTGTTAATGAAGGTCGTGTATTCATCTGATCCAAACACAAAATTAAACGTCACGACATTCGAAATCGGCACGAAATCAAATTCTAAGGTAGCCGCATCATGAATGGAAGAAATCGATGAAGCGGATGGATTGGTTGTTACCGATTGTGCAATCGTTAATAAATCTGGATCTGATAAATCAATGGTTCCTGTTGTTCCGTCCGCTACATCCGATGCAATTCCAACGAATTCATTTACATCTCCAGCTGCTAAAACGATACCACTATTCAACCCAATATTTGAGCCTGTTCCATTGAATGTTCCTTTTTGACTTGCGCCTCCAGTGTAGGTAATGTTAGAAACGGTAATTCCTGGACCAATAAGGTTGTTGACAATTTGCGCTGCCGTTTGTCCTGTAGTAACAGTTAATTGAGCTTGTAAAGGGAGGTAAGTTAATAATAGGCCTAATAATAGAGCGAATGATAATTTCATATAATTACAGTTTAGTATTCAAAAGACCTAATTTGAATTGAAAAGGTTGCTTGTAAAACAGATTTTTTATTATTTTTTTGTTGAAAACGAACAATTTTTAGCAATTTTACAAAAAATAGAATCGCATGGAAAACACACAAAAATACATTCAAGATCAATTTCAAAATTTTACCAATCAGTTGATTGAATTGCTTAAAATTCCTTCCATTTCTGCTGATCCAAATTATAAAACAGATGTAGCAAAAACAGCTGATGTTTTAGCGGATGAGTTTACGCGTATTGGTATGGATCGTGTAAAAATTTATCCAACCGCAGGACATCCCATTGTTTATGCTGAAAAAATAATCGACGCACAATTGCCTACCGTTTTAGTGTATGGTCATTATGATGTGCAACCCGCAGATCCAATTGAATTGTGGACAAGTCCCGCTTTTGAACCGGTGATTAAAACCACCCCTATTCACCCAGATGGGGCAATTTTTGCTCGAGGCGCTTGCGATGATAAAGGACAGATGTTTATGCATGTAAAAGCGATTGAAGCGATGCTCGTGGAAAACGAGTTGCCTTGTAATGTAAAATTAATGATTGAAGGAGAGGAAGAAATCGGCTCTGAAAATCTGGCTGTTTTTGTGAAGGAAAACAAAGAGTTGTTGAAAGCGGATATTATCCTAGTTTCCGACACAGGCATGTTAGCGAATGATGTTCCTTCCATTACCACAGGTTTAAGAGGACTAAGTTATGTGGAGGTAGAAGTTACAGGTCCTAATCGCGACTTACACTCGGGATTATACGGAGGTTGCGTGGCGAATCCAATCAATACCTTGACGAAAATGATCGCTTCTCTGCACGATGAGCATCATCACATTACGATTCCTGGATTTTATGACAAAGTAGTGGAATTGAGTGATGAAGAACGCGCCGAAATGGCAAAAGCTCCTTTTTCAATTGAGGAATACCAAGACGCCTTGCAAATTAAAGAAGTACAAGGAGAAAAAGGGTACTCGACCATGGAACGTGGCTCGATTCGTCCGACTTTAGATGTGAATGGAATTTGGGGAGGTTACATTGGCGAAGGTGCTAAAACCGTCATTCCATCAAAGGCGTTTGCAAAAATATCCATGCGTTTGGTGCCGGATCAAGATCCTCATGAAATCACGGAGTTATTTAAAAACCATTTCGAATCAATTGCTCCAGGAAGCGTGAAGGTAACCGTTAAACCACACCACGGAGGAGAAGCTGCGGTAACGCCAATCGATACCATTGGCTATCAAGCTGCAAGTATGGCTTATGAAAAAACTTTTGGAAAGAAGCCAATTCCAGTAAGGAGTGGAGGAAGTATTCCAATCATTGCGATGTTTGAAAAAGAATTAGGATTGAAAACCATTTTGATGGGCTTTGGTTTAGATAGCGATGCGATTCATTCGCCAAATGAACATTTTGGATTATTCAACTATCGAAAAGGTATTGAAACGATTCCTTATTTCTATCAATATTTTACTCAATTAACTAAAGCATGAGAAAGCTATTGTTTTTGTTATGCACCCTGCTATTAGTCACGGGTTGCGAATTTGAAGATGTAGCCTTCAAAGGCATTTCAGGTTTTCGTTTTGGAAAATTGGAAGGAAAGGAACTTACCTTTGAATTGGATGTGAAAATGGAAAACCCAAATGCATTCAAGGTGAAAGTAAAACCGTCGATGTTACAGGTTTTTGTTGAAGATCAAGTAATCGGTAATATTTACCTTTTGAAAAAAGCAAAAATGAAACGCAAATCGACGACAGAAATTACTTTGCCCATGAAATTGGAATTGGAAAATGGCGCCATGTTTTCCCTGTTAAAATTTGCGACACGTGAGACCGTAACTCTTCGCTTGAAAGGAAAAATTAAAGGAGGCGTTTCCATTTTTTCCAAGAAAGTTGAGGTGGATAAATCCCTTAATGTACCGGGAAGCAAGTTAAATCTTCAGGAATTAATGAAGGGGTTTAAAAATGATTAATTTTGATCTTGACCCTTTATTAATCAAGTCTTATTTTAACGAGGAAATACCACGAGATTTTCAAGCACTTTGCGAAATCGTTCAACATCTGTCCACCGAACATTTGGCGAATGAGGAGGCTTACCACTTGGTCATCAAATAACGCAAAGGGTCGGATGCTGCGAAACATGCATTCCTTACGAAAATTGCTTGGTTACATGGAATAGAAGGAATAGAATTAATCGCAGGAATATTTTTAGCACATCCAGAAGATTTCCCAAAATTGGCGACTGAACTTAAATCAACATCACTATCTTCCATTCCCAGTATACGCTGTTATTTAAGGTATCAAGGGACACGCTTTGATTTTTCGGGAATACAACCAAACATTCAGCTTTTAGAAGGTACAATCGTTCGCGAACAAGGCATGGAACCCCATCAATCCTTCGATTGGAAAAATCGAATTTTCGAGCATTACCTTGAAAAATGGATCTCCAGAAAAGGTCAAATTGAACTTTCTATGGCAGATATTTTGCATTTACAAACAATACTGCATTGAAAAAATGAAGCACGCCATTTTTATTTGAGGATATTTTTGGTTAGTTTTAAAATAAATTAAAATTTTGTTAGAATTAGTCTTAAAAGCAATCATTACTGGATTTCTACTAAGTATTATGGTAGGACCGGTTTTTTTCGTGCTGCTTGAAACCAGTATTCGAAGAGGTTTTAAAGCTGGTATAGCTTTTAATACAGGCGTCATTTTTAGTGATATCATTTATATTGCCATTGCTTATGTCTTCTACTCCGAAGTATCCTTTATTGCCGAAGGAGAACATCAAGGGGTGGTGAAAATCGTTGGAGGGGTAATTTTTGCGTTATTCGGGTTGACTTATTTTTTCAAAAAAGTAACTGAATTCCAAACCGATGAAAGTGGAAAAGTATTACACAATTCAAAAGATTATATTTTACTTTTCATCAAAGGTTTCGTGTTAAATTTCATGAATCCGTTAGTAATTATTTATTGGTTTTCCATCATGACCATTGGTGCAGAACCCGGATCGTCCGATCCACAGTCAGGAAATTTATTGCTTTTCATCACCATCTTATTGATCGCGTTTTTTTCTTTCGACATTCTTAAAATTTTAGGCGCAAAACAATTAAAACCGTTTTTGACGGAAAAATTATTGAAAGCCCTGAATCTCATTATAGGTATGGTCTTCATTGCATTTTCATTGGTTTTAATCATTCAAGGTTTGAACTTTAACATGTAACCAATCATCAAAAATCAATTATAAAAAATAAAAATGAAAAAAATTATTTTATTCATTTGCATCGCACTCTTTTCGGGATTGAAAATCAATGCGCAAAAAGTCCTCAAAGAGAATTTATCCAAAAAGGTCAATTTTTATTACGATGTTCATCGGAATATTTTAGAGTCTTCAGGATTTTATTATGTAGATAAAGTCAATAAAAACTCCACCATCAAACATGGAAAATGGCTTTATTATTCCAGATTAGGTGACTTAGAGCAAGAGTTAAATTATTACAAAGACCAATTACATGGCGCGGTATTGTACTATTATCCTGGAAAGCGCAAAAAAGAGGAAGGGTACTTTAAAATGGGACTTCAAGATTCTATTTTTAGGCAATGGAATGAAATGGGGAAATTGCAAGTAGAAGGAAACTATAAAGATGGAAAACCCACAGGTATTTGGAGTTATTTTTATTTGGATGGAAGGCTAAAATCGGTAGAAGAAATCAAAGATACCGTATCTTATATGTTGTCTTTTTATTACCCCGATTCATTACATACCCAAACCATCAAAGACGGCAATGGGTATTTAGAAGAGTTTTACACCACTGGAGCATTAAAATCGTATTATCCCTATAAAAATGGATTGAAAGATGGCGCATTTGAAGAGCGTTCCATTTACGGTTATTTAACTTTGTCGGGAAGTTTCAAAGAAGGCTTAAAAGATAGCACTTGGACCTACGCTTACTACACAGGTGAAACGGAAAAAATTTCCAATTACAAAGCAGGATTATTAGATGGTCCTTACCGCTATTTTTACGATAAAAACCGAATTAATGTAGAGGGACAATATGCAGATGGAAAAAAAACAGGGACATGGACATGGTATACCAATAAAGGTACCCGAGACATGCAAGGTGAATTTTTAAATGATAAACAACACGGAGATTGGACCTATTGGTATGCTACCGGTGAAATTTCTTATACGGCGCACTTCAAGGAAGATTTAAAAACCGGACAATGGACTTATTTGTATAAAAATGGTTCCAAGTTCAAGGAGGGAAGTTTTTTAGATGATGAAAAAGATGGCGTTTGGAAAACTTGGTATGAGAATGGTACCTTATTGATGGAGGGCGCCTACAAAAAAGGAAAAGAACAAGGCGAATGGTCAAATTACTGGGAAAGTGGCAAACTGAAAGATAAATCGACCTTCAAAGATGGTAAATTACATGGTGAATGGATTTCCATGACGCCCGATGGCAAAGTGAAAAGCAAAGGAGAATACAAAGAGGGGAATAAATCCGGAGAATGGCTCATTTATTTTGACAATGGAAAAGTGAAAGACATCATTACCTACAAAGTCTTTTCAGAAAAATCGAAAATGAATTATGGTATCATGAAAGATTTTAAAACGGAAGAAAGCAAAATGCATGGATTGTACATTTCATTTTCTTCTAAAGATTTCAAAAAAACTGAGGAGGGAAATTATAAAGAAGGTGAAAAGGATGGCGAATGGATTGCCTACCATCCTGGAGGTAAGTTTCCAGCAGTCATTACCCACTATAAAAAAGGAAAGTTAGATGGGTGGATGGAACAATACGATCGAAGAGGAAACATCATTTCCAAAACACAATATAAGGATGGGTTAAAGGATGGTAAATTTTTAGTTTACAACGAGAAAGGGAAGGTGATTGTTGAAAAAGAGTTCAAGGAAGGAATGCAAGTAATCGATGACCCAAGGTATCAAAATGGAAGTTTTACTCCCGGACGTTAAAAAATTAGGTAATAGCTAGAAAAAAACTAAAAAATAACTTACCTTTGGTTAGATTCAAAACAACTAAAAAGATGAAAAAACTAAGTTTACTTTTCGTATGTATGGTGTTCATATCCGGTTTAGGTTTAGCACAGAAAAAAGGTTCAAAAAATTCAAAAGGCTCAGGAGGTGCTTTTGCAAAAGGAGATTTCGATCTTTCTATTGGCTTAACAGGTTCTTTACACAGAAATGTGCTTATGGTTGGACCAACAGTAACAGGAGATTATGCTTTGACAGATGACATCTCTATTGGTGGTTACTTAGGCACTTATTTTGGGGGGAGAAATTACTCGTATGCACATGGAAATCACTTCCATGAGGTAAAAGATTCTTACGTTGATTTTTATTTTGGACCAAGAGCAGCATGGCATTTTGGAAGAATTTTAAACATGCCTTCAAAATTAGATTGGTATGCAGGAACAGGATTCGGTGCACTTATTGGTACAAGAAAATACAAAAATGATAAATTGAATGATGGGTATTCTGACCCAGGTTACGAAGGCTCTTACGCGGGTCCATATGTAAATGTGTTTACAGGAATTAGATATTATGTGAAACCAAAATTAGCTATTTACGCAGAAGCGAATGGTGGTTATGCAATCGCTAATATGCAATTTGGGATCACGTTCAAATTGTAATGATTTTTTATCCGATGAAAAGTCCAAGTGAAAGCTTGGACTTTTTTTATGGCCTTGAATTAACTAATAATGGAGGTTTCTCATAAAGATTTTGTTTTAATGGAAAAAAGCTTTAATTTTAATATACTTAATCACAGTTTTATGTCAGAAGGAAAAACAAGTTCATTTATACTAGGTTCATTAATTGGTTTTGGGCTAGGAGTATTATTTGCTCCCGATAAAGGAAGTAATACTCGAAAAAAAATTGTACAATCTTTTGAAGATGAAAAAGAAGAGTGGAAAGATAAAGTACAAGGTTTAATGGACAATTTGGTTTCTCATCTGGAACAAGGAACCGCTTCTGCCAAGGATCTCAATGATAAAGCGCATGACCATACTCAAGAACTTATTGAAGAATTGGAGCGTAAATTGGCGGCCTTAAAAAGTAAATCTTAACGAATGGCGTTTGAACCCCTAAAAGATAATTTTCATCATTTAGAAGATGATGTGAAGGATTATATCGATGCTCAAAAGGAGTATTATAAGCTTCTTGCTTTGAAATATGTTGCAAAATCTGTTTTAAGCATCATTAAAATCACGCTCTTTGCATTGATTATCAGCATGGCATTTCTTTTTCTTTCCATTGGTGTTGCTTTCGAATTGGGAGAACATTGGGGGGATGATGCACTTGGCTTCTTGTTCATTGGAGGATTATATTTAATGTCCTTTATTCTGCTTTTTATATTCAGAAAAAAACTGTTTAGAAAAAGTATATTAAAGCATTTTACGGATGTTTTTTACCACCAGAAGGATTAACTATGAAAAAACATTTTGAAAATTTTGAGGATTTAAATCAAGAAATTGAAATTGCAAAACTGCAGAAGGATTTACAATACCTCAAAGTCAAAAAACAATTGTCCAATACGTTAGATGAATTGAAACCTAAAAACTTGGTTTCAGGAGCCTTATCTGCAGTGGGCGAAAGCATACAGTCTAACTTCTCCATCAATGAAATTTTAATCAAATGGTGGGAAAAATACAGAAATAAACGATCAAAATCGGAACACGAGGACTAATTATCCCTATCTTTAGGGGTAGAAAATTTGATAGAATTGTCTCCATTCCATATCCATAAATCCAACGGTAAAAAGGAATCTTTTTCCAAAAGAAAACTTTTTTTATCTCTAGAAAAATCAGGTGTATCGCTTGACCTCATGAATGAATTATGGGAGGAACTAAAACCTCATTTAAACGAGGGCATGAATACCAACATGATTTATCGTTGGGTTTCTCAATACTTGCGCGAACACTCAGAAGGTTTGGCTGCTAGATACAGTTTGAAAAAGGCCATCATGGAAATGGGACCATCTGGTTATCCCTTTGAAAAATTAGTTTCAAAAGTGCTGGAAAAAGAAGGTTTTAAAACCCAAACAAGTCAAGTTTTGAATGGTATTTGCGTCAATCATGAAGTAGATGTCGTTGCTAAAAAGGACAATAGAATACAATACATCGAATGCAAGTACCATAATAAACGAGATGTCAATTGCGATGTCAAAGTGCCGTTATACATTCATTCTCGGTTCAATGATTTGGTTGCTTTTGCTCGACACCAAGGGATACATAATGAAATGGAATCCTGGATCTATACCAATACCGGTTTCACTGAAGATGCTATCCAATATGCCACATGTTCAAAATTGCATCTGGTGGCTTGGAATTACCCAAAGAATAATGGCTTAAATGATCGTTTAGACCGACTTAAAATATATCCAATTACTTGTTTAACCACCATTTCCTCTGATGAAAAAGCACTATTAATGGGTAAGGATATCATTTTAGTTCAAGAATTATTATCCAACACGAGAGTATTGCGAAATTTCAGTTTGACGCAAGAAAGGCGCCATCGAATCATGAATGAATGTTTACATTTAACCGAAGAAAATCATGAAAAAAAATAATTTACAAGTGACGTTTTTAGGAGCTGCAGGCACAGTTACCGGATCGAAATACCTAATTGAAAATCAAAATCAACGCATTTTAGTCGATTGTGGTTTATTTCAAGGATTGAAGGAATTGCGAAATTTAAATTGGCAAAATCCACCCATCGATGTTTCTACAATTGATGCGATTGTTTTAACGCATGGCCATTTAGATCATTGCGGATACTTGCCGAGGTTAGTAAAATTAGGATTCAAAGGCGTGATTTATGGCTCAGCAGCAACCGTGGAAATAGCAAAAATCATCATTGCAGACTCAGCCAAAATTCAAGAGGAGGATGCAGAACGTGCTAATCAACATGGCTATTCAAAACATGAAATTGCGAAGCCATTATATACGCTTGACGATGTCGCGAAAACATTACCCTTATTTCAAAACGCACCTTTGGATAAATGGGTGCAGGTCGCTGACGATTTCGAGGTTCGATTTCAGTTGAATGGCCATATTTTAGGCTCTACTTTTATTGAGGTCAAAGTGAATGATCAAGTATTGGTCTTTTCAGGCGATATCGGACAAGAGAAAGATGTCATGCTTCGCGCCCCTTTAAAACCGAAACAAGCCGATTATTTATTTATCGAAAGTACGTATGGAGATCGTTTGCATCAAAAGCAGGATACGTTAGCTTATCTGGAAGAAAAAATTAATGCGACCATCGAAAAAGGAGGCACCATCATCATTCCTGCTTTTGCAGTAGAAAGAGCACAGGTATTGATGTATTATTTGTACCAATTGAAAATCCAAAACCGTTTGCCAGAAGTCCCTTTAATTATGGATTCTCCGATGGCTACCGATATGGTACATTTGTTTCAAAAATTTCACGATTTTCATCAATTATCCCATCAAGAATGCGCCGACATTTTTAGTACCTTCAAAATGGTAGGCGATCATGGGGCAAGTAAAAAGGTAGTTGCTTCGGATGTGCCTAAAATTGTTGTTGCTGCCAGTGGAATGGCTACCGGTGGAAGGGTTTTGTCGTACTTGGCTAAATATATCGGCGACGACAACAGTACCATTTTATTAGTTGGTTTTCAAGCTGAAGGTACCCGTGGTAGGCAAATGTTAGACGGATGCCATGAAGTCAAAATGTATGGTAAGTTTTTCAAAGTACGCGCAGAAATTGGAAGCATTACCGGTTTATCAGCACATGGAGACCAATCCGATTTATTGAATTGGGTCAACGAGCTTCAAGAGGCACCCAAAAAAGTCTTTATCGTTCATGGAGAACGTCAAGCATCGGATGCTTTTCGAGTAAAACTGATGGATCAATACCATTGGAACATCGAAATCCCAAGTTTGTATCAAACCGTTGTATTGGATTAATTATAGGCCGTATAAACTGCTTGTACTGTTTCCGTGACAAGAATTACATGCACCAGAAGTGAGTGAGCTGGACATGTATTTTGTACCATTTGAAGTCACGATTGCTGGGTAAAGTCCTGAATAATCAAACTCATCCGTGCGGTGAAAATTTCCTTTAGCATCAATCGGAATGGTATATTTTAGGGCTCCTGTTCCATTTGGTCCCGTGTAGAACTTTACCGTTCCTGAAACTAATGGCACCGTGAAGTTTGCATTGTACACACTACCAGCCGCATTGAAGCAGCCTTCCCCTTTTCCCTCACTGTAATGACAAGTCATGCAATTCTGACCAAAATTATGACTATCATCGCTGCCCGCTTCGCTGTTGTTGGATTCTTTACAATTTTTATTCTTCTTACAAGAATTCAAAGGAAGCAAAATGGAAATTCCTAAAAAAAGGAATACGAGGTAGGTTTGGATATTTTTCATCAATAATGGTTTTATTAAAGGATAGACGTAAATAATAAGGAAAAGTTGTATGATGGATCTGTAAATGCCATTCAAGAATTTACAACGGAATACTAATTCTAAAAGTGGTTCCTTCATTGATGACCGATTCTTTCACGAATACTTTACCCTTGTGGTAATCTTTTACGATTCTTCTCACCAGCGACAAGCCCAATCCCCATCCTCTTTTTTTGGTTGTGAAACCGGGTTTAAAAATGGATTTAAATTGATTAGGAAGTAATCCTTTTCCGGTATCTTTAATATCGATGTGTGCCCATTCTGGCGCTTGTGACAAGGTAATGGTTAAAGTTCCCGTATTTTCCATTGCATCAATGGCATTTTTCGTAATGTTTTCGATCACCCATTCCATCAAAGGTGCATTGTGCGCACATTCGATTTCGGTTTCACCGGTGATATGAATTTCAATTTTATCTGAAATCCTGGATTTTAAGTAATCGATAACCCCTTTTACCGTTAAGTACAAGTTGCCTGGCTCTAATTTTGCCCCGGAGCCAATTTTTGAAAAACGTTCGGTTACCTTGGTTAATCGAAAAATGTCTTTTTCCATTTCTTGAGTCACCATAGTGTCGGTTGCTTTGGCTTTTAACAATTCTATCCATGCCATTAACGATGAAATGGGTGTACCTAATTGGTGAGCGGTTTCTTTCGCCATTCCTGCCCAAACTTGATTTTGCTCTGCTTTTCTGAAAGTGCTAAAAATGATGTAACCGATGATGATAAATAAACCAATGATGATGAATTGAATGTAGGGAAAATAAACCAATCGTTTTAACTCCGGACTATCATCGAAATACAATGAATAGGATTTCCCATCGTTAAAATTAATTTGGATGGGTTTGTTTTCTTTTTTCAGTTGGTTCAATGTTGTTTTTAAATGCATCGAATCCAATTGCGTTTCAGGTAAATTACTTCCAATAATTTTTTGCGAATCATCCTCCATTAAAACTACGGGAACCATATCAATGTTGTTGATCAATTCTTGATTGAAATCATTTAAAATGGAGTCTTTTTCTCGTTCAAGCTGCGCAATTTCTTTGGAGTCATCGTATACATAGGTCATAAATAACCCTTCGTAAACTTCAACGGTAAAGGGCTCATTTTTTAATCTCCATACTTTCGCCAATGCGATTAAACTATCTTCAAATAAACGATTTAACTCTTTTTTCGTATAATTTGGATTAATTTTGCGAAAATAACTCGTGTCGAAATCTAGATTTACACTACCGGATACATTTTTTTCACCCTCTAACAAGATGACAGGAATATCCTTATTTTGTTCGATGATGGACAGCGGGAAACTAAAATCTGGAATTTGGTCCAAAGGACTTGGCTTGGATAATTCTTTTGTTGCACTTACCCAAACATTCATTTCTTGGCGTTCTTTTTCCCTCAGCTGTTTAAAAATCGAGGTAGTCAATTGAACGAGTTCAAGTTTCTTTTTAATCGCATCAGCCCATTGAGTAGCCTTTTGTTTTTCGCGATCCGAAACTTTACTGACAATATTATTGGAAACAAATAAGGAAAGTCCGACCAAAACGATGGCCACCAGCAACAAGGCTATTTTCCATTTTTGTTTGTTTGAATATAAATTCATAATAGTTGTAAGTGTTTTTCCACCATTTCGCAAACCAAGTGATGATTAAAACGAGCAGCCTCTCTTTTTATTTCGGCAGCGTTGTAATTTGTTTTTGATTGGATGACCAACATTTTTGCAGCTAAATCTTCTACATTTAGCGGTTCAAAGGTCATTCCGCAAGCTGAATTTTGAAGTAAGGCTTTTGTCCCTGCAGCGTTACTGCCTAAAACAGGGGTGCCGGCTGCAAAAGATTCTATGGTCACCATTCCAAAAGTTTCAGCTTTTGAAGCCATAACAAAAACATCGATGGCTTTGTAAAAGGGTGCAATTTCCTTGCGAAAAGGCAGAAGATGCACTTCATTTTCCCAATGATTTTCAGCAATCATTTTTTTCATGGCTTGAAAATAATCATCGCCTTCATTTTTGGTCGGTTCTCCTAAAAAAACCAAATGAATGTTCGGATTTGCAATTCTTTTTTTGGCTTCTAATAGTAATAATTGTCCTTTTCCTGGATCAAAACGTCCGATGATACCAAAGAGAAATGGAGTCTCTGGAAGTCCTAAAGACTGACGGATTACGTACCGATCTGGTAAATTTTCAAAGGCCTGTAAGTCCAGTCCAGAAGGAATTTCTACAATTTTAGCACGATTGAAATGGGTCATCGTTTCCACCTGAGTTTTCAAGTAAGGTAGGGGACAGGACCATAAATCGATAAATCGAAAACGAAGGGTATGTAAGAAATTCGTTTTAGAAACTCCAAATTGCATTTCCATAAAGTAACTCACATGCAGGTTGTTCTTTAGTTTCCATTTCGCAAATGCTGCAATACTCATGTCATAGGTAGAACGAATCAACAAATGACTGATGTGATGTTCGCGCAATAAATCTATGAGTAAACGACCTTTTTTAAAATCGTAGTATTTTTTATGAGGTGCAATCACAAGGGTTGGAATTCCCCAAGCAACTGCATTCTGATGGAAGGGACTATTTTCGAAACAAATGGCAAAGACTTGATGATGGCGTTCTTTCATCCATAGGGCATTTCGGAGATGATTCATTTCTAAACCACCCCAACTCCAACTACCGCATAAATAGCCTAATTTCTTTTCCATTGTTGTAAATTTAAACATTAACTTTGTGAATCAAATCAAAATATCCATGAGAATTATATTTGAAAAGCCGATTTTATTGTTTTTGATTTCCGCCTTCATCATTGCGCTACCGCTGTGTCTTTTTCCGATTAATTTGTTCCCTGGAGCCATTGTTTACCAAGAAGGATTAAGTGAATTAACTGTGGATGCGCCTTTAAGTTTATCTTATTTTTTAGGCTTTGGTTACGAAAAAGGAGATTTGGAATATGTTAAAACATTTTATCTTCACAAGCAAGGTATATTATTGGCCGTCCTATTTATTGTTGGATTTCCCGCATTGCTGGCTTATCGCGTTTACTTGAAAAAAACGGAAAAAAAATAATCACCATGAGAAGAATTTATACTTTAAAAACTTGTTCAACTTGTGTACGCATATTGAAAACAATAGATCCCACATCCGATTTTGAAATCATCAATATCAAGGAACAAGCCATTTCAGCTGATGATTTAGACGCTATAAAATCCAAAGTAGGTAGTTACGAAGCGATATTTTCAAAAAAATCGCAAAAATATAAATTGCTTGGCGAGCGCGCGAAGACCCTAACGGAAAGAGATTTTAGAGATTTAATGTTGCAAGAATACACCTATTTGAAAAGACCTTTCATTCTGATTGACGATGAGGTCTTTATCGGAAATTCCAAAGAAACAGTCGAACAAGCTAAATCCAAAATGGAATCCATTCGTTCATGAAGAAAATATTCAGTGCCCATTTAGCGCTTTTTATGGTGAACACCTTGTATGGTGCCAGTCATGTCATCGCTAAAGGCATCATGCCCTTCATTTTAACGCCAAACGTTTTTATTTTTTTCAGAGCAATGGGTGCAACCCTTTTGTTTTGGATCATTCAGTTCTTCTTCATAAAAGAACGGGTAAAACGTAAAGATTTGGCTTTAATCGCGCTTTGTGGCTTGTTCGGAGTGACCATCAATCAACTTTTTTTCTTTCACGGATTGAATTTATCTTCCTCCATCAATTCAGGAATCATCATGACTTTGAATCCCATCATTGTGGTGATTTTGTCGTTTTTTCTTTTGAAGGAGCGCATAACCAATAGGAAGTTGCTCGGTGTATTTCTCGGCACATTGGGAGCTGCATTGCTTACCCTTTCTGGTAAAAGTATTGGCGATTCATCCTTAGGCGATTTATTTTTATTTATCAATGCCGTGAGTTATGGTGTTTACTTAGTAATCGTAAAACCGTTGATGGTGAAATATAAACCGATAACCGTGATTACGTATGTGTTCACTTTTGGAACCATCGGTGTAGCTTTATTTCCCCCTACTTTGGTCGAATTGACTCAAACGCAATTTTCAATTATCGATGGATACATGTGGTTAAAAATTGCTTATGTCATCATTGGTGTTACCTTCTTCACCTATTTGCTCACCATGTACGGATTGAAATACCTAAGTCCAACCATTTCAAGTTCTTACATCTATTTACAGCCCGTTTTAGTGATTATTTTTGCCTACTTGTTCGCATATTTGGAATGGAGTGAGGATTATTCTGGAAGTATTACTTGGTTAAAAATGGCATATATGTGTATGATTTTCTTAGGAATATTCATAATATCTTATCCAATGCGAAAGAAATTGAAACAGAAATCCTAATTTTGAATTCAATTAAATAAAATGAAAGTAACCGAACATCTTCAAGCCGCAAAAAAAACTTTATTTTCTTTTGAAATATTGCCTCCTTTAAAAGGAAAAAGTATTGCATCAATTTACGAAGGAATTGACCCTTTAATGGAGTTCAAACCTAAGTTTGTCAATGTTACTTACCATCGTGAAGAATACATTTACAAGGAACGCGAAAATGGCTTGCTTGAAAAAATGTCCATGCGTAAAAGACCAGGAACGGTTGGAATTTGTACGGCGATCATGCATAAGTATCACGTGGATGCAGTTCCTCATTTAATTTGTGGGGGTTTTAGCAAAGAAGAAACGGAAAATGCATTAATCGATTTGCAATTTTTAGGTATCGATAATGTATTGGCATTGCGTGGAGACTCCATTAAAACAGAAACAATTTTCCGTCCACATACCGATGGACATGAACACGCTGTAGATTTAGTGAAACAAATTCAAGAAATGAATAAGGGTAACTATTTGATGGAAGATATTCAAATGGAACCCACAAACTTTTGTACAGGTGTAGCAGGTTACCCAGAAAAGCATTTCGAGGCGATGAATTTAGCGACCGATTTACACTACTTAAAAGAAAAAGTAGACGCCGGTGCAGAGTATATTGTGACTCAGATGTTTTTCGATAATCAAAAATATTTTGATTTTGTAGATGCTTGTCGAAATATTGGAATTCAAGTACCTATCATTCCAGGATTAAAACCGATTAAGTCGCTCAATCACATTTCATTTTTACCGAAATTTTTCCACATCGATTTTCCTGAGGCACTTTCTAAGGAATTGTTAAAATGTAAAACCAATTTGCAAGTGGAACAAGTCGGAACAGAGTGGGGTATTGCTCAATCAAAAGAATTGGCAGCACAGCAAGTTCCATGTATTCATTATTATACGATGTCAAATTCCAACCAAGTGAAAAGCATCGCCAAAGAGATATTTTAACAATAGTTGCAAAGCAATGCTTATTCCCGTAAATTAGCCTTATGAAATACATCATCCTTCTTATCCTATTTTCGTTTAGCCTACAAGCTTGGACACAAAAACCTCAGTTTAAACTAAGAAATGCCTTGGTCATCGGTCAATTGGAAAAAACGGAGGATCGTTATTCTGTTGAAATCAATGTCACCGAAGTTTTCGATCAATGTGGAATTAACGCAAAGCCGTCTTTAAATTTTTTAAAATATGGAGAAAATCCGCAAGATTTAAGTAAGGATTCATTAACCAATCTTTTAAAATCGAAAGGAATTGACACCTATGTCATTGTTTCTATAAGAGGATATGATCGCAATTATAAACGTTCAAATCATCAAGAGGGACTTGAAACCGAATTAGGGGAAGGGAATATTTTTCCGATTTATCGAGAGGAAGCCACTTCAGTTACCTTCGAATTCACCTTCTATCGCAATGGCGTTATTTTAGGAAGTGATTTGATAAAATGCGGAAATGTATCAGATCGCGATGGCGTGATGAAAAAATTAAGAAAACATTTATCCAAGCGCATTTTGAAAAAATGGAGAAAAGGGTAAAACTATTTTAAGTTTTTCTTGTTCTTCCTAAAAACATTATGAACATCTACGATTTCAAGGTTAAAAATATTCAAGGCAAAGAAATCGATTTATCTATATATCAAGGTAAATGGATTTTAGTGGTCAATACCGCTAGTAAGTGTGGTTTTACGCCTCAGTTCAAAGGTTTAGAAGCATTATATCAAAAATATTCGGACCAATTGGTCATATTGGGTTTTCCATGTAATCAATTCGGAAATCAAGAGCCTGGGGACGAAAAGTCCATTCAATTGGGGTGTATGCTAAACTATGGTGTGAGTTTCCCGATGTTTTCAAAAATTGATGTGAACGGACCTCACGCATCGCCTTTATACACTTACTTAAAACAAGCATTGCCCGGATTTTTGGGGAAAAATATCAAATGGAATTTCACAAAATTTTTGATTAATCCAGAAGGAAAACCCGTGAAGCGATTTGCATCCATCACAAAGCCGGAAAAAATAGCAACTTACCTGAAGTAAAGGTTATTTGCCCATTAATTTGGCAACATATTTTCCGATAATATCAAATTCTAAGTTTACTTGATCGCCCACCTGAAGGGTATGGAAATTAGTGTGCTCATAGGTATATGGAATGATATGTACGGAAAAGGAATTCGAGTTGGAATCAACGACCGTTAAACTCGTGCCATTAATGGTAATGGAACCTTTCTCGACTGTTACGGCATTTCCTTCATAGGCAATCGTGTAAATCCAACTTCCGTCGGCATTTTGGATGTTGACTACTTTTCCAATTTGATCCACATGTCCTTGAACAATATGTCCATCCAGACGTCCATTCATTTGCATGCAACGCTCTAAATTTAGTTTACTTCCAACTTTCCAGGTTCCAAGATTTGTTTTCTTGATGGTTTCATCAATCGCTGTTACGGTATGCGTATCTCCTTCTACCGCTACCACCGTTAAACAAATTCCGTTGTGGGCAATGCTTTGATCAATTTTAAGCAAAGCACTAATTGGACTTTCGACCACTAAATGGAGGTTACTGTCTTCTTGGATGACCTTTTTGACTTGACCTAATGATTCAATTATTCCTGTGAACATTTCTTTTTTTACAAAATTACGCAAAAAATCACGAAAAAAAATTGAAAGCGAGTATTAATGTAACTTACAGAAAATCAACAATAAAAACGATTGTAATCACTTACAAACGAAAAATATTCGAATGTAAACGGGTAAATGTCGAATAAAATTTTTAAGTCGCCTCAACTTTGCAATGTCGAATTCAACAACTGGGTTCAGAGGACAAAAGCAATGTGATCAAACAATTAAAACACACAACATGAACAATTTAAAAAACAAAGTAAGTTTGATGGGAAGATTAGGTGTAATGCCTGAATTTACAAAATTTGACAATGGAAGTCAAAAAACGCGATTTACCTTAGCGACGAGTAGTGCCTATAAAGATAAAAAGGGTACATGGGTAGAACAAACAGAATGGCACACGATCATCATGTGGGGTAAACTAGCAGAGAAAGCGGCTCACGAATTATCGAAAGGTCAAGAAATTTTACTCGAAGGAAAAATTACGTATCAATCTTTTGAAACAAAAGCAGGTGAAAAAAGAACTTCGACGATCATCGAAGCGCAAGATTTTTTAATTGTTGAGCGCAAAGTAACCGAAAAGAAAGCATCCTAATCTAACCTAACCATAGGGTCGGTTACGGCCGACCCTTATAAACTGAAAAATTATGAATCACGTAAATTTAATTGGCAAACTAAGTTCAGATCCAAAGATCATTCAACTTGAAAATGGTAAACGCATCGCACAGTTTACTTTAACAACAAAAGAACAATACCTAGACGAAACGGGGAATGTGAAATCTAAAAGTCAATGGCATCGCATTTCGGCATGGGGAAAATGGGTTAAAGTGCTCGAGGAATTATGCGAAAAAGGAATGCAAGTTGCCGTGGAAGGGAAATTGGTCACCCATTTTTACAGTGCTCAAGGTACTAAAAAAACGCAAGTAGAGGTGGAAGCAAATGACATTATTATTCTTTAATTAAATCTTAGACATATGTTACAATTATCAAATCATATCACATTAATTGGAGACATCAAAAGTACTCCAAAAATCACCAAATTTGAGAACGGAAATAAGGTAGCACGATTAAATATTGCAACCGAGAAAAATTACCGAGCAAATGATGGTAAAATTAAGACTGGATGGGAATGGCATCGACTTTTTGCATGGGGAAATTTAGCCGAATTTATAGAAACCTATGGCGTTCAAGGAAAGAAAATTGCCGTTCATGGAAAGTTGGTTAATCGCACTTATCTTAATCCCAATGGACAAAAAAGAAATATTACTGAAGTGGAAGTACAGCATATCATTGGAATTTAAAAGTTAACCACACCTAACCTACCATGCAGCTATAAAGGGGGAGACTAAATGTCTTTCCCTTTAATAGTTTCTATAGTCATTCCAAAGTTGACTTCTAATTCCGATCACAGGCATATAAGTCAAATTCTTAGATAGAGTAGTGAACATTAAATGATTTTCAAGAAAAATTTGCCATCGTTGATAGGGAAAAACATTCCATGCAGCACTGATATAAGTTTTAACTCCGTTGAAACCAGCGCCTTGACCAATTTTGTTTCCGAATTCACTAGGCCAATTCACATAACTTGCATAGATGTTATTACCGTAATTTAAACTGTCTTTTGAACCGCCTTGAAGGAAATAATTCGCAAACAATTTAAATGTAAATTTTTTCCAAGTCCATTTTGACTCTAAAGCCAATTCTGTAAAACTCGAACCATACGGATGTGCTAAAGGATGATGCAAATGTCCATAGTTTTGAGCTCCACTGATGTGTGCATAAGTATAAGGTCTTACCAAGTTCATTTCGATTCGATGGAAAGATTTTACCTTTTCAAATTGATGGTAATTCTTCCAACCCAATTGCACCCCATATTTATTTGCCCACCATTTGGAACGACTTCTGATTTCTTTTAGTAAAAACTCATCCAGTAGCAATTGGGTGTAAAAAGTGTTTTTTCGGTATTTTGCGGCAATCGATATTCCCAACAAAACATTATCTGAAGAGCCTAAGCCATATTCTTGCGGTCGGAATAAGATGACAGGATTTAAATATTCTACTTCATAACCTCGATTAAATAGGGTGTCTTTGGGCTGAAAGACCACACTTTCAAAAACGCCAATATTTAACCATTTCGTCGCATTAAAACTAACATAATGGGTGGTGGCATTTTTGTGTTGAAATTGTGAATTGATTTTTTCACCTAAAAATTGATAAAGGACCATATATTCCACTCGCCAAAATTTTACGCGAATTTGTCCGTAAGGGAAGGGTTTTCCGTAATCACTTAAAAACAAAGATCGGCTCCCTTCTCCGATAAAATGTTGGTCTAAACCAACTTGGAAATGGAAAAAGGAATTGGGAGTATAGCCAACACGAGCTCTTAAATCGGTGAAATAATCATTCGATTTATCTGCATATTGAAAAGCGCTTTTAGGCATAAAATTAGAATCACTAGAGCCTATGGATTGCAAGGCCATGAATCTAAAAAACCATTTTTTATTCAATTCGCTACTGATGTGAAATCCTAATCCTGCTTTCCCCCAAGTGTTATTTCGAAATCCTAATGCTCCATCGATTAATCCGCCAATTTCAAAGCTATTTTTTGTGGAGTCATTTTTAGAGGAATTAATTACCCGTGATTGTCGGATTTTTGGCAAAATACTGGTGTGGTCATCAATAGATTTTGGGGAAATGCTATCGGTTGGTAAGGCTTCATATAGATACGAAATTTGGCCTTGAGACCAAACCGCCCAATAAACGGTAATTAAGAGATATGTAAGTAAGTATTTCAAAAGTCTTGATACGTATTAAAAATAGCAGTTTTTATTCCTCCGGAAAGTGTAAATGTGGTCGGGTATCCTAAATCATTTCCATTGCGATAGACACTTTGAACAAAAACACTAAAATTCATTTTTCGATTAAAGCGGTACCCAATTTCGGTTTGCTGATAAAAAACGGTTAATTTCTTTTTTAAAGATATTTCTTGCACTGGAGAAAGCGCATTTTGTTTGAAATGGTTCGAAAAATATTGATTGAACTGAAGATTTATATAACATCTTTTCCATTCATAATTAGCCCTTAAAAGCAATTCTTGAAATCCGTTTCCTTTGGGATGAGCCATCGCTAAATTGGAATGACTGTAGTTGATTCGCGCATTTTCCGATTGATACATGTTTTCGGTGGACCCATTATATTCCAATTGCAACATCATATTTTTTTGCCGCTGACTTGGATACCAGCGTGTTCCCAATTGCCATGCAAATTGATTTTCTTCGAAATTTCCCGAAGCAAATTGCGCATAAGTCAAGCATTGTTTTCCAATAATCATAGAAAGATCTATTCCAGTCACCGCGTAATATTTATGTTGTTTGACTAAAAAATGATTGATTATGGGTACCGGATTAAAGAAAAGCGGATTTGTTTTAATTTGAGAAATAGAATCGCCTTTAGACCAGATGGCCCCTTCAAATAGACTTATTTTAAATCGTTGGCTTGCCTGATAACTCAAGTAATATGTACCCATTAATTTGGTTTCATACATAGCCTCTGGAGTTGAATGGTAAGGCCTACGCATTAAATTCAAAAGCCTTGCTCGATCATAGGTATAACTCCATTTTGAATTGATTTTCCAGTCGATTCTAAAGTAAGGTGCAACATGACTGTTATCGGCTAATAGCATTGATCGGTAACCATTACCTACAAAGCGAGGATTATTCCCAGCCATCATTTTTAAAAATCGAAAAGGGGTGTAGACAAAATTCCCAACCGCGTAGGCGTAATCAAAAGCATCAATTTTAAAAGGTTTTGTTCTTCCTCCTCCTAAAATGACAGCATTTTGACGTTGGTAGCTCGAATCTGAATTTTGCGGATAAAATTCTCCGTTTGACAAATAGAATTCGCGTTGATAGGTTGCAAAACGAGCTTGGTTTTCCACGAAATAGGTGAAAAATGAAAATTGTTTTCCTATGGTACCGTCTATGTAAGCTCCCCTTGTATTTTGAAATAATCGTCTTTTAACCGTATCGTTAAATTCTTTACCCATGGCAAAATTAAAAATGGGTGAAATATTTAGGTTATAATCTTTATGTCTTACCTCGATGAGGTGTTTTTTGAAAAGGGTTTCTGTAAAATCATAATATTGGATACTTGAATCCGCTATTTTTTTTGTGAGTGGAAGTTCATTTTCAGTAATTGGCAGAAAGTTGCTAGGCTGATATTCCAACAAATAACTGGGTTGATTCAGATGGTCTTTGTAAAAAGAAGCCATGAATAGCGTATTGTTTTGTGCTTTCAAGAAGAAACCAAATCCCAAAGCGATAGAAAATAGTAGCCATTTCACCATTTTTCGCGGAATTTATTCGTTTTAGCTACAAAGTATGGATTCAACAAATTGGCTTTGTTGTACTGTAATGGCAAACCGGTAGTTGCGTGCGTAACCTCTCCTCCTAAAGCTTTTAAAATAGCATGCCCAGCTGCAATGTCCCATTCCATCGTAGGCGCGAAACGAGGATAAAAGTCGGCTTTACCGGTAGCAAGATCAAAGAATTTCAAGGCAGACCCCTTTTTTACAAATTCAATTGTTTCAACCGACTCCTTAATTTCATGGATCAATTGCAGTACTGGTCCAGAATGATGGGATCTTGAACAAGCCATGATTAGCGGAGAATTCAATTGAGAAGGTGGAGAAAGCGCATGCCAGTTTTCTGGAGTATCCAAATCTTTGAAATGGATAAGAAAGGCACCGTATTCAATACCACCTAGTAAGATTTGTTCCGAAATGGGGTGCGCAATAATCCCAAAAACACTTTCCATTCCTTGAATATGGGCAATGTTAACGACAAATTCACCGTTCTTTTTAACGAATTCTTTGGTTCCATCTAATGGATCAACACACCAAGATTCTGTCCAGTTTTTTCTAATTTCGAAAGGAGTTTCCTCGCTTTCTTCATCGGTGATAGGAATATTGGTTTTAGATAGAAGGTCGCGGATGATTTTGCTAGAACTTACATCAGCCAAAGTAACGGGTGATCCATCATATTTCAATTCCGCTTGAAAAGGTTCCTGATAAATCTCCATTATCTTCTCTGAAGCAGATTTTGCCGCATGCAAAGCAATATGGTAGATATCAGGTAAATTTCGTTTCATGTAATCAAAAATAAAAAAAAAGACCGCCATTGGCAGTCTTTCTCACTATTATTTTTTTAAAATTAATGTCTAACCACTAATTTTCTGCTGATTGGTTTTATTCCTGCACCTTCAATGATGACAAAATATACACCACTTTTAAAGTCAGAAACATCAATTTTCTTTTGTTGAATCATCTGATCTTTATAGACCACATTTCCTAGAATGTCCATTACTTTAACTTGCGCCGCATCTGTACCAGAGTAATTGATGGTCAACATTTCAGAAACTGGATTTGGCATAATAGACAAGGTAACTTCTTGTTTCACTTCTTTGATTCCTAAGGTAGAACTTACCTCTACGTCAACTGAATCCATGAAGCTAGAGCCTTTGGTGATGTAATAGCGAATTTTAGCTATTCCTGAGTTACTGTTAGGATTAATATGCATGGTTCCTAAACCTGCTTGACCTGTTGGAATGGTGAATGCATCTGGAGTTACCCAAGAAGTATTTGCGTTAGCACCGTAGCAGTTTCCTAATCCTCCCTCAAGTCCCCAACATACGTAGTTAGTCCATCCATTAGGCATGGTCACATGTAATCGGGTAATTTTCCAAGATTGGTCAAGACCTGTATTGTTATGAAACAGTAAATCTACAACTGCTTCTTGGTCTGGAGTCGTACTTACCATGTGGGTAGTCCCTGAAATATCAGTAGATGATCCTGTCACTGTAATAGAAACCTGTGCTTGGGCTGTTAGTACAATTGAAAGGCCTAATAAAAGTATAAGTTTATTCATATTGAAGTAATGTATAAAAGTTCAATTTTACCAAATATACAATATTTCGCCTATTAAACGTAAAATATTTTCATAAATTTAACAAAAAGTAAAAGTTAGAAATATTAGGAAAGGAATGACTTTTCTTTCATTTAAAGGAAAATACCTCAAAAATAACCTTTTAGGAATTCAAGGTTGCCGAAATAAATAACGATCGCAATACACCCTAAATCCTTATTTTTGATTGGCAAGGTATTTGATATGACTTGTAAAACTATTTATTTTAAACTATGAAAAACTATTTTATTTTCGCTTTAGCCTTCATGCTTAACTTCGTTGTTTTTGCTCAAGAAGAGCACACAAAATCTCTAGACCTGAAAAAATTGCCATCTGTTCAATTAAAAGATATGGAAGGTAATTCTGTCGATACCGGTAAATTGGGCTTTGAAGGACCAGTAGTCATCAGTTTTTGGGCGACTTGGTGCGCACCTTGTAAAAAAGAATTAAACGCAATTGATGAACTATATGCGGATTGGCAAGAGGAAACTGGCGTTCAATTGGTAGCAGTATCGATAGACGATGAAAAAACAAAGAACTCGGTTCCACTTTATGTGAACGGTAAAGGTTGGGAATACCTCGTGTTAATGGATACTAACGGTGACTTCAAGAGAGCTATGGGTGTGAACAATGTACCGCATACTTTTTTGATTGACAAAGAAGGAAATATCGTTTATTCTCACAATAATTATGCTCCTGGTGATGAAGAAAATTTATACCAAGAGATTTTAAAAATTAAATAAAATTATTCGCATCCATCATGCAAAAAAACCTGATCTTTTGCCTTTTCTCCTTCGTTTCAACGTATCAATTTGCTCAGCTGAAAGAGGGTACCTTCACAGGTAACATCGAAAGTACTTTTCAATATTTGAATAAAGATTCTGTCATCGGAGCCAATCAACCGGATTCGAAAGGCTTGTTGAATACCTACATGAATCTTTTTTATACCAATGGCCACATCAAAGCAGGACTTAGAGTTGAGTCGTATTTACCTCGTATTCAAGGGTATCCGAATCGATTTGATGGCACAGGAATTGGGATGCGGTATATCGGTTATGAAAATGATTTCGTGGATGTCACGTTGGGGTCATTTTATGAACAATTTGGTTCAGGATTAGCTTTACGCGCTTACGAGGATCGAGCGCTTGGATACGACAATATGTTGGATGGTGTTCGATTAAAGGTGAAGCCGGCAAAAGGTGTTGTACTGAAAGGGGTTTACGGTTATCAGCGTTTATCTTTTCAGGGCGGTCGCATCATTCATGGAGAGGGAATTGTTCGTGGAGTAGATGGTGAAGTACATATCAACGAATTATTTAAATCTTTGTCTGACAAAAGTTTGGATATCACCATTGGAGGTTCATTTGTGAGTAAATACCAAAAAGATGACAACGACTTGTTGATTTTGCCTCAAAATACGGCAACATATGGAGGTCGTGCTAAGTTGGCTTATAAAGGATTTACATTAGGAGGTGAATACATGTTGAAAGGACAAGATCCTTCGTTGGACAACCAATTTATATATAATCGTGGACAAGCTGCTTTGATCAACTTAGGATATACCAGAAAAGGCTTTGGAATATTATTGTCAGCGAAATCGGTTGATAACATGTCTTATCGTTCTGATCGAAACAAGGATTTACAAGATGTTTTCATCAACTATTTACCGGCATTGAATAAAACCCACAGTTACAACTTGGTGGCTTCTTTATATCCTTATGCTACTCAACCCACTGGAGAAGTTGCTTTCCAAGGAGAAGTGCTTTATACCTTCAAAAAAGGTTCTAAACTAGGAGGTAAATATGGGATGTCAATCAATGTCAATTATTCCTCCACCTTTGCACCGATTCACCATACCGCAGGAATCAATCCTTTAGATTCAACAGGGGTGACGTATGAAGGTAGACTGTTTGATAAAAGCAATAACTTATATTGGCAAGATATCAACGCAAACATTACTCGAAAATTCAATAAGAAATTCAGTATGATTGTTTCTTATTTTAACATCAGTTTAAATAATGATGTGGCTAAAATTTCAAATGATGCAAAGGGTATTATCAATGCCAACATTGGGGTCATTGAATTGGGTTATAAGTTCAATCCAAAAAACTCCATGCGCGTGGAATTACAAGGATTAGTCACTGCAAAAGGACCTGGACGAGATAAAGGGGATTGGGCGACCTTAGTGGTAGAGTACAATATATCTCCCAATTGGTTTTTCTCGGTGATGGAACAATACAATTATGGTAACCCGGTAAAAGCAAATCGAACGCATTATCCAATTGCTTCGGTAGGTTATATTCGCGAGGCAGCTCGATTTACAGTGTCTTATGGAAGGCAACGTGCAGGTTTATTTTGCGTTGGAGGAGTATGTAGATTCGTTCCTGCATCCAACGGTTTAACATTTTCTTACACCCAAAGTTTTTAATCATGAAAAAATATATAGCGATAGTTGGAGTACTTAGTTTACTGTTAAGTTTTAACTCATGTGATAAGGTTTCTAATCCTTTTCCACCGGCAGAATCAGCTGAATTAGATTCTACGTTGTATCCTGGTGCTTGGTCCGATTATATAGCCAATGAATGGCCAACGTTTGGGGTAAATACCAATACCAATCGTAATATTTTGATTGAAGATTTTACAGGTCACAAATGTACGTATTGTCCTGCTGCAGCTGTTGTAGCGCACGATTTACACAATGCAAATCCAAACCGTGTATTTATTGCTACCATACATGCAGGACCTACAGGAATTGGGGATTTTCAAAGCGTTACACTACCCGATTATCCTACCGATTGGACTTGTTCAGAAGGCTTAGAAATTGGAAATTATTTTGGTGTAAATGATGGCGGTTTTTCTGGCAATCCCAGAGGTCCGATTTCCAGAGTCAATTACAATGGAACGATTTTTCAATCACCAACGAATTGGACGTCTTTAGTAAGTTCTGTCATGACGACCAATAGTTTGAAAGTTGATATTCAATCGGCGATCAATTATTATCCTTCAACAAATGGCTTATTCTTGCATACGGAAGTGGAGAAAAAAGATCCAGCGCTTGCCAATGACTTGGCGATGGTGGTTTATTTTATTGAAGATTCCATTGTAGGAGATCAAAAAATGGGCGACAATAGTCATAATGCCACCTATGTGCATCGTGATGTATTGCGTCAAACTATTGATGGAAAAACTTGGGGTCGTACCTTGACCAGCGATATGTTGCAAAATGGAAAATATTACGTCAATTATAGTTTTAAAATTCCTGCGCAATATACCGATTTAAGCAATGTGCATTTACTCATTTATGTAAGGGACAAAACCACCCAAGAAATTTATCAAGTAATTAAACAAAAAATTCAGTAAGGTAGTTGGTATTCATTTTTTTCTTATATTGTAAGAACTAAATTTAAAACTATGCTAGAACTAAGCCAGAAAATTCTGAAAAGGGTAAGCTTTGACGCGTATCTTTTTCAAAAGGAATTGAAGAAAGCAATTCTATGGATCAAAGATTTAGATGAATTGAATAAATTAAAGGATTGGTGTCTGAAAGAATTCAACCATTTATACCCGCACATTATTCAAAGCACATTTAAATTAGCGTAGATTTATCGTATAAAATGTTGTAAAGCTGTTCGAAAGGGCAGCTTTTTTTATACATTAAAAAACCCTCTGTTCAATCAACAGAGGGTTTTAAATTTTATGAATGAATTTGAATTATTCAGTCACCATATAACTTTCGATGCTTGGACAAGCGCAAATCAAATTACGATCTCCAAATGCATTATCCACTCTTCTAACGGGAACCCAATATTTAAAGTCTTTCAAATAATCTACTGGATAAACCGCTTCTTGTGGCGTGTATGGATAATTCCAATTTTGATTGATGATGCAATCTGCCGTATGCGGCGCATTTTTCAATAAATTGTTTGTTTTATCTGCATGTCCATTTTCGATTTCGCGAATTTCTTCACGAATTTTAATCATGGCTTCAATAAAACGATCCAATTCTGCTTTATCTTCAGATTCTGTTGGTTCAATCATTAAAGTTCCAGCAACTGGGAAAGAAACCGTTGGAGCATGGAAACCAAAATCAATTAATCGTTTCGCCATATCGGCAACTTCCACATCCGCAGTTTTCTTAAATTCACGACAATCCAAAATCATTTCGTGAGCTACGGTACCATTTTTTCCAGCATAAAGAATGTCATAACTTCCTTTTAATTTAGAAGCGATGTAATTCGCGTTTAAAATGGCATTTTCCGTAGATTCTCTCAATCCTTTAGCGCCTAACATTTTAATGTAAGCATATGAAATTAATAGAATCAATGCACTACCGTAAGGAGCTGCTGAAACGGCATGAATCGCTTGCTCTCCGCCAGCTTTCATCAATGGACTTCCTGGTAAGAAAGGCACCAAATGTTTAGCAACACCAATTGGTCCCATTCCAGGTCCTCCACCTCCATGAGGTATAGCAAATGTTTTGTGTAAGTTTAAGTGACAAACGTCTGCTCCAATGTTTCCAGGATTTGTTAACCCTACTTGTGCATTCATGTTTGCCCCATCCATGTATACTTGTCCGCCGTTGTTGTGTATAATAGAAGTAATTTCTCGAATTCCTTCTTCATACACACCATGTGTAGATGGATAAGTAACCATCAATCCTGCCAATTCGTCCTTGATAGATTCAGCTACGGATTTTAATTCATCTATATTGATGTTTCCATTTTCATCACAACCAGTAACGACCACTTCAAATCCAGCCATCACAGCTGAAGCAGGGTTCGTTCCATGTGCAGAAGACGGAATGATCATTTTTGTTCTTTTGAAATCGCCTCTTGATTCGTGGTATGCTTTGATCACCATTAATCCTGCATATTCTCCTTGAGCTCCTGAGTTAGGTTGTAAGGACATTCCCGCAAAACCTGTACATTCACACAAATCTTGTTCTAACTGGCGGAACATTTCGTGGTATCCAGCAGCTTGATCCACCGGACAGAAAGGGTGCATGTTTGCAAATTGAGGATTCGTAATCGGCATCAATTCCGTAGCTGCATTTAATTTCATGGTACAAGATCCAAGCGGAATCATCGAGTGAACTAACGATAAATCCTTGTTCTCTAAACGCTTCAAGTAACGCATCATTTTAGACTCAGAGAAGTAAGAGTTAAACGTAGGATGCGTTAAAATAGCTTCTTTTCTAGCATTTGTAATGTTATTATCTGCTTCAGTTAAGCTTGCACCAAATAAAGAAACGATTTTAGCTACGTCAGCCATCGTATGAGGTTCACCGAAACTGATGCTTAATTCTTGATCGTTGATGTAACGGAAATTCATTCCTTCGGCTTCGGCTTTGGTTTTAATCGTTTTCGCATCCACACCCTTCACCCAAACAGTATCGAAGAATCGATCACTACCTATTTGAATTCCAGCTTTTGTTAAAGATTGTGCCGTTGTATTTGCTAATTTGTTGACATGCAATGCGATTTCTTTTAATCCTTGTGGACCATGGTAAACCGCGTACATACTAGCCATTACCGCCAATAAAGCTTGAGCCGTACAAATATTTGAAGTGGCTTTATCTCTTTTAATATGTTGTTCACGCGTTTGTAAAGCCATACGCAAAGCAAGATTTCCATCAGCATCTTTAGAAACTCCAATGATTCTTCCTGGCATATTTCTTTTAAACTCATCTTTTGCTGCGAAGAAAGCTGCATGAGGTCCTCCGTAACCCATTGGTACGCCAAAACGTTGGCTAGATCCAAACACCACATCAGCGCCTAAAGAACCTGGGGATGTCATCACCACCAAGGATAACAGGTCAGCTGCTACAGCTACTTTCATATCCACAGCATGTGCATTTGCAATAAACGCACCGATATCTTTTACTTTTCCGTAAGCATCAGTGTATTGAATTAACCCACCAAAATAAGTAGTGTCTGCAACAAAACTTTCTGCATCACCAATAACCAATTCGATACCTAGGTTTTTCGCTCTTCCAAGCACCACATCAATGGTTTGTGGAAATGCTTTATCAGAAATGAAAAATTTACATACTCCATCTTTAACCTGTTGACGAGAGCGTGAATTCCAGAACATAATCATGGCCTCAGATGCAGCAGTTGCCTCATCCAATAATGAAGCATTTGCGATTTCTAAACCGGTCAAATCCATCACCATGGTCTGGAAATTCAACAAGGCTTCTAAACGACCTTGAGAAATTTCTGCTTGATATGGCGTATAGGCAGTATACCACCCTGGATTTTCTAATACATTTCTTAAAATAACAGATGGTACAATCGTTTCGTTGTAACCCAATCCGATGAAAGATTTATTGACTTTATTTAAATTCGCTAATTCGCTAATATGATTCAAATACGCTTGTTCACTTAGCCCTTCTGAAACGTTTAATTCACCCGCCAAACGAATGGGCGTAGGAATCGTTTTGTCAATCAATTCAGCAATGGATTGAACACCAATACTCGCTAACATTTCTTTTTGTTCAGCGGAATCAGGACCGATGTGTCTTTTGGAAAAATTACTCATAAACTTTTTCGTATAAAATGTGGTGCAAAATTACAAAATTATAATGAATCGCTAAAGAGCGAAAATGTTTATTATTTAACAATTATTCGACTTTTAAACGCTGTTTAGTCACCATTCAAGAACGATATTCGTTAATTCTTTTTGTAGGTAATAAAGTAATTTAGACCGTTTATTGTTCGTTTAAATTCAAGTTGTAAATCCGATTTTGTCAATGTGTAAATTCGAACAATGTATTCTCCCAACAAATCGGGTTTTGAAATGTTCTCCCAAACCCTCATTTTTTTACCTTTTTCGAATAATTCAATCGTCGATTCAAATTGTAAAGAATCATTTCCAGTACTGTTGAAGACTATGACATTTCCGATCATGGTTTTGTTATTTTTGATGGTATAGGTACCTGTCGCTTTAGGATAGCGCTTGATGGCTTCCCCATCGGTCGTTTCAACGCTTACGATTTCCCAAGTTCCTTCCAGCATTTTTTCATTCCTTTTTTCGCAGGAAGAAAGAATGATCAAGATGAAAATCCATTTAAAATACTGCATAAGCCATCATATTCATTCCTGTAACTAATGCTTGATCGTCGATGTTAAATTTTGGGTGATGTACGCCATAGACGATTCCTTTTTCTTCATTTCTAACTCCTAGTCGGAAAAAACAAACAGGCACTTTTTGCGAATAAAATGCAAAGTCTTCTGAGGTCATACGCAAGGGAAGATCAACCACTTGTTCTATGCCTAAAAGTTGAGTAGCCTTTTCTTTTAACCGAAGCGTTTGCTGTTCATCATTGATTAAAAATGGATAACCTTTTGAAATTTCTAATGTTAAGTTTGCACCATTTCCTTCGGTGATTTCTTTTGCCATTTTTTCTATGAGAAACAAGGCTTCTTTTCGCCAGTCTTCATCCATCGTGCGAAAGGTACCTTTTAAAATGGCTTTGGATGGAATGACATTGGTAGCTCCTAATGCTTCAAAGTGACCGAAAGACAGTACAGAAGGAATAGTAGGGTTGGCCCTGCGACTGATGATCTGTTGCAGTTGAAGGATTAAATTTGAACCAATCACGATGGGATCGATGCAGTTTTGAGGGGTAGCTCCATGTCCTCCTTTCCCATGAATGGTGATGTATATTTCATCGCAAGAGGCCATGTACATGCCCGTTCGAAAACCTACCTTTCCTACTTCCAACTCTGGAAAAACATGCAGGGCAAAGGCACATGCTACCGATGGATTTTCGAGCACGCCATCTTCAATCATCAGACTAGCACCTCCAGGATTTTTTTCTTCACCGGGTTGAAAAATGAGTTTCACCGATTGGGTTAAATCTGCTCGATGTTTCTGGATAATTTCTGCAGCCCCTAAAAGAATTGCCGTATGTACGTCGTGTCCGCAGGCATGCATGATGCCATTTTTTGTCGATTTAAAGGGGAGGTCGTTTTCCTCCTGAATGGGTAAGGCATCTAAATCGGATCGCAAGGCGATGCATGTTTCGGTTGGACCACTCAATGGATGAATCATCGCGATAACACCCGTTCCACCAATATGGGTTTTGTGATCAATGCCTAATGCTGTCAAAGTATTAGAAACAAATTGCATGGTTTCTTCTTCTTGAAAAGAAAGTTCTGGAAAACGATGCATGTGTTCGCGATAAGCTTTCACTTTTTCGAATAAAGCTGCACTTTCTTGGCGTATTTGATCCTTTATCATCTAGTCAAAATTAATGATTAATCTAGCTCGATCTTCCATTATTTATGTAAATAGTTACTGAAACCGTTATACAACACCTTGATAGCGACATACAACAGGAAAAATCCAAAGATGATTTTAACCATGTCAGAGGATAATTTTAGAGAAAGTTTAGATCCAAAATAACCGCCAACAACAAAGGCGATGGCGATCACCGTGCCAAATGCAAAGTTGATATTTTCTGCTTTGTAATAATTCAATACCGCCAAAATCCCGACAGGTAAAAGCAAAATGAATAAACTTGTTCCAATGGCTTGGTGTTGCGTTAATCCTAAAAAATAGATTAAGGCAGGAACAATGATTACTCCTCCACCAACACCTACAAGCCCACTTAATAATCCTGCAAATATGCCAATGGCGATTAATATAAAAAGGGTTTGAATCGTCATATTTATTTTTTTATAAATGTATGGGTTTTCTATTTTTTCACAAAATCTATTTTAAAACACCATTAAATTACAACCTCGGATGTCTGACTGATCAAAACGACCTTGCAGGGTAAATCCTTCTTCATGCATTTTACCCAGATCATCTGTGGCAATGAAGGAGCAACTGTGCATGTTCGCCAAATCGATCACGTTAACACCTCCCGTTTTCCCCATCGGAACATTCAGATTTAAAGGATCATTGGTTTGTCGCAGGATGACCTTCATCCATGGTGGAGTCTGAAAAACTCCATCTTGCATGCTATACCCTTGCGATAATAATTCTGTCATTCCATATTCGGAGGAAATCGTTGGATTTCCAAGTCCTTTTTTCAAGTATTCATGCAAAGCTTGTTTATCCATTTCTTTTCTGCGTCCTTTCATACCTCCAGTTTCAACCACAATGGCATCGCTAAGGTTAATCCCTTGATCTGCTAAGTCCATTAGCGCATAAGAAACACCGAATAAAATTACCTTTTTACCTTCTTTTTTTCCTTGATGATATGCTGCTTCAATACGATCCGGTTGTTCCAAATAAAAATCGGAAAGCCGATGTTTTGTCAAGGCTATCAGTTGTTGAACCATGTAAACCAAACTGGAATCTCCTTGTTGAAGGTAGTTGGGCAACAATGCAATAACAAGGTATGCTTCTGGATTTCCAAAAAAATAGCGAAAGGCTTGAGTAAAGGATGTTTCATACAAACTTAAATCGGCGACAGCATGTTTCGACCGTGTCATTTGCGTAGTTCCCGAGCTTAAAAAAGTAGTTTCTGCGGTTTTATCCTTTTCAAGGACAAGTTGGGATTTGAAAAAAGCAATCGGCAAAAAGGGAATTTCTGTAAAATGATTAGGTGCTGGACGATTCAAAAGATCTACCCAATTGCGGTAAACAGGAACATGTTGGTACTGGTGTTGAAAGATTTGAAGCGCTAATTGGTTAAAAGCTTCAGTTGAATTAACTTGAAAAATTTTTTCTTTTAGGAGATCAATTTTCATGTAAGTTTACCTCAAGATCGACGATTGATTTCGTCTCTTAATTTCGAAGCTTCTTCATAATCCTCATTGGCAATCGCTTCATTCATACGATCATTTAATTCCTCAATGGATAGCGAACTTAATGATTCTTGAGATTCAACGGAAGCAATTTCATGGTTGGCCAAATCTTCTTGAATATCGTTTTCATCCAACAAAATACCTGCGCTTGACAAGATACTTTCTAAGGTAAAAATAGGAGCTTTGAAACGAATTCCAACCGCAATGGCATCTGAAGTTCTTGCATCAATTTCAATGAGTTTTCCATCTGCGCTGACGCAAACAATTTTAGCATAAAAGATTCCTTCACTTAGATTGTAAATTACCACTTCTTTAACGCTTACCCCAAGCGCTACTGCGAAATTTTTAAACAAATCGTGCGTTAAAGGTCGGGTAGGAGTCATTTTTTCTAATTCAATGGCAATTGCTTGAGCTTCGAATCCACCAATAATGATAGGTAATTGACGCTTACCGCCTTTTTCAACTAACACAAGAGCATATGCCCCACTTTGGGTTTGACTGTAGGATAATCCGGATATTTCAAGTTCAATCTTTTGCATAGAAAAATGACGCAGATGGTATAAAAATTAAAAAAGGGGAAGCATTACTTCCCCTACAAACTTACTGAATTTATTTAAAAAATTAATGAGAGGCTTTGAATTTTTTAACGGCCTCTGTTAATTTAGGCAATACTTCAAAAGCATCTCCAACAATCCCATAATCAGCTGCTTTGAAGAAAGGAGCCTCTGCATCGGTATTGATGACTACAATTACTTTTGAACCATTTACCCCAGCTAAATGCTGAATCGCTCCTGAAATTCCCGCAGCGATGTATAAGTTAGGACGAATGGCAACGCCGGTTTGTCCAACATGCTCGTGATGAGGTCTCCAACCAATATCTGCAACCGGACGAGAACATGCAGTGGCAGCTCCTAACGCTTTTGCTAAGTCTTCTACCATACCCCAATTCTCTGGCCCTTTAAGTCCACGACCTGCAGAAACTACTAACTCAGCCTCTGGTAAAGGAATATCTCCTTCTGGTTTGATGGTATTTTTTAAGGTAACTTTCGCTTCACCCGCTTGACCATTAAAATCTTCAACGGCAGCAGTTCCTCCAACTTCTTCAGGTTGAATAGAATTCGGTAATAAAGAAATAATACGCGATGCACTGTTTACTTTAACTACTCCAAATGCTTTCCCAGAAAAAACGTTTACTTTAACTGTTCCATCTGCAGCTGGAAGTGCAATCGCACCTGACACCAAACCTGCTTTCAATTTAACCGATAAACGAGGAGCTACTGCTTTGGCAATTAAATCGTGTGAAAACACAATGGTAGTTGCTCCTGTAGCGTTAACTGCTGCAGCAATTACATTGCTCAATTGTTGATCATCATCGCTTTGTACGCTGCGATCAACCAATACTTTGCTTGCTCCGTATGCGCCAAGTGATGCTAACAAGGATGCATCGGCTTGTCCGTTGGTAATTACGGTAACTTCTCCTAATTTTTTACCATAAGTAACAGCTTCTAAAGCTGCTTTATGTAAACCATTTTGGCTATTGATATATACTAAAACTGACATGTTCTTTACTTTAAATTAGATTACTTTTGCCTCGTTGTGTAACAAGGAAACTAACTCATCCATTTGATCTGCAGTTAACATTTTACAAGCAGATTTTGCAGCAGGCATTTCATAACCAACATAGCTTGTCATTTCTTCTACAGCAACTGCAGGAATAACAGTTAATGGTTTAGTTCGAGCCGCCATAATTCCTCTCATGTTTGGAATACGTTGTTCCGCCATTCCTTTCGCACAAGAAACGACAGCAGGTAAGCTCACTTCCACAATTTGTAATCCATTAGTAGCTTCTTTTTCTAGGGTTAACGTAGATCCGTTTACTTCTAATTTACTTGCCAATGAAACTAATGGAAAATCAAGTGAAGCGGCAATCATACCAGCCACTTGAGAACCGTTGTAATTAATAGTTTCTTTACCAGTTAAAATGAGATCAAATCCATTTGTTTTTGCATACTCAGCAATTTGAGTAGCTGTATAATAAGCATCCTTCGGATCCGCATCAATACGAACTGCTTCATCTGCACCGATCGCCAACGCTTTACGAATGATTGCCTCATCTGCAGCAGATCCCACAGTAATGATGGTAACCTGTCCTCCAGAAGTTTCTTTAATTTCTAATGCTCTCACCAATGCATACCATTCATCGTAAGGATTCACAATATATTGTACGCCATTTTCATCAAACTTCGTATTGCCATCTGTAAATGCTATTTTTGAAGTGGTATCGGGCGCTTTACTTATACAAACAAGGATTTTCATGTTTAAAATTTATATTAATGGAAACAAAAATAAGAATATAATTTCTATTAATGAAGTCCATCTGGAATTAAAACTTGAACTTTTAACGCGCTAAACTTGAAAAGAAGTTATTGAAAATGAAAGGAACTACTTATTATTTTATTATTTTTGGCCTTTGTATTAATTAGCAGAACGTTGATTTATGAGAAACGTACAATTTAGAGAAGCCCTTAGAGAAGCCATGAGCGAGGAAATGCGCCGTGATGAAAATGTTTTTTTAATGGGTGAAGAGGTAGCCGAATACAATGGGGCTTATAAAGTGTCTCAAGGCATGTTGGACGAATTTGGTCCAAAAAGAGTCATTGACACTCCTATTGCCGAGTTAGGTTTTGCGGGGATAGCTGTAGGCGCATCAATGAATGGTTTACGTCCAATTGTTGAATTTATGACTTGGAATTTTGCCATTTTAGCAGCCGATCAAATCATTAACTCTGCCGCAAAAATGTTGCAAATGTCAGGAGGACAATACTCATGTCCGATTGTATTTAGAGGAGGTAACGGAACCGCAGGACAGTTGGCGGCAACCCACTCCCAAAGTTTTGAAGCTTTTTATGCGCACGTTCCAGGATTAAAAGTAATCACGCCATCTAATCCGTATGATGCTAAAGGACTTTTAAAAGCAGCCATTCGCGATAACGATCCGGTGGTATTTTTAGAGTCGGAAAAAATGTACGGAGACAAAGGAGATATTCCAGAAGGAGAATACATTATTCCAATCGGAGTTGCTGATGTGAAACGCAAAGGTAAAGACGTTACGATTGTTTCTTTTGGAAAAATCATTAAAGTTGCATTTGAAGCAGCAGAACTTTTAGCAAAAGAAGGCATTGAATTGGAAATTATAGATTTGAGAACGATACGTCCGATTGATTACGCTTGCGTGGTTGAATCGGTTAAGAAAACAAATCGTTGTGTGGTTTTAGAGGAATCTTGGCCATTGGCTTCTATTTCGTCTGAAATTTCTTACCATTTACAACGTTATGCATTCGATTACTTGGACGCTCCAGTGATGCGTGTTACGCAAACTGATACGCCATTCGCATTTTCGCCAACGTTAATTGATGAGGCTTTGCCAAACGTAGAACGATTAATTAAAGCGGTGAAGCAAACTTTATATCGCAATTAATATAAAATTGCTATTTTATTGAACCGTTATTGATTTTCAATAGCGGTTTTTTTGTACCTAAAAGTTTGGTAAAATTCCTTCCAAAAGTATTTCCCTAAAATGGAAAGGTTTGACTTGAATTTCAAAGAATTTCCATCCTGAATTAAGAACAAATACCATTTTTAAGTGTTTATACATAGGCGTACTTACGTCTTTCAATATATTTTTTTCCATTTCTGGGAAATTGTGTATGGAGATGAGAAAAATGCTATTACATTTGAATCATAAGCGAGGGCTTAAACACCCAACCTAACCACTAACACTGAAAAAAGATATTAAAGAAGCATAGTAATAGTCGTTTCAATTTAGGTTTAAAACCACTTCCCAAAGGAGTGGTTTTTTTGTTTATCTCCTGTTTATTTCCAAAATTAGGACGAAAATATTGCCCTTTACCACAAGATTACGTACTTATACTTATTTCACTTTGCGAACTTCATGGTATTTTATTCCATTTATGGGAAAATTGGTTTCGATATGAGAAAAATGCATGTATATTTGAATCATAAGCAAAGGCTTAAAACCTAGCTTACCACTGACACTGAAAAAAGATATTAAAGAAGCATAGTAATAGTCGTTTCAATTTTAGGTTAAAAACCACTTCCCAAAGGAGTGGTTTTTTTTATGAACTGAAAAAGGCGCTGAATATTCAGCGCCTTTTTCCTTTTAAAGATTTTGATTCTTACAACCCTAATAAAACTGCATGTGGATCTTTCGCTCCAAATAGCATTCTTTCTGGGTTTTCTAACATTTCTTTTACTTTCACTAAGAATCCTACCGATTCTTTACCATCAATAATTCTATGGTCATAAGATAATGCCACATACATGATAGGTCTAATTTCAACCTTTCCGTTAATGGCTACTGGACGCTCAACGATATTGTGCATTCCTAAAATCGCTGATTGAGGTGGATTGATAATTGGAGTAGATAACATCGATCCAAATACACCACCATTGGTGATGGTAAATGTACCTCCAGTCATGTCATCTGGTGTGATTTTTCCATCTCTAGCTTTGATCGCTAAACGTTTGATTTCTCTTTCAATATCCGCCAACGACATTTGCTCAGCGTTGCGAACCACCGGCACCATCAACCCTTTAGGAGAAGAAACTGCAATACCAATGTCTGCATAGTCATGGAAAATGACTTCGTTCCCATCGATTTGTGCATTTACTGCTGGGAAAATATTTAAAGCTTCTGTAACTGCTTTGGTGAAAAATGACATAAACCCTAAATTCACTTCATGGTGTTTTGCAAAAGCATCTTTGTATTTTGCTCTTAAATCCATGATAGGTTTCATATCCACCTCATTGAAAGTAGTCAACATGGCTGTTTCGTTTTTAACAGAAACTAGACGTTCTGCAATTTTACGACGCAACATCGACATTTTCTCTCGGTTTTGGTTTCTTGTTCCTCCCCAACCTTTAATGTCGTTGCTTGAAAAACCTCCAGACAAAGCTGCTAAAACATCCTGTTTTGTAATTCTTCCATCTCTGCCCGTTGCGTTCACTTTGTTCGCTGGAATATTGTTTTCAGACATGATTTTCGCTGCAGCAACAGATGGTGTGCCATTCGCGTAAGATGTCTTAACTGGGTCTGGATTTGGTGCAGCTGATTTTTCAACTACCGGTGCTTTTACTTCCTCTTTTACTTCTGCAACTTTTGGTGCAGCAGCACCTTCAGGTTTTGCGGCACTGGTGTCAATCAAGCAAACCACTTGACCTACTTTAACCACATCACCTTCTTCTGCTTTAAGTGAAATAATTCCACTTTCTTCAGCAGGTAATTCTAAAGTTGCTTTATCGGAATCAACCTCGGCTATTGCTTGGTCTTTTTCTACGTAATCACCATCAGATACTAACCAAGTTGCGATTTCTACTTCTGAGATAGATTCACCTGGACTTGGTACTTTCATTTCTAAAACTGACATAGCTTGATATTTTTGTCGTTAATGAGTTTATGCTTTCACTTTTGCGAACTGAAATAAATCAGCAAACAATTGTTTTAAACGTTTTTCGTGTAATTTTTTGGAACCTTCCGCAGCTGCAGCAGATGCATTTCGGGTAATACCAATTAATGGTAAATGTCTCAATTGCATAGCAATGTAAGTCCACGCTCCCATATTTGCGGGTTCTTCTTGCGCCCAAAGGATGTTTTTCGCATTTTTATATTTTGCTAAAATGGAATCCATTTGATTTTTCGGTAAAGGATACAACTGTTCTAAACGAACGAATGCATAATTATCAATACCTAATTCAGCTGCTTTTTCTGACATTTCGTAATAGAATTTTCCAGAACAGAATACAACCGTATCTACTTGTTTCGCATTTGCTTTCGGGTCATCAATGACTTCTTGGAAACCACCTTTTGCCATTTCATCTAATGAAGAAACTGCGCTAGGGTAACGCAACAACATTTTAGGAGAGAACACCACTAAAGGTTTTCTAAATTCTCTTTTCAATTGTCTTCTCAACAAATGGAAATGATTGGCTGGTGTTGAAGTATTGACAATTTGCATGTTATTATCCGCGCATTGTTGCAAGAAACGCTCCATTCTAGCAGAGGAATGCTCAGCACCTTGTCCTTCATATCCATGTGGTAACAACATCACTAAACCACTTTGTGTAGCCCATTTGTCTTCACCTGCAGATATGAATTGATCTACCATAATTTGCGCCCCATTGAAGAAGTCTCCAAATTGTGCTTCCCAGATGGTCAACCCTTTTGGATGTGCTAATGAGTAACCGTATTCAAATCCTAAGACACCGTATTCCGATAACAATGAATTGTAAACGGTAAATGGTGCTTGTTTATCCGACAAATGATTTAAGGTAATGATTTCTTCTTCGGTATCCTCTGTTTTAACCACCGCATGACGGTGAGAGAATGTTCCACGCTCAACATCTTGCCCTGAAATTCTTACAGAGTGACCTTCTTCTAACAAGGTAGCATACGCCAACATCTCTGCAGAACCCCAATCTAAACGATCTTCTTTGATGGCATTCATTCTGTCTTCAAAGATTTTCGCAATTTTTCTAAAATATTTTTTTCCTTCAGGTAAGGTAGAAAGCTTAATCCCTAAGTCTAATAATTTCTTTTTATCTACTCCTGTGTCAATCGATTTTTCAAAATCTTGAGCATTTCCATGACGGTATCCTTCCCAAGTTTGGCTCAAGAAATCGTACACCAATGCTTTATCTTTTTGACGAGAAGTATTGAATTCATCTTCTAAATACGCATTGAATTCATCTTCGAATTTTTTTGCATCCTCTTTGCTTAAAACTCCTTCAGCCTCTAACTGTTTGAAGTAAATGTCTTTCGGATTTGGGTGTTTCGCAATTAAATTATACAAATGAGGCTGCGTAAATTTAGGCTCATCCCCTTCGTTGTGTCCGTATTTACGGTAGCACAATAAATCAATGAAAATATCTCTATTGAATTGTTGACGGTATTCCATAGCGATTTCAATGGTTTGCGTAACCGCTTCAATATCATCACCGTTTACATGGAAAACTGGACATAAAGTCGTTTTAGCCACATCGGTACAATACGTTGAAGAACGTGCGTCTAAATAATTCGTGGTAAAACCAACTTGGTTATTTACGACAATGTGCACTGTTCCACCGGCTCTGTAACCGTCTAATTGCGCCATTTGAATCGTTTCGTAAACGATACCTTGACCTGCAACAGCTGCATCACCGTGAATTAAAACCGGACAAATTTTACTTTCGTCTTTCAAAACGTGATCAACCTTTGCACGCGCAATACCTTCTACTACTGTATTTACAGCTTCTAAGTGTGAAGGGTTTGGCGCTAAGGTCAAACCTACTTGTTTTCCACTCGCTAAGGTAATGTGCGATGTAAATCCTTGGTGGTATTTCACATCACCGTCAAAAACACCTTCTGATTCAAATTCTTTTCCTTCGAATTCAGAAAAGATATCTTGTGGACGTTTTTCAAAAATATTCGTCAAGGTGTTCAAACGACCTCTGTGGGCCATACCCATGACGAAGTATTCAACTCCCAAATCAGAACCTTTTTTGATCAAGGTATCTAAAGCAGGAATTAAAGCTTCACCCCCTTCAATGGAGAATCTTTTTTGACCTACGAACTTTTTACCTAAAAAAGATTCAAAATTAGTAGCTTGATTTAACTTCTTATAGATTTCGATCTTGCGATTTTTGTCGAAAGTAGGTCTGTTTTTTAATTCGATTTTATTTTTGAACCAATCAATTCGATTAGGCTCACGCATGTACATGTACTCGATACCAATCGATTGGCAATAGGTTTGTTCAAGATGATCAACAATGTCTTTCAAAGTTGCTGCACCAATGCCAACTTCATTTCCCGCTTGGAAAGTCAAGCCTAAATCACTTTCTTCTAAGCCAAAATTAGCTAGGTCTAGTGTTGGCTCATATTTTCTACGGTCGCGAACAGGATTTGTTTTGGTGAACAAATGACCTCTGCTTCTGTAGCCGTTAATTAAGTTGATGACTTTAAACTCTTTTTGAAAGTTTTCGGGAATACCCCCTTCTTCAAAATTCATTTGAGCAAATTCAAATCCTTCGAAGAATTTTTTCCAACCAATATCAACACTTTCTGGGTCTTGTTGATACGTTTTATACAAATGGTCAATTGCAGTTACATCCGCATTGCCTACATATGATACTTTATCCATTATTTTGTGCACGTTTATGGAATGGCAAAGTTAAACAAAATGTATAACTTAGGTTAAAAAATCACGGATAATTTGAGTGTTGTAACAAACTTTTTTTAGAAAAGTAAATGGCTTGATTATCGAATTCGATTTCCATTTAGATCAAGCACCACGCTTGTTTGATTTTTGGTCAAAGTCACTTGTCCATTTTGGAACATGGATTCTCGATCATATTCGCAGGGAATGACCAATTTTCCAGCAGTATCTACAAAGCCCCATTTTCCGTTCTTTTTGACACAAGCTCTTCCTTCTTGAAAGCGATTCGCCCCTTCAAAATCGCAGGATAGAATTTCTTTGCCTTGGTCATTTACAAAACCAAATTTTTTACCTTGATGGATGTCCGTCTGCACGACTTTCGCTATTCCCTCGTAAAAAGCATCAATTCCCGTATAGTTGCATAGAATGATTTCTTCCCCTTTTGCGTTAATTTTACCGTATAAATTTTGCCGTTTGACGCTCGCCCATCCTCGATGAAAATCGGCTGCAGCTTCGTAAATAAAAGGGGTAATTGCTCGACCGGTAGAATCGATAAAGCCCCACTTTTCATGGATTTTTACATTTACTTTTCCTTCATGAAAATTACCTGCCCAGTCGTATTGTGGTAGGATACGTTCTGTGCCTTTTTCATCCATAAACCCATACTTTCCGTTTTTCTTGATGTTGGCCAAACCTTGGTAATAGTAACCAATACTTTCGTATTGAAAAGGAACAACTATTTGGTCAAGCGTATCTATGATTCCATAAAAGCCATTGAATTTTACTCTTGCTTGGTTATTAAGGAAGGCATTTACTTCTTCGTATTTCAACCCAATCCATATTTCTCCATCTGTTTCGATATAGCCCCATTTCCCATCTTTTTGCACGATAGCATAAGCTCCTGAAAAATCTTTAGCATGATCGAAATTTAGAGGAATGATCTCTTTTCCTGCGTCATTTAAATACCCATACTTTGCATTTTTTTTAACCAATGCCCTTCCACTGTAAAAAGGATGAATAAAGTCATATTGCAAAGGTGTAATCATTTCACCCAGATGATTGAAAGCACCATATTGATGTCCTTTACCTACGACAATGATGGGTGAATTTTGTACCGATCGATCGAAAAAAGCAGCGATATCTTCAAATTCAACAGGAATAATTTCTTTGCCTTGTAGATCAATCATCCCATAATAGTCTACGAAATCTATGGTGATCGAAACTCTTGCTAATCCATCTAAAAAATGATCTATTTCATCATAACTTGGGCGAAGAATGATTTTACCGGTGGAATCGATTAAACCCTTTAATCCCTCTTGACCCGTGTAAATACCAATTCCAGCTGAATGGATATTGATTCGATTCCCATCTATGGTCTCAAATTGTTTTTCTTTGGCATGGTATTGTCCTTGGATTGACGCTTGTCCAAATAATACGAATGGTGCACAGAATAGTAGAAATAGTCGCTGTTTCATGTTAGGAAATTGGGTTTACTGCGTAAGTTTCGCCGACGGGAAGTGCAATGAGGCGAGGATCGTTCGCGTACTTTTTTCGTGAGAATTTAGCCACAAGTCCTTGTTCTAATTTTTGTTCATCGTGGGTAGCAAAAATGAGTGTTGCTCCGATTTGATTTGCAAGCTTGAGCGCCGCGTGAAGTCCAAGATTGATTTTACCTCCCAACCAAAATGGTAGTTGATAATCCGTTTGCGTGGTAATTAATAGGTTCGATTGTATTTTTTCCGAGTTCTTGCATTGATAACCATGTGGCGCATAAAACAATCGATGATGATCAAATTCAAATTGGTAGCCATAATGCACCAAGTCTAATGGAGATTTAGGCTTGAGTTGCACAACGGGATAAGGAAATTCGGATAACGGTTGTAATGGATTTTTAAGATTCCATTTTTTAATTTTGGTTAGAATGGTTTTGGAGGCATAAATTGGGACATCATTCGGTAAACGTTCTAGAGTTTGTTGATGACAATGATCCGTAAATGGCAGCGAAATAAAAATACCTGATAGTTTTGGCAAATCTTCAATCGGAAATAGTGTGTCTACATGATGTTGTTTGCTGAACCAAGGTGCCAAATCAACCTGAGCATCCAACAACCATGGATCTATCAACCAATGTTGCCCTTGATAACTCCATAGCCATGAGGAATCGCCATTTAATTTTTTCAAATTCATTTCCATAACTACCTCATACGCAGATTTTCTATTTAAGTTTTCGTATTTTCGTATTAATTTATCCTAACTTTGTTCGATGATGAAAAAGCTGGTCTTATTCTTTTTATGTTTCATTTTTTATTCGACGATTTACAGTCAGTCAAAACCCGCTTTTGATGTATTAAGCTATCACCTCAATATTCGAATCAACGACACAAATAACCGCATTCAAGTAGTAGAAGACATCGAGGTAATCTATCAACAAAAGGAATCCTATTTTCGATTAAATCTAGCGGACAACCAGGATAACAGAGGCATGACCGTTTCCAAAGTAACCATTAATGGTCAAGAAGTAGGTTTTCAGCACGGCGATAATCAACTCATTTTGTTTACTCCTGCATTTCTTCTTGGCGATACCAATTGGGTTCAAATTCGCTACAGCGGGATTCCTAAAAATGGATTGATCATTTCCGAAAATAAATTTAAATCGCGTACATTTTTTGGCGACAATTGGCCGAACAGGGCACAGCATTGGATGGCTTGTGTAGATCATCCTTCAGACAAGGCGAAAATACAATTTGACATCAAAGCACCTCAGCATTATACTGTCATTGCGAATGGGAAAAAGATTTATGAGCAAGTTGATGAGCAAGGCATTAAAATGACATCGTATCAATCGGATTTGTTGCTTCCTACCAAAGTTATGGTTTTTGGGGCAGCGGATTTTAAAGTAGATACTTATACAAACGATCACGGGGTGGAAGTAAGTTCTTGGGTATATCCTCAAAATGAAGAGGCTGGATTTTATGATTTGAAATTGGCAGGACCGATTTTGGATTTTTACATCCAATTATTCGGAGCTTATCCCTTTGAAAAATTAGCGAATGTTCAGTCGACCACCATGTTTGGAGGAATGGAAAACGCTTCGTGTATTTTTTACGATGAAAATGCGATTGATGGGAAACGAAGTATGGAGGGTTTAATTGCTCACGAAATTGTTCATCAATGGTTTGGAAATTGTGCTTCAGAAAAAGATTGGTCTGATTTATGGCTAAGCGAAGGATTTGCAACGTTTTTTACTTCATATTATTTTGAAAAGAAGGTCGGTCAAGAGGCTAATCAACCTCGATGGATAAAAGATAGAAATTTAGTATTGTCGTATGTTGAAAAATCTAAATTACCGCTGAAGGATACCGTCACGACAAAATTAATGGAATTGTTAAATGCCAATTCTTACCAAAAGGGTGCTTGGGTGTTGCACATGTTGCGACATCAGTTGGGAGATTCCATTTTTATGGAGGGGGTTTTGGATTATTTTAACACGTTTCGTTTTGGAAATGCAAATACGGCTGATTTTTTTAACATCATGCAAAAACACACGGATCAAGGGTTAGCCACATTTCAACACCAATGGCTTCGTGTTGGAGAAAATCCAAAATTGAAATGTAAATCCTTAATTGCCGGCAAGAGTTTAAAAATTAACGTAGATCAATTGACAAACTATATCTTCGAATTGCCGCTTGAAATCATGGTGCATTATGAAGATGGTACAAAGGAATTAAAATACGTTCCCATTCACACGAAGTCAACACAAATCAAATGGACATGCGATAAAAAAATAAAGGCTGTTGTTTGGGATCCTCAAGTCGTGCTTCTAGCTGAAATGAACTAAGTAGAGTCCATAAGTACTACTCCAAGGAACTTCCAAAAAAAAGAATTATCTTTGAATGAAATGATAAAGTTAATAGAAGATAGAATGAATGAAATTATTGCTCTTTGCAAAACGCATAGGGTAATGTCTATTGCTTTGTTTGGATCGGCTGCAAAAGGTGCCATGCATGAAAATAGTGACGTTGACTTTTTAGTACAATTCTCGGATGAAATAGATGTGTTAGAATATGCAGACAATTACTTTTCGTTTTTAGAACAATTGGAAAAATTAATAGGAAAAAAAATTGATTTGGTATCGAGAAAATCACTCAAAAACCCAATATTAATTGAAGAAATTGACCGTTCAAAAGTAGACTTGTATGCAGCCTAAAATTCTAAAGTTTCTTCTGGACATTCAAAGTATAATTGAAGAAATTGAAATTATCAAAGCTAAAACTGGTAACAATTTCAATTCATTTCAATCAGACATTATTCTCCAAAGAGCAGTTGAACGAGATTTAGAAATTATAGGGGAAGCAATTCGAAAAATAATTGAAATTGAACCAGCAATTCAAATCACGTCTGCAAAGCATATTATTGGTCTTAGAAATATCATTTCGCATGCATATGATTCCGTTGAGCCTGAAATGATCTGGGGAATAATTCAAAATAATATTCCCATTCTGTCAGAAGAAATCAATAAAATAAAAGGCAATTAAGGTCAACTCAAGGCAATGAGGTAAAGAACTAAATCTGAAAAGTCTGATTCCCCGAATTGAAAACAGTTACAATAAATCGTTTGCAAGATTCGCCAGTTCACTTCGCTCACCTTTTTCCAATTTGATGTGTGCAAATAATTCTTGTCCTTTTAACCGATCGACTAAATAGGCCAATCCATTTGAATTTTCATCCAAATATGGGGTGTCAATTTGGTGCACATCTCCGGTAAAAATGATTTTTGTATTTTCCCCAGCGCGCGTAATGATGGTTTTTACCTCATGAGGCGTAAGATTTTGAGCTTCATCAATAATAAACATGATATTAGAAAGTGACCTTCCGCGAATAAACGCCAGTGGAGTAATCACAATTTTACCATCGGCCTCCATTTCCATAATGGCTTTATGCTTCTTTTCGTTTTCGCCAAATTGAGATTTAATAAATTTTAAATTATCCCATAATGGTTCCATGTATGGGGAAATTTTATCATTTGCATCACCTGGAAGAAATCCAATTTCCTTATTGGATAGCGGCACAATTGGCCTGGCCAAGATCACTTGATGAAACTGCTTGTTTTGTTCTAAAGCTGCAGCCAGTGCAAGAAGCGTTTTACCGGTACCAGCTACCCCTTGTAAAGCCACCAATTTGACATGGGGATTCATCAAAGCATGGAAAGCGAAAGCCTGTTCTGCATTTTTAGGTTTTATACCGTAAACGAATTCTTTTTCAATGCGTTCAATTTCATCTGTTAAATGGTTGTAAGTGGCAAGCGATGAGGTTTTTCCATTTTTTAAAATGTAGTAGCCATTTTTAATTTTTTGATCACCAAGAATGGCTTGCTCTTCAATTTTTCCTCTGGTGAAAAGATGACGGATATGTTCCGAATCTACCCCTTCAATGACATAAGAACTGACCGTATCTAACTCACTGTTTTTTACAATTCCTGTCAAGTAATCTTCTGCGGGAATTCCCAATGCCTTTGCTTTGATCCGCAAATTGATATCCTTCGTAATGAGAATGACCTCTTTATTTTTTTCACTCTCTTTCAGGCAAAGTGCTGCATTGATGATTTTATGATCATTTTTTCCTTGAGCGTAAATTTCTTCTGCATTCAGTGTTTTTGGATTATTTTCCAATACTACCTTGAAATCCCCTTTTCCTTTACCTAGTGATATCCACTTTTGTAAATTCCCTTCTGAAGAAAGTCGATCGATGAAACGAATTACTTCCCGAGCCGAAAAATTCTTGGTGTCGTTTCCCAACTTAAACTTATCTAATTCTTCTAAAACCGTAATCGGAATTGCCACATGGTTATTTTCAAAACTAGTGATGGCTTCGAAGTCGTGCAGAAGCACAGAGGTGTCCAAAACGAAGATTTTTTGTTTTTTAGGCATAGGGCTATTTTTTACTAAACATAAAAAAAATACCCTAGAATTTCCAGTTTTTGAGCATCAAGTTATGCACAACCTGTGTTTGGAAAAATATTTTTATTGCTATACTATTTCAGACGTTGGCACGTTGGGATGAAAAAAAACGCCACGTAACACGCAGCGTTTCAAGTATTTTAAAAACGAGATAATCTTAATGCTCGTCTGCTTCTTCAAAAATTCTTTTTGGACGCATTTTTTCAAAAACACCTAAAGTAATCCAAAATGGTACAATGAAACCTAATAAAAATAATAACATCCAAAAGGCCATTCCTGCGATGAGTAAAAACAATACAATTCCAAAAACACTCATAATTTTCTTTGTTTATGTAGATATAATGCGGTAAAAATAATCATTTTTTTCAAAAGTAAATCATTTTTAAAAAATATTTCGATTATAAATTTTGATAATCTGCCGTACGTACACCTCCGAAGAATTTCACAACGGTTTCTCCAACACCTGGTACTTCCACGTGGATTAAGTAAACACCACTCGCTACCGGAATTGCTTTGTTGTTGTTCAAGTCCCAATCCAATGAAGTCACCGGAC